>Ga0183100_1001043_pt1 | contig 15507 bp, 11 predicted proteins | sample Biomet2_FD_127789 | JGI IMG/M metagenome (GOLD analysis project Ga0183100, IMG submission 127789) | Microbial communities from bioreactor (seeded with anoxic lake sediment) at LBNL, California, USA - Biofuel metagenome 2 | ecosystem: Engineered > Bioreactor > Anaerobic > Unclassified ...
AGGATGTTGAGAATCAGTAAAAGTACATGGTGTATAGTCCATCGAACCTATTACATTACGAGTAAAAGGTAAAGTTGTATTATGAGCAGCAGCTTTATCAGTAAGAGTAGGACCATTGTTATACCATTCTGCACCATACACTGCTTCAGTAGACAACAAATTAGGATAGGTTCGCTGCCAACCGCGAGGCACAGTTGCTCCGTGAAAATTCACCAATAATTTATGCTTAGCTGCATCTTCCAACAAATCAATACAATAATTCATTGTTGATAAACTATCTCCTGAAAAGAAATCTATTTTAACTCCTTTAGCACCAGATTTTTCCAACCATGCATATTCTTTTTCACGATTCTCGGGAGTATTTAAACGATATAATGGACCTGCACCCTTATCAACCCATGCAGTCGACGAATTATACCATAACAGAGGTTTTACTCCATGAGATGAAGCATATTTTATCGCATCAGTTAAGTTACCTCCATTTCCCATAACATCCCATTCCCAGTCTATAAGTACATATGGCAGATTCAATTGCTGAGCCATATCCACGTATTGTTTTACTATCTGATAATCTTTTGAGCCATGATTATAAGCCCAATAAATCCAGGAAACTACTCCAGGTTTAATCCAGGAAGTATCTTTCAATTTACATGGTTCGCTCACATCGGTTATCAGAGTAGATTCTACCACATCTGATAAAGATCCAATCATAACAACTCTCCATGGTGAAGTCCAAGAGCCTGATGCCTCAACATTATTTTGAGCCAATTGAACTTTATAACAAGAAGGATTATCTTTATTAGTGAGACTTGATGCACAATGATTTCTGGTAATGCCGCTTTCAGAGAATAATGCCCAAACTGAACTATTTATCTGAAAAAGAGCAGGATATCCCCAGTTTACGTCACGAGATGAGTCTGTACCACCTGTATTTAATGGAAAGAAATCTTCATAAGGCGTATTATATTTTTGTGTCCAACGTTTTATTCCAGGTGCCATTTTATAGGTAGTTTCTTCATCTGAAATCATTGTATGTTGTAGTTTTGACAATTCATATCTGAAAGTTATACCATCATTAAATATACGAAAGGTTATATTTACATCTCTATTCAGATCATCAACAAAATAGTAAGTGCATTTGGTTCCTGAATTAAAGCATTTCTTTCTTTTGCCTACTTGCATTATATAGTTTTCTTCTATCTTTTTATCTTTTGAAACTGATTTTAATTTCAGATTCTTACCTCCTTCATCTTGAGTTAAAATTCCAACAGACGTAAGGGTAACAACACGAACCTGTCCCATTTTACTTTTATATGATACATTAAAAGAAGTATTTCCAGAGCTGGTTACACAGTCTACCGATATTTTTCCATTCGGAGATACTGAAGCAAATGATTTAATTGAAACAATAAAAATAAAAGCTATTAAAAATAATACCTCTTTTAAAATAAAATTGAACTTCATATTTCTTTAGATTTTAATATATATCTTCTTTTTATAAAGTGGATAACCTATAGCCCAGTTTAGTAATACAAAAACAATTGCATAAACAAGAGAAGCTACATAATCATCGGGCACCACAGAGTGAATGCCTCCAAACAAAGCTTTACTGATTCCGAAATCTGCAAAAACAATATTCATCAGTTCACTGATAACATATATAAAGAGCGGATTTACTCCAAACGAAACAAAGAAAGGTGTCCAGCCTTTATTGCCTTTGTCATCAATAACATACATAAACCATGCTAGCAGACAAGTAGCCAGTCCGCAAGTGAAAAGTACCAGTGTAGGCGACCATATACGCTTGTTCATTGGCAATCCGTACGTGAAAAGAAGACCTATGCTCATCAATACAAAGCCAAAGATAAACAAGTGAAGCATTTTATTTTTCAGATCGGCATGTTCCATCAATATCTTTCCTCCCCAGAAACCAAGAATAGTGTGTGCTATAGATGGAATAACACCGAGCAATCCTTCCGGATCAATCGGACTCTTGTGATATAAATGTGCTGTTCCAAATAAACCGCGATCTACAATACACAGAATATTTGTTTCATCGCATACATAACCATTAGCCACCAATAAAAGAAAAGTATATCCCACCAACAACAAACCAGCCAACCACGGCAGCCATTTATGACTAATTGTTACAGCCAGCAACGAAACTATGCCGTAACACAATGCAATACGTTGCAAAACTCCCGGTATCCGAATGTGATCGAAGGGCAGAAAGTCGCCTTTACAAAAACCTTCAAACCAATATATAGCCCATCCTATTAACAAGATAAGGCAAGTGCGTTTCAATATTTTCAGTGCCAATGGATTTGACCACTTAAACTGGAACTTTCGCAATGATATATAAGTAGATACTCCTACCATAAAAAGAAAGAAAGGAAACACTAGATCGGCTAGTGACAAACCATTCCATGCTGAATGGCGCAAAGGTTCATATGAAACTTTTCCTCCTCCGTTATTCACTAGAATCATGCCTGCTACAGTTAATCCGCGTAGTACATCAAGCGAAAGCAAACGTTGTTTTTGAGGTATATTGCTTTGTGTATTTTCCATTGCTCAGAGTTTAACAGTTTAATTATTTCCTCCAAAAGCCTTTGCAAAGGCCTCTTTTGCCACAGTTACACAATTATTTTCGGGAGTAGATGTGTACGGATTGACTGCCTTTGTCCAAGGTTCTTCCATGGAATAATAATCCAGTTCCACCATTGGTTTGCCATCCATCACATCAGACAGTGTTTTCCAGTAAGCTTCCCAACGTTTGTAATAGAAATCTTTCAAAATACCGTTCCATTCCTTGTGGGCATAATCGCGTAAACCGCCTTCATTAGCCGAATAACGATTGCCCCAAGTGGTAATCTGCACACGTGCATTCCATTCGTAAAGATTCTTTTCATCTTCGTTATTACCCAAATTACGGGCCTTTTCAATCCATGTACCTACACGGAACTCACGCCGTGTGCCTAGCAATTTATCTTGTAGAAGCAGTAAGTTAAGAAATTCCTCGGAATCTTTCTTAAATGCTTTTTTATCGAAACTCTTAAAATCGGCTATCGCATGGTTATAAACAATGCGGCCACGGTCGGCTAAAGACTGGCGAACGATGTCTACCAAGTCATATTCAAAATTATTATTTCCTTTGTATTTATCGGCTACTTCCAACATAACTTTTGCAGCCTCTTCAGTTGTAGTAGGATCATAATAATTCTCCATCTTTGACCAGCTTGAAACCTGGAAATTATTCAATGACGGACGACCACAGAATATAGATTCATGAGTACCTTGCTGGTTATTTCCTTGCGGACAATTTAATATGCCGTTAGCTAATACAGTCCAGGCCTGTTCTATCGTATTGTCCTTCACACCATATCTCGCTTTCAGATATCCTTTCAACCACTCAATTTTAGCAAATTTCTCGGGACGCCATGGCAATTCAGTCATCAGTTCAAACATCATTGGATTATTTTCAATGCCTTCCATTGTTAAACCAATGCCTTTCAGGTGTTCAGCCTGCGGATTATTCTTTGTTAGATAGAAATTATCAATCAGTTGATCCATACGGCCGTGTAACCCCACTTTGGCTCCAAAGTTTTCCAGCAAACAAAAAAGCCAGTCATGTTGTTTGTAACCACCTTCTCTGTACCAAATTGATGGTTTCATTCCCCACATAGGGCGACATTCACTGAATAAATCAAGCACCAGAAGGTCCCCATTCTTCATATTCTTTATCATATCTTCCCGTGGATTTTCTGTCCATCCCTGAACAACCCACACAGCTCTTGGATTTACTTTCTTCATAGCATCCATAACTGCCTTTCCGGCAGCATCTAGATCTACTTTCTCAATTCCTTTTGCTTCATGAAAAGGGTCCATTGAATAATAATTCGCTTTACCGAAAAGAGCTTCCTGTTCTTTATAGTACAAAGCCGCAATCTCTTTGAAACGGCTATCTGTTGGTTGCAAAAATGCAGGGCGTAAATATCCGTTCCACAACTCGGGTTCAGTTACATTCAATCCTAGTTTTTCTTTTGCATCGTGAGGTACCATCCCCGAGTAACCTGGAAATACAGGTTCTATGCCATATTCTCTCATGCGCTTCACAATCTTCTTTTGTAAAGCAGTTTGCTGTACATACCATGAATCTGGATTCGGGCCTCCCCATCCTTCCAGATTATTCATTTCCCACCACGCCATGAAAGCTGGTCCTGAAATAAATTTATTAATTTCATCTTTGTTGTAGCCAAGCTTTTTGAGCATGTTAAACCATACACACTCCTCACCTACCACCGCCAGTGGTAGATTAATGCCATGCAACGCCATCCAGTCAATTTCTTGCTCCCAACGTTTCCAACCCCAGAAAGCCATTGAGTAAGAGAATGTACAATAGTTGAAATCATAACGAAGTTTAAGTGAAGTTTCATGACGCTCTTTGTTTACAACTTTGGGCAAAACAGCAGGTAGTTTAGCTGTCATACCGTTCCACGAAAGATGCACACCTGCATAATATTTCAGATACCAGTTAATTCCGGTAGCTACACTTACGTAATTATTGCCACGTACCACTACCTGATTACCTTTCTGGTCGAGTTCAAAATAATCTTTGTCACCACCACTTTTTATTTCAATAGCAAATTTTCCGGAAGCGCCTTTATCGATTCGTTCCAACATTCCTGTGATAGGATTAGCAAACAACTGACAAGTAAGCCAGCTCATCACGAGTATACTGAGTATTTTCTTCATAGTGTTAACATTTGAGGTCAAATATAAAGCTTTCCTTATATATGAAAGATGAAAAACGAAAAATAAAGGAGGAAAAACAAACATCGAAATCAAAACAGTGATTATATTTCCCCTGAAAAAAAAATAGTACTATTGCCCGCACATCACTTTTTTTAAATTATCATTCACTTTTTTTATGCATGCATTCCATAAGTTTTAAGCAGAATCTTCCTAGCTTTGTTAAGATGTAATAAATAACAAACACATTGATTATGAATAAGTCTCAATTTTTAAATCTGCTTTTGGGAGCAGTAGTAATCATTTTAGGTGTAAAAATGATTTTTTTCAATAACGATAGTTCATCAACGAGCAATAATAGTAATCCTGTATTAGAGAATATTTATTCCCGCACAAGTGTACGCTCTTATCTGCAAAAGAATGTGGAAGACGAGAAGATACAGCAAATACTTAAAGCCGGCATGTCTGCTCCTACAGCTAAAAACAAACAACCATGGGATTTTATCGTTGTGAAAGATAAAAACACATTGAAAGCTTTATCAGGAGCTCTTCCAAATTCGAAAATGACAAGTAAGGCTTCTGTAGCAATAATAGCTTGCGGAAATCTTCACAAAGCCATGGATGGTGTTGCTTCCCAATTCTGGATACAGGATGTTTCAGCTGCGACTGAAAATATATTATTAGCAGCACACGGATTAAATCTGGGAGCTGTGTGGACTGGTGTATATCCAAATGATGAATGGGTAAAAGAAATACAAAAGATTCTTCACTTGCCCGAATATGTCATTCCGCTGAATGTAATACCTATCGGATATCCTTCAGAATCTCCATCACCAAAAAACAAATGGAAACAGGAAAACATTCATAACGAATTCTGGAGTGATAAAAAATAAAAATATAGCTCATTGAGAGTATATTTGTATTTTTGATATCATACTATCAATGAGCTATTTATATATCAGCTTGCAACAACGCTGAGAGGAATTCTAAATAACAATCTTTTTCTTTCTGTAATTCTCTCTGAATTCTTTCGGAGAACAATCTTTTTTCTTTTTAAATATCCTGTTAAAGTTAGAAAGGTTGTTAAATCCACATTCATAACATATCTCGGCTACAGATTTTGTCGAATCAACAAGAAGACGGGTGGAATACCCAATACGAATATCTATAATATAATCTGACAGATTTTTACCTGTACGAAGTTTGAAAAAACGACTGAAAGAAACGGGCGTCATCCCTGCCAGATCGGCCAGTTGAGTAAGCCTGATTTCCTCTTTATAATGTTCATTAATATAATCCTGCACCTTTTGTACCCGGCGGCTGTCTGAATGAACGCCAATTTTTGCAAAAGAAGAACTGGAAAGTGTACGGGTATTATCACAAAGAGAAAGTTCATAAAGTATGGTCATAAACTTAATTACAGCATAAAAGCCCTCTTTTTCAGAAGCTAGCGTATCGAGTAAATGATAAACTTTCAGTATGGCCGACATGGGAAAACAAAGTCCCTTCTGGGCTTGTTCAAGCATTTTCCGGATGCTATCAAACTGATTTTTATTTATAAAGCTCTTAAAGAAAAGATCGGAAGAAAACTGGATTGTAATTTCACGAATCTGCTCTGATTTACATTCATGCTGTTCCCAGACATGTTCAAGATCTTTGCCTGTAATCAAAACCAGATCATAATCGCCTATTATTTCCACCGAATCACCAACTATACGTCTTACACCGGTGGCACTCTCAGTAAAATTCAGTTCATATTCCTGATGACTGTGGATAGGATAAGTAAACTCTTTTTTATAACGCTCTGCAATATAGAAACAATCTTTATCCGACAGAGGTGTTATTTCATGAATAATGTGATTTGCATTTGTATTCATTGCTGCAATTGTTAACAAAGTATCGATTTACAAATGTACAATACTTTGTTAATAATACAATATGCAGCAAGAATAATTATTTGCTTAAAGAACGAAAATCAGCGCCCGTAGGATTCTGAAACACAGCTAATTCGAATTCCGGGATTACAGCCAGTACATGATCCATCACATCTGCCTGAATTTCTTCATAAACAGCTGTTTCTTTTGATGTGGTGAAAAAATAAAGTTCTAATGGTATTCCTTTTTCAGTAGGCTGCAAATGTCTTACCATAAGAGTCATCTCTTGATTTACTGTGGAAAGACTTCTAAGGTACTTTTCAAGATAAGCACGAAATACCCCGAGATTCGTTTGTCTCTTGCCATTTACCAAAATAGAATCATCTACTCCGCTTTCTTTATTGTGAGCCATCAGCTTTTCTTCCGTTTCCTCAATATAATCTTTCAGCAAGACTATCTTTCTGAACTTCTCAAGCATCTGAGGAGTACAGAATCTTACACTGTTCATATCAATATTGATGGAACGCTTCACTCTACGTCCTCCTGATTCATGCATTCCACGCCAGTTCTGAAAAGAATCACTTACTAATGCATAAGGAGGAAGGGTAGTTATTGTATTATCCCAGTTACGTACTTTCACTGTATTCAGTGTCACTTCAATAACAACTCCATCTGCATTATACTTTGGTACTGTAATCCAGTCTCCCGGACGAAGCATATTATTGGCGGATAACTGAATGCCGGATATAAATCCCATGATACTATCCTTGAACACCAACATCAAGACTGCAGCCGAAGCACCTAATCCCGCTAAAAGTGAAGCCGGTGATTTTTCAAATAGCACACTGAAAATAAGGATCCCTCCTATAAAAAAGACAATGACCTGAGCTGTCTGAAGTAAGCCTTTCAATGGCCTGTCACGATATTTTTCATTTTCATTATACGCTATATATATTGCAGTGAAGAATGTTACTACAAAACGCATCGATACAGCAATAATATAAATCTCAGTTACTTTTAATATTATACCATACAGCTCTGAGTCCTTCGGGAAAGCAATAGGAAAGAAAAAATAAATGATCACCGGTGCCACTATATGACAAAGCTTGGTCATAACTTTATCATCAAAGACAATGTCGTCCCATGTAGCTTTTGTCTTTGTTACAATCTTTTTGACCACCTTTAATAGTATCATTCTGCATACATAATCGGCTATATATGCTATACCGATTATCATTGCAATAATAACCCACTGATCAAAACGATTCGCCTCCTCGGGAGTTAACCCGAGAAGGCGAAGAAGATTATTCATCCATTGCGTAATCGCATTTTCCATATTTATCAAATACGTTCTGAAATAGGCCTATATTCCTGAATATCTAACACATTTTTGTAAGCAGGACGTATAATTCGTTTGCCTTCAAAGTTCAATTCTTCAATGCGGTGAGCTGTCCATCCCACGATACGAGACATAGCAAACAACGGAGTATATATTTCCTGAGGCAGACCAATCATCTCATATACAAAGCCTGAATAGAAATCCACATTACTACATACTTTTTTACCACCTTCTCCTTTGAACTTGTTGAAACATTCAATAGAGCGTTCTTCAAGTAGTTCAAGAAAATTATATTCCTCTTCACGACCTTTTTCTTTCGCCAGGTCACGTGCCATTTCCTTAAGCAATACAGCGCGAGGATCGGAAATAGTATATACAGCATGACCAATACCGTAAATAAGTCCGGTTCTGTTGTATGCTTCTCTATTCAATATCCTGTTCAGATAAGTATCAATTTCTTTGGTATCTTTCCAATCGTGAACATGTTCTTTCAAGTGGTTGAACATATCAACAACCTGAATATTAGCTCCACCATGCAACGGGCCTTTCAATGAGCCAATACCGGCAGCAATTGAAGAATAAGTATCAGTACCTGTGGATGATGTTACTCTTACTGTAAATGTAGAGTTATTACCACCACCGTGCTCTGCATGCAAAATAAGCAAAAGATCGAGTGTACGTGCTTCAAGATCAGTATATTCTTTCTTCAGCATATAAAGGAAATTCTCTGCAATAGAAAGTTCTTCCTTCGGATGGCGGATATGCAATGACAACCCAAATGTAGCATGACGAAGGATGTTATATGCGTAAGCAATAATAGTAGGAAACTTAGATATAAGCTCAATGCTCTGACGCATAAGGTTATCTCTTGAAGTATCATCCGGATTCTGATCGTATGTATACATTTCAAGAACACTTCTCGCAAGAATGTTCATAATATTATTTCCTTCCAGATCAAGAATATTCATTTTGATCTTTTGTTCCAAAGGCATATTATCATTGATCAGTTCTCTGAAAGAGCCTAATTCTTCCCTATCGGGCAGTCCGCCTGACAATAACAGATAAGCAACTTCCTCGAATCCAAAACGGCGTTCCGTCATAACTGAATGAGCAATATCTTCCAGGTCATAACCACGATAATACAGTTTTCCGGGAATAGGCTGTAAACCGCCACCAGGAATTCTTTCATAACCAACAACGTTACCAATCTTTGTTAACCCAACAAGGACTCCGGTACCATCTTCATTACGTAGACCACGCTTTACTCCGAACAGCGTAAATAATTCATTATCAATTTTTGCTGTACTCTTCACAGACTCAGATAATTTATAAATAACATATTCTTTTTTCATAAGCGCATGAGATTATCCTTTAATAATAGAAACAATTAAATCACGGAACTCACTTGTGGAAAGGGAATTACCATCTGGCATAAACCGAGCCAGATCATTTGTAGCATTGCCGCTTTCAAAAGCCTGCTCCATAGCTGAGGTTATCAGACTGGCAGCTTCATTCCAACCAAAATATTCAAGCATCATCACAGCTGAAAGCAATATTGATGATGGGTTTACACAATTCTTTCCGGCTATATTAGGTGCTGTACCGTGAGTCGCCTCGAATATTGCATGTCCTGAATCATAATTTATGTTTGCTCCGGGTGCTATTCCAATACCTCCGACCATTGCAGCCAGCTGATCTGAAATATAATCACCATTAAGGTTCAGAGTGGCTATAACGGAATATTCTTCCGGAATCAGCAATGTATTTTGAAGAAAAGCATCGGCAATAACATCTTTAATAACAATTTTTCCTTCACGAAGTTCATTAGGGAATTCACGTTCAGCCAATTCATAGCCCCATTTCTTAAATCCACCTTCTGTAAACTTCATAATATTTCCTTTGTGAACCAATGTCACACTAGGCAATCCATTAACCAATGCATAGCGAATGGCAGCGCGTACCAAACGTTCTGTACCTTCTTTTGAAACCGGCTTTACACCAAAAGAAGATGTTTCAGGAAAGCGAACTTTCTTCACTCCCATCTCATCACGAAGAAAACGATAGAACTTTTCAGCTTCCGGAGTACCTTGTTCCCACTCTATACCAGCGTATATGTCTTCTGTATTTTCACGGAAAATATGCATATCCACTTTCTGAGGTTCCTTAACCGGAGAAACAACTCCTTTGAACCAACGCACCGGACGAAGACATACGTACAAATCAAGTTCCTGTCTGAGGGCAACATTCAATGAACGGATTCCTCCGCCAATTGGAGTTGTCAACGGGCCTTTTATTCCCACATAGTAATCTTTGAACGCTTGCATTGTTTCTTCCGGCAACCATGATCCGGTAGCATTAAATGCTTTTTCGCCGGCAAGCACTTCCATCCACTCAATTTCTTTTTTACCCTGATAAGCAGCTTGTAATGCCGCATTAACAATAGCCTGAGCCGCAGGAGTAATTTCTGCTCCCACGCCATCTCCCATTATAAAGGGAACTGTTACATGGTCGGGTATAACAAGTCGACCGTTTTCTTTCGTTATTTTCATACCTATTTACCTATTTCACCTAGTTATTTACTATTCAGGGCAGATCCTGCACGGAACCAACCTATCTGTTGCTCATTATAAGTGTGTAATACCTCAAAACTTTCCTGAGCCCCATCTTCATGTTGCACAATTGCCATCAGCGATTTACCAGGAGTAAATGATCCAATGCCCACAATTGATATTTTATCGCGTTCGCGAATGCGATCATAATCAGCTTTATTTGCAAAAGTTACGGCAAGCATACCTTGCTTCTTCAGATTTGTTTCATGAATACGGGCAAAACTCTTTGCAAGAATTACACGTACATTCAGGAAACGTGGTTCCATTGCAGCATGTTCACGTGAAGATCCTTCACCATAGTTTTCCTCAGCCACAACGATTGAAGGACTATTTGCCGATTTATATTGTTTTGCTACAGCAGATACAGCACCATACTCTCCAGTCTGACTGCTATACACGCTATTAGTCTTCCCATTAAAAGCATTCACTGCTCCCATCAGCATATTGTCTGAAATATTTTCCAGATGACCGCGGAAACGAAGCCATGGGCCAGCCATTGATATATGGTCTGTTGTACATTTACCTTGCGCTTTAATCAGTAAAGGCATATTTAGCAGTTCATTTCCATCCCATGCAGGAAAAGGCTGAAGCACTTGTAAGCGGGTTGATTCCGGATTGATTTTTATTTCAGCCAAATCACCTGTTGGAGCAACATAGCCGTCATCTCCTTTGGCAAAGCCTTCTGCCGGAAGATTATTTCCTTTCGGTTCTTCCAGTTTTACTTGTTCGCCATCTGCATTTGTAAGTGTATCTTTTAACGGATTAAAGCAAAGGTCACCTGCAATAGTCAAGGCCACTGTCAGCTCCGGAGAAGCAACAAAAGCATGTGTATTAGGATTGCCATCAGCACGTTTAGCAAAATTACGATTAAAAGAAGTTACGATCGAATTCTTTTTAACAGGATCATCCGTAATTCTTTTCCATTGACCGATACAAGGGCCGCAGGCATTTGCCATAATAGTTCCGCCTACAGATTCAAAAGTTTCAATCATTCCGTCTCTTTCAGCAGTTAGTCGGATTCTTTCCGATCCGGGGTTGATTATAAGAGGAGATGCCACTTTTAGCTTTTTATCTAAAGCCTGACGGGCAACAGAAGCTGCACGGCTGATATCCTGATAAGACGAATTTGTACAAGAACCAATTAACCCAATTTCCATCTTTCTTGGATAATCATTTGCAATTACCTTTGCAGCAAACTCAGAAATCGGTGTTGCAGCATCGGGAGTAAACGGGCCATTGATATATGGTTCCAAAGCCGATAAATCTATTTCAATAATACGGTCATAATATTTTTCGGGTGCTTCAAGAACCTCAGCATCAGCTTTCAGTTCAGCAGCAATGCCATCAGCCATATCGGCTATTTCAGTTCTTTCTGTTGCACGAAGGTATTCTGACATTTGAGTATCATAAGCAAAAAGAGAAGTTGTTGCTCCTACTTCTGCACCCATATTACAGATTGTTGCTTTTCCTGTTGCCGAGAGAGAAGCAGCTCCTTCACCAAAGTATTCTATAACGGCATTTGTTCCACCTTTTACAGTAAGAATACCAGCCAACTTCAATATCACATCTTTTGGCGAAGCCCATCCATTAAGTATTCCGGTTAGCTTTACACCAATCAGTTTAGGCATTTTAAGTTCCCATTCCATTCCGGTCATCACATCCACAGCATCAGCACCACCTACCCCAATGGCAATCATACCTAAACCACCGGCATTAGGAGTATGTGAATCTGTTCCTACCATCATACCGCCCGGAAAAGCATAATTTTCCAGTACCACCTGATGAATAATTCCGGCACCCGGCTTCCAGAAACCTATGCCATATTTGGAAGAGACGTCGTGAAGAAAATCATATACTTCTTTATTAGTATCTGTAGCTGTTGCAATATCAACGCCTGCACCTTTATATGCTTGAATAAGGTGATCACAATGCACAGTAGCAGGAACCATAGATTTTGATTTGCCGGCATTCATGAATTGCAATAATGCCATCTGAGCTGTAGCATCCTGCATAGCCACACGGTCGGGGCGAAAATTCACGTAGTCCTCACCACGTTTATAATTTGTTATTTGATTTGCATCATACAAATGGGCATAAAGGATTTTTTCCGCCAAAGTCATTGCACGTCCCACTTTATTACGTGAGAAAGCAACTCTATCCACAAAAGAGCCATAAAAACTCTTTAGCATTTCGATATCATGTACCATAAAGAATATTATTATATGTCACCAAATTAACCACTAAAACTTACTTTTTGTTTTAAAAAACGTATATTATTTCAGTTTTATTCACTAAAAAGCTACTTTTATGTAACAATCGCAAAGTTAAATAATATTTTCAAGAAAACAATTCAATCTTACATTATTGCCAGTGCAAATTATAAGAATTAACTTTGTCCGAATATTAATGAAAGAAATATGAATAACGATAAGAACTATAGAGGACATTCAGCCATGTTGGCTGCAAGCATAATCTGGGGATTGAACTCTCCTATAGGCAAAGCTGCCCTGGATTTTGGTATTCCTCCTCTTTCTCTTACCACCTTTCGTTTCTTCGGAGCAGCAATAGCTTTCTGGATTATTTCTCTCTTCACTAAAAAGGAACATGTAAAGCATGAAGACTTGCTGTTGCTTTTCTTTGCATCACTTTTTGGCATTGTTCTGAATCAGGGAACTTTCATTTTTGGGCTTTCACTGACTTCTCCAATAGATGCCTCGATTGTAACTACTATGGCTCCTATAGTAACAATGATTGTTGCTGCCATTGTATTAAAAGAACCGGTAACCGGCAAAAAAGTTCTCGGAGTTTTCGTCGGAGCTATAGGAGCACTGATACTTATACTGACCAGCCACAGTGTAGCTAGCGGCAAATCGGGCAGTATCATGGGAGACATGCTTTGCCTTACCGCTCAGTTAAGTTTTGCTGTTTACCTGACTGTGTTTAAGGATTTAATTCAAAGATATTCATCGGTAACAATTATGAAATGGATGTTCATTTACGCTTCCATGTGTTTTATTCCATTCTCATATAGTGATGTGGCTTCTATTAATTTTTCAACTGTACCTTTAAAAGTGTATGCAGAAATAAGTTTTGTTGTTTTAGCAGCAACTTTCTTGGCCTATCTGTGTGTTATGATCGGTCAGAAAGTGCTTCGACCAACTATTGTCAGTATGTACAACTATGTGCAACCTATCGTAGCATCATTTGTTGCAGTCAGTATAGGAATGGATACCTTTGGATGGCCAAAAGCTGTTGCTATCATTTTGGTTTTCGTGGGTGTATTTATTGTTACCCAAAGCAAATCGAAAGCACAAATGGATGCTGAACAACAATATGAGGAAATAGATCAGCCCAAAGAAAAAATTAAAGAAGAAGATTTTTAAAGATATGGAACCATTTGCAGCTTTAGACTTTGAGACAGCCAACGGACAACGCACCAGTGTATGTAGTGTGGGTATCATTATTGTTGAAAACGGTGAAATAGCGGATAGATTTCATAGTTTTATCTGTCCGCGCCCCAATTTCTACTCTCATTGGAATACTCAGGTTCACGGAATGGTATTCGATGACACTAAAGAGTCACCCGATTTTCCTGATGTGTGGGCACAGATAGCTCCTCAAATAAAAGGGCTTCCTTTAGTTGCTCATAATAGTCCTTTCGACGAAGGATGCCTAAAAGCTGTGTTCAATCTGTACGGGCTGACATACCCCGACTACAAATTCTATTGCACTTGCCGGTTATCCCGCAAGCTTCATAAAGGATTAGTAAACCACCAGCTACATACGGTATCCGAATACTGCGGATATGATCTTAAGCAACATCACCATGCATTGGCCGATGCAGAAGCTTGTGCAGCAATAGCTATCAACATGTTTCAAAAGACACAGACTAATAGTTTTGAAGAACTTTATAGTTTCGTAAAGCAGAACTATTAATTCCAGAAATCTGCAAAAAAGAGAAAAAGCTTTGCAATTATTAAGTTATATCCATATTTTTGGGGGTAACTTAATAATAGCACTATGAAAAAAATATTCATAATACTCTTTTCTGTAATTATATCGATAAACTATTTATTTGGACAGGAACAAAAATATAAAGAGATTAACGATACTGAGCTTAAGCTATATAAGGATCTTATCCAGACATTAAAAGACACAACATTCATTGTTTATCCTCTTATAGAAGCCCCCATTAGTTCACCATTACTTAATATCCAGGAGTTAACAGAGTATGACTTCAGCAGCAAGCAATTTAAGGAGCCATCTATTACTGAGACTTTTCTGATTAAAGATAATAATTATTTCAAAGTAATTTGTCCGGATTCAATAAACAGTTTCAAAAATCATAAAGAAAATAACGTACTGACTTCTGACTCTTTTTTATCTGCAATAAAGCAGCATTATGGAAAAAGCAGCGTTTGTTATTTAAGTAAAGCTATATTTTCAAAAGACAAAAAATACGCTGTGGCAGAATATTTTATATTCCGGGGGAAATTATTTGGAGGAGGAGCCACAGTCTTAATGAAAAAAGCTAAAGATAAATGGGTTATCATTAAAGATTTGATAAGTAGCTTGAACTGATTATAAAACAATTTTATTTTCATATTTATAAAGATCAGCAAACAGCCTGCTTAAAATAAAATTAAGCAGGCTGTTTGCTGATTTATATAATCCACTGATTATTTCTTATAATATTTCAATGCCTCAGGCATTAATTTCTGGATATTTGCAATACGGGTAGCATCTGAAGGGTGAGTACTGAAAAATTCCGGAACTGATGCGCCACCTTGCGCCATCCTCTGCCAGAACTCAACAGCAACCTGAGGATTATAACCTGCCATTGCAGCAAAAATAAGTCCCATTCTGTCTGCTTCACTTTCATTACTACGTGAATAAGGCAACATCACACCATAATTTGCACCCAAGCCATATACCT
>Ga0183100_1001044_pt1 | contig 15487 bp, 13 predicted proteins | sample Biomet2_FD_127789 | JGI IMG/M metagenome (GOLD analysis project Ga0183100, IMG submission 127789) | Microbial communities from bioreactor (seeded with anoxic lake sediment) at LBNL, California, USA - Biofuel metagenome 2 | ecosystem: Engineered > Bioreactor > Anaerobic > Unclassified ...
CTTGGGAGAGTTAAGCGATAAACTTGATGAAATAGAAAACCGGGGAGACCTACTTCCTAAAAGTGAACTTCAGGCGGCCATTACTTACCTGCGGAACGAATGGGGTGCTATGGTTGAAATCTTCAATCATGGAGAATCTCATTTGGATAACAATGAAGTGGAGCGCTACAACAGATATCTATCTTTATCCAGAAGGAGTTCTTTATTCTTTGGCAGCCATAAGGGCGCTGAACGGGGAGCCATACTATATACTCTGGCATTAACTTGCAGGATGCAGAAAGTGAATCTTTTTGATTTCCTGACAGACATTATCAACCAAACAGCAGAATGGGCACCAAATACACCCATAGAAAAATACAGAAACTTACTTCCTGACAAATGGAAAAACGGTTAGGGGATTATTCCTATTAACCGTTTTTCTTTTTCTGGCAATGTAGAATCGCGGAGACGCTTACCATTTTTTGCCCATTTTTTGGAAAAAACGGCACATTTCTGCAGCAGCATCAAGCGTCGGTTTTGTCGTTAGACGGCAAAAAATTGATTTTTCCAGCAACGTCTAAAAAATTATATTGCTGTCTGGTAAAAGTTTTCATCATGAATTAAACACGCGATTTACCGAACACCAATAATTCATGAAATGTCTTCACCATATGAGCTTGTCATACTTTCTTTCTATCCGCAAAAAAAAGTGGGGAAGCGAAACGTAACGCTTTTTCCCCACTCGAACAAATATGAAAAACGAATAGTAACTTTTAAGCCATCTAATACTTGTTGATGATGCCAATCCTTGTAGTACGCAAAAATTCAATGATCTGATCAATTTCAGGACTTTGAGGCACTTGTTCAACAACCTGATTAATTCCATCAAAAAGGCTTGTTTTCCCATTAAAAATGAGACGATAAGCATTCGCAATGTGGTTTTGAATTCTAATGTCGATACCCCTATTGGTCAAAACAGTACTATTTACGCCTCCATATTCAATGGGATTATGTGTCGCCACAATATATGGCGGAACATCAAAACTAAAACGGCAACCGCTCTGTACCATGGCACTGCGTCCAACGCGCACACCCGGATTAGCTACAACATTGCTACTCAAAATGGCGTAATCGTGAATCTCGCTGTTACCTGCAATTTTAGTACCATAACCAATCACACAATTATCAAAAATATGGGTATCATGAGAAATATGAACACCCTCCATAATAAAATTTTTATTTCCGATAATAGTCTGGCCATCACTATGAGTAGCACGATTAATTACAACATTCTCACGTATAATATTGTCGTCTCCAATGATCAGTTCTGTTTGTTCCCCCTTAAAATCGAAATCCTGAGGCAAGGCACCTAAAACGGTGCCTTGATGAACCATATTGTTCTTACCCATACGAGTACCTGACATTAGGCTCACAAAGGGATAAATCTTACAACCGTCACCTATAACAACATCACCTTCTACATAAGCAAAAGGGTAAATAATGACATTATTACCGATTTTTGCAGTAGGGTCAACAAATGCTTGCGGACTTATATTATTTGCCATAATATTTTATTTTATAATTTTTTGAATACTACTTGGAACCTCCTCCAAGAGCGTAATAAAGATTTACAACGGCCTGCATCTTATTGAAATCGTCAGAAATTTGAGACAACTGAGCTTGAAGTAGCGAACGTTGGGCACTGATCACATTCAAATAATTGTAGTTACTGCCCATTTTAAATAATTTCTGGGCCACATCAACATTGCGCTGAAGACTTTCAATCTGTGTTTTCTCCAGTTCACTACGTTTTTGAGACGATTGATAAAGAGCCAAAGCATTGCTCACCTCGCTACCTGCATTCAGAATAGATTGTTGCCAAGCAAGGAAAGCGGACTGTTCTTGAGTTTGTGCCACCTTCAACTGCGCTACAAGCTGACCCCGCAGAAAAATGGGTTGGGTAAGACTCCCCACAACAGAAGCCAAAATTTTACCAGGATTCAGGATGCCTGCACCACTATTATTTGTCCAAGCTACAGATCCGTTAATGGTCAGGTTGGGATAAAACGCTGCACGTGCCTTATTTACTTGATAAAAACAATTTGCCAGAGCCATCTCCTTAGCATGAACATCAGGACGATTGGCAAGAAGCTGAATGCCTACACCAGTACTCAGATTAGAAGGCAGCGATTGGTTCTCCAGTTTACTTCGTTGAATATGACGCGGAGCCTCACCGAGCAAAAGGGAGAGCGAATTTTCAGTACTGCGAATCTGTCTTTCCAATTCAGGGATACTGGCTAGAACAGAATAATAATTTGCTTTGGCAGACTGCACGGCAGATTCGTCAACACCTGCAGAGTATTGTTTCTGCTGAACCATCATATCATAAGTCTGCTTGGTAAGCTGCTCTGTATTTTTAGTAATTTCGAGTTGCTTATCGAGCATCAGAAGACTGTAATAAGCATTCGCAATGTTTGCAATGATGCCAGATTGAACAGCTCGTTGATAATCTTGTGACTGCAAAAAAGAAACCTGTTGCGCCCGTTTGGCATTTGTCAGCGAGCCAAACAAATCTACCGTCCAACTAGCTTCAACAGGCATCGAATAATAAGAAGCCCCTTTATCAAAATTCCATAATGCTGTTGTTCCTGATGGAGCAAAAACAAAAGAAGGATAGAAAGCCAATTTAGCTGCCTGCAACATGGTTTTGGCCTGAGTAACCGAAAGTGCTGCCGTAAGTAAATCAGTATTGTTTTTCAATCCTGAATCAATCAGTTGCTGCAAATAAACATCCGTAAAAACCTGCGGCCAAGGCATACTACCTAAAGTAACGGTGTCTGCAGATTTTAAAGCACCATCTTCAGCTACTGTATCACGGAAAAGCCCCGAGGTTTTGACATTAGGACGCTCATATTTCTTATAAGTCGCGCAACTACTCAAAAGTAACGTACCAATAAGAATGATATATAGTGACTTTTTCATTATTTTTCCGTTTTATCATTTAAATAATTCTTTTCTATCGGACAAGTATACTGCTTGAGTTCGCTATCACCCTCACCCGTAATCAAACCAACGAACTTCAAAGGCTTTATTCTCTCTTGAAGTTTCTCAAAGAATACGAACAAAGCAGGAACCACGAAAATTTGGCAAATCATACCGATAAGCATACCACCAACAGCTGCAGCACCTAATGTTCTATTTCCATTTGCACCTACTCCCATGGCAAACATCATAGGTAGTAAACCAATAACCATAGCCAAAGACGTCATCAGAATTGGGCGCAAACGAGCCGCAGCTCCCAGAATAGCACTATATGTAACTGCCATACCCGTTTGGCGTCGCTCCAATGCGAACTGCACAATTAAGATGGCATTCTTGGCCAGCAATCCAATTAGCATAATCAACGAAATTTGCATATAGATGTCATTGCTATGACCAAAGACTTTCGTAAAGAGAAAAGCTCCAGCCAAACCAAATGGAATAGAAAGTATAACAGAGAAAGGTAAAATGTAACTTTCATACTGGGCACTCAAAATTAAATACACGAACACGATACAGAGAAGAAAAATAAGTCCCGTAGAATTACTAGACTGTTGTTCTTGTCGCGTAAGACCAGAATATTCATAACCATAACCCTGTGGCAGAGAGGAGGCAGAAACCTCTGTAACAGCCTTCAACACATCACCTGAAGAATACCCATCAGCAGGTGTGATATTGGCATTAATACTAGTAAAGAGGTTAAATCTATTAATATTAGAAGGACCATAAACGCGATTTAAAGTACAGAATTCTTTAACAGGTGCCATACCCGCAGGAGTACGCACATATATATTGTTGAGCCCATCCGGTTTCATTCTGCTAGCAACATCGCCCTGAATCATAACACGATAAAGTTTCCCATATGCATTAAAATTTGAGGCATAGAGGCCACCATAATAACCTTGCATAGTGGTAAGTACGGTTGAAGGAGAAATTCCTGTCTGCTTACACTTGGCGACATCAACATCTATCATATATTGTGGATAACTCGGATCATAAGAAGTCATGGCCATCTGCACTTCAGGCCGCGCGTTCAACTGTGCGAGAAAATCTTTCGTCACCTTGAAGAATTTGTTCAAATCACCACCGGTTTTATCCTGCAAGGAAAGTGTAATGGCGTTCGTCGCAGAAAATCCTGGAATCATAGGTGGAGCAAACGCCAGAATCTGAGCATCTTTGATGGCTGCAGTCTGCTTGTAAATCATACCCAAAACAGCCATTGAACTCTGCCCCATATTTCTTTCAGAGAAAGGTTTCAACTTAATGATAAATGTGGCTTGATCAGAACCTTGACCGGCCAGAAAATTGTAACCCACAATCTGTTCTCTACTCTTAATGGCCGGATTCGTACCCAACATAGAATCGATAAGATTTACAACCTGCTGGGTACGTGACTGGCTGGTTGCTGGAGGCATAGAAACGGTACAAAACAAAGTACCAGTATCCTCATCCGGAACAAGTCCTGTTTTTGTTGTCTTCATCATGAATACCAAAACTACAGCTCCAATAAGAACCGCACCACCAATGAGTAGAGGTCTCTTGATGGATTTTTCCACTCTATTTTTATATTTTCCAATAATTCGGTTAAACGACGTATTGAAAGAAGTATGGAAGCGATCCACAAAACCCATTTTGCGCAATGAGCCATCTTCATTCTTCGGCTTCAATAAGATGGCACAAAGAGCAGGAGAAAGTGTCAACGCATTCATCGCAGAAATAAATATAGACACCGCCATAGTTACACCAAACTCCTTATAAAAGGTTCCAGAAGTACCTCCAATAAAAGAAACGGGAATAAATACGGAAGCCATAACGAGCGTAATGGAAATAATAGCTCCTGAAATTTCATTCATGGCATCGATAGACGCCGTCAACGCACTCTTGTATCCCATATCCAACTTAGCGTGGACAGCTTCAACCACCACTATCGCATCGTCCACCACTATGGCAATGGCCAAAAGCAATGCAGAAAGTGTTAGTAAATTGATAGAGAAACCAAGAACTTTCAGGAAGAAGAACGTTCCAATCAAAGACACAGGCACCGCTATCAATGGAATCATCGTGGAACGCATATCCTGCAGGAATACGTAAACTACAAAAAACACCAAAATCAACGTAATCAACAGAGTTTTGACAACTTCCTCAATACTTGCATAAAGAAATTCAGTAACGTCGTAATTGATTTTATATTCCAATCCCGGTGGAAAACTCTTGGCTTCTTCTTTAATGACCTTCTTACATTCCTTAGCAATTTCATTTGCATTGGAACCGGCCACTTGCTGAACCATTGCAATAACAGAGGGCTTATTGTTATTCCGCATCGAAACCGAATATTGCAATCCTCCCAATTCTATTTTTGCAACGTCTTTTAAACGCAATGTTTGCGCCCCGACAGTACTGTTCAAAATAATGTTTCCAAATTCTTCAGCTGTTTTCAGACGACCTTTATACCTCATGACATATTCATAGGCCATCTTACTCTGCTCACCAAAAGAACCAGGCGCTGCTTCAATGTTCTGCTCACTCAATGCAGCAGAAATATCAGACGGCATTAAACCATATTCTTTCATAACGTCCGGTTTCAGCCAGATACGCATAGAATAGGTTTTCATACCTGGACTCTGCACATCGCCTACACCCTGCACACGTTTCAATGCTGGAATGATATTGATATTTGAATAGTTAGTCAAAAACTCATCGCCATAGCGACCGTCCTCAGATGTCAGTGTAAACATGATAACCTGTGAGGTCTGCCGTTTTGAAACCGTAACACCCACCCGGGTAACCTCAGCGGGAAGAAGAGCCTGAGCCTGAGATACACGGTTTTGCACATTAACGGCAGCCATATCAGGGTCGATACCCTGCTTAAAATATACAGTAATGCTCGCAGAACCTGAATTGGTAGCCGAAGACGTCATATATGTCATGCCTTCCACTCCATTTATACTCTCCTCCAAGGGGGCCAATACAGAATTTTCAACCGTTTTAGCATCAGCACCCGTATAGTTTGTTGACACGCTAATAGTAGGCGGGGCAATATCTGGATACTGCTCGATAGGAAGAGAGATCAATCCGATAAAACCCAATATTACAATCAGAATGGAAATAACCGTTGAAAGTACAGGGCGTTTTATAAAGTTTGTAAATGTCATATCCTTGTATTTATATTAGAAAATAGAAATTGAAAATTGCAAAGGTTCATTCCTCCTTCAACTTCATTTCTCTTTTTACTTAAAAGCTTCTTTCATCTTTTTATAGTTGCCTTGGATAGATCCCAGTTTGGCAGCTTTTTCAAGATTCTGCTGATATTGTTGTTCTGTAATGGGTTTAATTTCCATTGCATCAGACAATTTAGTGATACCATTGGTTACGTATCTGTCTCCAACTTTCAAACCCTTCGTTACTATATAGTTTTCTCCGTCGTTTTGCGAATTTACCTCAATAGCCGTATATTTGACCTTATTATCTTTACCTACAACATAAACAAATATTTTATCCTGCACTTCAACCGTAGCTGACTGAGGAATTATTATTATATTACTTGCCGTATAAGGAATCACAATGGAACCCGTACCACCAGATTTTAACAAATGATCGGGATTTAGGAAACTAGCACGAACGCTGACAGAACCTGTTGATTGGTCAATAACACCACTAACAGTAGAAACATGACCGGTATGATCATATATCGAACCATCCGCTAATTGCAACTTTACTTCAGGAAAAGCCGCTACAATGTTTTTGCTGCCTGACTGGCGAGACATCTCGAGAAGTTGTTTTTCCGTCATGGAGAAATAAACATACATTTCTTCTATATTGGAAACCGTGGTCATCGGCGTAGTCATAGAGGGACTTACTAAACTACCTACACGAAACGGAATGGAACCCACGACTCCGTTACTGGGACTTGTCACGGTACAATAAGAAAGATTTTCCTTGGCAGATGCCACGGCAGCATGAGCCTGTGCCAAATTGGCTTTGACTGAAGCCAAATTATTTGCAGCCGTTTGTAGATCATAATCACCAATAATGCTCTGCTTATGCAGTTCCTGCTTATTCTTATAGGTCAATTCTGCTGTTGCCAAAGCAGATCGTGCTGCATTATAAACTGCTTTAGCTTCATTGAGCGCAGCATGATACTGTACGTTATCTATTGTAAATAAAACTTGTCCACGATGTACCACAGAACCTTCATCCACATATAAGTGTGTAATGAAACCAGAAATTTTCGGACGGATCTCTACATCCTGCTTTCCACGTATTGTAGCAGGATATGAATTGCTCATTTGGGTGTTACCCGCTTGCAATGTATTTACCGGAAACTCATTTGACTGAGTCATTCCAGACTGTCTTCTGCCACAAGAGTCAATCAAAACTACTCCAACTGACAATATCAGTATAGGTAAAAGCTTTTTTACAGTTTGTCTGTTCATCCTCATATTTTTAAACATTAAATGATTATTCTTGATTTGTTAGATATTTCTTCAGTTGCAAAATTAAAATAAAGATCATAACAACATCTATTACAAATTATTTTCTTTCTTCGTAGGTAAAAATGAATCAATGTTCTTATCAACTTTGTAAATTTATTCTATATTGTTTGACCACTTTTTCATTTTCATCTTAGATTCTTCTTTAAGGAATTACATCGTCCATCTTACGGTCCATCTTATTCTTTAATTCAACGTTGCATCTAAATTTGGGTGCAAAGTTCTCATTTTATTTTTGATTAAAAGTGGTCAAATTAGAAAAGGAATTAGTCAAAACGGATTATTATTATGAGAATTTCGCCAAACTCCCAATTTTAATAGCTGTTCCTCCCATTTTTTCTTTCAAAATACAGTTAAAATCAGCCTAAAGAAATGCCAAAAGGCTCTTTATCATGTTCTTTTTGACAAATGGCTTTATCAAAAATCCACAAGCCACTTGTCAAAAAAGAAAAAAACGTTCATTCAAAAAAATGACACTGTTCATTGAGAACAAAAACTCACCTCAAACAAACGTTTGGAAATCACTAATGATTATTTATAAATAGCCTTTTCGCCGGCCAACAAAGTATTTTGCATTAACATGCAAATAGTCATAGGGCCGACCCCACCAGGCACAGGAGTAATAAAAGAGCATTTTGGAGCTACCTCATCAAATTTCACATCACCATTCAGACGGAAACCATTTTTCTTTGTATCGTCAGGTACCCGAGTTGTACCTACATCAATTACACAAGCTCCCTCTTTCACCATATCTGCAGTCACGAAATTCGGACGTCCGATAGCAGCAATAATGATATCGGCGTCACGGCACTCCTGTTTCAGTGTAGCACTGTGACTATGGCAAATAGTAACCGTCGAGTCACCATAGCCTTTCTGCATCATCAGTTGCGCCATGGGCTTTCCTACAATATTACTACGCCCCAGTACTACGCATTTTTTACCACTTGTCGGCACCGCATAGCGTTTCAGAAGTTCTAAAATGCCTTTTGGTGTCGCTGAAATAAAACAAGGCAGACCAATGGCCATTCGACCTACATTAATAGGATGAAAACCATCCACGTCTTTATGATAGTCTATCGTTTCAATTACTTTTTGTTCACTGATTTGCTTGGGCAAAGGCAATTGAACAATAAAACCATCTACATCAGTATCTTCATTGAGTTCCCTCACTTTAGCCAATAATTCGGCCTCGCTCACAGTATCTTCAAAACGAACCAATGTCGATTTGAAACCACATACTTCGCAGGCCTTCACTTTATTGGCCACATATGTTTCGCTGCCGCCGTCATGACCTACCAGAATAGCAGCCAGATGTGGACGTTTGCCTCCCGTAGCTACGATGTTCTTCACACGCTCAGCTATTTCGGCTTTAATGGTAGCAGCCGTAGCCTTTCCGTCTATCAGTGTCATTCTTATTCTTGATTTGGTAAATTATTCATACTTGGCATTTTTCCCTTCATCCCATGCATCATGCTACTCAACTTGTTGTCCGTCACCATCTTCATCATCTTGCGCGTCTGATCAAACTGCTTCAGAAGGCGATTCACATCCTGGATCTTCGATCCGGAACCTGCTGCAATGCGTGCCCTACGGCTCTGATTCAGGCAGTTAGGATTTGTGCGTTCATACGGCGTCATGGAGTAAATAATAGATTCAATACCTTTGAATGCATTGTCGTCGATATCAATGTCCTTAATAGCTTTTCCCACACCCGGAATCATCGAAGCCAACTCCTTAATGTTTCCCATTTTCTTGATTTGCTCGATCTGTTTCAAAAAATCATTGAAATCAAATTTATTTTTTGCAATACGTTTTTGCAAACGACGAGCCTCCTCTTCATCATATTGCTCCTGAGCGCGTTCAACAAGTGATACAATATCGCCCATACCCAGAATACGATCCGCCATACGTTCGGGATGGAACACATCGATAGCATCCATTTTTTCGCCCGTACCAATAAATTTAATGGGTTTATTCACCACATTACGGATCGAAAGTGCTGCACCACCGCGTGTATCTCCATCAAGCTTTGTGAGTACAACACCAGAAAAATCCAAACGTTCATTAAATTCTTTTGCCGTATTCACCGCATCCTGACCTGTCATAGAATCAACCACAAAGAGAGTTTCATCCGGATGAAGTGCATCTTTCAAATTTGATATTTCTGTCATCATCGCTCCGTCTACAGCCAAACGGCCAGCAGTATCGATAATTACCAAATTCAACTCCTTGATCTTGGCTTCTTTGATGGCATGCTGAGCAATTTCAACAGGATTCATATTTCCAGGCTCACTGTAAACAGGAACATCAATACTTTCACCAACCACTTTCAGCTGTTCAATAGCAGCAGGACGATAAACATCACAAGCTACTAATAGAGGTTTACGGTTTTTCTTCGTCTTCTGGAACAAAGCCAATTTACCTGAAAAAGTCGTTTTACCTGAGCCCTGCAAACCAGACATCAGAATTACAGCAGGCCTATTTTCCAAAATCAAATCGGAAGCCGTAGAACCCATCATTTTAGCCAACTCGTCATGAACAATCTTCACGAGCAACTGGCCTGGTTTCACTGCGGTGAGCACATTCTGCCCAATTGCCATCTCCTTAACTTCATCGGTAAAGTTTTTGGCCACCTTATAATTAACATCCGCGTCGAGTAACGAACGACGAATTTCTTTAAGAGTTTCAGCTACATTTATTTCTGTTATTTTTCCTTCGCCCTTCAGGGTCTTAAAGGATCGTTCCAGCTTTTCTGAGAGGTTTTCGAACATGATTTTTTGATTTTGACTGCAAAGTTAGTGCAAACCACTCAAAAAGAGAAATGAAAAACCATGTTTTTAACATGAATTGCGATACGTTCCTTCTCAACGAGTTAACAGCAATGAAGTATTTTAAGATGTCTGATTCTCTTTGAGTAAGGAACAAGTATCTACCTCCAAATAAAAGATTTACTTGTTCAGGCATTTTACAACTAACTACTTACTCAGCCTATTTTTTCAAAAAAACAGGTTATTATTACAGATGTAAGTTAAAAAATAAAGATCAGCAAAAACTCTTTAAGCAGAGACACTTCAAATCAAACGTTAAATGATGCACTGGGTCACAAATCACGTTCCCAGTTAGATAATTTATTTCCACATTAAGCATAACATCAAAAAAAATATATATAACTCACTTGTGCTCAAATTTTGCACTAACTTTGTACCCATAAACAAATAAACAAACTATGCAGGAAGTAAACAGAGATAAAGTTCTAGTTGTTTTCAGTGGAGGACAAGACTCCACAACTTGCCTCTACTGGGCTAAACGACACTTTAAAAAAGTTTATGCCCTAACCTTCATCTACGGACAAAAGCATGTAATAGAAGTAGAGTATGCAGAACGCATTGCTCGAAAAGCTGAGGTAGAATGGGACAAAATGGATGTTTCATTTATTAGCAAGCTGGGACAAAACTCTCTGACAAATCCAAATATCAAAATGGACCAAAAGAAGCCCGCAGATTCATTTCCAAACACATTCGTTCCGGGCAGGAATTTATTTTTCATCAGCATAGCTGCCGTTTATGCACGCGAACGCGGCATCAATCATCTAGTAACTGGCGTTTCACAAACTGACTTCAGTGGATACCCTGACTGCCGAGACGCCTTTATCAAAAGCCTCAATGTATCACTCAACTTGGCAATGGACGAACAATTCGTAATTCATACCCCGCTCATGTGGATAGACAAATGTGAAACATGGGCTATGTCAGATCAATTAGGCGTACTCGACTTGGTATGTAACGACACCGTGACCTGCTACAATGGCATTCCCGGAGACGGCTGTGGACACTGCCCCTCATGCGTCTTGCGCCGTGAAGGATTGGAAACCTATTTAAAGCAGAAAGCTGAAGGAAAAGAATTTAAAGACCTGATTTATGGATAGGAAAGAAGAAGGCTTACAAGCCTTGGGACATAAAATGGATTATCAGACGGATTATGCCCCTGAAGTATTGGAAACATTTGAAAACAAGCATCCAGACAATGACTATTGGGTAAGATTCAACTGCCCAGAGTTTACATCTCTCTGCCCTATAACAGGGCAACCCGATTTTGCCGAAATACGTATCAACTACCTACCCGGCAATAAAATGGTAGAAAGTAAAAGTTTAAAACTATACTTGTTTAGTTTTCGCAATCACGGCGATTTTCATGAAGACTGTGTAAACAAAATTATGAAAGACCTCATTCAATTAATGGATCCCAAATATATTGAGGTGACCGGTTTTTTCACTCCGAGAGGCGGCATCAGTATTTATCCATATGCCAACTACGGACGCCCGGAGACAAAATATGAAGAACTAGCAAAGTTTCGCATGATGAGACACGATCTGTAAGTTATCTGTTTTTATTCATCAGGCATTTGATAAAACTAATGAATCCTACAATCGAAAAAAATCAATCCAAAATTAGTCCCAAATCGTTTTTTAATTTGGCGATACCTTGATGCTCTATTAAAAGTTTATCAAAAAGTTCTCCTGGATTGTGACGCATATTTTGCTTTTCAGACACCAATACTTTTAGAATAATCTTCAGATATCTGTTATCTAACTGACGTTGCAAATATTTTTCAATTTTAGGTATTTCTGGAGCCATGAATTTACGCACCAGCTCATTGTTAACATGGACCTCTACATGAAAACCAGAAATTAGTAACAGCTCCATGCTTTCCATTCTTCCACTGATGGCAGCTTCTTCTCTGGGTAATTCTTTAGCATATTGATTCCAATAATATTGTAAAGCTTTCTCGTCGAAAGCCGCTTCTCCAAAAATCTGATTTTCAACACGTTCATTATTTACCACTGCAACGGTTTTTTTCTCATTTCCGCCATTTATCCGAATAGAGGGTGTAGGATGAAGAAGTAAATGTGAATCTTTCTCGACAGGCGCCACTGATTTATTTCCAGTTTCCTGTACTGTTAAAGAAGAAGAGATAGTTTCCTCAGGCTTGACAGATGCGCCAGCCTGGATCGTTTCAGCCACATGACCCACTGAATGGGTTTCCTTAAATAGAGGTTTTAATCTTTTTGCAGGGCCAGGCCCCAAAATTTCGTCCGATTCAGTAATTTGCGCAGCTTCTATCAAAGTAATTTCAACAGAAAGCCTCTTATTTAAAGAATATTTATACTCATTAGAACAGCGTTCACAAACGCGAATGGATTTGTATAAAAAATTTTCACTACATTGGCCTGATTGTTCTATGTAACGCTGTTTTACATTATCTGCGACATCCAGTAATTTCACCGTCATGTCATCACGACTAACCAATAAATCACGCAAATGACTTGCCAATCCACCAATAAAAGAACCTCCGTTGAAACCTTTTTCAACTATCTCATTAAACAAAAGCAAACTTTTACTGATCTGATGATTGATCAACGCTTCCGTCATTTTGAAATAATAATCGTAGTCCAGCACGTTCAGGCATCTCAACACACTTTCATAAGTAATATTGCCTTCTGAGAAATTCGTAACCTGGTCAAAAATAGAAAGAGCGTCACGCATTCCCCCATCGGCTTTCTGCGCAATAATATTCAAAGCTTGCTCATCATATTTGATATGTTCTTTTTCAGCAACCATTTTAAGTTCAACGACAATGTCGTTGATACTCATTCTATTGAAATCAAAAATTTGACACCGACTCAAAATAGTAGGCAACATCTTTTGTTTTTCGGTCGTAGCAAGAATAAAAATTACATACGATGGAGGCTCTTCAAGGGTTTTCAATAGCGCATTTGCAGCAGCCTGCGAGAGCATATGAACCTCATCGAGAATAATCACCTTATATTTACCCAACTGAGGAGGGATGCGCACTTGGTCTATGATTTCACGGATGTCGTCTACCGAATTATTTGCAGCAGCATTAAGCTCCTGCACATTCATACTGCGCTGTTCATTAAAAGAAACACAGCTTTCACATTTATTGCAGGCCTCACCGTCTTCTTTGGAATCTAAGCAATTAATAGCCTTAGCAAAAATGCGCGCACACGTAGTTTTTCCAACCCCACGGGGACCACAGAACAAATAGGCTCCAGCCAATTTATGGCTTATGATAGCCCGTCTCAGGGTATTAGCCAAAGATTGCTGGCCAACCACATCATCAAAAGTCGTTGGTCTGTATTTTCGTGCAGAAACAATAAAATTCTCCATATTGAAAAGGGCTTGTCTTTTTTGGTGAACGCAAAGATATAAATTTATCGCGTAATCCGAAGTAAGTTTAAAAGGTTTTCTTTAACTTTGCCCTGAGTTAGAAAAAGAAAATTTCACCGTTATGTCAAGGTTACGCTGTTGTTGGATTTTTATTTGCCATCACAAATATGTAGTGGCAATTATTCTGTTCATAGCAATTGTAGGTTTTCTGGACTCTAACAGTTTTTATAATATTTATCTTCAGCGGCAAGAAATCAGTAGGTTGAAGTCAGACATACAGGACTATAAAATGCATTATAATAAAGATACACGCATGATAAAAGAGCTTGATGCCAACCCGCAGGCAATGGAAAAAATTGCCCGTGAACGCTACTTTATGAAAAAGCCGAACGAAGATGTTTACATTTTTCAATAACGTATGAAAAAACTCTCTCCGATTCAAAATTTTATTTACCGTTTGGGTGCTATCCTTATTATTTTAGGTATTATCTTATGGATGCCCCGATTACCTTTTGCACCATATGTTTATTGCGCCGGAACCATTGCATTTGTTTCCATGCAATTTCTTGAGCGCTATGAAGGAAGAAGCCTCATTATACGGCGTCTCCGCAAGCAGCAGTTACTGGGCTCCTTTTCTCTTCTGGTCACTGGAGTGCTCCTTATTGGTAGTACGCTCAAATTACCCTATCTCCAGCACAATGAATGGGTAATTGGTTTGACCATCGCTGCAATTTTTGAACTCTATACAGCATTCCGCATCCCAGCTGAATTAAAAAAAGAATAATTGTGATTGCCCCCCATTTTTGAGGATAATTTAACACTACAGCTGTATTTCAACAAAAAAAAAGATTGTTAACGAAACATTTTCAAAAACAAGTCTAAAAGAACTTATTATCAATTAATAGCAGCCTCAACATTCATTTTTCGTTTGTATATTTGCGATGAAATAGTCCAAAAAAGTAATTAGGTTTAAATGAATAAAGTATTTTTCGTTCTATCGTCGATATGTTTGCTGCTCTGCTCCTGCTCTGAACAGTACAACATAAATGGAGATTCTACTGTCTCTACACTTGATGGCCGTATGCTTTATCTCAAAGCACTTACCGACAACGAAAATCTTGAAAGCTTGGACTCCTGCGAAGTAGTTCATGGTAAATTTAATTTTATTGGCATGCTAGATTCTACTTGTATGGGAGAACTTTACATGGATAATGAAAGCGTTATGCCTGTTGTGATTGAAAATGGGAACCTCAACATCCGCATCAACAATATTGAACAGCGAGTTTCAGGCGGATCCCTCAACAATAAACTATATCATTTTTTAGAACAAAAAAATCAAATTGAAAGTCAAATCACAGAGCTTTCAAATGAAGAAGCACGCCTCATCCTTTCAGGGAAAAAACCGGACAAAATTCATGCTCGCATTTCTGGGAAAACAGATAAACTATATGCAAAAATTAAAGAAATGGAAACTAAATTCATTGTCGAAAATCACGACAATATATTGGGCCCCACGTTTTTCATGATGCTTTGTAGCCAATACCCATATCCCATTGTAACCTCTCAGATTCAGCAAATCATTCGAAACTCGTCTCCTCAATTCCGCCACATTCCTTTTGTACGCGACTATATGAAAGCCGCTGAATCCAATATGCATTATATAAAGCAAACGCGCAACAAGGAAGTGGGTAGAAATTAGCAAAAAAAAATGTCATCAAAATTTTTTATTGCCCATAATCATATTCATCCAAAATGCGACGAGCATAACTTTCAAAAGCAAAAAGACGCTG
>Ga0183100_1001045_pt1 | contig 15471 bp, 14 predicted proteins | sample Biomet2_FD_127789 | JGI IMG/M metagenome (GOLD analysis project Ga0183100, IMG submission 127789) | Microbial communities from bioreactor (seeded with anoxic lake sediment) at LBNL, California, USA - Biofuel metagenome 2 | ecosystem: Engineered > Bioreactor > Anaerobic > Unclassified ...
CCGCCCCCCCGGGCGGCGGCCCCCTCCCCGGCGGCGGGGGGAACCCCGCCGGGCCCGGCGGTGGCGGGGGCGGGGGCGGGAAACCATCCATATCCGGCGGGCCCATGCCGGGCGGCGGCGGGGGCGGTCCAAACCGCTCCATATCCTTCCGACGTTTTTCGAGCCGCTCGATGATGCTCGTAAACTTCACCAACTGTTCCGGCGTCAAAACCGCCTTGGTGTCTGCAATGCTCTTTTCAATGGTCTCGTGAACCTTGGGCTCCTGCTCACGACGGATCTCGATCAGTTTCTCCGACGTGTTCATGACGATGGGCCGCAGCTTCGCCTGCTGCGCTTCGGAAAGATCCAGATCCCCGGTCATCCGGCGCAGGAACATCTCCGCAAAATGCCGGGGATCGCCATGTTGCAGCATGGCCATTTTCCCTCGATCAACCAGAAGACGCGATCCAAAGTAGCCCATCACCGCGCCCGAGAGAAACAGGACAACGCCTGCCACCACTTTTGTTGCCGTAGGGTTCATGCCGCCACCCTACACGCCCAAAAGGGAAACCAACACCTGACTGTTGGGATCACAGAACAAGAATCGTCCCAGCTCATCTTCGAACCCCGTCCCGAAGGTCAGGGCAAAAAGGACTGTGGCTGCGGCCAAGAGCCCCGCTCCGGCAGCCATGCGCCACAAGACCTTATCAACCGCCCGCACGACAGGCTCGGCCTTAATGGCCGCCAACACCGACAGAACCATCCCCGGATCGGGCGGAGGGACCGCGCGCCCTGCATGGGCTGCGCGCAACACCGCTTCCAGACGTTCTATGCGCCGCGTTTCGTTTCCGTCCATGGATTCCTCCTTACGCGCCAATGACATCGCCAAGCAAATCCCGAAGTTTCTTTCTGGCCCGAAAGGCCCGCACTTTGACGTTGGGGACGCTGATACCGAGCATTTCGGCGGCTTCGGCCACGGGCCGTTCTTCAAGATGGGTCAACGTGACCACCATGCGGTCCGTTGGCGACAGCCGATCCAAGGCCCAGGCCAACAGCGCTCCAGCCTCCCGTCGCGACGCCGACTCTTCCGCGGCCTCGCTGGTTTCAAGCGCCGAAACCTCCTCGACATAGGCCCGGCACTCATCGGACAATTCACTCTCCGGCCGTTCCCGACGACGGTATTCCGAGCGCCAGTAGTCATGGCAGGTGCGTACCGCCACCTTGGCCAGCCAGTGCCCGAAGGGGCTCTCGCCCCGATACCCGTCCAAAGACCGATACGCCCGTACAAATACTTCATGCGTCAGTTCGGACACTTGGTCCCGGGGGGCGTGCCCGGACACAATTCCAGACACGCGCCCCTGGTACTTCGTCATGAGCCCCGCGTAGGCGTCCACGTCGCCCGCCCGAATTCTCTTGAGGATCCCGGCATCCTCCATGTCCACCAACGCTTCGGCCATAACGCTCCGAGTTTTAGTTGTCCTTGCCGGCGTGCATGTCGATCCACTCATTGACCAACTCGCGGCCGGCATGGAAACGCTCCTTGTCACGCGGGGGAAACATCTTGCGTTCCTGTTCCACCCATTGCTTGTGCTGCTCCGGAGTCAGCACGGCCAACGCCTCAGCTTCGACCTTGCCCCGAAGCACCAACATCTCTTCGGCAGCAGCGGCGACCTTCTGGCTGGCCTGACGCACGCGCGATTCATTGCCGGGTTCGGCCTGCATCACATCATGAACGCCCTGCATCGCCGTATCCATGGCCTGCACGGCCGATTCAACAGCCTTACGACTCTTTTTGAGAACCACTGCGACGTCATGCTTTTGGGTGTCGGTCAACTTAAGCGACAACAGTCTATTGAGCAATCCCTCGGGTCCCGGCCCACCCGGTCCGCCAGGAGGCATGGGCCCCGCCGCCACGGCGTAAGCTGAACCGACCAGAATCGCCAGCGAAAGCATACCGTACAACAATTTTTTCATGGGAAATGACCTCTCGCTTTGATTGGACGGAACTGCCGTCCATTACACGAGAGGTCGGGGGGCGAAGAAGACTGGTTACATCAGACCGGGGCGAGGCCACGTTCGATCGCCCCGGTCCGGGCACGCGGCTAGGCGACGGTCACGTCCGGGCACAAATAGACGTCCTGGATGGTCTGCAGCAGCTTGACGCCTTCAGCCATCGGCCGCTGAAAGGCTTTCCGGCCGGAAATAAGTCCCATACCGCCGGCGCGCTTGTTGATGACGGCGGTTTTCACCGCATCGGTGAAGTCCGCCGCGCCCGAGGCGCCGCCGGAATTGATCAGCCCGATGCGGCCCATGTAGCAGCAGGCCACCTGATACCGGGTGAGATCAATAGGATGCGCCGAGGTCAGTTCGGAATACACCCGCTTGTCGGTTTTCCCAAACCCGATGGCCGTATAGCCGCCGTTGTTGGTGGGTTGTTTCTGTTTGACCACATCGGCCCCGATGGTGGCGGCCAGATGATTGGCCTGTCCGGTCAGGTCGGCGGAAGTGTGATAGTCCACGCCGTCCTTCACGTAGGCAGGGTTGCGCAGGTAAGCCCACAGGATGCAGGCCATGCCCAATTCATGGGCCCGGGCAAAGGCCTCGGAAACCTCCATGATCTGACGGCGCGATTCCGGCGATCCGAAATAGACCGTGGCCCCGACCGCCACGGCCCCCATGTCAAAGGCCTGCTCCACCGAGGCGAACATGGTCTGATCATGGATGGCCGGCAGGGACAGCAATTCATTGTGGTTGATTTTGAGGATAAACGGAATTTTGTGGGCGTATTTCCGGGCCACGGACCCAAGCACGCCAAGCGTCGAGGCTACGGCGTTGCAACCGGCCTCAAGGGCCAGTTTGACAATGTTTTCCGGGTCAAAATACGCCGGATTGGGGGCGAACGAAGCGCCGGCCGAATGTTCGATGCCCTGGTCCACGGGGAGAATCGACATATAGCCCGTGCCGCCAAGCCGGCCATGGCCGAGCAGTGTGGCCAGCGCCCGCACGACCGGGACGGGCCGGTCGGTCAGGGCGAAGACGTCGTCCATATAGCCCGGGCCGGGCAGATGCAGTTGTTCCTTGGGGATGGTCTTGCAGACATGAGAAAGAAGCGACTCGGCCTCGTCGCCGAGGTGCTTGGTAAGCGTCGCAATCATAAAGGTTGCCTCCTTTGGCTGATTGTAGAGGACAATAGTGCGGATCGGGGGTTTGCGACAACAAAAAAACGTCCCCCTCCCCACCCGGCGGCCCGAAGCCGTAACCGGCGACCGGACAATCCCGGCAGCAGGGCCGTCCGCCCCATGATCGCACGACCGGCCGGCCGCGCCGCCTGCCCGGGGATTTTACAGACCCGATAAAGCCGGATATGTTAGTCTAATCTGTCAAAGGAGCATGCTATGCTATTTGAAGTGGCTTTTTCCCTTGCGGCCGTGACGCTTTTCGCCCTGGGCAGCCCCGCCAGGGCCGAAGCCGCCCCCCCGGACGACGATGCCTTCACCACGTCCGGCGGCGAACTGCGCATCACGTTTATCGGCCATGCCGCGTTGCGCTTCGACTATGCCGGCAAGATTTTGTACGTCGATCCCTACGGCAAGGTGGGCGACTACAGCACCATGCCGCCGGCCGATCTGGTCCTGCTCACCCACGAGCACGCCGACCACCTGGATTTGACCGCCCTGGGGAAAATCACCGTCAGCGACACCCCCATTATCCTGACCGGGGCCTGTCTGGGGAAACTCGGTCGGGGCACGACGTTGCAAAACGGCCAGACCACGACCATTGACGGCATCAAAATTGAAGCCGTTCCTGCCTACAATATCGTGCACAAGCGCGAAGACGGCGAACCGTTCCACCCGAAAGGCCGGGGCAACGGCTACGTGCTCACTTTTGGGGACAAACGGGTCTATGTGGCCGGCGATACCGAAAATATCCCGGAGATGGCCGCCCTGAAAAATATCGACATCGCCTTTCTGCCCATGAACCTGCCCTACACCATGACGCCGGAAATGGTCGCGGACGCGGCCCGGGTCATCCGGCCCAAGGTGCTCTATCCCTACCACTACGGCGAAACCGATCCCGAGCGGCTCGTTTCGCTGCTGCAGGGCGAAGGCATCGACGTGCGGGTGCGCGCCTTGCGCTAGGAAAGACGCCCCGGACCAGAGGGCGGGCGGCATGGCAGTTGCATATTTCCAGTCGGAGGACTGGGAACATGAAGGTGCTGTGTCGTATTGCCTTGATGCTCCTTATGGCGGTCAGCCTCGGCGGCTGTGCGTCTTTCGGCGGTCGGGAACCGGCGCCGCTCACGCCCGGCCAGGGTTCCGTCCTGGACACGGCCCGCTCCCAGATCGGCGTGCCCTACCGCACGGCCGGCCAATCGCCGGGCCAGGGGTTCGACTGTTCCGGCTTCGTCCAATGGGTCTACGCCCGCCATGGCATCCGTCTGCCCCGGCGCACCGAGGATCTGCTCCATACGGGACGTCCCGTGGCCTGGAGCGATCTGCGCGCCGGCGATCTGGTCTTTTTCATGCCCTCAACGCGTTCTTCCAGCCTGCATGTCGGCATTTTCAACGGCTCCGGAGGGTTTATCCACAGCCCGTCTTCCGGCGGCCGGGTTCGCGAGGAGAGCATGCTTGCCCCGTACTGGCGGACGTCCTATCATGGAGCCCAACGCGTCTTGCGCTAGGCCGGCCGGCGCACTTCAGGCAAAGTCTTTGACAGGCCGGCGCGTTTCTTTTTAAAAAAGATAAACAGCCTGTCGTCGTTGCTTTTTCCGCAAACAGGCCCAATCCCCCGCGCCCGAAGCGGCGGGACGGTGGATATCTCCATGCGCGGCGCGTCCCTGCGGCTCAAAATCAATCTGGCGATCCTGCTGGCCTTCATCGCCGCCGCCGTCGCCTTTGGCGGCGTGCTGACGCTGTATATGGCCGATCGGCAGGCCGCCTCCCAAAACCGGACCCGGACCTTGCTCGCCGTCCTGGCCACCCACCGCCTGGAAGCCCTGACCCCGCTCCTCGACAAAGGCGAAACCCTGGCCGCCGCCCATGATATTCTCTCCCGGCTGGCCCGGGTGGAGGGCGTGACCGAAGCGGCGCTTTTCGATGCCACCGGCGCGCTGCTGTCCGTCGCAGGCCCGGGGAAGATGCCGCCCGCCCCGCTCCAGGATGCGGCCACCCCCCTGCCGACCAGTCGTCAGTTCACCGTGTCGGCCTCGGATGCAAACGGCAATCTGGCGGCCACCCTGGTCGAGCCCATCCGCTCCGCCGACCGCAATCTCGGCTTCCTGCGCCTGCGGTACTCCCTGCGCGAACTCAACGCCTTAAACGAACGCATCTGGGTCATTTTCGCCATGGCCGTGGTCGGGGCCTACATTTTCCTGGCCGGCCTGCTCAATCTGCTGCTGCACCGCTTCGTCCTGCAACCTGTCGCCACCCTGCGCGTGGCCCTGGAGGCCGTGGAAGCCGGCAACCTCGACCATCAGGTGCCCGTCCTTTCAAACGATGCCCTGGGGCGACTGGCTGCGGCCTTTAACGCCATGGCCGCCCGGCTCAAGACGGCCTCGCAATCCCTGGTCGAAAGCCGGGCGGAAATCGAGGAACATCGCCGCCTGCTCGCCCGGCGGGTGGAGGAACGCACCGCCGAATTGGCCCAGACCAACGTCAGACTCGTCGGTGAAATCGAAGCCAGAACCCAGGCCGAAGCCCGTCTCTCCCGCCTGCTCGCCCTGTACAAAGCCATTTTGGAATCCACCGCCGAGGCGGTCGTCTGCGTTGCCACCAGCACGGAACATGAGATCCTGGCTTGCAATCGACGTTTTCTGGAACTGTGGTCGCTGCCCGAAGACTGGCCCCAGATCCAATCGCCCGCCGCCAGGCTGCAACCAATCCTGGACAAACTCGCCGTCCCGGATACGGTCCAGGCCGATTTGTCGGCCTTGCTGCGCGACAGCTCCAGCCTGACCTCCCGCGTTCTGGAATTGGCCGACGGACGCTGTCTCGAACGTCGCAGCGGTCCCATCCGCCAAGACGACCAAGCCATCGGCCGGGTCTTTTCCTTCGTAGACATCACCGAACGCCGCACGTCCGAAGAATCCCTGCGCCAGGCCAGGGCCGAAGCCGAAAAAGCCTCCAAGGCCAAAGGCACGTTTCTGGCCGTCATGAGCCATGAAATCCGCACCCCCTTAAACGCCATCATGGGCCTGACGGACGAGTTGCTGGCCGGCGAGGCCACGGCACAACAGCGCGAACACCTGGACGCCGTCAAGGAATCGGCCACCCATTTGCTCGGCGTGGTCAACGATATCCTGGATTTCTCCAAGATCGAGGCCGGGAAACTGGTTCTGGAACGCATTGATTTCGACGTGCGGGACGTGATCGGGGAGGTGGCCCGGGCCATGGGACCGCAGGCCCGGCAAAAAGGCCTGGGATTTGGGGTGGAGGTGGATGCGGCGGTCCCCGCCATCCTGCGCGGCGATCCCGGCCGACTGCGGCAGGTGCTGCTCAATCTCCTCGGCAATGCCGTTAAATTTACCCAACGCGGCGCGGTTTCCCTGCATATCCTGCTCGCAGACCCGAAAACCACGCCGCCGGGACGCATCGGGCTGTCCGCCAGGGTGACGGACACCGGCATCGGCATCGACCCCAAACGGCTGCCCGAACTGTTTGAAAGTTTTAATCAGGGACCGGGGTCCATCACCCGCCGCTTTGGCGGCACAGGCCTCGGCCTGGTCATTTCCAAACAGATCGTCGAACGCATGGGCGGGGATATCCAGGTCCAAAGCCGGGAAAACGAAGGCAGCACCTTTTCCTTTACCGTCTCCATGCTGCCCGGCAATGCCGCCAAGCTCGCCGGCCAGCCCAGCAGCGACAATACTGACAGCGACAGCTACACCCCGTTGCGCGTACTCTTGGTCGAAGACAACGCCCTCAATGCCGCCGTGACCCGTCTGCATCTCGGGCGCATGGGGCACCAACTGACCGTGGCCTCCTCGGCCCGCGAAGGCTACGCCCACCTCGCGAAAGAACCGTATGATGCCGTCCTGATGGACGTTGAGATGCCCGATATCGACGGCATCACCGCCTCCCGGACCATCCGGGCCGGCGGAGCGCCCGGGCGCCCGGTCCTGGCCCCGAACGTCCCCATTGTCGCCGTCACGGCCCACGCCGTGGAAGACGTCCGCCAGCAATGTCTGGATGCGGGCATGAATGGCTTTATCACCAAGCCCATCAACTATCATGCGCTGCAAAACACTCTGGAATCCTTGTACAAGGCCCAAAACAGCGGGATCGCCCCCCTGCCCGCGCCGCCGCAGCCGGCCCAACCGACGGAAGGCCTCCCGGCCCTGTTCGACCCGGCCAGCGCCCGGGAAGCCATGGGCATTTCCTGGCCGCAGTTTCAGGGACTGATAACCGTCAGCATTGCCGAAGGGGATCGCCGACTGACCGAGGTCGAAGCGGCCCTGGCGGCCGAGGACCCCAAACTGGCCCACATCGCCGCCCACACCTTCAAAGGCGCGGCGGCCACGCTCGGGGCCTTTTCCTGCCGCCAACAAGCCCTCGCCCTGGAACAAGCCATTCGGGACAACGACCTCCCCACCTGCCGCACGATCCACGCACAGCTTGTCACCGGGTGGCAGCAGGTCCGACAGGCAGTAACGGAGTGGGAGAAGAGAGAAGAAGAAGAGCGGGGCGCTGCCCCGGACCCCGCTGGGGGAGATGATCTCCCCCAGACCCCCGCATAGGGGGAGAAGGGATGTCAGGAACGGCCGGGCCGCCGCCACCACCGGGCCAACAGCACCCCGGCCAGATTTTGCTCCAGGCTGAAAAGCGCCGCCGGCAACGCGGCTGCTGCCGAAAAATACGTTTTGGCCAGAGCCACGCCCAGCCCGGAATTCTGCATACCCACCTCGATAGCCAGGGCCAGGACGTCCCCCCGTTCGCGGGTAAAACACCGGGCTCCGGCATAGCCAAGGCCAAAGCCGGCCAGATTGTGCAGAATCACGGCCAGAATGACCAAGCCCGGGAACGCCAGGACGGTATCGCGGTTAAGCCCCATGACGCAGGCGACCACCAGGGCCACGACCACCATGGAAAACGCCGGAAACACCGCCAGCACCGGCTCCAGACGCCGGCGCAGCAGCCGCCGCAGGATCAGGCCGTCGAGCACCGGAAAAGCCACAATCCAGAACACCGAGCCGACCATGGCCCCGAACGCCACATGCACCTGTGCCCCACACAGCCAGGCCACAAGAGCCGGCGTGGCCAACGGAGCCACCAGGGTCGTGGCCAGGGTCAGCGTGACGGACAGGGCCAGATTGCCGCCGGCCAGGTACGTGATGACATTGGAAGCCGTCCCGCCCGGACAGGCGCCAACCAAAATGACACCCACCGCCGTATCCGGAGGCAGGGCAAGCAGCCAGCAGATGAGAACGGCCACGCCGGGCATGATGGTGAATTGCAGGATGACGCCGAGGCAGGCCAGCCGCCACTTGGGAACAAGGGCGGCAAAGTCCTCGAAGGTCAGGGAAAGCCCCATACCGAACATGATCAGGCCGAGCGCCGGCGAAATGTATGGGGCAATCCAGGTAAAAAGGCCGGGAACAAGCAACGCGGCTCCCGAAAACGCCAGAGCCATGGGCAAGAATGCCCCTTCGAGAAAATGGGTGATGCGCGTCAGCATCGCCGGGCAATAGCCACGCAGCGACGACGGGTCAAGAACCCTTCGGACGCGGCCGACCCGTTAACGCAGGTCGAAGGCCACCTTGACGCTGCCGGTCGTCCGCTTGTCAAAGGCCGTGGCAAAGGCCGCCGCCCAATCCACCAACCGGAAGGTGTGGGTCAGCAGTCCCTTGACCGGATAGCGGCCCGAGGCCAGCCATTCCACAGCCAGGGCGTAAGTGCGCACCCGCTGTCCCGGATGGCGGGGATCGGACGCCATGGCGCAGCCCGAGGAACCGACAATGGTCAGCTCCCGAAACCACAGACTGGACACGTCCACGGACTGAAGCGTCGCGCTGGCCCCGACCATGACGTAAGTGCCCCCGGCCGCCAGGGCGACAAGGCCGTCGGCAAAGGTGCGCGAGCCCCCCACACAGTCGAAAACGATATCCACGCCGCCCTCGATATTGCCGCCGCCCAGACTGGTCGGCACATACCGCGCGCCAAGGGCCTCGGCCAATTCCTGCCGATTGCCGGCCCGCACGATGCCGTCGGCCCCCCCGGCCAGGGCCAGCTCGACCTGGGCCGGATGTCGGGCCGTCATCTGGATATGGGCCCGACTGCCCAGCGCCCGCAGACAACGCACGACATGCTGGCCGAGAATGCCCGCCCCGAAAATCAACACCCGGTCCCCGTCGCCGGGGAAATGTTCCAGGACGGGTTGCAGGGCCGAGGCCAGGGAATCGGTCAGCACGGCATCCTCGTCGGACAGCGTGTCCGGAATGGGCAGCAGGCGGGAAGGATGGGCGGCGGTGCGCTCGGCCATGGCCCCGCCGGCCCGACGGGTGAAGCCTAAAAAAGACCCCGGCGGTACATCCCCGTCGAGAAAATGCTCACAGCGGTTATAGCGGCCTTCCTGGCAGGGCCGGCAGGGCGGCAGTCCCCGCACCTCGCAGGGCAATCCCGGTTCGACCACCACCCGGCTTCCGGCGGCCAGCCCGAGGGCCGGAACGTCCTCGGCCAGGGACGCCACCATTTCATGGCCCGGAATGAAGGGAAGGCTGGCGTAGGGTTCAAGCAGCGGCGATTCCGCACCTTTGAGCAAACCGAGATCCGAACCGCAAATGCCGCACAACCGCGGGACGAGCGGCACCCAGCCTTTGGGCGGATCGAAGGGCACGGTTTCCAGGGAAAGCGGCGTCAGGGACGGGAAAAAACGTCGGGGAGCCAGACGCGAAGCGAGGGCGCAAGCCAGATAACGCGGGATGCTGCGATGATAGACGAGAGCCTGCATATGTTTTTTTACCCAATTGGCCGAATAAAAGGGAATGGGTTGAAATAATGGCGGAAACACGTATAACCACACCATCGTTCCCGGCGTATGTCCGCCGTGCGACGCCTGGGCCTTATACCACAAAGCAGCCCGCCCTCAAGGCACCGTCAAGGAGACGCACATGCTGATTAAAGATTGGATGAGCAAGTCCCCGGTCACGGCCAAGCCCTCCATCTCCATCATCAAGGCCGCCAAGCTGATGAAGGAAAATGGCTTTCGCCGTCTGCCCGTGGTGGACGATGACGGCACGCTGATCGGCATCGTTTCCGATCGGGACATCAAAGAGGCCTCGCCGTCCAAAGCCACCACGCTGGACATGCACGAGCTGTACTACCTGCTCTCCGAAGTCAAGGCCGCCGATATCATGACCAAAGAGGTCATCACCGTCACCCCGGAAGATACGGTGGAAAAGGCGGCGGTGCTCATGATGCGGCACACCGTGGGCGGATTGCCCGTGGTCGATCAGGACAACAAAGTCATCGGCGTCATTACCGACAGCGATATTTTCAAAGTGTTGGTCAGCATCACCGGCGTGTTAAGCGGCGGGCTCCAATTCGCCTTCGAGTTGCCCGACACCCCGGGCAGCCTCAAAAACGTGCTGGACGATCTCAAGGCCAACGAAGTACGCATCATCAGCGTGCTGACTTCCTATGAAGACGACAAGCCCGGCAAGCGCACCGTCTATATCCGGGTGCATCCCCTGGACGAGACCCAGGCCTCCGTCATCACCGAACGTCTCAAGGCCCATCATAACCTGCTCTATTGGGCCAAGGATACGATCTAGCCGCACGCCCCCCCGCTCGCTGTCCCGCCCCTCCACACGGCCGCAGCCTTTTGGCCGCGCCTGGGGTCGCCGGGATAGCGGGCCGCCCTGCAATTTCCCGAGATCCCGGGTCCGCCCGGCCCAATTCCACGCCGTCTGTTGACGCCGGTCGGATCATGCCTAATTCTGGGGCAGCCGGCCGGTCGCGCATCCGGCCGAACGCGCAAAGGAGCCGCACATGCTTGAAGAACGTTTTTGCCCGCACTGCGGGGCAAAACTTGAATCCTGGATAGGTCCGCCCGAATCCGGTTGGGGCGAGATATTGGTCTGCAACAACAACGCCTGTTCGTTTTTCCGGGGATCAAAAGACGATATCCTCTACAAAGACGAGGATAACCATCTGGGTTGCCGGTATGCCGAGAATCCGGACAACGGCTACGAGCCGTTTAATTTGCTCGCCTGGTACAAGTTTTAAGACAGACCGCGACAGCGTCCCTGCAAACGCCGGCCCTTTGCCGGCGGTTTTTTTGGGGTCGGGCGGGGGGGGGGCATCAACCTCAAATGGCGTATAATTTTAATTAATTATAATTTAGACTTGGCTTTTTGCCCTTGCCTGATCTGCGGATTTTTGGCTATCCTGTAAGGAAACGTGTTGTCCCTAACCTCTTCTCTTCCTGAAAATACGGGATGATACCGTCAATACGGACCAAGGTCGCATGAGCCGCAACATATCCATTTCCAACCGCCAGGGCGTCCTTTGGGTGCGCGTGGACGGGGTCCTTGGCGGTCCGATCGCCCGGGAACTCGAAATCGCCGTTCTGGAAGCGGCCAATGTCGGACGCTATGCCGTCACCGTGCTGGACATGGCCCATGTGCCGGCGATGGACAGCAGCGGCGTCGGCGCACTGGTGCGGCTGCAAACAGCCCTGGCCACCAAGGGACGACGCCTGATCCTGGCCGATCCCACGCCCGCCGTGGCCGATGATCTGCGCCTGCGCGACTTGCAGGGCTTCTTCCAGCTCTCCCGCGATATCACGCCGGACATGGACCCGGACGAACTGCTCTGGGCCAGCGACGCCTGAAAAGCGCCAGGGCGCTGCCCTGGACCCGCCGGGAGGGGATGATCCCCTCCCGGACCCACCTCTCCGGAAAACAAAAGAGTTATCCTGCGCCCGCAATGCCGTATACGGCATTGCGGGCGCAAACTATTGAGGGGTCCGGGGGCATCATGCCCCCGGCGGGGCCTGGGGCAGCGCCCCAGTCAGCCTTTTCTCCCTCGCTCTTCCGTTCGTTTATTTACGAAGCGCCGGATGCTCGGTGATGATTTCGCCATCCTGATAGCGGAAGACGACGTTGGACAGGCCTTCGGGCACGGCCAGCACGGCCTCGCCGATGCCGATTTCGACATTGGCGCCGACGTGTCCGGGCACAATGACCCGGCAGGAGGCGAAATTCCGGGCGGATTCGGGGTTGGCCCACAACCGGTTGAGCTGGGATTTGAACGTTTCCAACCGCTTGGCCCGGCGTTCCAGATCGGCCTCGCAGACCACTGCGCCCACGCTGTTGCGATCTTCCTGACGGCAGGACTCAAATTCCATCAATTCTTCGCGCAGTTCGGCCTTGAGGTGTTGATCCTTGTGAATGCGTTCCGGGTCGTATCCGAGAAGCAGGCGGGTTTGGCTTTGGCCGCCGCCGCCGAGCTGTTCTCCGATATAGACGGCGTCGCCGCAATAGACCTCGCCGCCGACCAACCGGCCTTTGACGGCCAGTTTTTCGCCGGCGAACAGACGGCAATGCATGCTGGAGCCATCGATCAGGATATTGCTGACGGCATGGAGCACGGCATTTTCACAATACCGGGCCCGCAGGCTTTTCCCGGCCCGGATGATGGCCCGGTTGCCGCCCTGGATGCCGGTCTGGCAGAGGACGTTGCCCATGCCGGTGACATTGGCCGATTCCACGGTGCCCTCGATGGTCACATTGCGGCCCATGACGGTAAACCCGGGACGGATATTGCCCGTGAGGTGCACATCGCCTATGGCCACGATGTTGCCGATATGGAAATCGACGTCCTGCGCGATGGACAGTTTTTCCCGCACGGAGATCTGGCCATTGTTGCTGGCGACGTGTCCATTGACGGTGGCCACCAGCCGCAGGGGATTTTCCGGATCGACGCGGCAGCCTTCCCCGTGTAGAAACGCAGTCTCTTCGGAGACAATGGCGTCGGGCGCGGGGGTGATTTCGGGGGACAGGGCTTCCCATTCGGCCAGGGTCTGGCCGGTCACCACGTTTTGCACGTACCCGAGGTCGAATTGATCAACGGTGCCGTCGTCGCGGTTTTTGGGACGCAGTCGACGCCGTTCGAAATCCGGGTCGAAATGAAGCTTCAAGACATACGGCATGAGCGTCCGCCGGGTTGCGAAGGTGCGGGTGGGGTCAATTCCCCATAGTTTGTTTCGTATCCAACCGAGACCGTTTGCACAAGCCTGTCCTTCCCGGAAATCCGGGTTGCAGGCCCAGGCGCGGCCGCCGTGGGGCAGCCAATTGACGCTTGGGGCCGAATATTTTACGTACCTTTACTTTTTTGATCCATGCGCTCTCGCGCCATCAAACCACGAACTAGGCGATACCTATGGAAACCCTACGCACCCTCCCGGGCGATGATGTCCGGCAAATCATGTGGCGCTACGCCGACCGGTTCGACCTGCAAATGGTCGTTCAGTCCGCCCGTTCCGTGGCCAGAGGCGTTGTTGCACGCCTTGTGGCCGAAGGCGCTCGTCATTCCCACGAGTGGACGGAACAAAAAAATCAACTGCTGGCCGCATTTGACGAGGCCGGCATCACCTCGGTGTTCCTGGACCCGCATCAGGGCGGATTCATCGAAGGCCCCAAGAACATGGCCCTGGCCCTGGTCGCCTTCGAGCTGTCCTGGGTGGACGCCGGCGCAGCCACCTGCTCCCTGGCCAGCAATCTGGCCCTGTCCCCCATCCACGAACGCGGCACCACCGAACAGCGCGATCATTACATGAGCCTTTGCGCGCCGACCCCGGGCAAGACGCCCTGGCGCGGCGCGTTCGGTCTGACCGAGCCGTTGCCGTACGTCGGCGTCGACACGGGCGTTTTGTGCGGCAAGGTCCGCATCGACTCCTGGGAGGAAGGGCAGGAGCCCATTCTCCACATCGAGAAACGCGGCCGGTTCATCACCGGCATGGATTTCGCCAATTTTGCCACGGTGGCCGTGGACACCGACGATCCGCGCATCAAATCCTCGTGCATCGTCATTTTGGAAGAGACGGACCCTGGTCTTTTCGACCGTGGCGCGCCAACCCTTAAGATGGTCCATCAACTTTCCTCGACCCGCGACCCGGTCTTCAACATGAAAGTGCCGGCCAGCCGCATCATCGGCGGCTATACGGTCAAAGACGGCGCGATCGTCCCCAACTACTCCCATTCGGAAATTATCGCTGCCGTGTTCCACCGCACCCGCGTACCGGTGGCCCTTATGACCACGGCCAAGCTGCTTTCCGCCGTGGAGCCGGTCATCCGCTACCAGCGCACCCGGTTCCGGGGCGGCGACGCCTGCGCGGCCGGAACGCCGAAATTCGATCTGGGGCTCCAGCAGAAGCAGGATGCCGTCATCCGGCTGGCCGAATTGTGGGCTGCCGGCGAGGCCAGCGCGTCCCTGGGCTTTGCCACGGCGCGGTTGTTCGACAACCTCGATCCCACGGAAAAAGCCAAGGAACAGGCCCTGGCCGAACAGGGCGTGTCCGGCATGCGCGCCCAACTGACGGCGCTGAGAAAGGTACAGCCCCAGGCCATCGAATACGTCAATCTGCTCTTTACTCCGGAAGAGACCCGCGACGCCGCGCGCTTTGCCGCCCTCGACGCCGATGCGGTGGTCAAATATCAGGCCCTGGAAGCCGAAGCCGGCGTCATGTGCCCGGCCTGCAAGCTGTGGAATACCGGTTCCGGCGCGACGTCCATGCGCGAGGCCGTGGCCCTGATGGGCGGTTACGGCATCACCGAGGACTGCCCGGGCTTTTTGTTCCACAAGTGGAACGACAGCCAGCTGGAAGCCACCTATGAAGGCCCCGAATGCGTCCAGCGCCGGCAGCTCAGCATCACCATGGCCAGCGAGATTTTCCTGGCCTACGTGGACAACTACGTCACGGAGATGGAGCGCATCGCCACGGCTCACCCCGAAACCGGCGCGGCCACCGTTGCCGCCGGCTTCGCCCTGTGGAAGCAGACCTTTGCCTTCTTAAGCGCCAACAAGGACGCCGACGGGAAAAAGCTCTATCACAGCAACCGGCAGGCCGTGACCTTCCCCATGGCCGACGCCCTGTGCCCGCTTCTGGCCAGCCGGCTGTTCATCCTTGACGTCCTCGAACTGGCGGCCAAGGGACCGGAAAACCCGGTCGTGGCCGAAGGACTGGCCGGTTATCTGGCCTTTTTCAACGACCTGGGCCGTGTTCAGGCCGCCCACGCCGCTGGCGAAAGCGCCCATATCTGCGTCGGTCTGGTGCACGGCTACGCCACGGCCGGGACCGACCTTGCCGCGTTCGACGCCCTGCGCCACGCCGTGGACGCCACCCTGGCCGGACTCGGCGCAGCCCGGGAACGGGCCGGAGCCGCCCTGTCCCAGGTGATGATTCCCGAAGCGCTTGATTACCCGATGTAACCAAAGGCCCCGACCGGGGGGCGCGATGCCCCCCGGTTCTCCCCAACAAGCAACACACCATTAA
>Ga0183100_1001046_pt1 | contig 15467 bp, 15 predicted proteins | sample Biomet2_FD_127789 | JGI IMG/M metagenome (GOLD analysis project Ga0183100, IMG submission 127789) | Microbial communities from bioreactor (seeded with anoxic lake sediment) at LBNL, California, USA - Biofuel metagenome 2 | ecosystem: Engineered > Bioreactor > Anaerobic > Unclassified ...
CTTGAGCTCCAGGGCGGCGTGGGCCCTCGAGATCCTCAGCGCGGCGGCGATGCCGTCCTGGGTGATGTCGATGGGCACGTCGAACGAGTCCTGGAACTTCGTATACTGTGACAGGTGGAAAATAATCCGCTCTCCGACCGTCAAAGAAGCCGACATTTAGGACCCTTGCTGGATTTAGCTGAACGCTAAAAGAATATTTGTAATTCACCCATGCTCCTACATGCTGACCCTGGGCATCTGAACCTTCTTGGCCCTGACCGCATACTCCTCGGCCTTCTCCTGCATCCCGATCAGGCCATAGGCATCGGACAGCCGGAGGTACAGCTCGCCGTTCTCCTTGTTCTTGGCGGCCCCCCTGCTCTTGCTGAAGAAGCGGACCGCGCCGGCCCCGTCCCCCGTTCGGAGGGACACCGTACCGAGCTGATAGAAGATCCTCTCCAGCTGGTCGCCGTCCGCCGTTCCCATCGCGATCACGTGGTCCAGGGCGGTCCGCGCTTCGCCGTAGCGGCCCTCCTGTATGAGCGTCTCAGCGACCTCGCAACCGATCCTGACGTCCTCGCCCCCCGTCAGCCCCCCGGCCTGTCGGAGCAGGGCCAGCGAGCCATCGCAGTCGCCCCTGGCCCGAAGGACCAGCGCCCCGGTCATCAGGCCGTTGATGACGTCCGGCGGTGAGGACATGGCCCGCAGCTCGCTTGCCTTCTGGGCTGCCAGGTCCAGGTCCCCTGACCTCCTGGCCACCTCGGCCTGGGCATAGAGGATCCGCCCGCGGTACCGCTCGGTCGATGGTGCGATCATCATCAGCATGTTCAGCAGGTCCCGGTCCGCCGTCCCCAGCGCCGTGATGCCTCTGGACGCGACCATGACCTCCGCTTCCCATTGACGGCCGGCGCGCAGCAGATGGAAAAGCCGCTCCCGGTAGTCGCCCACGGTGAGCCAATAGTCAGCGGCCTGGGAATGGTACTGCCTGAGAAGCTCGGGGTCCACCTGGGCGGGCACATAGCTGCGAAGCTCGGGAGGCATGTCCACCATGCCCATGACGTCCACCGGCAGCAGCGATATGGAGGTCTCCGGGAGCGCCTCACGGGCGAACGGCCGGCGGAACACGCAGGCCTGGGCCAGGACGCCCTTCTGCTGTTCGTCGAGGGCCGCCCACAGCTCGGGACCCTTGCACCTCTTGAGGTCCAGGAAGGGCTGGACGTCGATGCCCTCGTCCTCCGCGAACTGACGGATGAGCCTGGCCCTCTCCTCTCCGGGAGCGGTCAGGAAGTATACCTTGCGCTTGGTCTTGCCTCGCTTGATGTGCACGAGCTTCTCGGTCACCTCGTTGCCGTCCTTGAGCTTCTTCAGTTCGATGGCGGCGTGGGCCCTCGAGATCCTCAGCGCGGCGGCGATGCCGTCCTGGCTCACATCCAGGGGGGCGTCGTAGCTGTCGAGGTACTTGGTGTACTGGGCCAGGTGAAGAATGATCCTTTCTCCTACGGTCAGTGAGCCAGACATAAGGTCGAATCCGGCGTCCCCCGTATATATTTAATGAAGCTAATTGTATATTTCGCGAGCGATAATCATCTCATGGGCGGGTCGATGCGGCTCACCTCGTTGACCTCGATGACCATGACCATGGACGGAGGCGGGAGCGGTATCCGCAGGGCGGGAGCGGCCTCGCACAGATGGGTGTACGCCGAACCGGTCTCGTCCCTCGTCCCCCGCCCCTTTATCTGGTAGCCCCTTCCCCCTCGGTCCAGGATAACCACCGAGACGTCCGGTCGGGCCATGATGTTCCTCGACGTGCGCCCCTCCACCAGGTCTGCGTAGACCAGATGCTCATCGTCCAGCACCGTCAAGCTTCCCTTGGGCGCGACATTGGGGACGCCCTCCGGGGACACCGTGGCCAGCAGGGCGGGCCTGTTGCTGCGGACGAAATCGACGACCTCACGGTTCATCTTCACCGAAAACCACCTGCCGATAGATGGCAGGGGCGAGGATAAAAAGAGGCGGGAAGTGGTTTGGACCGGTCCGAACGTTCACCGGAAATTGGTCATGCCCAGGTTGAGGCTCGAGCTCAGCTGGCTGTTGATCTCGCTCAGCGCCGAGCCGATGGCCTCGCTCGCCTTGGAGGTCTCGGAGGCCTTGGAGGCGATTATGGCCGAGGCACAGCGGTCGGCCGCGACCTCCATCAGCCTCATCTCCCTCTCGTTCTGGGCATGGGGGGAGCTCCACGCGGCCTGCAGCACACCGATGACGTTGGCCCCGTGCCTGATGGGCACGCCCATGAGACTGCGGGCCCCGGACGCCTTCAGAGGCTCAGATATCCCTGCATCGGCCTGGGCGTCCTCGACAAAGACGCTCTGGTTCTCGCTGACGACCTTTCCTGGGAAGCTGGTACCGATCTCCTCCGAGTAGTCCTTGGGAAGCTTGTCCCCGCTGCCATTCACGGCGCGGGGAACGAGCTTGTCCCCGTCGCGGACCATGATCACGCCCGACTCGGCGCGGATGGCCGTGGTCAGGTTGCGAAGGAGGGAGTCCATCGCCAGCTCCGGCTGGGCTACGTTCACCGATATGGCCGAGATCTGCTTGAGGCCGCTGAGCTCTTCACTGACGCCTGCCAGCTGCTTCAGGAGCTGCTCCCTGTCCTCCTTTAACTTGGCCTTCTCCGACGTGTGGACGTTGGTGCCTCCCCCGATGCGGGGGGCGACGTCGTAGATGTAGAACTTCAGGTCCTTGTCCACGCAGGTCTGCAGGCAGAAGGGCCCGATGATGCCTGGAGCGAAGTGCTCCTTGGCCGCCTCCACGTACTTCTCGGCGAGCTTGAAGGCGTTCTCCAGCAGCGACTCGCGGAGGGTGGCCGAGTTGTGGCCGCACACCGTGTACTCCGGTACCTTCTGGTCTTCGTTGAGCGTCAGCTGCTGGGTGGCAGGCAGCCGGACGTGGCCGTCGAGGGAGCTCTCGAACCTCCAATCCACCCCGATGAGCTCGACCCGCTCTCCCTGCCGCTCCAGCGGCGAGTAGAAGAAGTCCAGGTTGAACACCGGGCCGATGATGTACTCCTCCATCCTCGCTCCTTCCAGGCACTCCCGGTCGATGACCCCCTGCCTGATGAGCTGCTCCGACTTCTCCTTGTACTCCTGGTACGAGGCGCAGGTGAAGAAGCCCCTCTCGAGCTTCTTCTTGGCGTGATGGAGCTTCACGATGCTGAGGGAGTTGATGTCCTTGGGGTCGGTGATCTTGCGGGGGTACGGCATCCCGGCCTTGTCCAGCAGCCAATAGTAGTCCCGGGGGCCTCCCCGGTCCTCGCTGCGTAGCAGGTTCCTTGAGCCCACCAGCGGCACGGCGAAGTCGTCCTCCACCGAGTCGATCGAGCAGTACGAGGTGAAGGAGCGGTTGGGCACGAAGAGCACGTTGCGCTTCCTCAGGTCGGCCATGACCTCCGGCCGGAGGACGTCCCTGAACTTGGGCAGCATCATCACTTCGTCGACCATGCCCCTGTACGCCTTCCCGTCCCCGTCCCGGAAGGCCTTGAAGTATCTCGAATAGGGAGCGTCCCGTCCCTCCTGGCACACGGCCAGGGTTCGCAGCCCCTCCTCCACCGCCCCGTCACAGGTGTCCAGGGCGGAATGGGAGCCGATCACCCCGACCTTGGCGTCGCTTAGGTCATAATCGTCAAGAATTCCGAAGATGGCATCGCGGTCTATCATGTCCTACCACTTGGTAACCGGAACGGGGCGGAGAGTATAAGCTTGTCGAGCCGCCCCGCGGTGGTTCCGTGACATGTCCTCCAAGCTCTGGTTCACGACAGCCCGAACACGACGATGAAGACCATGAGCGAGATCGCCCCCACCGTATCGATCGCCGATGAGGTCAGCGGTATCGAGTGGTCGTCAGGATCGAGGGACAGGCGGTAGGTGGCCACGGACACGTAGTAGGAGAGGAAGTTCAACACGGTCACCGTCACCAGGCCGGCGGTCAGGGAGAGCAGCACCGTCTCCCACAGCGGGGGCGTGCCCAGGTGCAGGATCAACGCCACGGCATAGGACGATAGGCCCACCAGGGTGAAGACCCACAGCGAGAAGAGGTAGATGATGGCGAAGTTCTCCAGGGCCACCTTGCCCGGGAGCTTCTTCGGCTCCAGGATACCCATGTGCAGGAGCGAGGCGAACCTGGAGGTCAGGATGCCGCCGAGGGCGTTGGCGTCCTCGAGGAACGGAGGGATCAGGACCAGCAGCGCGGGCAGCGCCACCAGGCTCTCCAGCTGGTCGTCGATGGTGATACCGGCGGCGATGTCCAAGATGATGCAGATGATCAGCACCGGAGAGCTTTGCACGAAGATGCGGCGCGTTTCCCCCTCCGCTTTGAGCAGGGCGCGGTAGGTCAAGATCGCGGTGACCACCACGAAGACGACGGCGAAGGCCTCGATCACCACACCCGGCGAGTTCATCACGATGATGGCGGCCAGGAACAGCATGGGAAGGGTGACGATGTCCCCGGCGGCGGTGATCACCGGAGCGGATATGTTGTCGATGTCCCAGTTGCGTTTGAACCCCAGGTAGGCCACGGTGATGTTGATGAAGATGAGGACGATACCGGCAAGCATGCCCCCCAGGACGGAGATGAACACCAGCATCTCCATCCTTATGCCCTTCACCCCCAGGGCGGTGGCGATGATCGTGGCTAGGATGCCCATGAGAACGGACATGACCAATGTCAGCAGCAGCGAGGACTCCAGGTTGGACCTCAGCAGGCTGCCCCTCTTGTAGGACACCTCGAAGGTGCCGATGTGCATCGCCGTGCCCAGCCGGCTGCCCAGGGCCCCGAAGACGTTCCCGCGCATGCCGATGGCCGGGGTGATGAGGATCATGAGGCCGGGAAGGGCCTCCAGGGCGCTGGTCATGGAGCCCAGGGTCGCACCCGCCAGAAGGTCTCCCAGAGAGGAGATCACCAGCGCGACCATGCCAAGGGTGAAGACCGATCGGTTGCGGGAGAAGAAGGACTTGGCACCCTTGAACATCAGCTCACCTCGTGACGGAAACCTCTACTTCATATTTCAATTTCCTGAGACCGGCGCTGGAGGACCGAACTCCGGGCCCGACAATTGATATATATCCCAATCGGATTAAAGGATAGCACAAGCACGAGCACTAGAGCCGGCCTGGTGGATACCATTGAACCTTAGCACTGATCGAATGATTACCCTTCTAGTCAGCTTCCACCGTAGAGCCCCGGTTCCGGGGAGGGTGCAATAGTCGATGGTGAACCACGAGGACAACGATGAGGAGGAGAAGGAGAACCTCACCGTAAGGGAGCTGCTGACCGAGATAAAGGACATTTCCGAGGTCATCGTGGACCTGGCCTATGCGGCGTTGCTTTTCGACAGTCAGGAGATCGGGGCAGAGGTCCATCACCTGGGTGCCAGGATGGACACGCTCAATCACGAGATCAAGATACGGATGATGCTGGCCTCCCGGACCACGCAGGACGCCGTGCAGCTTTCCGGCCTGCTGCAGGTCGCGGAGGGCGCGGCATCGATCTCCAACGCGGCCGGGGCTATCGTCGAGCTTTTGGAGCTGAACCCCAAGGGGAGCCCCATCGTTAGCCTGGTCCTCAAGGAGGCGGAGGAGAAGATCCGCATATTGAACCTCTCCGACAGGTCCGACATGAAGGGCAAGAGCCTCGAGGACCTCAGCGTGGAGACGGAGACGGGGATGAGGGTCATCGCCATCAAGCGCGGCATACGATGGATCTATGACCCCGAGGAATCCGAGCGCCTCAAGGAGGGTGACGTGCTCGTCGTGCGCGGCACCGAGGACGGCTTCGAGCGTCTCCGCCGCTTCACCACGGGGGCGGAGAAGTGGCCAGTGTATCCGGAGGAGGAATGATGGGCCCGCTGGAAGAGATGCTGCTGGAGATCAAGGACACCTCCGAGCTCATGGTGGACCTGGCGTACTCCTCGCTCCTGTATAACAACCGTGACATCGCCGAGGAGGTCTACCAGCTCGACACCCGCATGAGGGAGCTGGAGAACGAGATCCAGGAGATGGCGGTCCAGAAGGCCACCGAGGACAAGGACATCAAAAAGGCGCTCCTGATCATCCGCCTGGCCCAGTCGGTGGGGGAGATCTCCAACGCCGCCCTCAAGATCGCCGATGTCGTCCGCCGGGACGTCCCGCCCCATCCGGTCATACAGCTGGCGCTCAGGGAGACCGATGTCATCATTACCGCGGTGACCGTGGGAGAGGACTCCGATCTGGACGGAGCGACCCTGGGCAAGGTCAGGCTGGCCACGAACACCGGCATGTTCGTCATCGCCATCCGGAGGGGCAGGCGGTACATCTACGGCCCGGACCAGAACACCACCATGATGGGCGGTGACACCCTCTACGCTCGCGGACCGGAGGACGGGGAGCAGTACCTCAAGGACCTGGCCTCGGGCAAGGAGCACTTGAACCCCAAGGACCTCACGTCCTAGGCCGCGTTCTCGTCCGTCACGCAGGCCACGTGGATGGCCGCGATCGTTAGAATATCAGAATGGAAGAATGGTAGCCCCGGGCAGATTCGAACTGCCGTCGCAAGATCCAGAGTCTCGCATGATTGACCGCTACACTACGGGGCTGTTAGTGTGGCCAGGAAAATGTTCATATGTTTTAAATGTATCGTTCGGGCCGGGGGACCCGGCCCGCCCGTCTAGTGTTTGAAGTTCTTTATGGCCTTCAGGGTCCTATCGAACACATCGTCGATCTCCCCCTGGCCGTCGACGTTGATCAGGATGCCCCGGTCCTGGTAGAGCTTGACCAGCGGCAGGGTGCGCTCCTTGTACCCCTTCAGTCTCTCCCTTACCACCGTCTCGGTGTCGTCCGTCCTCTGGTACAGCTCCCCGCCGCACTTGTCGCAGACGCCCTGCACCTTGGTGGGCTTGGCCACCAGGTGGTAGACCTCATTGCACTGCTTGCAGCTGCGGCGGTTGACGATGCGGTCCACGATGATCTGCTCATCCACGTCCAAATTGACCGCCATGTTGACGTCGGCGATGGTATCGAGCATCTTGGCCTGCTCCAGGTTCCGGGGGAACCCGTCGAGGAGGAAGCCGCCCTTGAGCCCCTTCACCTTCTCCTTGATGAGGCCGATGACCAGCTCGTCTGGGACGAGCTTGCCGGCGTCCATGAACCCCTTGGCCTTTACGCCCAGGGGGGTGTTGTTGCGGACCGCCTCGCGGAGAAGGTCACCGGTCGATATTAGCGTGAGTCCGAGCTCCTGGCAGAGCCTCTTGGCCTGAGTGCCCTTCCCAGAACCGGGGGCCCCCAGAAGAACGATCTTAGCGTCCATGTGTGGTCGTATCAGCTGCTGCCTTAAGGTATTTTTGACCTCCCGATGAGACCGGCCCTGCGACGAGGAAAGAGCTCATTATCGGTTCACGCGTTTGGTTTCCTGAACCAAAAGCATCCACAATCGTATTCTGCGTCCTTCGACCGCTGGGGGTCAGCCTGGCGCAACAGGCCGCCATCTGGCCGGTTGGGGATGAGAGCGAACTCTATCAGCTCCAGATCCTGGAAGTAACTGATGATCTGTTCATAGCTGTAGATGCGGTGGGCGTTGAACATCACACGCGGCTTACCCACGGGAACGACGAACAGAAGGTCTCCCCCTCTCGCCAGGACCCGCTTCAATTCCCGGATCGCCCTTATGTCCCCCTTTGTATCCAAGGGATCACCGTAGCGGCCGAGGCCGATGTGTTCCACGACGTGCATGCAGGATAGCGACCGCACGCTCTCATCTGGAAGGGGGAGGGACAGGATATCTCCCTGGGAAGAGGTCAGGCCCTCAAGGCCGATATCGACCTTGCGATACTCAATGAACGTGGTCGGGACGAACGCTGAGATGATGGCGCTGAAATAAAGGGATGAGGAGATGTCCACATGCTCGGTCGGACCTATTTCCCTTAGAACCCGGGCGGCCCAGGCCGTATGGTAGATGTAGTGGTGATCGAAGCCATGGGAGCTCGTTCGATCATGGACCATCGGCTGGCGGTCACCCCATCTGATGCTCAGCCGGCCATCATTGGCCCCCTTGAACTTGCGATAGTCGCTCAAAAAATGGAGGTACCGCTTCGGAACGAGGGCGATGCGACCCCACCTCCAAAGTTCCATTCTACCTCCCCCGGGGAACGGAGGAGGATGCCTGACTGCTCTTCACTTCGATCAACATCCCCATCCTCGATGGAGATCGGCACGGGGCCGTCGATAATAAAGGGTGCCCCCCATTTCCCATGATCGGAAGCAGGTGGACGTCGTACCCCACACCCGTCGACGGGGCGATTCCTGGCAACGGTTAATTAGCGGGCGGAGCGATGGGGAAGGCAGGGACAACGATGCTGAGGGGAGCTAAGATCGGCCTCCGGCCGATGCAGACCGAGGATGTGTGGCACCTGTTCAAATGGTTTAACGACCAACAGGTCCTGGAGAATATAGGGCGGCGCAGCGGCCTGTTCTGCGTGTCGGTGGAGGAGGAGCGGGCGGCGGTCGAGATGATGTTGACCTCCCCGACCAACCGGGACTTCATGGTCATCGACCTGGGGACGGACATGGCTGTCGGCTGGGCGGGCCTATCGGAAATCGATTTGCGCCACGCCAGCGCCCGGTTGGAAATCGTCATCGGGGATCCGTCGGAGTGGGACCAGGGCAAGGGCACCGAGGCCACCAGGATGGTGAGGGAGCATGCCTTCGAGGTCATGAACCTGCACCGCCTCCACCTCCGCGTCCCATGCCGCAACGCCCGGGCGGTCACTTGCTTCATGGCCGGTGGGTTCATCATCGAGGGGACCCTCAGGGACGACCACTTCCATAGAGGCAGGTTTGCCTCGTCCTATGTCATGGGCGCGCTTCGGGACGAAGGAGGACGGTACTGATGCTCGACGGCAAGCTCGTCCGGCTGAGAGCGGTCGAGCAGGGGGACCTGCCGACCTTCGTCAGGTGGATCAATGACCCCGAGGTCACCGAGTACCTTCAGTTCGAGCCGCCCATGTCCCTGGAGGACGAGGTGACATGGTACCACCATATGCTCAAGGGCAGGGACAAGGCCTTCGCCATCGAGACCCTGGACGGCCGCCTCATCGGCAACGTCGGCCTGGTGGGCCTGGACTGGAGGAACCGAAGGACCGACCTCGGGATCATGATCGGAGAGAAAGATGCCTGGTCCCAGGGCTATGGGACCGATACCATCACCGTCCTCCTCCGTTACCTCTTCGAGGAGCTCGGCCTCCACCGCGTTGGTCTGTATGCCGATATCGGCAACCAGCGGGCCATCCGGTGCTACGAGAAGTGCGGCTTCAAGCGCGAGGGCGTGGTTCGTGCCCACCGCTTCAAGGATGGCCGGTACCTCGATAGTGTCCTGATGTCCATCCTCAGGCCGGACTGGGATGAAGGGAGGGAGTAAGCTTGGGCTGGGGAGAGAGCCTCCTGGTCCCGGTGCCCTTTCCCGGCCATGGATCGGGGTGTGCGAAAATCGCTCACGGTCCTGTCGATCACGGCTACGGCGCAGATCGGGCAGGCCGCCCCCTCTTCGCCAGGACCCGCTCGTAGATGTCGAGGCACATCTGCGCTATGGCCTTGGGATCCCTTGTCTCGGCCACGTACCTCGCCCCCCTCTCCCCCAGCTCTTTGATCTTCTCCGGTCTGGTGGCGAGATCTCGGAGCGACGAGACCACCGATTCTACCGTCGGCTGGACGTTGATGACCGGGCAGCCTTCGTAGAACTGGAGGTACTGCTCGTTGATGTGCATGACCACGGCGTTCCCGGTGGACATCGCCTCCAGGGGCGCGACCCCCATCGTCCCGATAGGCCTACCATCGGCCTCGGCGATCACCCGGTCGATGTACACGTTGTTGTGGCGGAACCGCTCCAGCAGCTCCTCGTGGGAGGCTCCTTCGACCAGGGTGAAATCGAAGGGCACACCCTCTTCCTTGGCCCTGTCGATCGCTTCGAGGATGAGGTCGGTGCCCTTGAGCCTCCGATTGGTCGGGGAGTGCAGGACCTTCAGCCGACCATCGAACTCTTGGTGATACTCCAGGGATGCCTGGGGTATCGGCACGTAGGTCGCTCCGGGATGCCATTGCAGCAGGTCGGGGGTGGCTACGATTTTGGCGTCCGCAAGGTCCTGGTAGTGCATCCCGTAGCCCATCCTGGTCTCCGACCCGTGGTAGTGGACCACCAAGGGCTTTCGTAGAAGGCGCTTGATGGCCGGGATATCGATCCGCTTGAACGCGATACCGGCGTGCACATGGATGATGTCGAATTGCCGGGCGAGCAGCAGCGTCCGCAGCATCTTGATAGGTATGACGGGCCCTTCGTAATAGTTCTCATGATCGTGCCCGAACCTGATCCAGCCCCGATAGGTCTCGAGGACCTCGGCCTGGTGTCCCAGCGCCCTCTGCCCCTGGGCGATCTGCCAAGCTACCCCCGCGGTGTTCTCGATGTGAAGTATCCTCATCCAAATGAGCCTCTTGGATGACCCGACCATCACCCGCCCGGATATATTACCGATTCGGCCCATGCTCACGTCTCCTCAAACAGGTCGACCAGGCTCCATCCGACGCCGATGCTTCCCCGATAAGGCGTCCCCCGAGAGTGTCCCCTCAAGCGGAACGGGACTACGGCGGTATCATGTCGATCATCCGACAGGCCTGGGGTAGACCCTGGGCCCCGGGCGTCGATCAGGCAGGGTATAATTTGCTCCCCCACTCATGTCGGTATGTGAACGACGACAAAATCGTATCGCTGGTCAAGTGCGAGGACTACGATTCGGAAGCGGTCCTGACCGGCGTTCGGGAGAGCGTTCGATTGCTGGGCGGCCTTGACCGGTACGTGGCCAAGGGCCAAAAGGTTCTCTTGAAGCCAAACCTCCTGATGGCCGCCGCTCCCGATAAGTGCGTGACGCCCCACCCATCCGTCGTCCACGCGGTAGGCAGGATGCTCCTGGACCACGGCTGCGAGGTCATGCTGGCCGACTCGCCAGGAGCGGGCCAGTCGTACTCCGAGGCGGGGCTCAGGAAGGTATATGCGGCGACCGGGATGGACAAGGTGGCGGAGGATCTGGGAATCGGGCTCAACTTCGACACGACCTACCGGGACGTCCCCAACCCCAACGGCCGGAAGGTCAAGCGCTTCTCAGTCATAAGCCCCGCCCTGGATGCCGAGGTGATAGTGTCGGTGTGCAAGGCGAAGACCCATGTCATGACCGCTATGACCGGGGCGACCAAGAACCTTTTCGGTCTCCTCCCGGGATGGGAGAAGCCATCATTCCACTCGAGGATGGAATCGACCAGGGACTTCGCCGCCATGCTGGTCGACCTCAGCGAGCTGATGCGGCCGAGGCTCAGCATCATGGATGCGATCATGGGCATGGAGGGGGACGGGCCGAACAACGGCTCTCCCCGGAAGATCGGGGCGATCGTCGCCTCGGCGGATGTCCATGCTCTCGATGGGGTCGAGGCCCGCCTCATGAACTACGATCCGTTGGACATCTGTACCATCCGTGAGGCGGTGGAGCGGGGACTGCTCCAGCGGGACCTCGGGGACGTGCGGATGGTCGGGGCAGCGGTTGAGGACCTTATAGTGCCGGACTTCCGGAAACCGACCACCTACGTGCCCGGAAGGGACTATGAGCAGGGGAGGTTCGTCCGGGCCATCGGGAAGCTGGCCAGGGTGTACGCGCTGCGGCCAGAGGTAATCGCCGAACGGTGCGTTGGATGCGGCCGGTGCGAGGAGGTGTGCCCCAAGAAGGCCGTGAGGGTGGAGAGAGGCAGGGCCAGGTTCAGGTACGGCGATTGCATAAGATGCTACTGCTGCCACGAGATGTGCCCTCACGACGCCATCGCCCTCCGGAAGAGCGCGAGCGGTCGGATGCTCAGCAAGATGACCGGGGGACGAGCCCGGTAGATGTGTCCTTAATGTGACAAAATGGGCCGGAGAATGACTGGACGGGAGCGTCTTGGTTAATATGTGCCTCTAGCTCTATCATCCTCTCGGAAGATAGGATGAAGTTCGAGGAGTTCAAGAAGGACACGGAGATCAGGGCGTCGGTCCGCAGGAAGGAATACACGATAGCTCGGGTGCCCGCGGTGCCAGTGCTGAGCGACAAGATATTCGCGGTGGTGACCGACGGGGCGGAGATAACGGTGGTCGCGGAGCTGCACAGCGGCCTTGAGGTCCTGGAGGAAGAGAAGCCCTTCCGCATAATCTCCTTCGACACCAAGCTGCCGTTCGATCTGATCGGCTTCCTTGCCTACATCACCAAACTTCTTGCCGACCAGAACATCAGCCTGTTCGCCATCTCATCGTTCTCCACCGATCACATCCTGATGAAGGAGGTCTACCTGGACAAGGCGATGGATGTCCTCAAGAGCGCGGGCGTGAAGATCGACCTCAAGTGAGCCGGGGAAGGCGCTCACCTCACCGACGCCGCCTCGGACGAGGCGGAGGGAGGCACCGGCACGGGTTTGACGGCCTCCCGTACCAGACCTTTCAGCAGCGCCTCGTACTTCCCACCGATCGAACCGAAGGTGAACCTCGCCTCGACCTCCGCTCGCCCCCTCGCCCCCATCCTTTTCCTCAGACCGGGGTCCTGGAGGAGGTGGAGCAGTTTCTGGGACAGGTCTATAATGCTCTCCGGCCGGGCAAGGCAGCCGTTATCTCCCGGCGTCACGATGTCCTGGGGGCCATAAATATCGTATGCCAGCACTGGCTTGCTGCAGGCCATGGCCTCGATGAGCACGATCCCGAAGGTCTCCACCAATGATGGCAGCACCAGGACGGAACATGAGCCGATGATCGAGGCGACCCGCTCTCTGCCCGCCCAGGGAACGAACTCCACCCGGTCGTCGAGCCCCCGGCGCAGCACCAGGGCGCGCAGCGCGCTCTCGTTCCCTCCTGAGCCCACCAGCTTGAGACCGTGCTCCCTCCGCACCGATGCCGGCAGGGCGGCGTAGGCCTCAACGAGATGCTCGAGGTTCTTGTTCCGGTCCAGGCGGCCGACGTACACAACGTACCGCTCATCGCCCAGGTCGGTGAAGCGCTCTTCGTCCACGCCGCAGGGGATGACCTGCGCTGGCCTCCCCCAGGCCTGATGGATGTAGTCGCTCATCTTTTGGTTGAGGACCACCAGTCCATCGGCGCGCTTCGCCGATCGCCGCTCCATAAGTGAGTTGAACACTGTGTGAGGATAGTGGGCAAAGTCGCCCTGGAGGAAGTCCCGGCGGGCCGAGAACATGACGTCGGCGACGTGGAAGGTGTAGGATCGAGGAATGCTCGGGCTATCGAGGCGGCTGCCACTGATCCCGTAGTGAAGGCACAGGACGTCCGGGCGCACCCCCTCCAGAAAGCTCGAGGCCTTTCTGGAGAACGACAGTGCCTCGCTCATGAGCGAGCCGTCCTGGAAGTTCTGGAATGCCTTCCGGGCCTGACCGTTCCTGAGGGACACCACGTCCACCCCATCAACGGTGGTCGTCCCGTTCGCCTCCCCCGCCTTGACCAGCGTCACCTCGTGCCCTCGACGGGCCAGCTCCCGGGCGATGCCCCATACCTGGATCTCGCGTCCCGAGCAGGGGTTGGGAAATGCGTCCCAAAAGCTCGTACCATAGCCCAGCATAATCACGTGCATACTTACTTCCGAGTCGTTTTGGATGCTCGCCGGATATAGCCATTGCCTTCCCTCACAGCGGGGCCGACGACGGAGGGCGATGAGAGCACAGCGCAAACATCGGCCTCACCTCGGCCAATCGTAGGCCGCGCGGTCATTCCCCGATAGGTTTTTTATCATCCATTCGCAATGGCCTGCGAAGTGATGTCATGGATCAGACCGTGGTAGAGCAGATTGGGACGATCGTCGGAGAGAACAACTATTCCACAAGGATCGCGGAGCGTTACACCTACGGATTCGACGCTTCCATATACCACGTCACCCCTGACATCGTGGTCCAGCCCCGGAACGTCGAGCAGGTCTCCCAGCTGGTCAAGCTGGCCAACAAGCTCAAGATCCCCATCGTGCCCCGGGGGGCCGGCACCGGCCTCTGCGGCGGAGCGGTGCCCTTGAAGGGCGGGATGGTCATCGACCTCACCAGGATGAACAAGATCAAGGAGATCAGGGTGGAGGACCTGTACTGCGTGTGCGAGGCCGGGGTCGTGTACGACCACCTGCAGAAGGCGCTCGGGCCGTACAAGTTCACCTTCCCCCCGACCCCCGGCAGCGCCGAGGCCTGCACCATCGGAGGAATGGTCGCCACCAACGCCTCGGGGATGCGCGCGGTGAAGTACGGCGGCACCAGGGACTACGTCCTGGGGCTGGAGGTCGTGCTTCCCACCGGGGAGATCATCGAGGTCGGGACCAGGACGCTCAAGAACGCCTCGGGCTACCAGCTAGAGCGCTTCTTCGTCGGGAGCGAGGGGACCCTGGGCATCATCACCAAGGTCACCCTGCGCATCGTGCCCAAGCCCAAGAAGATGGCCATGATCCTGGCGGGGTTCGATACCCTGGAGAAGGCGGGCAAGTGCGTCTCCGCGCTCATCGCCAAGCCCCTGCTGCCGTCCGCGGTCGAGCTGATGGACTCCACCTGCATCCGCGCCGTCAACAAGGCCATCAACGCTGGCCTCCCGGACGTGGCCGCGCTGTGCATGATCGAGGTCGACGGCGACCCCAAAGTGGTGGCCGACGAGCTGGTGGAGGTCATGAAGGTCGCCGAGTCGATCGGGGCCATCGGGCTGCAGCAGTCCGACGACCCGGCGCAGATGGCGAAGTGGACCAACTCCCGCAAGAGCGTGATGGCCGCCCTGTCCCGTTACGGGGCTGGTCTGGTCTCGGTCTCCCTGGCCGATGACATGGCAGTGCCCATCTCCAAGATCCCCATAGCGGTGGTGGAGTTCAGCAAGATCGCCGAGAAGTACGGCGTGATCATCGGCACCTACGGGCATGCCGCGGACGGGAACCTGCACACCAAGATGCTGCTGAACCCGGAGTCCCCGGAGTCATGGCGCCATGGCGAGATGGCGGTGCGGGACATTTTCGACACCTGCGTCCGGCTGGGAGGCACCGTGACCGGAGAGCATGGCGTCGGGATATCGAAAGCCCCCTACTTCCAGAAGGAGCGCGCTACCGCCTTGGGGGCGATGGCGGCGATCAAGAAGGCCCTGGACCCCAACAACATCATGAACCCTGGAAAGATGCAGGAGTGGGAGGGATGCATCATCCAGCACCTCCGCTACCCCTGCCCCGACCAGAAGGACTGATCAGAGAACGCCGAGCAACAGCATCGCCGCCAGGACCGCGGTCACCCCGAAGGTGACCGCGTAGACGGGGACGTTCCATCTCAGCACCTTGGACCCGTCCAGGGGCGGTATCGGCAGGAGGTTGAACACCGCCCGCAGCATTGTCACCGAGCCGGTCCCGTACAAGGCAATGGCCACGAGACCGGTCTGTCGCCCCAGGGCCA
>Ga0183100_1001047_pt1 | contig 15459 bp, 9 predicted proteins | sample Biomet2_FD_127789 | JGI IMG/M metagenome (GOLD analysis project Ga0183100, IMG submission 127789) | Microbial communities from bioreactor (seeded with anoxic lake sediment) at LBNL, California, USA - Biofuel metagenome 2 | ecosystem: Engineered > Bioreactor > Anaerobic > Unclassified ...
TCACGCAATGAGGCGTGACGGCGTGCCGGCGGAGCGTTATTTTGCGCCCTCCGGAACCTTGCATTACCTGCCGAATTTCTTAATCGGAGCATTAAATGCGCAGCATTTGATGCGGATCTGGTCGCGGCACCGGCACCCTGCCGGTCGGGGTGCAGGGGCGAAGCGCCCTGCCCGCCGGAGGCTTCCCTAGATATCCACACCACAGAGATTGACCGGAAGCATTACGATATGGAACACCATTTCGAAGGGGGCGATTCCTCCTTCGATGATGTTGCCGATGCCGGGGCCGAGGCCGCCGAGGGGGAAGCCGAGGGTGGATTGGACGACGCCCCAGGGCAGATAGAGGGTGCGGAATCCGGCCATTCCGGCTTTGGCCAGACCGCGGGCGGCGCAGCCGATTCCGTTGATGATATAGGGCTGTGCGGTTTCGGCGATTTTGATGGCGGCGGGCGCGAGGATGGCGATGGTGACGGGGTCCAGCGCCCTGGCTTTGGGGGCGGCGAAGAAGCTGCCGCCGAGCAGGACGAGGATCAAAATCAGAATGCGTTTCTTCACTGGCGCTCTCTCCGGAGTCGGGTTGAATCGTTCGTCGAATCGGGGTAATATACTCTTCTTCGGGTTGCTTTGAAAGGCATCTGCCGGAAATCTTTGCAATTTTTTCTACAGGGAAAAGACGAGATCGTAACTGTCCTTTTCGTGCCTTTTCTCCTGGCGGCCGCCGTCGTCGATGCAGTCGGGTCCAACGCTGTAGATCGCCTTGCCGGGGAGATAGCCGAACGGCTTGCCGGAGAACGGGTCGCGCGGCAGTTCGGGGTGTTCCGGGTAAGCGCCGTTTTTGCGGCGGAACTCCTCCAACCCGATGGCGGCAATCCCCATTCGGCAACCGGCCAATGTCAGCGAATGAACCCGGTTCATGGTGTCCTTTTCCGGGTGCATCCCGAAAACGGTGATAAGAAAACTTCTCCGATTGTATGCCCGGAGAAAGCGGTCGTATTCTGAATGGTTCCGGTAATATTCCTGCCGCAAAAGAGCGATTTCCTCACCGGCAAGTTCCAGCGCGGTTGCGCGGATGTTGTTCCGGTAACAGAAGGGAACCCGCATACCAAGCATGAAGGATTCGACATATTGAACCTGTTGAAGCGCATAGGCATCGACCGCTTCCGGCAAGGCGGCGAGTTGCTTTTGCCAACGTTCCTTCTCGGTTGCGAGCGTATGGTCCGGAAGTTTCCGGAGCCAGGATTCCAACACGCGGCAATGAATGACCGCGTACCAGTAGGCGGTGAAGATTCCCTGATCGGGAATTTTTTTCGCCGCAAAACGGTATCCGTCGGCGATATCTTCGAGCACCTGTTCCGCCGCTTCCGGACTGGGATTCGCCTTGAGTTCCTCGCGCTGCCAGTAGAGATAATCGCGCAGCCGTTTCCGGAGTTCTTCTCCTTCCTCTTTGGGAAGCGGGGCAAGCGGAGTGACTTCGGCCGTGGCGCGCAGCAGTTGCCGGAAGCGTTCCAACTGCGGCCGGGCTTCCGGCAGTCTGGCCCGCACTTGTTCCGCCTGGACATTGTCGTCGCCGGAGCAGTCCGGCCACGCCGGGAACGAGATCGCCAGCAGTTCCCGGGTGAGCCTGTCGTCGTCGTCGGAGGGTTCGCCGGGTGGTTGCGCCAATGAAATTCCGTTCTGCTCCAGTTGCGCCGTAGCAATGTGGAGCCGGATGCTTCCGATCGCCCAGTAAGGCAGCGTCAGCATCGCCAGCATCGCCACGATCGCCGCCAGATAGGGGGGGAGGAAGCGGAGGACCTGCTTCATGTCCCTCCTGAAAAGCGAGGATCTCAGCTTCGATTTCCCGGTTGCTTTTTCCGGAGCCGGATTCTGTTCCAGCCAGACCCGGGTGAGTCGTCTTGCTTCTCTGATCAGCGGGATGCAGATGATGCTGAGCAGGATCGTAAAAAGCGCGTACAGCGAAAAAATGACCTTGCCGCCTTTGACGGTTCCGGGAACGAAGCAGGTGGCGAGGAAAAAGAGGAACAAAATGCTCCACAGCAGCGGGTTGAGCATTCCCGCCATCCGGCGTTTCTCCGGCGGCATTCCGTCGATGATTTTCCGGAAGGCACAGAACCCGACGATGCTGTTGACGTAGGGCACAATGATCCACACAAGCCGGGGGAGGGCTTTCCTTGCTCCGGAGAAATCAAGAAAGCCAACCCACGGGAACAGCATGAACAGCATGTTGATTCCGAATTTTGCGAACAGAAGTTGCCAGTTCGCCAAACAACATGTGAAGTCCGTCAGCAGAAGCAGGAGCGGCGATGCAAAAACGAGAAGAAAAAAACCGCTCATCCAGAGATACGTTTTGTTCCAATTCCGGGCCAGCTTGTAAATCTGGTACAGCGCGACGGCGAGTTCCGGGTCTTCGCGGAGTTCGCGCCAGTCGCCGCCGGAGACGGGGCGGACGGGGGTGACCGTGGTGATCTCCTTCTCCCGGAACAGCTTCAGGATTTCCAGCGCATCAAGCTCCCGCTCCCCTTCCGGGAAGCCGACCAGGTAACGCGGCGGCACGTAGCGTGGCTTCATGTTCCCCCCCTTCGCCTTTTTTCAAATATATCTTCGACCGGGTGCTTTGCAAAGGGCACGGTCTGTTTTTTCCTTCTTTTTTGCAAATGCCTCTTGCTTTCGAAAGAGAAGTACAGTATAATTATGACAGTAGATACACCGATACAGTTTTGCGGGGGAGTCATGGCGGATCAGCAGATATTGGAAGCGGCGAACGGAGAGCGGGAAGCGCACTATGTACGGTTGGCGCGCCACCTTCGCAGCCGGATGAAGGCGGAAGAGCAGGAAGAGGGGAAGCTGCCCAGCTTTCGGAGCATTGCCGGAGAGTTCGGCGTGAGCATCGGGGTGGTTCAGCGGGCGATGGAGCTGCTGCGGCAGGAGTCGCTGGTGAAGATCCACCACGGCAAGGCGGGACACGCGGTGTCCGGCGGACGGATTTTGCCGGAGATCGCGAAATACGGAGTGATCCATCCCTACACGCCGGGAAACGATTTCGAACGTTATTTGATCGCGCTCTGCGCCGAGAAGTTCGACCGGAAGTGCAATCACGCCATCTCCATCGTGCGTTCGTCGAACGGCGATGCGGAGCGGGAGCGGGAACTTGCCGAGACGCTGGTTTACAACGGCGTCTGCGGTCTGCTGGTTTCGCCGGAGAACAGTTCGGCCAATGCGCAATACTTTGCGGAACTCGCCGAGCGGACTCCGGTCGTCCTGATCGACCAGCCGCTGGCCGGCGTGGAACTTCCGCTGGTGATGTTCGATTATGCCGGGGCCGGTTGCGAAATCGCCCGCAAACTGCGGCAGGCCGGGCGGAAGAAGACGCTCCTTCTGCTCAACGAAACCACCAATTCCAGCATCGAAGCGTTGATTGACGAGATGAACGGAATGGTGGAAACGGTTCCGTTCCGGGCTCCCCTGTTCCGCATGGCGGAGCAGGCGAGGAACCGGAATTACGAACTCTTCGATCAGATCGCGGCGGAACTCCGCGGACGGCTGGAGGACGCTTCGGTCGATTCGGTGTTCTCTCCATTCGACATCCTGTTCGATCGACTGGTGATGATGGGGCTGCCGCCGGAAGTCTGGACCCGGCTGCAGTGCGCGGTCATCCGCGGCGGTTTTCAGGAATGGCACAGCCGCACCTACTGCGAAAGCGGAGTGTGGGAGTGGACTGTCGGGCACGCCTCCCTGATCGACTGTGCCGTCGATCGGCTTTCCCGCTGGCGGTTCGGGCGCCGGATGCCGCATGGCGTCCGCAAAATCAAACTGGAAGAAGTCCGATGATGCAAACGGCTTATTCAACTCAACAGAAGGAATTTTGAACGATGAAGAAACAATTTACATTGATAGAGCTTCTGGTTGTGATTGCGATCATTGCCATTCTGGCCGCCATGCTGTTGCCGGCGCTTCAGCAGGCCCGGGAGCGCGCCTATTCGAGCAGCTGTCAGGCCAAGTTGAAAACCCTGGCTTCCTGGGTTGCCTTCTATTGCGGCGACAACAAGGACAACTCCCCGGGAAATCACATGGCGCACGAGTATATCCATAAGTATCCGTCGCCCGGATACGTCTGGGAGGACTTGAGGAAATATGGCAATTACAACTCCCAATATCAGCTTGACCAGGCCACGGATTGGCTTTGTCCCGCCGACAGGGAGTACGGCAATCGATACAAGGTGGGGAATTTTTATTCCGTCAGTTACGGTTGGATTCTGTGTCAATGGGTGTGGCGTGACGGCGGCAATAAGCGCACGGCCCTGATCTTCAAAGCCGGCAGTTTGAACCAACCCAGCCGGGTGGGGTTGATGGGGGATGTGAAAGGACTGGTTGCCGGCGGGCCGCTCTATGGAACTCATTCACGCGGTTACAATATCAACTATCTGGACGGACATGTCGGCTTTCACAAAGCCAATGCCAAACAGTTGCATCTTCGCTACGACACGAGCACCGTTCCCGATTTGTTCAGCAATCAGGTTCTGAGTCCTGCCCGTTATCTGTAAATGGTACAAGGCTGTCATTATTATGGAAAATTGTAAAAAACCTGCTGCCTTGCTGCTGTTTTTCACGGTATTGTTGACCGGCTGTTCCGCCGCGGCTGCCAATGGGGCGAATATGATTCCCGACAGCAGCTTTGAATACAATGATTCTCCCGCCTTCAACCGGATGGGCGACCGTGACTATCTGGCCAATTACGGGTGGGTGCCGGACGATTCGACCGCGTTCGACGGCCACCGTTCGCTGCGCGGCGACGACGGCAAGCCGCTCGAATTTGCCAGTGAGGCCAACGAATTGCTGCCGACGGAGAAACTGCCGTGGACTTTCTCCATTTACCTCAAGGCGAACCGGCCGGATACGCCCGTCACGTTGAAAGTCGCTGTCTATCGGAAGCTTGATTCGGTTGGCCAGGAGAAGCAATTCAAGGTGGGAATCGACTGGACCCGCTGCGAACTGATCGTGGACCAGAGGTTCAGCCTGGGGCGCCGGCTCGGCGCCAATCAGGGACCGGTCAATTTTACCGTCCGGATTCCGAAAGGGGTCACGGTCTGGGCCGACGCCGCCCAGTGGGAGGCGGGCAAACAAGCGACCCGGTACGCCGCGTCGGAGGTTGACCGGCCGGTGCTGCAAAGCGAATTAAACCGGCAGGCTGCCGCTCCGCCGCTATCGACTCCTTCCGCAATTGCGGCGGAGAAATCCGGCGACGTGGGATTGACGGTTCGAAACGACGGTCCGAAACCCGCTTCGAACGTGCCGCTTTCGACCGGAATCCTCGTTCCGCGCGGGGAATTCGGCGCAAACACCCGCTATACGCTGTTCGATGCGGCGGGCCGGGAGATTCCCTGCCAGACTGAGCCGATCGCGCTGCATCTGGCCGACCGTTCGGTTCTTTCGCTCAAACTCGAATTCGAAGCGGACCTTCAGCCCGGCAACAACCGTTTCCGCCTGCATTACGATGCGAACGGTCCGGCGCAGGCCGCCGCCACTTTGCTTTCGGAGTCCCGGCGGACCGGCGGACTTCTCTTTCTGCCCGCCCGGAACCCGGACTGCCTGTGGGAAGGCTTTACCGATCCTTCCGGCAAGCCGGTCATCGGCCCCGGAACCATCGCCGCAACCGGAATCGACGGTCGCGCCTACCGGGGCGTGAACCGGGAGGTGCGCACCGAGACGGACGGCCCGCTTCATTCCGTCATTGCGGTGAACGGCGACCTGGTCGCCGAAGGGAATCCGGCGGAGGCGCTGCTGAGCTATGAGGCCCGGCTCCATCTATGGAAACACACACCGGGCGTCACGGTTCAGCTGACGGTGACCAATCGCCATCCGAAGCGGACCGTGGCGGTGCGGGATCTTTTCTGGAAAGCGCCGCTGCCGGAAAGCGGAGAGGAAAGCATCGCATTGCTTCAAGTGTTCAACCCACTCACCAGAAAATTCCAGCTCGGAACTGCCGAAAAGAATGGGGCGTTCCGGTTTTCCGACGACAAATGCGCCACGACTTCGGTAGTCAACCACGGCGAAGGGGTCGACTACCAGCTTCAAACCCTTGACGGCTGGCGGAAGCACCCCACGGAAGTCGCGATTCGGAACCGGGAAGCCATCGCCTTTTTCTGGCCCGGTCAACCGGTTCAGCCGCTGCTGTTTTCCCCCGGCATGGCGGTGAGTCGTTCCGGCACGCTCTCCGCCCGGCCGGAAAAGGCCTCATCGGCGGCACTTCAGGAAGATCCCCCGATCGTCATCGTCGATCCGGAATGGAACCTTCGCGCCGGAATCCCGCTGCAGCTGGACCGGATCGGAAAGTTTCCGGCGCTCGACCGCTATCTGGAGAATTATGAAAAAAACGGCGAGTTCAGCCCCAGTTCGGTTGAGAAGCAGCAATGGCACGGACTCTTCAACTACGGCGACCACTCCGGCGACGGCGGCTGGGCGAACCTGGAATCTTACAGCGACTATTCGACGCTGTTGCGCGGAATGCGCTCCGGTTCTCCCGAAACGTTGCGGCTCGGGCTGGCGGCGGCGGAGCATTATCGCGATATGGACGTTGACCATATCAAAAATTTTCCCATCATGCATTCATGCAATCACGTCATCGGGGGAACCCATTTCGGACACGCCTGGATTCAGGGAGTCCTGCTGCACTATCTCCTGACCGGAGATCCGCGCAGCCGCGAAGTGGCGTATCAGGTGGGCAACGCCTTTCTCGCCATTCCTCCCCGGGACGAACAGATCCGCGAGGACCGGTGCCTGGGCTATTACCTGCTGACCTTGTCGGATTACTGTCTGGCGCTGGGCGACAAACGTTACATCGACCGTTTCTACACCCAGCTCAAGACGGCCGAGAAGCTGCTCGCCGCCCCGTCGACGCCGGAGGACCGGCTGATGCAGCGTACGACCCGTCACCGTGAAAACAGTCTCTTCTACTGGAAAATCAGCGGCATCACCCCGTTCGCCAATTGGTACGGGTTGGCCGGGCTGCTTAAAATGTACGCGATTACCGGGGATCGGAAGCTTTTGCCGCGCATCCGGAGCGAGATGGCCGTGGTGATGGATTTTGAACTTCTCTACCGTGTTCACCTGGAGGAGCTTTATCCGAACCTGCCGCCGGAGAGGACCCTGCCGCTGATTGCGTCGGATTATGTCGGCGGGCGCGGCAGTTACTTCTATCCGGTCATGGCCGCTTATTCGCGCGTTACCGGAGATGTGAAATATCGCGATCTTGCGGCCCGGGTCGCCTACGCCCGGATTCTCGAAGGCAGGAACGGCGGAGGCGCCGCCGATATTCTGATGACCGCTCTTTTCGCGGATCTGCCGTCCGGATTCGACGAGGAGAAAATGAGTAAAGAGATCAAGGCCATCTATCTCGACGGCGCGGCAGGGGAACTCCTCAACGGGGATTTCAGCCGGACGCGCAGTTATGCCGAGATGATGACGCCGAAACGTCCGGACGGAATCACGCCGGAATGGGCGCGCAACGTTCAGCTTCTGAGCAACTGGCGTTTCTACGCCATCACGGAATACACCGGGACGGAGTACATGCGTTTCCGCCCCGAGCTCTATGTCGTTGCCGACAACACGCTGACGCTGCGTTTGAGGCGCCGCAAGTGGTACACCCGCGCCATGATCATCGACTCGGCGCGAATTAAATTTCTGCCCGGAATCTGGAAATTCAAAGGCAAGGTGAAGCGGGATGAAAACACCCGTAATGTCTCTTTCTGCTTCTATTTTTCGGATTTTCGGCACCCCTGGGGTGTCCTCGAGTTGGCGGTAGAACCCGGCGCGAAGCCGGATTTGCAGAGGGAGACGCCCGCGTTGCCGAACCTGCTCGGCTGCTCGGTTTCAAAGCCGGATCAGGACGGTTTCATGACCGTGGAAGCCGAATTTGAAGTCACCGAGCCGAGTGTCGGCTTCCTTTACTTCAGCGGTTCGTTGCGGCCCGATCAAGCGAGTGGAGACATCAGCATGCGAGAACTCGAATTCAAGCCCCAAAAATGAACGGATTTTCAAGGAGGAAATCGAATGATTAAAAAGATATTGGTTGCGTTTCTGCTGATGTGCATCGCGGGAACGGTGTTCTCCGGAGATGGAAACGTTGCAAAGGTCGCTCCGGCCGAGGATTACTCCCGCACCACCGTGACCGGCTGGACTGACCGGAAAGACGCGGTTTACCGGCCCGGGGAATCGATGCAGTTCCATTTCCGGATTCTAAAATCCGGGAACGGCATCCCCGGAAACGTGAACGTGATTTTCGCCTGCGACGACGGGAAGACGTGGGAAAAACCATATGCGGTCGAGGCCGACCGGCCGTTGACGGTGACCGCCTCATTGAACAAACCGGGGTTTGTCATGGTCAAGGCGCAGCTGCTGACCCCGTCGGGCGCGGTGGCGAAACGCAAGGCGTGGAACGGTTCCATGCGCAATATCCAGTACGGACTCGCCGGAGGCGTTGCAATGGAGCAACTGCGCCAGGGGGAGGCCGAACCGGCCGATTTTGACGAATACTGGCGCAAGACGAAGGCCGAACTGGCCGCGGTTCCGCTGAACGTGCTGGAACGGAAGTTGTTCAAGCAAACAGGAACCTGCGATATTTACGATATGAAAATCGCCTGTCCCGGAAATCGTCCGGTCTCCGGATATCTGTCGATTCCCAGGGACGCGAAAGCAAAATCGCTGCCGATCCGGATGCGCTATGACGGTTATGCGGTTCACAATATCGCTCCGGCGAGCGATCCCGATGCCATCGTCTTCTTCGTCAATGCCCACGGGATCGAGAACGGCCGGGAAAAGGCTTACTATGCGGGACTTGAAAAAGGCGAATTGTCCAATTACGGTTTCCGCAACGAACAAAACGAAAAACCGGAAACCTGTTATTTCAAAAACATGATCCTCCGGGATCTGCGGGCGCTCGAATACGCCAAAACATTGCCGGAATGGAACGGGAAGGACATTGAAATCGCAGGCGGCAGTCAGGGCGCGTTTCAATCGGTGGCGGTCACGGCGCTTTCCCCGGAAGTGACGAAGTGCGATATCTCCATCCCGTGGTTTTGTGATCTGGGGGGAGTGAACCGCGGCCGGGTACGCGGCTGGCGTCCGGACTGGAAAACCGGCCTCGGGTATTATGACACGGTGAACTTCGCCAAGCGCGTCAAATGTCCGGTGAAAATCGAGGCGGGGCTTTCGGACTGGGTCTGCCCGCCGTCGGGCGTTTGGGTTCTGTACAATAATCTGAACACGCCGAAGGAAATGGTCATGTACCAGGGCTGGGATCATGCCACTTATTTCGGTTACGATTCGGCCCGGACCGCGAAGGCGGAGTACCGGAGCGGCGAGTAATAAAAAACGCCCGGCCGTTAGAGGCGGCCGGGCGCGAGGAGAGGGGAGGCTTGTTTATTCGAAGACGACGAACGGATAACGTTCGGGGGTCTTCGAGCCGCCGATTCCGGGGGCGATCTGAATCCAGCCGTCGCGGCCTTCTCCATCGTCCTCGTTCACCAGCAGATTGAAGCGGAAGCCGCTGCGGGCCATGTCCGGCGTCATGCCGATCGCCGATTCCGGCAGCGTCAGGTCGTAGCGGGTCACGTTGCCGTCGCGGCTGGTGACCAGTTTGCAGGCCTTCGCCACCGCTTCGCGGTCGAAGCCGGACGGCGCGTCGAAGACGTAGACTTCCGGTTTGCCCGAATTCAGGTGCGAGAGACCGAGTTCCCAGTTCCCGACCTGTCCCGGCAGCTGGAAGGCGAACTGGATGTTGTCACCCTTCCATACTTCGAAACCGGAGTTCGGCTGATTGTGCTTATCGTCGGTCACATCGGCGTGCAGCCGGAGATTTCCGTTCGCCTCGCCGAGGAACACCTTGGCCGACTGATCGTTCGCGTCACGCCAGACACGGTAGCTCAGCGCCGGGTCGGCCGCGGTCAGCGACACCACCTGCGTACGCTGGTCGAGCACGAAGTCCGGTTTGCGATTGAAATTCTCTCCCCGGGGGATCGCCACGGCGGCGTTGACCGGCACTGCGATCGCGCCCTTCCACGGCGTTCCGGCGAGCGCATACTCGAGTCGGAGCGATTCGGCCGTGCCGTAGTCCGCCTTGAAGTCCGCGCCGACCGCGAGTTCGAATTCCACTTCGGCGGTCTTGCCCGCGGCCACTTCCTCTGTCCGGTTCGGATTCATCGCCCGGAACGACTTCGGCAGCCCGGAGAGCTTCAATTCAAACGTCCGGTCGCTGCCGAGCGGGTTGAAGAGTTTGATGCGGAACTTGAGCGAATGCCCCGGCATCGCCACACCTCCGGCGGAGACTTCCAGCAGTTTCCCGGCGATTTCGGCCGAGGCGGCGCCGGTGAGCTTCAGCGTTTCCGGCGTCGGTCCGATGGTGAGGAGCGCCATGCCGTCCTGCAGTTTCTGCGGGATCTCGTTGCCCATCACGTCCACCGTGGAAGCGGCGGACGCGTCGGATTTGACCGCCAGCGTCAGGGCCGAACCGAAGCCGGACTCGTCCCACGCCGGAATCAGCGTCTCTTTGCCATCCGTGAATTCGAACGCCCAGAGGTTGGTCCCGAGATCGTACTGGCGGACATACTTCATGTCGCGGAACAGCCCCGCCAGCATGTTGTAGACCGAGTAGACCGGCTTCGGCTGGAAGTCGTTGGTCACCATGCCGTAGTTGTGTTCGCCGTCGACCTTGTCGAAGCCGTCGTTGCGCAGATCGTACCAGGTGTAGCCGATCGCGCCGCGGCTCCAGGAGAAGAGCAGTTTCTTGTAGAGCGTCAGCGCCTGATTGCGCTCGGCTCCGTTGAGCGAGTGGATCGCGGTTTCGTTGGCGTACCACGGCACGGTGGTGCCGGTTTCCTTGCGCATCGGCACGAAAATATTGTCCACCAGCTGGGCGTACTGCTGGAACGAACCGTGTTCGTGATAGGCGTGGATCTTGAATGCGCCCTTCGCCATGTTCAGGAAATCGCGGTGGAAAGTCGGCGACTTCTTGCCGGGGTGGTTGCTCAACGTGGCGAATCCGCCGGTCATCACATACGCCTCCGGGGCGACTTTGGAGAGCTCTTCGTAAGTCGCCTTCTGGAGCTGGACGTACTCTTCGAGGCTCATCTGGTTGAAGCCGCCGAGGTCGGGCTCGTTCCAGACTTCCCAGAAGCGGATGCGGCCGCGGTAGCGGTCGGCCATGGTGCGGACGTAGGTTCGCCAGGCGTCGAGGTCCGGCGCGCTGCGGTTCCAGTCGAGCCAGTTCTTCGATTTCTGCCGTTCCGGAGTCGCGGCCCATTTCGCGGTGAAGGCGAACATCGCCTGATGCTCGATGCCGACCGTCTCATAGGCGTTGACCAGGAAGTCCATCTTTTCGAAGTTCCAGACATCGGGGGCGGGCTGGACGCTTCCCCATTCGACGCTGTCGCGCACGACCTTGACGCCGCAGGTTGCGGCGGCTTCGATTTCGCGAAGCTGGTCGGCCATGCTCCAGCGGCCGGTGTGGGTGCAGACGCTGAACAGGAAACCGGGCGCGTGTCCCGGCGTCGGACCGGAGGGAATCAAATAGGCGAAGCTGCGCACCGACTTGCTCTGCATCTGGGGGGCGGAGGCTTCCGAAACGGTCGCGGTCACGTCCCAGTGGCCGAGCGAATCGGGCCGCCAGTCGCTGGAAAATACGGCGATCTCTCCCGCCTGGAGCTCGGCTTTGAAACTCTCCCGGTGGGTTTTCCCGGAGAAGCTCTTGAAGTCGAGGTCGAAATGGAATTTGCCCGGCAGGTTCGCCCGGTTGACGAACAGGTATTTGAGCGCGGTTTCTTCGCCGGCTTTGAGGACGCGGATGTCGTTGCCGGTCATCACTTCGAAATCAACCGCCTCGGTGAGCGGCTGTTCGACGCCGAGCGTGCTGCCGGTCAGCAGCACCGAACCCGGAACGCCGCCGGAGTTGACCAGCGCGAAGCGGTCGACGCGGAGCGGCAGTTTCGCCGCGGCCAGCGTCTGGCCGAGATTGAAGGAGAGCGAATTATCGCCCTGCTTCAGCGACAGTTCCGGCGATTTGATCTCCTTGTTCGCCGCGTCGCGGAAAACCCAGTAGCACTTGACGTCTCCGGAGTTGAGCGTGGCGTCGAGGTTCAGCATAACCGGGCGGGAATCGAAGAAAACGAGGGAACCCATCCGGTCATTGAGCGAGGTTTCGCCTCTGATGTTGTTGACGAGAAGGCCGCCGGGCCCGAGGCTGAGGACACCGGTTCCCCAGTTGCGGCTGAAGGCGTTGGAGAGGTTGAACCGGTAGAGCGGACGGGTGGCGACCGTCGCCGCGCCGCCGGAGACCGAGGCGGAAAACGAGAGAATCCGGAAACTCGCCTGGGCGGTGTTCTGCGCATAATCGACGCCGCATCCGTAGAGCTTCATCGGCTGGTCGAGCTGCTTGTCGTCGTTGCCGCCCCAGCTGTTCTTCCATTGTCCGGAAGCGACGTCCCAGGAAACGTCGAAAACGCCGCCCGCCGCGAAGTTGACCGCTTTCGAAAATTGGAACGTCTCGTTGGTCTTGTCGGTCAGCCGCAGCCCGATGCTGCGCACCGGGCATCCGGCCGGAGCCTCGATGCGGGCGGTTACCGTCAGCTTGTTGAATTCCGGGAGTTTGAGGCCGCGGTTGAAAACCACTTCGATGTATTTCGACTTGGCCGGTTCCCAGGTCACTTCGACGCCTTTATCCGGCGTTCCGGTGAAATTCTCCGGAGCGCCGCCGCCCGGAATATACCTCTTGGCACCGGCGCTCAGGTCCACAGAGAGCCCGCCCGGTGCGGCCGATAACAGGCCGCAGAGGGCGATGACGATTACGGTGATGAATGCTTTCATATTCTCCTGCTTGCCGTAGGGGATTACTTTTTGACGCCGGTCCAGTACATCTGGTCCAGTCCGACATCGTCAACATGGCCGTCGAACCAGAGGACGTTCTTCCGGCCGTTATGACGGTAGGCGAAATCGAAACAGACGTCCCCGTTGGGCGCGTTTCCCGCGATCACCGAAGAGGTCGTCGCATAACCCAGCTGGTTGCCATCCTGGAATGCGATGTCCGTTGAATTGGAATTGGCGCTCAATGCGGGTTCCGCGACGAAGGGGGTCGTCGAGGGCCGCGGCTGGTAGCCTGACGTGGCAATCGTCGAGTTCGCTCCCGGTTTGGTGGCATAGATCGCCGTGGTTGTTCCGGCCGTTCCCCGTTCCACTTTGGCGGGGGTGAAGCCGAACCAGACTACCAGCGGGCCGAACCCGTACATGGAGTAGCTGATCCTGTCGAGCAACCCGGGCACAGGGGGCGCGACCATCGGGCAACGGAGAGCGCCGCTTTCGCGCCGCTTCGCCGCTACGGTCCAATCGGCCGGCATGCTGTTATCCATTCCGAGATAGGGCATGGTCAGCCAATGCCAGCCATTGGTATTGAGCGTTCCCATGTTGGCGCTTTTTGCCGGCGGATAATAGGCGTAATCCCCGGCGTACATCGAAAGCGCGGTTCCGACCTGCTTCAGGTTGTTGGTGCAGGTGGTTTTCTTTGCGGCGCTTCTGGCCCGGTTGAGTGCGGGCAGCAGCATCGAGGCGAGAATCGCGATGATCGCGATCACGACGAGGAGCTCTATCAAAGTGAAACATGTTTTTTTCATGATGATCCATCCTTTCTCTATTTGTGGTTTAAGTCTGTTTTTTTCTAGATGTAAGGACCGCGGGCCATCTGCCAATTGACCTCCTTGTATCTGACTGAGTCGGCGTGGCCGTCAAGCCACATGACCGGCTTGCTCTTGCTGTGACGGAAACTGGCGGAGTAGCTGTCCATGGTCAGGCAGGGGATGGCAATCTGATTCAGCGCGCCGCCGTCGACGATATTCGGCTGGATCGCCTGGGGTGCGGTCGCATCGGTGGCGCCGAGTTCGGCGACGAAAACAATGTTGGACAGGGACGGCATCGTAATATTGGCCGTGACGCCCTTGATCGCTCGTGCCCCCGGTTTCACATAGTAGCTGTTGTTGCCGCCCGGATCTTTTGCCGCCGGGGTCAGGCCGAAATCCGTCACGCTCCGTCCAAAGTCGTTCATGGAATATCCGCAGAAGTCGAGGCTGGTTCCCAGGACCAGCGACGGACAGCCGAATACTCCGGTCGTACGGATCTTGGATGCCTCCTGCCAGGTCGTCGGTGCTCCGTTCATGCCGACATAGGGGGCGACGCGGAAGTACCACCACTGTTTATTGCAGGTCTCATAGACCTTGGGTTTGGCGGCGGGGTAGTATCCGAAATCGTTGCCGTACTGGGCCAATCCGGTGAAAATCTGCTTCAGGTTGTTGACACACTTGATTCGCTTGCCGCTTTCCCGTGCGTTCTGCAGTGCGGGGAGCAGCATCGCGGCGAGAATCGCGATGATCGCGATCACGACGAGAAGTTCGATCAGAGTGAAGTGTTTTCTTCTCATGGGATTCCGTCCTTTCCGGTTATGTTGATCCATGTGATTGGTTGAGTTCATTTGAGTTCCCTTTATCCGTAACGTTCCGCCGGTTCCCGATTCAGGTTCAGGACGGAACGCTCTTCGACCAGTTTCTGGGGAAATTCGATCTGGCGCCGGAATTTCGAGCCGTGGCTCAGAATGTCATGCGCCATCTTGACGACGTATTCGCTGGTTTCCTCCATCCCCGAGTCGATCGCGGTGAGCCAGTCGAATTTCGGAGAGGTGCCGGCGCTGATGATGGAGAGGTCTTCCGGAATCCGGACCCCGTGTTCCAGCAGCCGGTCTCGGGCGACGGCGGCGCCTTCGCAACTGATCGGAAAGAGCGCGGTGAAATCGTACTTCCCGGCCGCGATTTCCGCCATGAACTCCGCGATGCGCTGAACGGAGCGCTCGCCGGGACGGATGGCGCAGTCGAGAACTTCGACGCTGCATCCGTTCGACGCGGCGCAGCTTTTGAACCCCCGCGCAAAACATTCGCCGGTATAGATATGCGGCTCGTTGAAGAGCAGCCCGAGCTTCCGGTGCCCCATGCGGTAGAGGTAGTTCGCCACGTTCATTCCGGCCGCGGTGTTGTCGCCGCAGACGTAATTGATCCGGCTGACCGAGACCGAGTTGCGGCTCAGGATAACCGGCGCCGGGGAATTCGAGATCGCCATCACCTGCTCCGGCATCAGAAGGTCGTTGGCGATACCGTCGATCACGATGATGTCGGCGTCGAACGAATTCAAACTCTGAGTGATGTCGTCCCGATAATCATACAGTTCCCGGATGAAGCGGAACCCGCCCGCCTCGGCGTATTTCTGCAGCGTTTCAGCCAGCGCGATAAAATTCCGCGAGGGCCAGTTGTTATAACACGAGAACAGATTTGCACAGGTGATCACAGGTGATTTGAGGTGAGACGCGACCCGGTCTGAGTTTGCACACAAACGCCGGTTTTGGATGTGCCGACGCCGCGAAACCGCCGATCGGCCGAG
>Ga0183100_1001048_pt1 | contig 15459 bp, 16 predicted proteins | sample Biomet2_FD_127789 | JGI IMG/M metagenome (GOLD analysis project Ga0183100, IMG submission 127789) | Microbial communities from bioreactor (seeded with anoxic lake sediment) at LBNL, California, USA - Biofuel metagenome 2 | ecosystem: Engineered > Bioreactor > Anaerobic > Unclassified ...
CCCTCTAAATATATATATATATATATATATATAACACCATATGTTTATTTGGTGGGGAATTTAAAAATTGGAAAAACCCAGGTAATCGGGATTGCTGCCGTTGTGGTTGTTCTTGCTGTAGTCGGTTTGCTCGCCTTGAACAGTGTCATGAGCGAGGCTGATCCCGGCTCGAACTACTATATCCACAGGCCGACCTTTTACAACCTGCCAGTCATTATCTATAGCGACTCATCGCACACCGAGGAGATAAGGGAACATATCTCCTACTGCACCTTCAACTACGAAATAACAACGAACACGTCGCACATAGAGAACGCCTCAGTGGACGTCCCGATCATCGTCGATGGCTACTCCCTCAACGACCAGAACCGGCAAGGGGTCGTTGATGCCTGTTCGAAGGCGTTGAAGAACGGGAGCGTGGTCGTCGCGCTGTGGTCGAGCGCCTATGATTTCTTGAACGCCGTCAGCAACGCCGCCTACGGTCACGGGGCGATAGGCTTTCTAGATAATGGGGCTGACGTCCTGTGGCTCGGCCTCTGGCACGGCAACAACAGCGCGCAGGCCAGCGTAGCATCGAGCCATGCTGATGGCCGCCCTGAGCACCGATACCTCCTGCCTCATCCTGACCGGGGGGCTGTATCCCGACAACCAGATCCTGGCCAAGGCCGAGGAGATGCAGGTGCCCGTCCTCCTGGTCGGGCACGGCACGCAGGTCGCCGCGGACATGTTCGATAACCTGATCGCCCGCATCGACCCATCGGACACGGCCAAGGTCGACATGGTGGCCGAGATGGTCCGCCGGCACGTCGACCTGGAGAAGGTCTGGGGCGATTGAAACTCTCTTTCTCGATCTCTTTATCTTCACAACCAGGCGGGGCGCCCTGACAACGGCCTCGCCCTGCCTGGAGTGGCCTATTTTTCTCGCGAGCTCGCTTTGGGGAACCGCTAATCCGGACGCCCACGCTACTTTGCCAGGATCTTCGCCAGCTCCTTGCCCCAGGCCTTGGCCTTCTCCATCTCCCCGTCCTTGAGCCGGTAGGCCTTGTTCTCGCTCTCCACGTACGCGATCAAGGCCGGCGAGACGATCCTGAACCCGATCTCGGTGAGCCCCTTTTCCATGTGCTTGGTGGCGTTGCCGCTTATGCTCGACCTCATCTGCGTGTCGAAGGTGGTGGCGACCTTGCCGGAGAAGTCGGTGCCCTTCAGGCTGGCCAGGAAGTCCTTCATCCTCTTGGACGGCCTCCAGGCCATCGTCGGAGCTCCCACGATCAGGCAGTCATAGTCCTTGACGTTCACCTTGCTGGCGTCCTCGACGAAGTGCGCTTCTACCGGGACACCGGCCTCCGCCATCGCTTCAGCGACAGTATCGGCCACCTTGCCGGTCACCTTCGCATCCGAGACCGTATCGTATAACATCAGAACCCTCATCTTCGCTACGCTCCTTCCTGTGCTAGCATTATCTCCTCTAGGAAATTAAAGGTATCATGCCGGCGCGTCTCCGTTCGCTCCGGTCGAAGAGCACCGCTGCCACGACGGCGGAGGAGAGCGCCCTCCGAGCTTTCGGCGCGCGGATGGAGCTCCCATGACATAGAAGTAGAAGGAACCGGATTGGAGCCCGATAGCATGAAAGTCATAGGGATCGTAGGGAGCCCCCGCAAGAACGGGAACACGGAGACGCTAGTGCAAGAGGTCCTGAACGCCGCAGCGGAGAACGGGAGCCAGATAGAGAAGTATGAGCTGAACCAGATGAACTTCAAGGGCTGCCAGGCCTGCATGTACTGCAAGAGCCATGAGCGGTGCAGGCAGGACGATGACATGTCCCGGCTGATGGAATCGATGAAGACCGCGGATACGGTGGTGTTCGGCTCCCCGGTCTATTACTGGCAGTTCTGCAGCCAGTTCCGCCAGTTCATCGACCGCCTGTACGTGTTCTTCAACCCCGACTTCACCACCAAGTTCCCCAAGGGGAAGAAGGCGGTCGTCATCACCAGCCAGGGGAACCCGGACGTAAAGGCCTTCGACGCCGTGTTCGCCGACTTCGACAAGATGCTCGCCACCTACGGCTTCAACAAGGTCGGAGCGATCCACATGGTGGCGGGAGGCAGTCCCGTCGCAGTGAAGGAGCGCAAGGACCTTCTGGACGAGGCCAGGTCCATCGGTAAGGCCCTCTGAGCGAGGCAACATCTCTAGCAGCAACTTTTCAGTCGGGGGGCCGGGGCAGGTCTCATCGCAGAGGCACCCGGACACCCTGTTTTTCATGACCCTATTCCATCCACTTCATAGGGGGCCGGCCAGTGTCGGCAGGAATATGCCGACGAGGGCGGTGATGATCCATATGAGGACCGCTATCAGGAACGCCTTGATCCATCCGATCCTGTAAAGGGCCTTGAGCGCCAGGAGCCAGACGATGCCCCCGAGGCCCGCGGCCCAGAACCCGTTCCCCAGGAAGTAGTAGGCGAGGGTGTAGATGATCGTACCAACGATCGCCGCGACCAGTGCGGTCCCTGCGCCCTCCCTTTCCCCCGTCAGCTTGGCCACGAGGTAGATGATGATCGTGCTGATGACCAACGCGATGATGAAGCCTATCGCCGTGCCCAGGAGGTCAGCCATGGTCTTACAATCGAAGCTCAGGATATAAAAGACCATGGTGACCGTGGACCACCCGGCAGAGGCGACGGCCATGCGCCGACCTTGTTCGGCGTGAGACCCAGCAGCGCTGGCTCGGAGTTCCCCCGTCCTTCGGGGCGTACCTCTGGACGGTCCGATACGAGAAACGCCCCCGCGCTTCGATATGGTTTAATATTTACACATCGTCGGCGGCCAAGCCATGCCCGAGAATGTCATCGAAGCTCAAGAGCTGGTGAGGATCTACAGGTCCTCGACCGGCTTCCTACGAAAGAAGAAGAAGGAGACACTGGCGGTGAACAAGGTCTCTTTCTCCGTGGGGCGGGGAGAGCTCTTCGGCGTGCTGGGACCCAACGGCGCGGGCAAGACCACGACCATCAAGATGCTCACCACCCTGCTCACTCCCTCCGCAGGTACCGCCAAGGTCCTGGGCTTCGATGTGACCAAGGACCCCGTGGAGGTCCGGAAGCGTATAGGGCTCATACTGGGCGGGGAGAGGGGCCTTTACTACAGGGTCAGCGGACGCCAGAACCTGAAGTACTTCGCCGATCTCTACGGGGTCCCCCTGCAGCAACGGGACCGCCGCATCCAAGATGTCCTGGACATGGTGGGGCTGTCGGAGAAAGCGGACTCCAAGGTCGAGGACTACTCCCGGGGCATGAAGCAGAAGCTGCACATCGCCAAGGGCATCCTCCACGATCCGGAGGTGATATTCATGGACGAGCCCACCATCGGGCTCGACCCCCAGGCCTCCAGGGAGACCAGGAAGCTGACCCAGGACCTCATCAACCAGGGCAAGACGATCCTTCTCACGACCCATTACATGTTCGAGGCCGACGAGCTCTGCCGCCGCATCGCGGTCATTAACAACGGAAAGATCGTGGCCATGGACACCCCTCAGGGGCTCAAGGGCTTGGTCAGGGACACCGCGGTCATCGAGGTCGAGGGCTTCGGCATCGACGACAAGGTGATGGACCGCGTCCGCAAGCTGGACGGTGTGAGGACGGTGTCGGCGACGGCCAGCGAGTCGAAGCAAGTGATGCGCGTCCAGGTCTGCGATGCTGGCGAGCTGCTGTCGCCGGTCACCAAGGCCCTGGACTGCAAGGTCATCGACGTCCGGGTCAAGGAACCGACCCTCGAGGACGCCTACCTCTGGCTGGTGGAAGGACATGCCTAGGCTGCGGGCGATGAAAGCGGCATTCGAGCACCAGGCCCGGCACTTCCTTTCCGATCCGGGCTGGCTGATTCCCAACATCATACTGCCGTTCATCATCACCCTGGTGGCCCTGCTGCTGTACGGCAGCAGCGACGGACCAGTGGTCATGTACGCGGTGCTGGGAGGGGGCATGATGGGGATGTGGGGCAACACCCTGTACGCCTCCGGCTACTCCATCCAATCGGAAAGATGGTGGGGAACGCTGGAGTCGGTGCTGGCAGTGCCGACACCCCTTATCTGGATCATCGCCGGAAGGACGATATGGAATGCGCTGATCGGGGTAGCGAACGGACTGGCCATCCTGGCCGTCGCAGTGTTCGTCCTGCAAGCGCCCATCACCGTCGCCGACCTGCCGCTGTTCCTGCTCGCGTTCCTGATGACGCTGCTGTCCCTGGCCGCCCTGGGGCTGGTGTTCAGCTCCGCCTTCGTCCTGACGCGCCAGGCCGGGGTGCTGACCAACGGTCTGGAGTATCCTATCTACGTGGCCACCGGATGCATGTATCCCATTGCCATCCTGCCGTTCTGGACCGGACCGCTGTCCCTCTCTCTTGCTCCCTCCTGGGGCATCGATGCCATACGCATCGCCGCGGGATACAATCCGCAGGGGTTATGGGACGGCTACCTCGGTGTCTTGGACCCGATGGTGGCGTACGCCGTTGACATCATCGTGGTCGTCGTGATGGCCTGTGCGTATCTGGTCATCGCCTTCTACCTGTTCGGGGTCGTGGACCGGCGGGCCAGGATCGAAGGCAACCTGGGGAGGGTGTGAGATGAACGTCCTCCAATCGGTGAGGGTGTTCTGGTCCTCGGCGGTCATCGCGAAGAAGGCGCTCTTCGACTGGCTCTCTCCAGGCCTATGGCTCATGCAGCTGTTCACGATGTCCCTCTTCCAGATGGCGTTCTTCGTCTACATCTCCGCGTATGTGGGCAACCCCCAGGCCACGGTGGCCTACGTGGCGGTGGGCAACGCCATCCAGAGCATCGCATATGTCGCCATCTTCGCGGTCACCAACGTCACCACCGAGGAGAAGGAGGCCGGCACGCTGCCAGGCATTCTGGTCACGCCAGCGAACCGCTTCGCCCTGTTCATAGGGAGGGCCATGTTCCAGGTGCTCAACAGCATCGCCACGGTGGTCATCGCGCTGTTCTACGCCGCGGTGCTCTTCGGGGTCGACTTCTCCAGCGCCAACCTCGTGACGCTGGCCGTGGTGATAGTGGTCACCGCCTTCGCCACCGTCGGCTTCGGGCTGATGCTCTCGTCCCTGGGCTTCTACCTCAGGACCTCCATGGTGGTGGCCAACGTCTTCCTGTTCATGGGGCTTCTGTTCTGCGGGGTCAACTTCCCGGTGACGATGTTGCCGGAGTTCCTCCAGCCGATCGCCTACATCTTTCCTATCACCTATGCCACGGACGCCGCCCGCCTGGCCGTGGGCGGTGCCGGGCTGGGGGAGGTGTGGAGCTACCTGAGCGCGGAGCTCGTGGTGATGGTCGTGGCCATCCTGATCGGTTACGCCATGATGATGGCCTTCGAGCACCTGGCCCGCCGCAAGGGCACCCTGGAGATGTTCTGAGAGCCGTCCGGGGGCTGGCGACCACAGTGCGGTCTCTTGGACCAAACCTTTACAATTTTATAATATAAATTTAGATTCAATTCATAATCTTTTAACATCTGGATGCATAATTATCGTTTTGTATAGCAGTAAATTGCTTATATTGTGGGTACCAAGAGACAACGTCGTCAGGGCAGCACGGACCGATGATCTTCCTGGACCAGCCAGAACTGGCCAGGGGCCATGACGCACAGACGGGGATAAGGTCTGGGCAGGAGAGTTCAGCCATGATGAACGAGCCACACAAATCGGATATACAGAAAAAGCTTGATGACGAGGAACGGGCCCGCCGCATGAGGGAGGGGGGCGAGGACATGAGGGCCCAGTACGAGATGGAACAGGCCGAGCGTTCCAAGGGTGGGGAGGTCGAGAGGGGTTCGAGTCTTGGCCCAGAGGAGGAGCGGCGTCGCGAGATGGGCAGAGAGCAGCCCCACGGTGGGATGGGAGAGACACAGCAGGCTCAAATGGCGATGTGGGGTAAGAGCACGAAGCGGCCGTACGAGGCCGGGAACATGGCCCCAGAACCGAGGCGGGCATCCACTGGCGAGCCGTTCACGTCCGGACCGGACATCACTAGGGAGAGGACGACCCAGGAGGGGCCATCAGAGAGGACCTACCCCGCAGGCACGGGCAGCCGTTATCGCGACCCCAATCGCGAGCCGATGGGACCGGCATCGACGGGAGAGCCCCTCCCTTCTGGCCCTGAGGTCTCTGGGAAGGAGCGTCCCTCCGAGGCCGGCAGGCGGTCCGAGCTCGACTACCCGGCCGGGACCGGAAGCCGCTACCGCGAACCAGGCTACCAACCCTCAGGTTACGCGTCCACCGGTGAGTACTTCACTGCCGGACCTGAGGCTACAGGAGAGGCCCCCAGGAGCCCCCCGTCCGGATACTATGCACGGGAGGAGCCCGGGACGCCCTCCGCTCCGGTCTCCAAGGCCAAGGGCATGACCCAGACGGTCGCCGAGCAGACCAAGGCCGGCACTGGCATGATAGTCTCGACCGCGGCCGTCAAGGGGAAGGAGGTCTCCCATATGGTCACCGGCAAGGCCAAGGAGTTCGAGGAGAGCAGGGGAGCGGAGGATTTCGCTAACCGCGCCGGGGTGGTCATCGGGCGGACGGTCCGCAAGACGATGGCCGTCGCCAAGGAGCTCACCTCGGGACTGAGGAAGGGCATGACCCCGAAGCATGAGGAGACGGCGCCCGAGCGCAAGGAGGTCACCACGGCGGAGACTCGCAGGGTGGTCCGTGAAGAAGAGGAAAAGTAAGAAGGGGGCAACCCCCCGTTTTTTCTTTACTCGAAGTTGCGTTTGAAGAGGTCAATCCCTTTGAGGATACACTCCAGGCCGGACTTCTTGCCCTCCCACCCGAGCACCTCGGTGTTCTTGCCCTCCTCGAGATGCTTGTAGGTCCGGAAGAACTCTGCGATCTCCTCCAGATAGTGGGTTGGCAGGTCATGGAGGTCGTGGTACTCGCGGTTGCGGGGATCCTTCACTGCCGCGCACAGGACCTTGTCGTCACCCCCGTGCTCGTCCCGCATCCGCAAGAGGCCGATGGGTCTGGCCTCGACGATGCAACCTGTGAAAGTAGGCTCTGACATGACGACCATGGCGTCGATGGCATCCCCGTCCTCGTAGAACGTTCGGGGGACCATTCCGTACTCGAGAGGGAACACCACACTGGAGTGCAGGACCCTGTCCAGCACGATAGCGTCATAATCCTTGGATACCTCATATTTGTTCTTGCTGCCCTTCGGGGTCTCCACGATCACATTGATGATGTTGGGTGGGTCCCTCCCGACCGGCAGTTCTTTCCACATGGTCATAGTATGTTCACTCGACCCGGGACCATGCACCTTCCATTTAATTATTTCCTAGGTCGTTCCATCGCCCGAAAGCGACCTTTCAGCGGACGGAACGCTACCAGGATGCTGAGTAAAAATCACCAGGCGCGAGAGGTCGGTCGGTGCTGTCACATCGGCCAGATGACCTTGGCCAGGGAAACGACGATGACTAGGGCAAGGATCCCGCCCACGATGTACCAGGGCTTCAGCACCGGGCCCTTGTCGACCTCGTTGTCGAAATATCGGATGAGACCGGCTGCGGACTGGAACCCCGTGTTCTTCTTGCTCTTCGGTGGCATATGCTCGTACCTTCAGAATCGCTCGATGTATTAAATGTTTTGAGGTGCGGTTCAGACCGCCGCAGGCCGGTAGCCAAGGTCCTCGTCGTAGCCGAGAAGAACCAGCCGGTCCGGACCCTTGATGCGCTTCAGCTTGAGCTTCTCTTCCTCAAGTTCCTTGCGGGGCACGAGGACTCCCAACTTGATCCCCTGGCCCAGCACGTCATAGTATTCATTGGACCTTCGGGGGTGCAAGATCGAGCGCGTGGACTCGATGAAGTCGGTCTCTAATACGCGATCGTGCAATTGTACAGAGACGATTGCCCGATCGTCCAATAGCTCCTGGGTGACCTTGGCTTCAGGACGCTGTTCCTGGAGCTCCTTGGCCCTCGTTACAGCTATGGATTTGATCATAGGCTGAGTTGACATAAATTTTTACTTAAGGCCCATGTAGCATAAACCATTTTCCCCGGCCTCTTCGTATTGTTACGATGGATGGTCGAGCCCTCTACAACGAGATAGTTTAATTAGAGTGCTGTCTTTTCGCGGTAGGTCGATATCATGCACTGGGCAGACGTTGAGGCCAACACTCTTCTGGAACGGGGCAACACCCATCTGATTAACACCGGAATCACTCCCTCGGGCACCCTGCACGTGGGGACCCTAAGGGAGGCCATAACCGCTGAGGCGGTCAGGAAGGCGCTTGCCAAGCAGGGTGCGAACGTCCGCATGATCTACCTGGTCGACTCCTGGGACCCCCTCCGCAAGAGGTATCCCTTCCTTCCGGAGAGCTTCGAGGCCGAGGTCGGTCGGCCGCTGGCCTACATCCCGTGCCCCTGCGGGGAGCACAAGAACTATGCCCAGCACTATATCCAGCCGTTCCTGGACTCGATCAAGGAACTGGGTATACATTGTGATGTCCTGTGGACCCACGAGCAGTACGAGCAGGGCAAGTTCGCCGACGTCATCGACACCGCCATCACTAAGAAGGACCTCATCGTGCAGATCCTCAAGGAGGTCAGCGGTCGGGACGTCCCCAAGGACTTCTATCCCTATACTCCGCGGTGCGAGGTCTGCGGCCGGCTGACCCGGGCCAAGGTGGAAGGGTACGAATATCCGTTCGTCTCCTACAAGTGCGCCTGCGGCCATTCCGGAAAGGCGGACATCCGCAAGGCCGATGGCAAGATGCCGTGGAGGGTGGAGTGGGCCGCCAAGTGGAAGGTCTTCGGCGTCACCTGCGAGCCGTTCGGCAAGGACCACGCCGCGGCCGGAGGCTCGTACGACACCGGGGTGCGACTGGCCAAAGAGGTCTTCGGCATCGAACCGCCCCATCCCATACCCTATGAGTTCGTCCAGCTGAAGGGCAAGGGCCAGATGCACAAGTCCACCGGTTCGACCGTGACCGGGGTGGACGCGTTGCGCATCACCCCCGCCTCGGTCATGAACTACATCGTGCTCCGGGTGAACCCTAGCCGCCACATCGACTACGATGCCGGGCTGGGCGTATTGGACATGGTGGACGAATATGACCGGGTGGCGAACATGTACTACGGCGGTGGCTGCGAGGAGCGGGACAAGGACCTCCTGCGGGCCTACGAGCTCTCCCAGCCGGAGGGACCGCGCTCCAAGCTGCCGCTCCAGGTGCCGTACCGTCACCTCGTCTCCCTGGTCCAGATCACCGACGGGTTCGAGGGCGTGCTCGCGGTGCTCCGCCGCATGGGCATGGTGGACGACTCCATCTCCCCGGAGGACATGGAGATACTGAAGCAGAGGGTCGACTGCGTCCGGTATTGGCTCAGCTCGTTCGCCCCGGACGAGGTCAAGTTCGCGGTGTGCGAGACCATGCCCGCGTGTGAGCTGAAGGAGCAGGAGAAGCAGTTCCTCCGCGACCTGCTGGTGGCTATGGAGGGAGTGGAGTGGAGCGGAGAACAGATCCACGAGGCCATATACGGCTGCGCCAAGGGCTCTTCGGTCGGCGCCAGGGGCGGTTTCCAGACGCTGTACCGCATCTTCTGCGACCAGAAGCAGGGACCGAGGCTCGGGTTCTTCCTTTCCACCCTGGACCAGGACTTCGTCCTCGGTCGGATCAAGGAAGCCTCGGACTAGGCCTGCGCCCGGTCACCCGGCCCTTTCCTCTTTTCATTTTTTTAATCAGGCCTGCGCCTGGAGGTGTCCTTCCTGATCCGAGCAGGGTGGAGGGTCGCCTCCGAGCGTGTGGGGCATGAAGGGATCGCCCGTGGCCTCGGCCAGGCGGGTCACTTCTTCAGCATGCCGAGCTCGTTGAGCTTGTCCGGCATGTAGGTGTCGGTGACGAAGTTCAGGCCATACTTGGCGAGGGCCTGCTGCTCGGCCTTTCGGTTCAGCTTCAGCATGAGGTCGATCTCCCCCTTCCAGAAGTCGGTGTTGAACCGGGGGTCCTTGAGCTCGGCGTTCAGCGCCCGGGTGTCCATGTCCGTCAGCTTGTCCGTCGGCAGCTCGTAGTTCTCGATGTCCGAGGCGGTGATGCCGATGAACTCCGCGGTGGGCGTGGCTAGGTACTCGGAAAGGTGCGCGGTCTTGATCGCGCCGTAGGCGACCGATGCGTAGATGCGGAACGACCACGGGTCGCCGTCGGTGAACACGATGACCGGCAGGTGCATCTCGTCGTTGAGGCGCCGGATGAATCTCCTGGTAGAACGGGCCGGCTGCCCCTTCAGGTGGACGAGCACCGCGTTGAAGTCCTCGTCGAAGCCGTTCTCCGCCAGACGGTCGAACATACCGCCGGTCTCGATGGCCACCACGAACTTCGCGGAGGTGCTCTTCAGCTCGATCTTCTCTTTCTCCACGTTGTACGGTATGCCATACCCGGAGTCGCCGACGTCGTCGCGGCAGTTGAGGGCCTTCTTCTTGCCCTTGCGGTCGGTCTCCACGATGTTGATGTCCCCGATGACGCTGGCCCCGTTCTCCTCGGGGCGGAGCTTGAAGTCCTCCCTGAGGCACTGGGTCACTATCTCGAGGTCCTCGGTCAGCATGTTCGACTCGTCCTGGGAATGGAACTTCGCCTTTCCCCACCCTTCAGAGATGTAGTACGCTTCTCTGAGCGTCGAGGACTTGTTCGTCTCTATCATGTCCTGGATGAGCTCCAGCATGTACGAGGTGCGCAGCAGCATCATGGCCCCCTTGACCTTCTTGGCGGTGCGGGCTCCCTTGAGGTTGCCGTACTTCCACACGCTGCTGCGGGTGTCGAACTTGATGTTGGCCTTGGTCCTCAGGGGCAGGACCATCTTCGGTATCTGGCCCTTGTCCAGCTGATCATAGATGGATTCGGATATCGCGTAGAGCCGCTTTATGGCCTCGGTGTTGCGTTGATTACTCATCATTGAGCTCCTCTCCCGACTCGTCATAGTCCGGCTCTTCCTCTTCTTCCTCCCCCTTCTCGGAGGACGGCGCCTCCACCTCGGTGAAGTTCACCCCTTCCAGGTCCCAGTCGCCGGGGAGCGGGTCGGCGCCCATGACGTCCACGGGGTTGATGTCCGAGACGTACACCTCCGTTTCGGAGTAAGCGTCCTGGTCCAGGCCCTGGAGATCGAAGCTCAGCTCGTACTGGGCGGTGGAGGCGATCTTCGGCAGGTCCCAGGTGATCTTCTCGTCCTCCTTGATCTCGGAGGGCTTGAGGTTGCACGAGCTAACGTCCAAGCATCCCTTGGGGAGGACGGTGTGGACCTTGAACTTCTGCTGCTTCGGCGTATAGTTGTACACCTGCACCTTCACCCGGTGGCGCTTGTTCTCGTACGTCACCGCGTCGTCGATCCAGACCACGCTCATGATCTTGGTCAGGGTGCCCCGGAGGTCCGGCACGGGCTTGCCCACGATCTTGGAGGTCTTCTCCGCCATGAGGGGAATGATGACCTGCACGATCTCGAACTTGGAACGGGTCCTGGTCTTACGATCCTTCTTGTTCAGATGGGTCTTGAGGCTCCTGCCGCAGGCCTTGAGCGCGAGGGCGATCTCCTCCTGGATGGCGGGCACCGAGGCGATCGCCTCCTTGGCCTCGGAGGTGAACGGGATCTTGGTGGAGGCGACGTGCACCAGGATGATGGCCGGCCCGAAGGGTATGCCCGAGCCCCCCCTCTGCTCCAGCCCGTAGCGCCTCCAGTCGGTGCTCTCGATGGCCTTGGTCACCACGCACGCCCCCTGCTGGTAGAGCAGGGGCACGCGGTTGGCGAACCTGAGGATCTGGACCTGCTGGTCCGACGGCAGGTCGCCGCCGTAGACGATCCCCACCTCCACCAGGAACGGATTGCCGGTGTGGACCTTGGGGTCCCTGCTCACGGGCGGGGCGTAGAACTCCGGTCTGATGTCCATGAGCACGTGCTTCAGCCCCTTGCGGATGAGGTTGCCGCCGATGGGCGACAGGCAGTCGACCTGGGGGGCCATGATCTTGACCTTCCCGATGCCCTCCAGCAGCTGCTTGGACGACTCCAGGGTCAGACTGCTGGGCCGGGCGCTCTCCGGCAGCGCCGCAGCGGCGCAGATCTCCTTGGCCACCCGCTCCGAGATCCGGTTGAAGTCGTTCTGCAGGAACTTGGCCAGGTTCCTCTCCTTGGTGACCTTGATCATGTTCATCAAGGTACCGAGCTCGATCCCGTCGGGGTGGGGCTTGATCTCCTTGGACACCGGCGGCATCTGCTCGGTCGCCCGCTCGAAGTTGAAGCGCTTGCCGTCGGGGTCGATGAAGGTGACGGAGGCATGGGGGTTCACGATGGCCGTCTGCCTCAGGTACTCGAACACCGACTGCTTGCCGGTGACGTACCGGCCGTTCATGTAGAACTCCACCCTGGTCCCGTGCTCCTTCTCGTTCCAGGGTATGTAGTCCTCCCTCAGGATGATGGGGGCGTTCTTCTTGGTGTCGATGATGATGTCGATCTCCTTGGCCGCTTCCGCCCCCTCGACCTTGGAACGGGCAGTGGCCGCCTTCCCGGTGGTGATCTGCCCGTACATGATGGTCGCGGAGATCCCGATGCCCTGCTGCCCGCGGGACTGCCTGACGGCATGGAACCTGGAGCCGTACAGCAGCCGCCCGAAGACGTTGGGCATGGCCGTCGAGACGATGCCTGGACCATTGTCCTCGATGCTGACCCGGTACTCCTTCTGGTCGACCTTTTCGATCTGGACCACGATGTCCGGGAGGATCTGCGCTTCCTCGCAGGCGTCGAGGGAGTTATCTACGGCTTCCTTGACGCCCATGATGAGCGATTTGATAGGTGAATCGAAACCCAATATCTGGCGGTTCTTCTCGAAGAACTCAGAGACCGAGATCTCCTTCTGGCTCTTGGCCAGCTTCTGTGCAGTAGTAGAGGGCATCCCACAACCTCAAATGAAAGGGTTGATAAAAGGTTTCACCGCGGGTGGCCGAAAGTATATCAGTTCTCGAACTCCTTTCCGCAGTTCCAGCAGGTCTTGGCGTTCTCGTCCACGGTCGCCCCGCACTCGGTGCAGACGAACTCGTTCTTCTTCTCCGTGGACGCTTTCGGTCCCTTGTCCTCGTCGAACCGCTCCCCGCACTGGGGGCACCGGTCGGCAGAGGCGGGGACCTCCGTCCCGCACTCGGAGCAGATGAACTTCTCTTCCTTCCCTCCCGTGGCCGGAGGCAGGGTGACGTTCGGTCCCTGCCGCTTCTGCGCCTCGGCCTGCTTGGTCCTGGTGCGCTCCACCCAGTACCCCATGAGCAGCAGGAGGTAGTACAGCACCCCGACCTGGACCAGCAGCACCAGGAGGATCAGGGGGAACCAGTACACGAAGAGCGCGGTGTCGTCGACGTGCAGCGGACCGTAGTTGCTGGCGCTGGTCGTGACATAGCCGTTGGTGGTGTTGGCCGTGAACCAGTAGCCGTAGCTGCTCTTGTTCACCAGCGTCGTGCTATAAGTGTACAGCTGTGAGCCCGAGCTGTTAGACATCGTCGCGTTGACGACCACCGTGCTTTTCTGGACATCGTACACCACGACCCGGACGTCGGTGTAAGAAACATTGTAAACATCTACGCTGAACACGTGGACGGTGGAAGCGTCCCCGGTGAACGGGGTGACCGTGCCGTTGGTCATGGAGCCGTCGGCGGTCCCGAGCTTCACGAACTCGGCGTTCTTCTCGTTGCCGATAGTGACCATGGTGTACGGCAGGGCGAGGACGACGATCAGTACCAAGCCCCATGCGGCCAGCTTCTTCTTGGACTTCATCCCGAAGAGCACCGGGATGTAGTAGCCGGCCAAGGCCACCAGCAGGAGGCCGAAGCAGAGCAGGTACGGTGAGTATATCAACAGCGTGGTGCACACGAGGATGGTCAGGGCCAGCCCGACAAAGATCGCGTACTTGTTGGTGCGGAACTTGAGAAACCGGTCCTTAAGCTCGTCCAGCGCTGACATCGTTCTCATGGATGACCGTACGGGTTAAAAAGCTATTTCCGGCCGGGGCGACCTATCTCAACCGCCGGGAGGGCACAACGGGAGGACATGACGACCGCGGTGGTGGCGATCGGCGGCAATGCCATTCTGAGAAGGGGGCAGCTGCCGACCCTGGAGAACCAGCTGGGTAACTTGAGGGAGACCTGCCGACACATCGCGGTCATGGTCCGCTCCGGCTGCAAGGTGACGCTGAGCCACGGCAACGGTCCCCAGGTCGGGGACATCCTCCTGCAGAACGAGGCGGCCAAGGACGAGATTCCGCCCATGCCCCTGGACGTGTGCGTGGCGGAGTCCCAGGGCCTGATAGGCTACCTCTTCCAACAGGCGCTCACCGAGCAGCTGGCGATGCATTGCTGCGAGCGCACGGTGTCCTGCATGCTCACCAGGGTGGTCGTGGACCCCGAGGATTCAGCCTTTGCCCGCCCCTCCAAGCCCATCGGCCCTTACTACACGGCCACCGAGGCGGGGAGGCTGGAGAGGACCAAAGGATGGGCGATGAGGGAGGACCGCGCCCGGGGCGGGTGGCGGAGGGTCGTCCCCTCCCCCCGGCCGGTGAGCATCGTGGAGGCGGAGGCTATCGCGAGGTTGGTACGGAGCGGCAACGACCTGGTGATCGCCGCAGGGGGCGGGGGCATCCCGGTGGTGAGGCGAGGCGATCATCTCGAGGGGGCGGAGGTGGTGGTGGACAAGGACCTTTCCGCGGCCTGCTTGGCCAAGGTCATGAAGGCCGACCTCCTGATCATGCTGACCGACGTGGACGGGGCATACCTGGACTTCGGCACGCCCCGGGCGCGCCTCCTTGGCGATATGACGCCCAGCGAGGCCGAACGGTACCTCGAGGAGGGTCACTTCCCGGCGGGCTCCATGGGTCCCAAGGTCGAGGCGGGGATCGACTTCGTGCGGTCCGGTGGACGGCGGGCGGTCATCACCAGACCGGAACTTTTACATACGGTGTTGTCGAGTAAGGCGGGAACCCAAATTCAAGACCGGTGAATATTTGGCCCTTACCATCGATGAGCAGATAAAGGCGATTGAGGACGAGATCCTCAAGACGCAGAAGAACAAGAAAACCGAGGGCCACATAGGTCTTCTGAAGGCCAAGATCGCCCGGCTGAAGATGGAGCAGGAGAAGCGCCGGGCCGCCTCCGGGGGCGGGGGGCAGGGCTACTCGGTCAAGAAGTCCGGCAACGCCACCGTAGCGCTGGTCGGGTTTCCGTCGGTCGGTAAGTCCACCCTTCTCAACAAGCTCACCGGGGCCAAGAGCGAGGTCGCCGCCTACGCCTTCACCACGCTAGACGTGATCCCCGGCGTTCTCTATCACAAGTTCGCCAAGATCCAGATCCTCGATATGCCCGGCCTGATCAGGGACGCCTCCCGGGGCAAGGGCAGGGGGAGGGGGGGGGTGGCCGGGCGCGCGCGGCCCCACCCGCGCGTCCCTCCCGCCCCGGCACCT
>Ga0183100_1001049_pt1 | contig 15444 bp, 13 predicted proteins | sample Biomet2_FD_127789 | JGI IMG/M metagenome (GOLD analysis project Ga0183100, IMG submission 127789) | Microbial communities from bioreactor (seeded with anoxic lake sediment) at LBNL, California, USA - Biofuel metagenome 2 | ecosystem: Engineered > Bioreactor > Anaerobic > Unclassified ...
CCTGCGGCTGGGGGGCCTTGCGCGCCGGGGTTGTGGGCGGCAGCGGCGACGTCCGCGGCGCCATTGTGGGCGGCTTCATGCTCGGCTTCATCGAAATCGGCGTTGTGGCCGTGTTCCCCAGCACCCTGCGCGACCTCTTCGCCTTTTCGGTGCTGCTCATCATCCTCTGGCTGCGGCCCACCGGCATTTACGGCGTGGCGCAGACCACGAAGATCTAGGCGGGGCCGCTTCGATGCAGAAACATACCGTCACCATCGGCCTCTTCGCGTTCATCGTCATCATCGTGGCGCTGTCCCAGTTCCATGTCCTCGACCATTACTACACTTCGGTCATCATGTTCATGGGCGTCAACGTCATGCTGGCCTCCAGCCTCAACCTCGTGAACGGCTACATGGGCGAATTCTCGTGCGGGCACGGCGGCTTCATGTGCGTGGGCGCGTACGTCTCCTCCCTGTGCACCGTGCTCATGTTCAGCAAAAACCAGATTCTTGGCGCGCCGCTTCTGCCGCCGCAGATGGCGTTCATCGGCTTTCCGCTGGCGCTGCTTGCGGGCTCGGCCGCGGCGGCCATCGCCGGACTCGTCGTCGCCATCCCGTCCTTCAAGACCCGCGGCGACTATCTGGCCATCATCACCTTGGCGGCCAACTACATCATCATCTCGGCCATCAACAACATGGAGATCATCGGCGGTCCTCGCGGCTTCATGGGCATGAGCGCAACCGACCGCGCCCTGCGCGGCGTGATCGACCTGCCGTGGATGCTCATCTTTGTGCTTTTGGGCACGGTGCTCACCGTGTGGCTGCTGCGGCGCTTTGTCTCCTCCACGCTTGGCAAGGGCGTCCCCGCCATCTGCCAGGACGAGATAGCCGCCGAGATCATGAGCGTGGACACCAACCGCATGAAGCTCATCGCCTTCATGCTGTCCTCCGGCCTGGCGGGCTTGGCGGGCGGGCTTTACGCCCACGTGCTGGGCTACGTGAATCCGCAGAGCTTCGACATCATGCGCTCCACCGAGGTCATGGTCATGGTCTACCTTGGCGGCATGGGATCGCTTTCGGGCGCGGCCATCGCGGCCATTGTGTACACGGTGCTCATGGAGGCCCTGCGCTTCCTCGATGTTTGGAAATGGGTCGTCATTCCGCTGTTGCTCATTTTGCTCATGCAGTTCCGACCCGAGGGGCTGATGGGCAACAAGGAGCTTTCGGACCTGTTCCCCAAACTGCGCAAGTACTATTCCTTCAAATAGCGAGCCGGAGAGAGCATGTCGCTTCTTGAGATCAAAGGACTTACACGCCGCTTTGGCGGCCTGATTGCGGTCAACGACTTCAATATCGAACTTGGCGAGCATGAATTGGTGGCGCTTATCGGCCCCAACGGCGCGGGCAAGACCACCGTGTTCAACCTCATCTCCGGCTTTTATCAGCCGAGCGAGGGCTCCATCAGCCTGATGGGCAAGGACACCAAGGGGCTCAGGCCCCATCAGGTGACGGCCGCGGGTGTGGCGCGCACGTTCCAGGGCATCCGCCTATGGAGCGAGATGAACGTGCTGGACAACATCCGCATCGCCCAGCACTACCGCATGGGCTACAGCCTGATGGACTGCTTTCTGCGCACCAAGAACTACATGCTGCGCGAGAAGGCCATCGACACCATCGCCTGGGAGCTCTTGGAGGCCATGGACCTGAAGGACTGCGCCCTGGAGCTGCCGCGCAACCTGCCGTACGGCGTGCAGCGCCGGGTGGAGATCGCGCGCGCCATGTCCGTCAAACCCTCCCTGCTCCTGCTCGACGAGCCCGCCGCCGGCCTCAACTCCGCCGACGTCGAGGGCCTCATCAAGCTTGTGCGCTGGATTTACGACACCTTCCCGGTCACCATCTGGATGATTGAGCACCAGATGACCGTCGTCATGAGCCTGTGCTCGCGCATCAAGGTGGTGGATTTCGGCACCACCATCGCCGACGGCACCCCGGAGGAGATCCAGTCCAATCCCACGGTCATCAAAGCCTACCTCGGAGACGATACGATTTGAACACGCTGCTGGAAGTCAAAAACCTGAAGGTCCGCTACGGAAACATCGAGGCCCTGCACGGCATCTCCTTCGACGTGAAGGAGGGCGAGATCGTGACCTTGATCGGCGCCAACGGCGCCGGCAAGTCCACCACGCTCATGAGCATCTGCCGCCTGCCGCCGCCGGAGGCGCCGCGCGTCACCGATGGTGACATCCTCTACAAGGGCCAGAGTCTGCTGAACATTCCTCCCCACAAAGTGGTGAGCGACCTGGACATGGCCCTGGTGCCGGAAGGCCGCCGCATCTTCGGCAACCTCACGGTGGAGGAAAACCTGAAGCTGGCCACCTATGCCCGCACCGACGGGCACGAGCACATCGCGCGGGACTATGAGCGCGTGTACCAGCTGTTCCCCCGCTTGGCCGAGCGCCGCAAACAGCGCAGCGAGTCGCTCTCCGGCGGTGAGCAGCAGATGCTCGCCCTTGGCCGCGCCATTATGACCAAGTGCGGCTTCCTCATGCTGGACGAGCCGAGCATGGGCCTGGCCCCGCTGCTCATGTACGACATGTTCCGCACCCTCAAGGAGCTGAACCAGGGCGGGCTCACCATTCTGCTCATCGAGCAGAACGCCAACTTGGCTCTGCGCTTCGCCCATCGCGGCTACGTGCTGGACACCGGCGAAATCGTGGCCCACGGCACCAGCGAGCAGCTCCTCGCCGATCCCGAGGTCAAGAAGGCCTACCTGGGCGGCTAGGCTCCGCCGTCGAACAACGCCACGCAGGGCGGACCGTCAACTTGGCGGCCCGCCCTTTTTCACGTCTTGCTGCGCCAACCGCGGCAACCGCGGCGAGGACCGTTCCGATTTGCGTGGTGGATGCGCAAACTGTCGGCGCAAAAACTGGTGGCGCGCTGACGGCTGGCGCTGTCCGAATCTCCGCGTCCTGCTCTTGGTTCGCGCCATTCGCTTCCGGTTGGGTGCGACCCGGCTATTTGCCGTTCGCCGCCGCCTCGGCGAAGACCTCCCGCAGGGCGGCCAGCGCGTTGAGACTGGCCGGAAAGCCCGCGTAAGCCGCCATCTGCATGGCCAGCTCCGTCAGCTCGGTCCGCGTCAGGCCCACTTGCAGGCCCGCATGGGCATGCACCTTGAGCTGCGGGCGCATGGTGCCCCGCGCGGCGGCTGCCGCAACCATGGCGATCTCCTTGCGCCGCGCGCTGAGCCCCGGCCGGGAGATGACGTCGCCGTAGCTGAAGTCGAGGATGAACGCGCCCATTTCCGGGGCGATGTCGCCCAAAGCGTCCAGCACCGCCTGGCCGGAGGCGCTGCTGGTTGCGCCAAGCGCCCGCAAGCCGCGCTCCCTGCGGTCGCCTTCCGCCGGGGCGGCGGGTTCCGGCTGCACGCCGCGCGCGTCGAACACCCGGCGCGCCACGGCCAGTGCGTTGAGCCCGGCCGGAAAGCCCGCGAATACGGTGGTCACGTACAGCACTTCGATAATCTCACGCGGGGTGAGCCCGGCGGCGAGTCCCGCGTCGATGTGAAAGGCCAGCTGCGGTTCGGCGTTGCCAAGAGCGGCCAGCGCGGCGATGGTGCCCACCTGCCTGTCCGCCGTGGCGAGGCCTGGCCGGGCGTGGATGTCGCCATAGCCGAAGGCGACCACAAGCTCCACCATGTCCGGGGCGATGTCGTCCAGGGCCGCGTGCAGGGTGGCCTCGGCGTTCGGGTTCAGGCGCGCCAAAAGTTCTTGTCCGTTCGTCATGCGTTCGCTTTGCATGTTGCCTCCTTTGTCTGGTGCGTGTTGCCCGGCCGTCGCCGGGATGGCGGCGATCAGGAACGCCGCGAGTATGATGCCGCCGGAGATGATTGTGCCGCGCATGGTTCCTCCGTGTGCAAGGACCATATGATTGCTTGATTAAGATGTGAAATATATCTTGCAATCATGATTGATAGTTTTTATATCTTAATAATGGAACTGCGACACTTGCGATATTTTATAGCCGTGGCCGAGGAACTGCATTTTGGCCGGGCGGCGGCGCGCCTGCACATGGCCCAGCCGCCGCTTAGCCAGCAGATACGCGCGCTTGAAGACGAACTGGGCGCGCGGCTGTTGGAGCGCAGCTCGCGCAGCGTGCGGCTCACCCCCGCTGGCGCGGCCTATCTGGCCGAGGCGCGCGGGGTGCTATCGCGGGTGGAGGCGGCAGGGCGCGCGGCGCGGCGCATCCACCTGGGCGAGGAGGGCGAGATCACCGTCGGCTACATGAACCCGGTGATGGACGCGGTGCTGTGCCGGGCGCTGGCGTCCTTGCGGCTGGCGCGGCCGGGCGTGGCTCCTCTTCTGCGCGAGCTGCCCACCCCGGCGCAGCTGGACGAACTGCGCGCGGGACGGCTGGACGTGGCCTTCATCCGGCTGATGCGCGAGGCGGCTGGGCCCCGTGGGCAGGATCTGCGCGGACTGGAAATCCGTCTTGTGGCGCGCGAGCCGTATGTGCTGGCCCTGCCGGAAGGGCACCCGCTGGCTGCATTGGATGTTGTGCCGCTGCGGTCGGTTGCCGCGCAGCCGCTGATTCTGTTTCCCCGCGCGGCCATGCCTACCCTGCATGACGCCATGCTGACGGCGCTTCGGCAAGGCGGGGCGACGCCGCGCATCGCGCAGGAGGCGCCGGGCAAGCATGCCTCGCTGGCGCTGGTGGCGGCGGGCTTCGGCGTGTGCCTTGTGCCCGCCTCCGCGCGGGACTGGCCCCGCCGGGGGGTGACGCTCCGACCGGTCTCCCCGGGTCTGCCCGTGGTGGAAATGGCCGCGGCGTGGCGCGAGGGCGAGCTTGCGTCGGCGGCGCGCGCGCTTGTCGATTTCGCGGCGGACGCGCTTTCGGAAGATCCCGCGCGGCCAGCGCCGGGTGATGCCGTGTAGGATTGACGCCAGCTCGGCTGCCCGCACGTTGCGGGGGATTGCGCAAAATCGCCCGGCCATGCTACACAGGCCAGTATCGCGCCCTCCCCCCCCATGTGGGCGCACACCCGCAACAGCGGAGCGAGCAATGCTGGCGAACGTGAGCATCAAATGGCGTCTTTTGGCCATAGCCCTGGCTGGCCCCGTGGTCGTGTCCTGCGTCATGGGAGCCTTTCTCGTCGGAGCCATCCGAGATTTTTCCGAGCAGGGGCTGCTGGACAAGAGCCGCGCCATCGTGCTCATGGCCGAGAGCGCGCGCACGGAAATGAGCGCCAAGATCGAGGCGGGCATCATGCGCCCCCTGAGCGAAATTCCAAAGGACAAGGTCGTCGGCGCGGTGCCCGTGGTCACGGCCATCCGCATGGCGAGCGAAAACGCCAAGGCCGTGGGCTACCAGTTCCGCGTGCCCAAAATATCCCCGCGCAACCCGGAGAACGAGCCCACGCCCCAGGAACGGGCAATTCTCGAGGAACTTGAGGCCAAAAACCTCTCCGAGGTCATCGTGCGCGAGCCGGACCAGATCCGCTACTTCCGGGCCATACGCCTCACCAAGGAATGTCTGTACTGCCACGGCGATCCCAAGGGCTCCCCCGATCCCACCGGCGGCGTCAAGGAGGGCTGGCGCGTGGGCGAGGTGCACGGCGCGTTTGAGATCATCACCAGCAAGGCCGCCGCCCAGGCCGAGCAGACCCGGGCCGTGGCCAAGGTGCTTGGCTGGAGCGCTGTGGTGCTGGTTTGCGCATTCGCCCTGGCCTGGGCGCTGTTGCAGCGCGGTATTGTGGCCCCCCTGGCGCAATTGCGGGCCGTGGCCGAAAAGGCGGCCCGGGGTGACCTCTCCGCGCGGGTTCAGGGCGTGTTCCAAGCCGAGATGGGCACCGTGGCCGGGGCGTTCGGCACCATGATCTCCCAGCTTTCGCACATCATCGGCCGCGTGCGCGAGGGGGCGGGCGGCGTGGCCGCCAGCAGCTCGGAGCTTTCCGCGTCCTCGCGGGCCATCTCGCAGGGGGCGGTCGCCCAGGCGGCGGCGGTGGAGGAGATTTCCTCGTCCATGGAAGAGATGAGCTCCAACATTTCCCACAGCGCGGAAAACGCGGCCAAGACCGATCTGTTGGCCCAAAAAGCCGCCCAGCAGGCCAAGCACAGCGGCGAGGCCGTGGAGGAAACCGTGGCCGCCATGCGCGAGATATCGCAAAAGATCGGCATTGTGGAGGAAATAGCCCGGCAGACCAACCTGCTGGCGCTCAATGCCGCCATCGAGGCCGCGCGCGCGGGCGAGCACGGCAAGGGGTTCGCCGTTGTCGCGGCGGAGGTGCGCAAGCTGGCGGAGCGCAGCGGCCGGGCCGCTTCCGAGATTGGCCAGGTGGCCGGCGCAAGCATGCACATAGCCGACGAGGCCGGGCGGATGCTGCGGGATCTGGTGCCCGCCATTTTGAACACCGCCGAGCTGGTGCAGGAGATAACCGCCGCCAGCCGGGAGCAGAGCGTCGGCGCGGACCAGATCAACAAGGCCATTCAGCAGTTGGACAATGTCATCCAGCAGAACGCCGCCGCATCGGAGGAGATGTCCGCCACGTCGGACGCGCTTTCCGCCCAGGCCAGCGGCCTGGAGGAGGCCATGAGCTTCTTTGACGGCAACCGGCCGGGCGGGGGCGCAACCCCGCGCATGCTGCCGCGCGGCAGGGGGCGCTAGCCGTCACGGAAAGGTTGGCGAGGCGTCACGTAAACCGACGCCTCCGCACCGGCCGGGCACATCCTTGTTCCTTTGCGCACAATGCTTGCCAAACCCGTGGCGGGGGGTATAGTGGCTGGCACTCGCGGACCCCCGTCCGCGAGCCGTCCGCGACACCGCTTACCCAAGAGATGTTTCATCATGCCACGCAGCATTCCGTCACAGGCCTGTCCCGTTCCGCCCCGGCCAGTTCGCCAGGAACTCATGGAAATCATGGGCGCGGCCCCGCCAACCGTGCGCCGCGCCATGTGCGACCTCTTGCGCTCCATACGCGAGGGACTCTCGGCCGCGGGTAAAACGCCCACCTTCATCGATGCCCGCGCAAGGGTCTTCGACTGGCGCTCCCTTTTGCCCATGCTGGCCGACGTTCGCTGTAAGCTCGACCAGCCCATCGCCGCCCGGCTGCGTCGGCGGGGCAAGGCCAAGCAGGCCCTGGCCCAAATGGAGCAGCAGTTCAGCACCCTGCGCCGCTCGCACGAGGAGCAGGGACTCACCATGCAGATCCTCTACGCGCTCATCAATGTCGGCGGCGAATTCCAGACCTCCGAGGAAGTGCTGGAGCAAAGCGCGGAGGTGCTCATCGAATTTTTGGAGGCGGATCTGTTCGTCTGCCGCCTGCGCGACGCCAGCGGCGAGTGGATCAACGTGGCCGCCAACACCCTGCACGGCACCAGCACGCCCATTCTGGTGCGCGCCATGGAGGAGAGCATCCCCGGCCATCCCGTCATGCAGGCCGTGGCCGAAAAGCAGTGGAGCTACGTGCTCTCCAACAACCTTCGCAGCTCCGAACGCGGCGGCGAGTCTTACGACTGCGTGGCCTACCAGGAGGGCTACCGCTCGCGGCTGGCCTTCATTCTGCGCGGGCACGACACCAAACCCTTCGGCCTCATCATGCTGTACTCCCGCGCGGAGAATTACTTCAGCCACTACGATCACAGCTTTTTGTCCGATTGCTCGCGCATCGTCTCCCTCACCGTGGGGTCCCGGCTGGAGGTTGGGCGCGACGCCCTGGCCAAGGCGGCGGGCGGCATGGCGCACGTGGGCAACAACGCCCTGTCCGTCATCAAGAATTGTCTGGAGCTGGTGAAGGAGGACATGGAGCTGGCCGTGAAGAACGGTTCGCCGCAGGACCTGCGCAAGCTGGCGGTCGTGTTCGACCTGGCGCGCGAGGTCGAGCTCATCGGTTGCGCGCTGGGCGGCGTGGAGCGCTTGCGCGGGGCCATAGCCAACCTGCTTTCCGCCGTGGATAACCCGCGCATCATGCACTACATCCGCGGCGAGGAAGTCCTCGACCTCGACCCCAACACCTGCGGGCTGGGCGACGACTGAGCCCTTTCGGCCGTTTTCCGGCGCGCGAATAGGCGGACCTCCCAGTGTGGGCGGCCCGCCTTTTTTTGTCGCGCCATGCCTCGGGAGACTGGATATGCCCCGCTTTGACCGTTCTGCGGGCAGGAGCCGTCGCGGCGCGCCTTCCGTCCCGGGATTCCAAAGGGCGAATGCCCGTTGGCCTGCGGAGCATGTGACGGGCGCAAGGCCGCGCGGCGGCGCAAACGTCGCCGTGGCGGAAGACTGCGGCTGGCCGGGCAGGCCCCGCGCTCCCCATGCCGGGTTTGTCGCGGCCTACTCGTAGCGCAGGGCGTCGATGGGATTGAGCGCCGCGGCCTTGCGGGCCGGATAGAAGCCGAAGAAGATGCCGATGGCGCTGGAGAACACCACCGCCAGCACGATGGACTGGCTGGAGATGAGCGTGGCCCAGCCGAGAAAGCGCGAGATGAGAAACGCTCCCGCCACGCCCAGCACGATGCCTATGGCCCCGCCGAGCATGGTGAGCAGCACCGCCTCGGCCAGGAATTGCAGCAGGATGTCGCGCTCCTTGGCGCCGATCGCCATGCGGATGCCGATCTCCCGCGTGCGTTCGGTGACGCTGACCAGCATGATGTTCATGATGCCGATGCCGCCCACCAGAAGCGAAATGGAGGCCACCGCGCCCAGCAGCACGCTCATGGTCTTGGCCGACTGCTGCGAGACGGCCAGCAGTTCCGAGAGGTTACGCACGGTGTAGTCGCGCTCCTTGGTGGCGCTCACGCGGTGGCGCTGGTCGAGCAGGGCGGTTATCTCGGTTTCGGCCTGGGATATCTGCGCCTGGCTCACCGCCTGCACCAGGGTGGGGCCCACCGTGCCGGGAAAGGGATTGCCCAGGATTTTGCGTTGCGCGGTGCTGAAGGGCATGAACACCACATCGTCCTGATCCGATCCCTGGGCGCTGCGGCCCTTGGCCTTGAGCAGGCCCACGACCAGGAACGGCACGCCCTTGACGCGCACCTGCTTGCCCGTGGGGTCCTCGTCGCCGAAAAGATTGGTGGCCACGGTTTGCCCCAGGATGCATACCTTCTGCCCGGTGTCCACGTCCACGCTGGTCATTTCGCGGCCGCTGGCGAGCTGCCAGTCGCGTATCTGCAAAAAGTCCGGGGTGGTGCCGGTCAGCTCGGTGGACCAGTTCATGTTGCCGGCCACAAGCTGGGCGGTGCCGCGCAGTTCCGGGGCCACGCGCAGCACAGACGGGCACTCGCTGCGGATGGCCTTCACGTCGTCGATGGTGAGGGTGGGCTGGGAGCCCATGCCCGCGTGCACGCCGCCGCTTGTGGTGCTTCCTGGTAGAATAAGCAGCAAATTCGAGCCCATGGTTGCGATTTGGTCGGAAATCTGCTTGGTCGCCCCGGTGCCCACGGCCACCATGACGATGACCGCGCCGATGCCGATCATGATGCCGAGCATGGTGAGAAACGAGCGCATGAGATTGACGCGCAGGGCGCGCGCGGCGATTTTGAGGGGCAGGATGATGTCCATGCTAGGCCTCCCCGGGATGCAGGGATTGGGGGGGCTTCTGGCCGCTTGCGGCCGCTGGGCCCGTGTCGTCGATGATCAGCCCGTCCTTGAAGGTGACTTGCCTGCCCGCGTGGGCGGCGATGTCCGGTTCGTGGGTGACCATGATGATGGTTTTGCCCTGGTCGTTGAGGCGCTTGAAGATATCCATGATCTCCTCGCTCATGTGCGAGTCGAGGTTGCCGGTGGGCTCGTCGGCCAGAATGAGGGCCGGGTCGCCCGCGAGCGCCCGGGCTATGGCCACGCGCTGCTGCTGCCCGCCGGAAAGCTGGTTGGACAGGTGCCCGGAACGCTCCGCCAGGCCAACCATGGCCAGGGCGCCGAGCGCGCGCTCGTGGCGCTCCCTGGCCTCCATGCGGCCGTAAATCAGCGGCAGCTCCACGTTTTCCACCGCGGTTGTGCGGCTCAGCAGGTTGAAGCCCTGGAACACGAAGCCGAGCTTCTTGTTGCGTATCTCGGCCAGCTCATTCTTGTTCATGTTCTCCACGGCCACGCCGTCCAGCATGTACCGGCCGGAGGTGGGGCGGTCCAGGCAGCCCAGTATGTGCATGCAGGTGGACTTGCCGGAGCCGCTGGAGCCCATGATGGCCACGAATTCCCCCTGGCTGACGGTGAGCGACACCCCGCGCAGGGCATGCACGCGTTCCTCGCCCATTTGGTAGACCTTGGTCAGGTCCTCGATGCGAACGACTTCGTTCATGACGCGCCTCCCCCCGGCCCTACCGCGGAGGCCCCATGCCCGGCCCGCCGCGCGAGCTGAAAGGATTGGAGGCCGACTTCTTGACCCCGGCCTGCTCCTCCAGCACCACGGCGTCGCCCTCGGCTATATTGCCCGCCGTCACCTCGGTCTCCTTGTCGTTGCCGATGCCCAGGGTGACGACCACTGGCGTGGGTTGGCCGTTTTTCAGCACATAGATGCGCTTTTGGCCGGGTTCGAGCTTGCCCGGAGCTTCCTTGGCCGTCTTGGGCCGGTAGCGCAGGGCGGCGGTGGGAATCTTGAGCGCGCCCGCGCGCGTGGCGGTGATGAACGTGACGTTTGCCGTCATGCCAGGGCGCAGCTTGAGGTCGGCGTTGTTCACGGCGAGGATGACGCTGTAGGTGACGACGTTGGAAGTGGTGGTGGCGGCGTTGCGCACCTGCGTCACCACGCCGGAGAACGCCTCCTCGGGGTAGGCGTCCACGCTGAAGGTGGCGTTGCCGCCCTCATGCACCTTGGCGATGTCCGACTCGTCCACCGTGGCGTTGATCTGCATCTGGGTCAGGTCCTGGGCGATGGTGAACAGCGTGGGGGTGGACATGCTGGCCGTCACGGTCTGGCCCACCTCCACCGCGCGGGAGATGACGATGCCGTCCACCGGCGAGATGATGGTGGTGTAGTTGAGGTTGGTCTTGGCTTGGTCGTAGGCGCCCTTGGCCTGGGCCACGCTGCCCTCGGCCGCCTGCAAGGCCGCCTTGGCCGAGGCGGCGGCCGTGGCGTAGGTGTCGTAATCGCTCACCGCCACGGAGCCGTCCTTCACCAGGGCCTGATACCGCTTGAGGGTGCGCTCGGCGTCCACCAGCGTCACCTTGGCCTTGGCCACATTGGCCACGGCGTTCAGGTAGCTGCCCCGGTTCTGCTCCACCAGGGCGCTGTAGGTGGCGGGATCTATCTGCGCGATGACCTGCCCCTTCTTGACCTGGGAGTTGTAGTCCGCCGAGAGGGACTTGATGATGCCCGAGACGGGCGTGCCCACGGTGACGGTGACCAGTGGGGCGATGCTGCCCGAGGACGTGACCGTGGAGGTTATGTCGCCGCGCGCGGCGGCCTGGGTGCGGTAGACGGTTTGCGTCTTGCCGCCGCTGAGCGCAAAATACGCGCCGACACAGGCTATGAGCAGCACCCCAGCGGCGAGCGCCAGGCGGGTTTTGCCTTTGAGAAATGCGGGAACGTTCAAGCGTGTCTCCTGACCGGTGGGATGCGCCAGCTTGGCTGGCGGGAGCATGAGCCTGTGCCGCCCGGAGTCGGCGGAGCACTGTGCTCCGGCGTTCGGCGTTGGTCAAACGTCTGTTTGCCAGATTCATGCCAGCGGTTAGACGACCACCGACGCCTTCAGGTTACAGCATTTTGAAGCGCAGATGTGCAGCCGCATGCATAAATTTTGCGCAAATATGTGCACATATGGGCCGTTTTTTCCCGTCCGCCGGCTTTGGCGCTGCGGGGACGTGAAGGATGCGGAGTTTTGCCGTGCCCGTTGCCCGCGCCTCATCGATAGGGGGATGACAAGCGCCCGCGAAATTGCCACAACACCGGCATGAACAACGTCAAGCCAAGCCTGATGGACCTGGGCCGCCTGTGGCTGCGCCTGGGGTGTGTGAATTTGGGGACCGAGGAGCGGCAAGCCGCCCGCCTGGACGCGGCGCTCGCCGCGCGCGGCTGGCTTTCGGCCGCGCACACCGCCAGCGCAAGGCAGATGTGCCGTCTGCTGCCCGGCGACCAGTCGCACCTGCTGGCCGTGAGCCTTGGCTGGCGGCTGCGAGGCGCGCCCGGCGGGATTGTTGCGGGCGTCTGCCTGCTGCTGCCCATGGCGCTGACGCTTTTGGCCGCCAGTTGCCTGGCCGCGCGTTTCGCCGGGGTTCCCGCCGTTTCCGGCGCGCTGCGCGCGCTGGCCGGCGGCGCGCTGGCCGTCATCGCCCTGGCCTTGTGGCGCGCGGCCCGGCGGGCCCTTACGCACCCGGTGCTTTATGGCTTCGCCGCCGTCAGCCTGCTCATGGGCTACGGGCTGCACCTCAAATTCTACGGAGTCATGGTGGTGGCGGTGCTCATGGGCATTTGGCTGGGACAGGTGCGGCCGGACATATTTTGCCCCGGCGTGGCCGCGCCGCCCAGCGCCGAGGCGGGACCCTCGCCCTGGCGGCGCGCCGGGCGGCTTGGGCTCTGGTTCGCCGCCGCGTGGCTTGTGGCCGCGCTGGGCATGCGCCTTGCCGCCGGGCCGGACGCGCTGGCCCCGCGCCTGTTTAATTTCGCCGTGCGCGCAGGGCTGCTGGCTTTTGGCGGAGCGTACGGCGCGCTGTCGTTCGTGTCGGACATGAGCCTGCGCCTGGGCTGGACCGGGCAGGACCAGCTGGCGCTTGGCCTGGGGCTTGCCGGACTGGGGCCCGGACCGCTTCTTCTCGCCGCGCAGCACGCGGGGTTCGCCGCGGGCATGGCGCATTCCGGCGGGCTGCCGCCGCTGGCTGGCGGCGTTCTTGGCGCGGCGGGCATGGCGGCGGGATTGTTTCTGCCGGGCTTTTACCTGGCGCTTGTTTGCGCGCCGCGCATGGAGGCGGTGGCGGCCAAGCCCTGGCTGCGCGCGGCGGGCGCGGGCGTGGCCGCCGCCATGGTCGGGGTGATCCTCAAGATTGGGTTGCTGTTCGGCGCGGCGGTGCTGTGGCCGCAAGGATTTTGGAACGGCCCGCTGGACCCGCTGCCGCTGGCGGCGGCGGGGGTGTGCCTGCTGCTTTCGCTGCGGCGTGGCGCGGGACCGGGCCTGGGCCTGTTGGCCTGCGCCGTGCTCGGCGCCGCCTGGACGCTGTTTGCGTGACCCCGCCTGGGGCGCGGGCGCGCTTGGAAATTGCAATCCACGGGCGCTTGGCTTAGGGTGCGCGGTGTTCGGGTGTGCCCCCGCGCTGCGCTGGGGCGGGTATAAACAGCGGAGAACTCCATGCGCCTTGTTCCAAGACTTTTGCTCCAGTCCCTCGCCATCCTCGCCGTTTCCGCAGTGCTGGCACTGGGCGTCAACTTCATCCGCCCGGATGGCCCCGCCCCGGTGCTGGCCGCGCCCAGCGCCGTGCAGCTGACCAAGAACGGCGGTGTGATAGGCATCAAGGACGCGGCCATGCTGTTTATCACCGGCCGGGCCGTGTTTCTCGACGCGCGCTCCCAGTTCGAGTACCAGCAGGGCCATGTGCAGGGCGCAATCTCCCTGCCCCCGCGCGAGTTCGCCTCGCAGTATCAGGACATCAAGCCGAGCCTTGCGGGCAAGGAGGCGGTCATCACCTATTGTGACGGCGAACTCTGCCCGCTCAGCCACAATCTGTCCAAGCTCCTGCGCGAGGCGGGCGTGAAGAACGTCTACGTGCTGGTGAACGGCTGGAGCCTGTGGCAGGCCGAGAAGCTGCCCATCGCCAAGGGCACGGCGCCGCAAGGCTCCGCGGGCCAATCTGATGGAAAGCCCTCCGGGAAGTCCGCCGCCTCCGGCCAGTCCGCCGCGTCGGCCAAGGCGGGCAAGTCCGCCAAGTCCGCCGGGCAGGGGGGCATATGCCGCGAATGCGAGAACAACTAACGGCTCTTGTGCCCTGGGACGGGTTGGAGTGGGCGCTGCGCCTCGTTCTGGCCGGGCTGTTCCTTTACGCCAGCGCAGACAAGATCATCCACCCCAAGGACTTCGCCGTCATTGTGAAGGCCTACCACATTCTGCCGGATCCGCTGGCGAACCTGACGGCCCTGTGGCTGCCTTGGCTTGAGGTGGTGGTGGGCGCGTGCCTGTTCATGGGGCTGTGGACCGATGGCGCGCTGACCCTGGCCACGGGACTGCTGGCCGTGTTCTGGGTGGCGCTCATCGTCAACTACTTCCGCGGCATTGATGTCTCCTGCGGGTGCTTCACCACCAGCGCGGAGGAGAAGGCCCCCATGCTTTGGTACATCGGCCGTGACGCGCTGTTGCTCGCCCTGGCGCTCTTCGCCGTGGAGGCCCGCCGCCGCGCGGGCCAGGCGGCGCAAGGCTGATCCTTCCGCTTCCCCGTCGACGCATTGTCTAAACCCCGGCACGCCCCATGCGCCGCCGGGGTTTTTTGCGTTCGCGCCGCCACCCTTGGGTGGCGCATGCCGCCCGCGGTTAGCAGCCCGGCGCGTCCGCTAATTCGCAACAGGCTTGAATCGTAACAGAATTATACCGCTGCATTCTGGAACGGTTCGTGCTTTGCGCCGTGCAAACACATGCACTCGACGGCGTGCTACCTTGGTCCGCCGGTCGCACGCACTCCGGGGAGGAGACATGCAGTCACTGAGCTTGCGCGGAAAATTCGTGCTCACGCTTTCTGTCGGGGCGCTTGCCCTGGCCGTCATGTTCGCGGTTTCGCTTCTGGGTCTTGGAGCCATTGAGGACTCGTACCTGCGTCTGCGCGGCGTGGACATGGTGGGCCGCCTGGCCGCCGTGGACATCGCCAAGGACATCAACTTCTTCAGCCGACTCACCCGCAACATCATGCTGGGCAGCAACTACGAAAAGGACATGCAGGCCCTGGACAAGACGCTGGACCGCATAGCCAACAATTTCGGCGTGCTGGAAAGGCTTCCCTTCACCCCGGAGGAGAAGGCGCTCGTCGCCAAAGCGCACGAGGCGGCGACACAGTTCACCCGCGACGGCCGGGAGATAGTGGCTGGATTGAAGGACACCCCAGTGGAGGACCGGCACTTGGCCTACAAGGAGTATGAGCGCCGCGCCACGCCCTTCGCCATGGCCTTCCGCCAGCATTACGGCAACTTCGAAACAGCCATGGGCAAGCGCTTCGACACCGGCATGGCGGACATGCACGAGCGCCTGCTGGAGCACCGCCGCCTGCTCTGGATCATTCTCGGCTTGGCCGTGGCCGGAATCTACGCCCTTGGGTATTTCGTCTCCAACAAAGACCTGCTGGGCATGCGCGCCTGCATAGACTTCGCCCAGGAGCTCGACAGCGAAACCCTGGCCCGCCGCCTGGACCCGTCGCGCATGAGCTCCATGAGCGCCCTCGCCAGCGCTTTGAACGACACCGCCGCGAGTTTGGCCGCCTTCCGCGCGGATGTGGCCCGCGCCACCCGCGAGGCCGAGGTGGAGCGCGACGAGGTGCGCAAGGCCCTGGACGAGGCCGACGAGGCCCGCGCCGA
>Ga0183100_1001051_pt1 | contig 15411 bp, 17 predicted proteins | sample Biomet2_FD_127789 | JGI IMG/M metagenome (GOLD analysis project Ga0183100, IMG submission 127789) | Microbial communities from bioreactor (seeded with anoxic lake sediment) at LBNL, California, USA - Biofuel metagenome 2 | ecosystem: Engineered > Bioreactor > Anaerobic > Unclassified ...
CATGGACAATTAGTCTTTCGGCAGAAATCGTCTGTACAGGTCGGGGATTTCTCCCATCCCGGACTGTGCCGCCATCTGGTTTTCGGTTTTGGTATCAAGCAGCAGCTCTTCCCGGAAAATGCGGCGAAACTTCGGGGCCTCGATCCCTACACGCACTTTTTCGTTATCCGTGCTGACAATCGTGACCTTGATATCCTCCCCGATATAGAGACTCTCTCCCGCTTTTCTTGTCAATACCAGCATCTCAAATCACCGCCGCTTCTGCGATCAGATCCGCAACCCGCATTCTGGTGGTATAGCACTTGTCGTTCAAAAAAATCTGCCTTCCCTCCCGGTTTCTCATATTGATAATAAGGGGAGCCGACAGATTGATGGTCATGGCATCCGAATTTTCACGGGGAATGACCAGCACATTCAGGATACAGACGTCCTTCACATCCAAAATCTGGAGTCGGTCAATATCCGAATCGGTAATATCAAATTCATAAGTTGGGCAGACCAAAAACGGATTCAGCACCGGCAGGGCGATGGAGGAACGAATCAGAGACTGCAGCCAGCAGATTGGCTGTGTGTCCTCCTGTGTGAGAAGGGCAAACTCCGTGTCCTCCTCCAGTCCGGGCAGCCCGTTTACAAATTTAATCTTCTTTGTCATATCAAATTCGATCTCACCGAAATGGGCCGTAATAATTCTCATGGACATTCGCCTCTTTCTTCCTGCTGTTATCCGCTGACATCAATATTCTGCCCGATTTCAGGAGGAATCTCCTCCTCCACCACTTCACAGCGTACCTGCGCCTCCCGTGCCAGCTCCACCGCTACGGACGGTTCCGGCTCCAGCGACACGCGCGGCCGCTCAAAAGCATCCCACGTAATTTCCATGCTATGCGGAGTCCAGCTGCTGTCGCAGTGTCCCCTGTCTCCGCTCATGGAGATTCCCGACTGGGGTACCGGGCTGCGTCCGTAAGCGGGAACATCCACTTCCAGCAGTTTCTCCTGAGCCAGAGATCCCCAGACATTTCCCGAGTTCGGCTGCTGGGCGACGGCGGCTCCAGCCTGCACGGTTTCCGCCACTCCCTGCCACGCGTCCTGTATGGCTTCCTCCGCAAACTGACGCTGCAGGGAGAAAATACTGCGGCGGGCCGTGTTCTCCCGCAGAGCGGTGGAATCCAGCGTCACACTCCCCAGCTGATTGTCCACCGACATTCTGGCAGGGGAAAAATCAGCGTCCATCTGTCGGCGCGGGGACTCTATATTGAGTTTCGCCCGCTTGCTCTCCACTTGGATCTGAGCCAGCTGGTGCTGCATTTGCAGGCGCACAACCTTCATTGCAATCTCCCCTCGGAAAATACGCCGCGGAGTTTATTTGAGAAAGTCCACCAGAGAGGTCTGCACAATTTTGGAGCCGGCAGCCAGAGCCGCGTCATAGACGGTCTTCGCCGAAGTAAGGTTCACAATCGCCTCGGCCATGTCGGCGTCCTCCGCGTCCGACTTCATCTCTGTGTACGTGGATTTCGTGGATGTATAACGGTCTGAGATCATGGAGATTCGGTTCTGCAGTGTGCCGATCTTCGTCTCCAGCGACAAAACGTTGCTCTGCGCCGTCTGCAATTCTGCAGGCATCTCGGACAACAGGCTGCTGTCCAGATCTCCATTCAATATATTGACACATTTGTCCAACATATAGTAAATATTTGAAGTTCCCGTCCCCAGCAGCTCCAGGCCGTTTGCGGAAACCTGAATCGATTGGGTGCTGCCGATCTGAAGCTCCTTGACGTTGCCGGCCTCCTCAGATAATGCCGATTCGATATCGGAGATATCCAACGCCCCGCCCGAAGCATTCAGAACCCCCATCGCACTGGTCAGGTCCGACGCCTGTGTAGAAAAATTGGACAGGATTGTCTGGCAATTCGATGTACTGAAAGAATTCGCCTCTCCCCCCCCAGTGTCCAGATCCTTACTGACTTCGCTCTCCAAGCTCTCCTTGAGAGAGACCAGCGATGTGGAGCTGTCGGAAGAAACCATATCCTGCAGGCTTTGCAGGGTTGTGGAATCCACTCCTCCAAACTTTGTGGCGGCCTGAATGGCGGTGTTGGCTTTGGCGATCATATCGTCCAGCTGGTCGATGATTTTGGGGCAGACGGAATTTTTGGCGTCGTAATCCGAGACAGAGCCCAGCTCCGTAATGAGATCGCCCGTTGTCGCGGCGTCGTTCGTAATCCCCGTCAGACTGTTGGTAAATTCCTTTCCCAACGAATCCTTGGTCAGATCGATTCCATTGTAAATAAGATGCCCGGTCCCATTGACGGAAAAAGGCTGCTTTGTGGAATCTCCGCTGAACAGGTAGTTGGTCCCCAGCGTGGAGTTGGCGATGGAAATCACCTCGTCCCGCAGATTGGACACTTCGTCCGCAATCGTGCTCTTATCCTTGTCCGTCTTTGCGCTGCCAGCCGAGATCATCAGCTGATAGACGGACTGCACCACCTGATTCAGGCTGTCAGCCGCGTTTTCGTTTTCCGTCAGGTAGCTTCCCGCCGTGCTCACGGAATCCTGATAGTCCGCAAGTGTGCTCAGCTTATTTCTTGCTTTCAGGCTGGAGAGCGTAGCCAGCGGATCGTCCGCAATGCCGCTGATTTTCTTTGTGGAATCCACGACGTTTTGTGCTTGGGAAAGACGGTTCAGACTGGCGTTGGCGTCCCGCAGGAATTGGTCCGCCATCATGGAATTGGTAATCCGCATTTGACTCCCTCCTTATGGTCTGTTATAGGCCGACTCGCCCCGTACTGTTGATCAGGGTATTGAGCATCTCATCAATGGTGGTAACCATACGAGAGGCCACGCTGTAGCTCTGCTGAAACATGATCAGATTCGTGGTCTCCTCGTCCAGTGATACGCCGGAAAGGGAGGTCCGCTGCGTGCTCACGCTGCTCAGCATGGATTGGCTGGTATTCAGCAACCCCTTTGTCGTGTCCGACGCAATGGAGAGCGAGCCAACAAACGTATTCAGGGTACTGTTGAATGTTCCGCCGCTGACCAGCTCATAGAGCTGCTCCGCAATATCGGAATTGCTCGCGTTTGTGGAGCTGGCCGAGAGGTCGATCGGCTCTCCGGAGGCAGCGATATTCCACACGCTGTCCTTGACCGCAGCACTGAGGGAAAAATTGCCGCCGGTAATCTGGGAATAGTCGTCATCCGGAACGTCGAAAAAGTTCCCCGCTTTAACCGTTGTGGAGCCGTTCTCCGTCGTCGGATACGCATACCCCTGTTCATGGATCGTATTGACCGATTGCGCAATCTGCTGGGCAAAGGCGTTCAACTGGGAGATATAATAGGGAATCCCCGAATTTTCCGACGTGTTATTGCTGACCATCTCCATGTGGGCATATAACTCGCCGCCGGTAATCTGGTTCCCATATTCCAGCGCTGTGGATGTGGGGTTCCCATCCTCGTCCTTGCCGCTCAGAGAAAGCTCATAAGCATATCCTCCGGTTACAGCATCCGCCGTCCCGCTTTTGGTGGCGGTGATCTGATTTGCGGTGCTGCCGTCCACCAGTGTCAGTCCGCCGATCTGCACATCAACCATGCTGCTGTTGTCCGCATTGGTGCTGTATGTGACGTTCACCAAACCCGAAAGCTCATCCAAAAGCACGTTGCGGTCGTCCCGCAGGTCGTTGGCGGTGGTGCCGCTTCGCTCATAGTTGGCAATGGCCTCGTTCAGAACAGCGATCTGGTCCGCTTTGGACTGGATATTCTGCGTCACCGTGTTGACGCTCTCGTTCTGATCGTTCCATAGATCTACCATCTGATTGTAAATATAGTTGACGTTCTGCGTCAGGGTAGATGCCTGCTGCTGAACGTTCAGGCGGCACTCCTGGCTGGTCGGGTCCGCGGCAAGCTTTTGCAGCGCCGTGGAAAAATCACTCAGGCAGGAGGTAATGCTGCTGTCGTCATCCAACTCATTCATTACCCCGGTCAGGTAAGTCAGGCCCTGCTGCCTGTACTCATAATAGTTAAACGTAGAATTCTGGCTCCGGTACTGCTGATCCAGATAATCGCTGCGATACTGTTGGATATCGGTCACCTGCACGCCCTGGCCCACCATTTTATTGTAGACCTGGCTGATCACATAGCCTGTACCTGCGGGTTTCACGGCAGAAGAAACGGTACTCTGGCGCGTGTAGCCGGTCGTATTGGCGTTTGCGATGTTCTGGCCAGTCACTTCCTGATTCAGGCTTGCGGTCACCAGGGCGCTTTTCCCCGTCTCCAGTCCCCGAAATGTCGATGCCACGTGTCTCCCTCTCTCTCCCGACTAGGCCAGTACCTCATAAATGCCGCTACTGCCGTCATAAGGTTTGGTTCTGTCTCCGCGTCCGTTATAGCTCTGGCTCCGGCAGTTGTCGCTGCCGGTCAAGAGCCGGAGCATCATGTCGGTATAATCGCTCTTCAGCGTCAGAAGCTCTTTGAGAGAGCGGCTCTTCCTCTGCAGACGCACCACAGATTTCCCCAGAGCGTCTCCCACGCCGCAAAGTCGGCCGGCGGCTTCGGAGTCCGGCAAACAGTTTCCAATCTCTTTCAAGGAAGCGTTCTGGTTCGGAACGCTCAGCAGGACAAGCAGGGTGCGCACCTGTTGGATGCGGGCGCGTTCCTTGTCGCCGAACTGGATTGTGAGGTCCTCTTCGCGCTCCACAACCTCTCTCAAGCTATTTAAATCGTTTTTTACAAGAGCCGCCTCGGTCTGCTCCCCGCAAACAATCAGTTGTTCCGTTAGGTCCTTTTGCTCCAGGAGCAGCTTCTCCAGGGAACGGACGGCGCGATCAATCTGTTGTTCCATCCTTGCCTCCGGTCAGCAATACAGCGGGATCCCGCCGTGCCCCGCCAAAGCGTCTGTTAATTCGTCATCAGAGACCTGATAGGTTCCGGCGTCCAGTGCGGCTTTGATCTCATCCGCCCGGGCATCCTCGTTCTCGTCGGACTTGTCCAGTGCCGTGCGGGCATCCCGCAGCAGCTGCGCGTAGTTCTGTGCCCCGCTGGACAGCTCCACCGTGTCATCCGACGTTTGTTTTGCGGCCTCTGTCCTTTTGGGTACGCTCGTCGCGCTGCTGGTATAGCGCGATACAATCTCGCTTTGAAGCAGGGGATTAATTTTCATGCCAACCTCTCCTTTCCACCGGCGCTCATTCCTCTTCCATCCGGCTTCTTGCCAATGGCGTCACAGAGCCGGACCGCTGCCGTTCGGTTTTCTGGTTCTTTTCCTCACGGTATTTCTGCATGCCTTCCGTAAACTTTTTCCGGCACTTTTCACAAAGCGAATCTCCCGATGTGGGTGCTCCGCAGATCTTGCATCTTCCCACCGTTTTCACAGAGCGATTCAGGATCAGCCTCTCGTCTCGGATCAGATACTCCACAGCCTTCTCGGAGACGCCCAGTTCTTCCACAAGTTTGGCAGCCGTCACCAGTTCCTCCGTCGAGTACATGTATTTCCGGATACGGGTAAAAATTCCGTCCAGCTCCTTGGAGCAGTTGGGACAGATCTTCTGCCCGGTGACATTGTTAAAAACGTTTCCGCAGTATTCGCACTGAAAGAGCGGCATGATCCTGCCTCCTCACGACATTATCTCATATTGTTGGCCAGGCCGTCCATCTCGTCGGCTGTCTGCAGCGCCTTGCCTGCCAGAGAATACGCCCGCTGCGCGCGCATCAGCAGCGTCATCTCCTGCCCCAAATCCACGTTGGAGTTCTCCAAGCTTCCCTGCGTCACTCCCGCATCCGAGGCCCTGTAGGCTGCGCCCGAAACCGCCGTCTCTCGATAGCAGGAGTTTCCCACGGCATCCAGTCCCTCCGGATTGTCAAACTGAACCACAGCCAGCCGGGAAAATGCCTCTCCCTCGTGAGAAAGCGTACCGTCCGCAGCTGCGCGGAAGGACCCATCGCCCGGCACCTGAATGCGGGCGCCCTGATCAGACAGTACGTAATCACCGTCCGCGTTTACCAGATAGAGACTGCCGTTTTCCTCGGAGAGAGAGAAATTACCGCTTCGCGTATAGACTGAATCTCCGCTGCTGTCCTGCAGCATAAAAAACCCGTCTCCTGAAAGAGCCAGATCGGTCTGCACTCCCGTGCTCTGCGCGGCCCCGTCCGTAAAATCCCTTCCCGTGCCGCTGAGGATTACACCGCTTCCTTTCAGCAGATTCTCCTCTGCAGAGAGTCCGTCCGCCGGATTCTGCATCCGGGAATAGAGCGCATCCTTGAAATCTGCCCGAGCGGACTTATAACCCACCGTGCTGACGTTTGCAATATTTGCGGCGATGATATCCAGCCGCTCCTGCTGCGCCTGCAGTCCGGAACCCGCGGCACTTGTTGCCTGCATCATATCGTCAGCCTCCCAGTCTTCCCAATTTATTCACGGCAAGTCCCAGCGTCTCGTCGTTCATGGTGACCGCCTTCTGGCAGGCTTCATACTTGCGGTAGATCGTCATCATATCCACCATGGAATCGGCCGCTTCCACATTGGAACTCTCCTGCGCTCCCTGCTGGACATGACATCCATTCGTCTCGGCAGGCTGCTCTCCGCCATAGGCGTAGTAGAGGTTATCGCCCTGCTTGCGAAGGTTCTTGTTGTCGGTGAAGGAGACCAACCGGAGCTGATCCGTGACGGCCTTGCTGCCCGTGACGGTTCCGTCCGATGAAACGGAGAAATCACTGCTTCCCACATAGATTCTTCCGTTCTTTCCCAGAACAAAATTGCCGTCCTCCGTCACCAGATACCCCTGCGCATTCACGGTAAAATTGCCGGCTCTCGTATACCGCTCTCCGTCCGGCGTCTCCACGGCAAAAAAGCCGTCGCCCGTCAGGGCAAGATCGGTGCTGCGGCCGGTATCCTCAATCGGTCCTTGGGAAAAGTCCGTTACCATCTCATCCACATGGGTGCCGAAGCTGTACTTGCCGACATCCGTTCCCACAACAGAGATGTTTGGGTCGTCGATCCGCTGGAGCATGACGGAATCAAAAGCGGACGAAACAAGAGTGTCGTTTTTATAACCTGTTGTCTCCGCATTGACGATGTTGTTGGTCAATACATCCATCTTGCTGCGCTGGACCATCATGCCGGTCGCAGCCGTATACAATCCTCGGATCATGTCGCATCCTCCATGGCGGCGCAGGCAGGGACGGCCCGCATCTTCCGCGGGTGCCTGTAAGCCCACATCTTATTTATCGTACAGGAAAGCAAAAACTTAACCGATTTTTTGGGAATTTTTAAACAGTTTATTTTCGGCGTTTGGAATAGGAGCAGGCGGTCATCCCAATCTCTTTTTCCAGTATCCGGAAGGTAGCATTGCGGATGGGGTTTCCCGATACGGGGTAGCTCTGGTTGGAAATCTCCAGCGTGGCCCCCGGATACACCGTATCCAGAATATGAATGACTCCGTCGCTTGCCCCTTCCAGCCTGCTCTGCAGCTCATCGTACTCCGCTTCCATGGAGCGCACCTTCTGCATGTACTCCAGCCGCGTGGTAAGGACCTGCCTCACCTTTTCCCCTTTTTCTTCCGAATCCATGGCTTTTCCCATCAGATAGTTGCTGATTTTCTGCAGCTCCTCCAGCTTCCGCCGGAGCTCGCTCAGGGATTCGGCAAGGCTTCTGCTCCGCTTTACGATCTGGGGGTCCAGGCCTACCTCAATTTTAGTCCGGGGATGGCTGGGTGCTCCCACGGTCTGTGCCACCACCATGTGACCGGCCCGGATCACTCCGCCGAGAACACTTCCGTGCTTGCCGGTCAGATAGACGTCCCCGCCGCAGTTCACCTCGCTGTAGACCACCTCGTCCGCCTTGACGGCGACCTGGGCCTGGGCTCTCCCCTGTTCGATGAACTTTACGGTCAGTGTCCCCTGTGCGGTGACCAAACCCGTACCCCTTCCCTGCAGACCGTTGACGATCGTCACATCTCCGCCGGCCTCGATGACGGCGTCCTGAACGCCGCCGTAGATGGTCACATCTCCCGTGGCACGGATCTTCATCTTGGCAATCACGTTACCATGGACGACCACTGATCCGTCGAAGTCCACGTTGCCCACAGACATGTCCAAATCGCTGTTGATGTCATAGACATCGGAGACCTGGACGACATCATTGTTAAAATCCACCTTGCCGGAAACAGCAGCATACATCCGGGTCAGCTTCTCATCGTAGCGGACCTTCTGCCCGCGGGGCAGCCGGCACTCCCGGCCCGCCCGTGGAGTAAGCGTTCTCCCCGTCACAGTCAGGCCGGGCGTTCCGGGTGTCGCCAGCGTCCTGCTCACCAGAAGGTCTCCCTCCCGGATGCGCTCGATCCAGTCCAGGCGTTTAAAATCCACCTTGCCGGACTCCACGTCCTCCCAGGGGGTCCCTTCGTGCGTCCGGTTGAAGTGGAAGGTCAGTTCTCCGTCGGTGCCGTCCTGAGTCGGACGCCCCTGCGCAACGATCACGGGAAGCCCGTACGTCTTTTCCCGCAGCAGAGTCTCCAGCCGTTCGGTGTCGAGTCCCTCCGTAACCTTCGCCGTCCGCAGGGCGCGCCCGGCCTCTTCCCTGGAAAGGGGCGCGCCGCCCGGGTCCGGAGGCAGCAGCTCAGCGGAGGCGCTCATCTCGTCCGGCGCCACTTCAATCCGGATCTCCTCGCCCAGGCATTTCTCCTCCTGCGGCGGGGCGATCTTTTCACGGCCCCAGTCATATCCCAATAATTTCCTGACGGACTCCAGCTCCAGCCCGGTCAAATTCTTTCGCCGCAGATAGTCAATAAGCGTATCCGGATTCAGAGCTTTTCCGTCCCCCAGCGGGGGAAACAGTTCCAGAAAGACGCCATCTTCCTCGAAAAAAAGATGGAAGCAGGCGTCCATTATTTCAAAGCTTGTCCCATACTCCGCCGGGCAGAACAGCGCGGCCGTCTTCCCTGGGTCCCCGCCCTCCGGCCGGATCTGCTTCAGCGTCTCCGCAGGCCTTCCGAACCGCTCTTCTGCCACGCGGAGCAGCTCCTCTTCGGTCTCCGCGGTCAGCAGTTTCAGCGTTCCTTCCGCTTCCAGCATGATGCTCCACCACCTCTCTTGTTATGATCGCTCCATCACCTGCTTCATCTTCATCAGCGTCTTGGAGTGGATCTGGGATACCCGGGACTCGGAAACACCCAGAACCTTGGCAATGTTCTTCATGGTCAGTCCCTCATAGTAATGCAGAACAATCACCATCCGTTCCTTTTCCGGCAGCTCATGAATGGCGCTGCGGAGCGCCTGATTTACCTCTTGATTCTCCATAATATGGTATGGATCGTGCTGCAGTACCGAGTGGTCCTCCGGACTCTCCTTTTCCAGCAGCATGGCCTCGAAGTTAATCACATTGAACATCTGGCTCTTCTGCAGAGCGGAGGCCACCTCCTGCTCGCTGATATCCATGCGGGCCGCGATCTCCCGGTCCGTCGGCAGTCGATGCAGCTCCGTCTCTAGAATCTCGCTGGTCCGCTGAATGCCGCTGATTCTCCGCCGCAGCCCGGTGGAGGCCCAGTCCTGCTTCCGAAGGTAGTCGATAATCTCCCCGCGGATCCGGATCGACGCATAGGTCTGGAATTTCACGTGGAAGGATTGGTCGAACTTCTCCACTGCGTCGATGAGGCCCAAGATTCCGGTGCTGATGAGATCGTCCTTGTCGCAATACTCCTGATACTGCGGCATCATCCGCTTGACCACACTGACGACCAGATAGAGATAATGTGTCAGAATCCGGTTCTTTGCCTCAGTGTCACGATTGGAAAAATACTCGTCCCACAGCTCATCCATGTTCTCATCCCGCTGTTGCTCCACCATGACACCTCCTCTTGCGGTCATTCGCTTTTTTATCTGGTAAGGGGGTTGCGCTGACTCAGCGTAATCAGCTTGAGCAGATAATTCTTTGATTTAGGATCAATCTCGGTGAAGGCGATGCCGCAGATGCTCTCCCCCGCCTTGTTCTGCAGCGGGGAAGCTCTTTTGATAATGCAGCCGACCGTGGGTAGTACGGTAAAGATGCCGTAGCGGTCGATCCGGATATTGCACTCCAGAATGTCGCCCTGCTCAAAGCGCGGCCCCAGACGCACACGCATGCCGCTCTCGCTGATGTCGATGGTCTTGGCCGACGACCAGTCCTCCGGAAGCTGCTTTCCCTGCGCCTTCTTCCGCACCTCGATATCCAGCGCGACCCGGCTGCGGTAAGCGTTGCGGCGCTGCAGGCGCAGATAGTTCCCGGTATAGCGGACATAGACAACGCTGACACTTCCGGAGACGTCCGAGCGAATCACCATCGCATTGAAGTAGTGAAGCCCTCCGCCCTTGACACAGGTAAACTTATACTCCTGCCCAGGCTCCAGCTCCACGCTCTTTCCCCTGTAAAAGGGCTGGAGAATTGAAAAGTTCCCCTCATCGAAAATTTCGTCGACCAGTGTGGTGTATTCTCTGCCGTCATCCCCGATGGTCACTCTGTCTCCGCTTTTTAATACGCTCTTACAATCCATTTCCAGTCACCCCATCCTTATTAGCTTGCTTTCTGTTCCATGCCGATGATCCCCGCGATGTGTATCTCATAATTCTGGTCCACCTCCGCATAGGAGAGAACCGTAATTTCCGGCATTGACTGCTCGATAAGCCGTCGGAAGCTGGCCCGGATAACCGGCGAAGTCAGGATGATGGTCTTCTTCCCGGTCAGCGCCATCCGATCCGCCGTCGCCTTGGTATTGGTCAAAAGCTGCCGCATCTGCGCGGGCTCCAGCACCGTGACCTTTCCGTTTTCGGTCTTCCGTGTCCGCTCTGCGATCATCTGCTCCATTTCCGCGTCCAGTGTCACAACCGCCGCATCGTCGCCGCCCAAAAAGCGGCTGGTGATCACGCGGCCGAGGCTCTGCCGCACGCGCTCCAGCAGCTCCTCCATGTTGTGCCCCAGCTGTCCGTTGTCCGCCAGGGCCTCCAGAATCGCGGCCAGGTTCCGGATGGGAACATTCTCTTTCAAAAGGCCCACCAGAATCCGCTGCACCTCTCCGTAAGAGTACATCTTGGGAACTACTTCCTCCACCAGGGCGGGCTGCTGCTTGGCCAGATTCTCTACCAGCATCTGTGTCTGCTGCCGGTTCATCAGCTCATAGGCATGACTCTTGATGACCTCGATCAGGTGTGTGGTAATCACAGAGGGCGGATCGATGGTGGTATAGCCCAGCAGCTCCGCGTTGTCCCGCTGCTTCTTCGTGATCCAGAGCGCGGGCAGACCGAACGTAGGCTCCACCGTCTCGATGCCGCTGATGGTCTCCTCCACGCCGTCGGAGTTGATCGCCAGATAGTGATCCGGCATCACCTCACCCCGCGCTACCTCCTCGCCCTGAATTTTCAGGACATATTCGTTGGTATTCAGGCGGACGTTATCCCGCAGCCGAATGGAGGGGATCACAACGCCGAGGTCGATGGCGCACTGCCTGCGGATCATCACGATACGGTCCAGCAAGTCGCCGCCCAAACTCTTGTCCACCATGGGTACGAGGCCGTAGCCGAATTCCAGCTCCAGCGGCTCCATCTGCAGAAGGTTCAGCACGTTTTCGGGCTTTCGCTTCTCGGCCGCCAGATCCTCCGCCGTTTTTTCCGGTTTGGGGGCTTCGGCGGGCTTCTTCGCCTTTCTCTGCTGGCGGAAGCCCACCGCCAGCAGCACGGAGGCAATCAGGTAGATCTGCAGCTTGGGCAAACCGGGCACAAATCCCAGCATCATCAGCACATAGCCGCAGAGGAGGATGGTGTCGGGATTGGACAGCAGCTGTCGGGCCAGATCGGTTCCGAAGCTGGAACCGGAGTTGGAGCGGGTCACCACAATGCCGGTGGAGGTGGAGATCAGCAGCGCGGGAATCTGTCCCACAAGGCCGTCGCCCACCGTGGCCAGCGTATAGACGCTGATGGCGTCGCTGGCGGGCATCCCGCCGATCGCGATGCCCATGATCAGCCCGCCGATGATGTTCACCAAGGTGATGATGATGCTGATGATGGCGTCGCCTTTGATGAACTTGCTGGCGCCGTCCATGGCTCCGTAAAAATCGGCTTCCCGCTGAATGTCCAGGCGCCGCTTCCGGGCGGTAGCCTCGTCGATAGCCCCCGTATTCAGGTCCGCGTCGATGGCCATCTGTTTGCCGGGCATGGCGTCCAGCGTAAACCGCGCCGCCACCTCCGAGACGCGCTCGGCGCCCTTGGTGATGACGATGAACTGGATGGCAACGATGATGATAAACACGACCACGCCGACCACCAAATTGTCCCCGATCACAAAGTGGCCGAAGGTCTCAATCACTTTGCCGGCGTTTCCGTCGTTGCCCAGAATCAGTTTGGTGGAGGCCAGGTTCAGCGCCAGCCGGAACAGCGTGGCGATCAGCAGCAGAGTCGGCAGCACGGAGAATTCCAGCGTCTCCCGAATGTACAGCGTGGCCAGCATGATGAAAATAGCCATCGTCATGTTCATAATCAGCAGGGTATCCAGCATCCAGGTGGGCAGCGGGATGATAATGATCATGATGATGGCAAGGATGAGCCCGCTGATGGATATATCCGCTATCTTCATGTAATCCCTCTCTACTTCGCCGTCGGCATGCGGTTTGTTACCTTATACACATAAATCAGGATATCCGCGATGGCCTGATACAGTTCGGCGGGAATGGCCTGCCCGATCTCGCAGGCGGCGTACAGGGCCCGTGCCACGGGTTTGTTCTCCACAATGGTGACGTTACTCTCCCGTGCGATCTTTTTGATTTGCTGTGCTACCAGGTCCTGGCCTTTCGCCACGACCACAGGCGCGGAGTCTTTCCCCTCGCGGTACCGGAGCGCCACCGCAAAGTGGGTCGGGTTTGTGACCACGACATCGGCGTCGGGTACGTTCCGCATCATTCGCTGGGTGCTCATCCGACGCTGCAGCTGGCGAATTTTACCTTTTATCTGGGGGTCTCCCTCCAGCTGCTTGTTCTCATCTTTGACCTCCTGCTTCGTCATGCGGAGGTCTTTTTCGTACTTCCACCACTGGTAGAAGATATCCACCGCGGCAAACCCGATCAGCGCCGCGCCGATCTGGATGCCCAGCCCCGCGCAAAGGCGGATCAGGCTGGAAAACGCCCGGTCCGGCTGAAGATACATCATCTCCAGAAAGCGGCTTACATCTCCGGTGGTGGCCCGGGAAATCAGCACGCCCATGGTGGTCGTCTTGACGAGGGACTTGATCAGCTCCATGACCGTCACGCTGGAGAACAGGCGCTTAAAGCCCTGAATGGGGCTGATTTTGGAAAAGTTGGGCTTGATGCGCTCCGTGGTCAGCATTGGACCGACCTGCGCCACATGCAGCGCGGTATCCACCACCATCACGATCAGCATCAGGGGCAGGACGATGGGGAGGATCTCGAGCAGCGTGTTCCGGTAGACGCTTTGCAGCATGGCCGGCGTCAGGTTGTCCGCCTGCGCAAGCACATAGCCGTCCGCCAGATGGTGGGACAGAAATTCCTGCAGCTTCTCAGCAAAGGGCGCGTATCCCGCCTCTACAAGCGCAAAGACCACCGTGAGAGATACGGCGGAGACCAGATCGTGGCTCTGATGTACTTCGCCGCGTTTTCGGGCGTCTTCCTTCTTTTTTTTCGACGCCTTTTCTGTTTTCTCTCCGCTTCCCTGCTGGCTCATGCCACACTCCTTAACGCGTCAAACATAGTATCGATAAAGCCGAACATCTGGGCGGTAATCTCCTTGGACATGCCGATGAACAGGGAAAATGTCCCCGCCAGCACCACAAGGCCCACCAGAATCTTCAGCGGGATGCCGATGACAAACATATTCATCTGCGGCACGGTGCGGATCACCGCGCCGAGGGCCAGTTCCAGCATCACGCCCGCCGCCACCACCGGCATGGCCAGCATGACGCTTAAGGTAAAGGACGTGCTCATTACCTTTGCCGCCGTCCACAGGATGTCGGGCGACAGCATGGCCGTTCCCACGGGGATGGTCTGAATTGTATCGTACAGAATATCGATGATTCGCAGGTGGCCGTCCATCCCGAAAAACAGGATGGTCAGCATGATGTCGAAGAGCGTCCCCGTCACGGAGGACTGTGTGTTGTTCTGGATATCGTAGATGCTGGCGATGCTGAAGCCGATCTGAATATCCATCATGCTTCCGGCCGTCAAAGTCAAGGTAAACATGGCCGTCATCACAAAGCCCATGGCGAGGCCGAAGAGAAGCTCCCGCAGGCACAGAAGGGTATATTCAATCACGCTGGTCCAGGCAGGGTACACCGCGGGCGCGGGTAGCGCCGTAAAAAACACGGCCGTCAGCGTGAAGCAAAAAGCGATTTTAATCATATTCGGCACGTTCTTCCGGCCGAAGATGGGGCTGCCGATCAGCAGGCCGCTGACCCGCAGAAACAGCAGCAGCAGGTAATCGGGATGCGCGTAAATCTCCGTCAGAAACGCCATGGCTACATCAGCATGGTATTGATGGACTGATAGAGGTCCGTCGTGAAGTCGGTCAGGTGGCTCATGATAAACCCGCCGAAAATCAGAAGCGCCAGAAGGATACCCACAATTTTGGGCACAAAGGCCAGCGTCTGCTCGTTGATCTGCGTCGTCGCCTGGAAGATGGAGATCAGCACGCCGATCACCAGAGCCGCCAGCAGCATGGGCATGGCGGCGATCAGCGTGGTGTAAACCGCCTCTTTCATCACCGTCAGAATTTCCGTCTGTGTAATCATAAAATTTCTCCTCCCGGCTATCCGCCGAAACTGTGGACCAGGGTGCCTATGGTCAGCTGCCAGCCGTCTACCAGTACAAACAGCATGATCTTGAACGGCAGAGAGATGGTTGCCGGCGGCAGCATCATCATGCCCATCGCCATCAGCGTGCTGGAAACCACCATGTCGATCACGATGAACGGAATATAGATGAACAGGCCGATGGCAAACGCGTGCTTTAATTCGCTGGTGATAAACGCCGAAACGACCACATGCGTGGGAATCGTATCAAGGTCCGTGACCGGCTGGCCGTTCCCCACATCGGCCAGCTGGCAGAAATAGTCCAGGTCGCTCTGATAGGTCTGCTTCAGCATAAATTCCCGAAACGGCTGGATCGCCCGATCGCTGAATTCCTGAAAGGTGATCTGTTCGTTCATATAAGGCTCCAGCGCCGTAGTGGAAACCTGAGACAAGACCGGACTCATCACAAAATAGGTCAGGAAGAGCGCAAGTCCGATGATTACGGCGTTGGGCGGTGTGTTCTGCATTCCGATGGCGTTGCGGACCATGGACAGGACGATCACAATGCGGGTGAAGCCGGTCATCATGATGAGCAGCGTCGGCATCAGGGCGATCAGCGTCAGCTCCAGCATAATCCGCATGGCCTGGGAATCGCTTCCGCCCAACAGGCT
>Ga0183100_1001052_pt1 | contig 15400 bp, 15 predicted proteins | sample Biomet2_FD_127789 | JGI IMG/M metagenome (GOLD analysis project Ga0183100, IMG submission 127789) | Microbial communities from bioreactor (seeded with anoxic lake sediment) at LBNL, California, USA - Biofuel metagenome 2 | ecosystem: Engineered > Bioreactor > Anaerobic > Unclassified ...
GGAAGAAGACCGGCCGCTGCATCGCGCGCCTGCAGACCGCCATCAACAAGATGGAAGCCTAACACTTCTTCGTCTTCGGTTGACGACAAAGCCCGCTGCGGAAATTCCGTGGCGGGCTTTTTGCGTTGCGCAAGCGATGGCATGCCGGAACTAGTCTTTTCGGATGATGCCCGTTGCCCCGGCGATGCCCATGGATGCGAGAAACCAGCCCATGAGCACCTCAAACCAATTGAACCACCAGAGCTTTCTGCCTTCTTCCGTCTCGGAATTTGGCATCCAGTAGCGTTCTTGCTGTAGATCGACGATGGGCAGGGCGACATCCAACGAGTATATGTACGGATTGAACGCTGGGTAGTTGGTTGAGAGAACGAGCCCCAATGGCTCTTTGCTGTTGGTCAAATCCTTAAGATTTTGATCTCGGGTGGAGTATTTATAGCTCACGGATTGCGTCACGCCTTCTGGGAAGGACCTGGCGAAAACAATGGCCCCACCCAGCCATATTACGCACAGCCACAAAAGCGCGAAGTGTGGTTTATAGCCATACCCAACGGTTATGTCCTTGGTCCACCACCATAGACGCTTTAGCGGCTCTTTGAGGAAAAGTTTCCAGGGCTTGTGAGGGGATTCCATCTGGCACGTTGCAGAGCTGTTTTGCTTTGTGTCGCGCAACTTCGCCCACAGCTCTCGCCGATAGCCTTTAGAAAAAAGACTAAGCCACTGTTTGAGCCGGGCTCTTTCCTTGGCGATGCGTATGTCCCGTGCGAAGCTGTCGTGTCCGGCGCGGTGGTACCACGCTGCGAGCTGTTCGAAGGGCTGGGGCATAAAGTGTTTGCCGGGCATCAGGCTAAGCCATTCAAGACGATCTTTTGCTCGTGTAGGGGCATCGCAGATGATGCTTTCGTATGTCAGCCCATCTATGTGCAGCTTGCCAGGTCGGGGCCAACTGTCCCGACTGTCGCATAGCCGTCCTATCCTGGCACCGGAAAGGTCCAACTCGCAATCTCGCAAAGCCGTTGCGCCAGTTGTCGTCAAGTCGTTGGCGATGTTTGCTCGGCAAAGGTCAACTTTACCCGCAATTTTTTCAGGCCTTAGTGTGAGCGAATCATCAAAGGTACAACAGAAAGCATTAAATGCCTCACCATTTGCGTTTATAAATACACCATCGGTGCAATCAACGTGTCGATGAATTTCAGCACTGCGGAGATATACTCTTCCATGTGATTTAAAATTACCATCCAGAAAAACACGCCCAGCAATATTAGCACAACTTGCATAAATTGTATTAATTCCGTATGGAATAGACTCTTTGTGAAATCTACTTAGCCTGTTAACGAATTTCCCATTTCGACATACAAGATCACTACACAATTTTGCACCAGCTAGGCTCACCTCTCCACGTACAAGGATGCCGTCATCAAGAAGCACATCTCCAATGATTGTCGCGCTATCAAGAGTTAATGCTGTAGATCTTGAATTCCTAAACATTCCAGCACTACACTCAAAATTACCTTTTATTGTTGCACCTTGTAGCTTGACTGCACCTTGCGCCGAAAACTTATTATTTAAAAATACATCTGCATTTATGAGTGCATTCTCAGCGATTAATGCAACTCCATTTTTGTTGTTGATATTTGTTGCTTCAAGTTGCAATTGTCCATGCAACACTATCCCAGAAATGTTTACTGATCCATTTATTGAGCAAATTTTTAGTACAAGATTGCCATGTATGATTGTGCCCTGCGCGCTAATCCCTTTTAAATTGCAAGTAATGAAGGCTATAGAGAATGGCAATTCTGTATTGTCTAGATTAATTGTCATATCAAAATCAGCATTAACAATTGCAATTCCAGTACGGTGCACAAAGTGCTTTGCCTCGGGGCAAGTGCAAAGCCATTCGATAAATCTGGCTCGCATTGGGGCACAGAATTGAAGTATCTCTTGCCTGGTTGCCGAGCGCAGATATTTGGCGAGAGGCGGTTCATTAGTAACCGGAGTAAATGGATCCCACTTCGCCAAGTCCACTACTTTATCAGTTGGTGCACACCGAATCACCTCAAGCTCGGCTTCAGTGAGATATAGAAATTCCTTTCTCGCTAATTCCAGAAGGCGGTCGGCATTATCCGGCATGGCGGTTCCCCCTGCCGGTTGAAGTAGCGGAAATATCGAGGATTGGAAAGGTGGCGTCCGCTAATCCACCCTATAGTGGCAGCCCAGGCTCTGCTTGTTGCGCATGGCCGCCTGGGTGACGACATAGGCCGTCTGGCAGCCGTGGAACAGGTCGATGATGGGCTTGCTGATGGGCGTTTGCCGGTAGAAGTCGTGCATGTTCTTGGAGAGCGTGCGCAGGTCCTCAAACGCGCGCCGCAGCCGGGCGGTGGAGCGGATGATGCCCACGTAGTTCCACATGGTGTTGCGGATGGTCGCCCAGTCCTGCGCGATGAGCGCGGGGTCCTCGTTCTGTATGTCGCCGGGATTCTGCCATTCGGGTATGGCGTCGGCGAGTTTTTTGGTGAGCCGCCACTTGGCGCCCAGGCGTTTGGCGATGTCCTGCCCGGTGCTGTAGCCCCACAACATGCCCTCAAGCAGCGAGGTGCTGGCCAGCCGGTTGGCGCCGTGCACGCCGGTGCAGGTGCATTCACCGGCCGCGTACAGGCGCTCCAGGGTGGTGCGGCCGCGCGTGTCCACCAATATGCCGCCGCAGAAGAAGTGCGCCGCGGGCACCACGGGAATGGGCGTGCTGCGCATGTCGATGCCGAACTCCTGGCACTTGCTGTAAATGGTGGGGAAGCGCTCGGCCACATCGTCGTGCATGCCGCGCGTGGTGTCGAGGAACACGCAGTCGTCGCCGGTGCGCAGCATTTCGGCCATTATGGCCCGGGTGACGATGTCGCGTGGGGCGAGATCGGCGCGCTGGTCGTACTTGGCCATGAAGGGTTCGCCCGCGCTGTTGACCAGCCGCGCGCCCTCGCCGCGCACCGCCTCGGAAATGAGGAACCGCCGTTCGAAGCGCTTGGCGCCCTGGTAGAAGGCCGTGGGATGGAACTGCACATACTCCAGGTTGTGCAGCTTTGCCCCGGCGCGGTTGGCCATGGAGAGCCCGGAGCCGATGGCCTCGTTGGAGTTGGTGCTGTTGAGGTAGATGCGCCCGGCCCCGCCGGTGGCGAGTACGGTGAAGTCCGCCAGGATGACTTCGACCTTGTTGAGCAGCTCGTTGAAAACATACGCGCCAACGCACTGGTTCATCAGGTTGTACTTGAAGTCCAGGTGGGTGGCGTGGTGGTGGGTGCTGAGCAGGTCGATGGCCGTGCGTTTGGTGAGCACGCGGATGTTTGGCCGCTCGGCCACGGCGCGCGCCAACTGCTGCATGATGGTGAGGCCGGTGTGGTCCTTGGCGTAGAGAATGCGCGCAATGCTGTGGCCGCCCTCGCGGGTGAAGTACCAGTCGGCGGAATCGCGGTGGGCGAAGGGCACCTGGTAGGTGTCGATGAGCGTTTTTTGCAGGACCTTTGGCCCCTTGTGGCACAGGTAGCGCACGGCGCGCAGATAGTTCTGCTTCCAGCCGGCGGTGAGGATGTCTTTTTCCAGCTTGGACGGATCGTCCTCCGCGGAGTGGAACACGATGCCGCCCTGGGCCAGCTGGGTGTTGCCGGCGTACAAATCCTCCCCGGCGGAAAGCAGGGTCACGTCAACGCCGGAATCGGCCAGGGTGAGGGCGGCCATGGACCCGGCGATGCCGGAGCCGATGACGAGCACGTCGGTCTTGAGACGGAAATCGTTCATCGCGGTCCTTCGGCTGGCTGCAGCTGGTCAGCCATGTTTGCACGCTCCGGCGCGTCGATGCGTCAGGAGCAGATATCGAGCATGCGGGTAAGCGCCACACGCGCATGCTCGGCGACGTCGTCCGGCAGGGATATGGGCGCGGCGGCGTCGAGGTTGTCCAAAAGTTCGGCCAGGCGCAGCTCCGTTGTCTTGGCCATGTTGGTGCAGCGCATGGTTTTGATGGGCACGATGGTTTTTCCCTCGGCCTTGTGGCGCTCGGCCAGGCGCAGCACGAGGTTCACCTCGGTGCCCACGGCGATGGTCGCCCCCTTGGGGGCCTGCGCGCAGTAGCGGATGATGTGCGAGGTGGAGCCTGCGCTATCGGCCGCGCGCACCACCGCGGGCGAGCACTCGGGATGCACAACCACACGCACGCCGGGCATGGCGCGGCGCATGGCCTCAATATCCTGTTTTTTCAGCATATGGTGGATGGCGCAGGAACCGGGCCACAGCAGCAGCCGTGCGTAGGGCAGCTTTTTGGGGTCCACGGCGGGCGCGCCTTGGCGCAGGGAGACCTGCATGCGCTCACCGGCGGAAATGTTCAGTTGATTTCCCGTGTTGGCTCCAAGGTGCTTGTCGGGCAAAAAGAGCACGGCGTCGCCCTGGCCCAGCGCCCATTCCAGCATGACGCGCGCATTGGCCGAGGTGCACACGCTGCCGCCATACAGGCCGCAGATGGCTTTGACCTCCGCGCTGGAGTTCACGTAGGCCAGCGGGATGACGAGCCGACCTTGCTCGCGAAGCTCGTTGAGCACTTCCTCAAGCCGGGCCGCAGGGGCGGTGTCGGCCATGGGGCAGGTGGCGTCGGCGTGCGGAATGTGGATTTTTTGCCCAGGCCTGGCCAGCGCCGCGGCGGATTCGGCCATGAAGTACACCCCGCAGAACACCACGTGCTCGGCATCGAGACCAGGGATTTTACGCGCCAGCTCCAGGCTGTCGCCTTGTATGTCCACGTGTCGGATGATGGAGTCGGACTGGTAGTGGTGGCCCAAAATGGCGAGGCGGCTGCCGTAGTTCGCCCGCGCGGTCTCGATGCGCTCGTTGGGGGTCGTCATGGTGCGGTCCTTGCGCTCCTTGTCTGTGCTGTTGGCTGCGGCTACGCCAGTGCGCTGATGCTCATGCTCAAATCCGCCACCGGGGCGGAGTGGGTGATGCGCCCCACGGAAACGAAATCCGGCCCGATGGCGCCGATGGCCGCGATGCTCGTCAGGTCCACGCCGCCGCTGGCCTCGGTCTCTATGCCTTGCGGCACGCGGGCCAGGGCCTGGCGCATGGTCTCTAGGTCCATGTTGTCGAACATGATGCGGCTGACGCGGCAGGCCACGGCCTGGTCCACCTCGGCCACGGTGCGGCACTCCACCTCGATGGGCGGGCAGTTGGCTCCGTAAGCCGCGCGGAGTTTTTCCACGGCCGGGGGTATGCCGCCCGCGCGGTCGATGTGGTTGTCCTTGACCATGAGCATTTCGGAGAGGTTCAGGCGGTGGTTTTTTGCGCCGCCCACAAGCACCGCGTATTTCTCGGGGTAGCGCAGTCCCGGCAGGGTTTTGCGCGTGTCGAGCAGGGTGGTGCGGGTGCCTTTGAGGGCTTCCACATACTTGGCCGTCAGCGTGGCAATGCCCGAGAGGTGGCACAGGTAATTCAGGATGACGCGCTCGGTGCGCAAAATATGTGTTGCCGGGCCTTGTATTGCGGCAACGAGCGTGCCGGGGGAAACGCGGTCGCCCTCGTCCACATTGAGCATGTGCTGGAATTCGCAGCCCGCGAATTCAAGAATCAGCGGGATGAGCGGCAATCCGGCGATGACCGCGTGGTCCTTGGCCACTATGTGCGCTGTGGCGAGGTCGGCATCGTTGAATATACCCTGGCTGGTCAGGTCCTTGCCGTCCTCGGAAAGTGCGATGCGGATGCCTGCGAGCAGGAAGAGCCTGGCCTCGGCCTGGAAGAACGTGTTGAAGAGCGTGGCGGAATCGGAAGCGGTGGCGGACATGTGCCTTTCCTTGCAAAGGTGCCTGGGCGAAGGTGCCCGGCGCGGGCCTCGCGCCCGGCCGAATTTGTGGCCCGGAAAGTACAGGACCTGCCTGCCCTCGTCAACTTTGCCCCACCGCGCGCCCTAGCTGCCGCCCACGGGCAGGGTCAGCACCGGTGCGTTTTTTGGTGGATCGGCCGACTGTAGCGAGAAGATGTTCATGAGCAGTTGGAACACCTCCTTGGAGCGGTTGTCGTCGGCGCGGATGTAGAACCAAAGGCCGTCGTGCCGTATGGATACATACGCGTTCTTCGGCTCCTCCCGGCTTTCAAGAATGGCACATAGGCCGGAAAACTGCCCCCGCAGGTCCACGGCGCGGCCACTGGCCGCTTGTTCCTTGGGCACGGCGATGCCCTGGCCTATGTAGTCGATGGCGCGCAGGCAGTTGCGCAGACGCAGCGGCACAATGGGCAGGCCGTCGGCCTCGCGTCCGACGTTGCGCAGCATGTTGGCGGGCACGACCTTGAACGTGGTATGGAAGCGCCCGGTTGCGGTGCGCTGGATGTCCAGATGGTAGCCGATGAGGTGCTGCACCGTCTCGGCTTCGGCCTCGTCGGCAAAGTCCATGCGCATGACCGTGGCCGTGGCGTTGTCGTTCAGGCCGACCTTGAGAATGTCCAGATCGCCGCGATTGTCTATGCGCTTCATCATATCCGTGAGCTTGAGGAACCGGGCGTGATGCTCGGGCATGAATCCCTTGCGGGAGTCGTAGGTGTGGTCGATGGTGCCGAAGCGGGCGAAAAGGATGGGCATGAGGTAGCTGATGTCCCATCCGGCCTTGTACAGGGTGACGAAACGGTCGAAGTCCATGTCGGCCAGGAACTGCTGGGCGTAGGCTTGGCCCTGGTAGGCGGTGTAGGTGACGGTTGGGGAGTCGCTGTATTGTCCGGCCACCGTGGGCGAGTAGATATTGTACGCGCCGTTGGCGATGCTGTGGTGCTCGGGCAAGGTTGCCCCCACGCCGCCGGAAAGATTGTAGCTGAAGCTTGAAGCCACCGAGCCGACCTGCAGGAACAGCGGCTGCTCGAAGTATTTCATCCGCACCAGGTTCAGCAGCATCTCCTCGTTGTTCGACTGCTGTATGGCGAGATTATAGTCGATGCGCGTGGGCGGAAGCTTTGCGGGGCCGAGTCCGAATCCGACGCCGCCCGCGCAGCCGCAAAGTTGTGCTGATACCGCAAGCAGGCAGAAAAAACGAGCAAGGGTGGAGAAGCTACGGCGCAACGGAGGGCTCCTTGAAAGGCTTCCAAAACGTCACGCCCTCGTATCGTAAGGGACGCCGGCCCGCAAGTGCGGGGAGCAGGGGAGCGGTCAGCGCAGCAGGTCTCGTCCGCCGTATACTGACGGTTGGCCGCTGGGATTGGCTATGCGGTGGGGGCTGCCGCTCAGGCTGGTGCTCACGCTTGGTGTTCTGCCGTCGCGGCCGCTTTGCCTGGGCAGCATGGCCCGGGTGCTGCGGTTGAGCGGCACCACCCAGCTATGCGCGGCCATAACCTGGCCGTCGTCCAGAGAGATGATTTTGGCGTTAACATAAACGACCTTGCCCGCCACAAGGTATGTGCCGGAGAGCAGGCACGCCCGCGGCGGGTAATCCATGTCGCGCTCGGCCTTTTCCGTGGCCAGAATCTCCTGCGGAGTGCGGGGCTTGGTTTCCCGGTTCAGGGCCGGGTCCGGCTCCTGGCTGGCGGGAATCTTCTTGGGCCTTCCCTCGACGACGCGGAAGTTGCGCATGGCCAGCCGCGCCGCCACTTGCTCGGCCACAAGCGGACCGAAGGGCGCGGGATCGCTCATGTCCACGCGGTTTGTGAAGTTCTCGTAGTAGATCGGCGAATTCTTGTTCAGCGCGGGGGAAAACAGGCCCATCATGGTGTCGGCCGCGTCGTAGTTTATGTTTGTCAGCGGCGTTTCGTCCTCGTTGAAAAACGCGCTGGACGTCGGGGTGGTTCCCAGCACGTCGTCCTTGGCGTCCACAACGGTGCGCTTCACTGTCGAATAATACGAGGTGGGGCCGCTGGCGCAGCCGTAAAGCAGCAGACCCGGCAAAAAAGCCAGGGCCGCGAGGATGATGGTGCGCAAACGTGTGTTCATGGTGTGCCGTTCGGCGGCGCGGGTTATTGGGGAAAGCAGAGGGAAGGGCGCGCCGCCTAGTCTTACATTGCGTATCGTAACGGATGCGGAAAAACTTTATGTCGGGATCCCGCCGCTGTCCAGTCTGCACGCACGCCGGTCATCCGTTTGTCGCCAAATCGTCGCGCTAACCCGCCACGTTCGCCCCCGGGCCGGCCGCCGTGGCCTCCAGCAGGCGCGCCATGTCCGAGGCGGCGCGTCCAGCGGCCCGCAGCACTTCTTCATGGCTAATGGCTTCCATGCGGTCGGGCGTGTTTTTGTTGGTGAGACAGCTTATGCCCAGGAGGCGCAGACCCATGTGGCGCGCGGCGATGGCCTCCATGACCGTGGACATCCCTATGGCGTCCGCGCCAAGCTGCCGATAAGCTCTTGTCTCGGCCGGAGTCTCCAGACTGGGGCCGGGGATCTGGATGTACACGCCGCGCTCCACGCCGAGGTTGAGCGCAAGCGCCGCGCTCCGGGCCCTGGCTAGAAGCCCTGGGCACCAAGCCTGGCTCATGTCGGGAAAGCGCGGGCCGAAGATGTCGATGTTTGGACCGGTGAGCGGATTTTGGCCGGTCATGTTGATGTGGTCGGTAATGAACATGAGCCCGCCGGCCTCGAAGCGCGGATTGAGCGCGCCCGCGGCGTTGGTGAGCACGAGCGCCTCGACGCCCAATGCGCCGAGCACGCGCACCGGCAGGCACACCTCCTGCGGCGTGCGGCCCTCGTACAGATGGGCGCGTCCGCACAGGGCCAGCACCGTCCGTCCGCCGAGCATGCCCGCGCGCAGAAAGCCGCCGTGCCCGTCCACGGTGGTTTGCGGCAGGCCGGGAATCCCGGCATAGGGGATGTCCACGGCGCGGGTTATGGCCTCGGCAACGGGAGTGAGCCCGGATCCCAGAACGAGGCCCCAGGTTCCCGCTTGAATATTGCCCAGTTTATCGCGTATGTGTCGGGCAGCGTGGGCGACGATGTCTTGGTGGTTCACGTGTGTTCCTGCGGTTCGGAGTTATGGCGTGCGCCATTTCTACCGCATCCGGCCGTCACATTACAAGCCAGGGAAGGCGCGCCATATGGATTTCGCAACGTTATTGGGGCTCATTTCGGGCCTGGCGCTTGTGGTCGTTGCCATCATCATGGGCGGCGACCTGAGTCTGTTCATCGACATGCCTTCGGTCATGATCGTTTTTGGCGGCACCTTCGGCACCATTTTCGTGGCCTTTCCGTTCGAGGAGGTCAGCCAAGCCCTGGGCGCTGGCTTCAAGGCCTTCGCCTCCCGCAAGGTGCAGGAGCGGGAAGTCGTCAACATCATGGTCAAAATCGCGGAAATCAGCCGTCGTGAAGGCCTCATCGCCCTGGAACACGTGAAGACCGAGAACATGGTGCTCAAAAAGGCTTGCCAGCTCATCGCCGACAACGCCGACCCGGGGCTCATCCGCAGCACCCTCGCCATCGAAATCTCCTCCATGAAGCGCCGCCACAAGATCGGCGAGGAAGTCTTCAAGCGTCTGGGCAGCCTCGCGCCGTCCTTCGGCATGATCGGCACGCTCATCGGCCTGGTGGAAATGCTGGCCAACCTGTCCGACCCCAAAAGCATCGGCCCGGCCATGGCTGTCGCCATCATCACAACATTCTACGGCTCGGTCCTGGCGACGGTCATTTTCCTTCCCATCGCCACCAAGCTGAAGGCGCGCACCTTGCAGGAGGTGCTGCACCTGGAGATCATCTTCGAGGGCGCCAAGTGCATACTGGAAAACAATAACCCCATGTTGGTGCATGAAAAACTTTCATCCTTCCTGGCCCCGCGGGAACGGAAGGGGAGATAGGCATGTCCGACGAGTATGAAATCGAAGACGACGAGGAAGAAGGCGACTCCGTAGAATGGTTGATGACCTTCTCGGATCTGACCATGCTCATGCTGGTCTTTTTCATCATGCTTTTCGCCATGTCCACGCCGGACACCAAGAAGATTGAATCGACCCTGCAGGCCGTTACCGCCGCCCTTGGCGGCAAGGAAAGCAAACTCGCCACCAGCACCATCAGCCGGGAGGAGGCCGGAGTCATCCTCGATCAGGTGATGATGCAGCGGCAGATCATGATCGCCCAGCAGAAGGTGTTCTCCGATGTGAAGTACCTGCAGACCAAAAAAGGACTGGAGGGACTGGTTGGGGCCAACTTCGAGGACGGCGTCATCACCATCCGCGCACCGGGCGATGTGCTCTTTGCCCCCGGCGAGGTGACGCTGACCGAGAAGGGCCGCGCCATCATCTTGGAGATGAAGGACTTCTTCACCCAGCACCCGGACCAGACCATCAACATCCGTGGGTACACCGACGATCACCAGCCTGGCCCGGGCTCCCGCTTCCGCGACAACTGGGAAGTCTCGTCCCTGCGGGCGGTGAACGTGCTGCGCTTGCTGATGCAGATGGGCATTGAGCCCAAACGGCTCACCTCCACGGGGCTGGCGGATTTGAACCCGCTGTACCCGAACACCACGGACGAGTACCGGGCCCAGAACCGTCGGGTCGAATTCGTGCTGGAAAAGCGCGTTTCCGGAAAGTAGGACCATAACCATGCGCGGCGGGTTGCGTCGTGGCGTGTTACGCAAGCGTCGGGGGGGCTTATGGATTTCGACATAAAGATTGACGGCGACGACAAGCTGCGGCAGGCCTACCGGACGCGCGTGCCCGGGCTTGACGTGCGCGTGGTGACCAAGGCCGGTCCGCAGGATTTTGCCGTGCTCGACATCAGCGCGACAGGGTTCGCCTTTTCCGACAATCCGCGGGGCTACAGTCCGGGCATGATCCTTTCCTGCGACCTCTTGCTCGGCAAGCGCCTGTTTTTGGGCGACCTCAAGGCCAAGGTCATGCGCGTGCTGGACCAAAAGAACATCATCGGCTGCAATTTCGAGACGATGGAACGTCGCCAGGAAATCAAGCTCGATAAACTTGTGCTTGAGGTCCAAAAGCGCCTCATCGAGTTGCGCAAGGCCAAGCGCGAAGCGGCCGAATAACACGCCGGAACCACGTGGCGCAGCATAAAATACTCATCGCCAACCGTGGCGAGATCGCCATGCGCATCCTTGCCGCCTGCGCGCGGCTGGGGCTCGGCTTCGTGTGCGTTTATACCGCGGCCGACGCCGCCTCCGGCCATGTGCGTCTAGCGCGTGAGCTTGGCGGAGAGCAGAGCGTCCGGCGCATCCGCTCCTATCAGGACGCCAGCGAGATTTTCGCCGTGGCGGACGCCTGCCAGGCCACCGCCGTGCATCCGGGTTACGGCTTTTTCGCCGAGGATTTCCGCTTCGCCCGCAGGGCGCAACTGCGCGACAGGCCCCTCACCTTCATCGGTCCGTCGTGGAGCGTCATCCGCGACCTGGGCGACAAGATCAACACCAAGCGCATTGCGCGCGGCCTCGGCGTGCCCACCATACCGGGATCCGACCGGCCCATCTTCGAGGAGATGGAGGCGGTGGAGCTGGCGCAGACCATTTTCGCCTTCCAGCGCGAGCAGGGCATAGACGAGGGCTGCGTGCTGGTGAAGGCCAGCGCGGGCGGCGGCGGCATGGGCATTGAAGAGGTGTACGACCTGGACGCCTTCCGTTCCGCCTACCGGCGCATACGCAACTACGCCAAGCGCAACCTGAGCGACGAGGGCGTGCTCATCGAACAGCGCATTTTTGATTTCAACCACCTGGAGGTGCAGGTGGCCGCCGAGCGCGGCGGGAAAAACGCCGTGCACTTCGGCACGCGCAATTGCTCCGTGCAGAGCCTGGGACGGCAGAAGCGCATCGAGGTGGCGCCCGGCTTCGACCCCGCGAGCATCGATTACGCCTTCGACGCCGCCAGCGTGCTCGGCGCCATCACGAACCACTCCGTAAACATGGCGCTCGCCGTATGCTACGACAACGTGGGCACCTGGGAGTGGATCGTCACCCCCAAGGGAGAGCCGTTTCTCATGGAGGTCAACACGCGCATCCAGGTGGAGAATGGCGTTTCCGGGGCCATTGCGCGCCTGCCCGGCCAGATCGGGGCGGAGTGTGGCGTCAACATCATCGCCGAGCAGCTGCGCCTGGGGCTGGGCGAACCTCTGGGCTACACCCAGTCGGACGTGTCCTTCTCCGGCGTTGGCATAGAGTACCGTGTCATCGCGGAGGATCCCGCCAACCGCTTTACGCCGAGCATGGGCCGCATAGAGCGCTTTTCCTGGCGCGCGGAGCCCTGGCTCACTGTCTCCACCCAGGTGCCGACGGCCGCCACGGGCGAGCCATACGACATCCCCATGGATTTCGACCCCAACCTTGCGCTGGCCATTGTGTGGGGCGCGGACTTGCAGGAAGCGAAAACGCGCGGCGAAGCCTTCCTCGATGGCCTGATCCTCGAGGGCACGGATACGGCTGGCGCGCCGCTTTCCAACAACGTGGCGTTCCTGCGCGCGCGCACGCAAACCCTGTTGCATTTCTAGGCCGCCATGGACATCGACAAGCGCACGCAACAGCTGGCCGCCCGGCTTTCATACATCCGCGACATCTTCGGCCCGCGGGAGAACGCCTCGGTGGCGCTTTTGAAGCACCGCCTGGAGGAGTTTCTCGCCGCCGCGCCGGGCTATGGCATGCGCGAACTGCAAGTGCAGGTCGGCCGTCTGGAGGAGCTGTTCTCGTTGCTTGAGGGCAAGCTTGAAGGCGAGCTTTCGCCCATGGATCGCGTGCGCATCGTCCGGCATCCGCAGCGCGTCAGCCTCAAGGACATTCTGGAAAACGTGTATGACAACTACACGGAGATCGGCGGGCAGGACGAATGGAGCATCGACCCGGGCATGCTCATCGCCAGGGCCACCATAGCCCGTCGCATGGGTAAAAAAACCGTGCACCAGCCGGTCATGGTCATCGGGCAGGAGAAGGGCCACGGCCAGGAGTTCCGCAACGGCGGGTCCATAAAACCCTGGGGCAACGCCAACGCGCTGTATTACATGCGCGTGGCCGAAACAGAGAACATCCCCATCCACACCTACGTGTTCACCCCCGGCGCGTTCCCCGTGGAGGACTACCCTGGCGCGGCCCAGCAGATAGCCAAGAATCTTTACATGATGGCCGGGCTCAAGGTGCCGATGGTGGCCGTGTTCAGCGAGGGCGGCAGCGGCGGCGCTGAGGCCATTGCCCTTGCGGACAAGCGCCTCATGCTCTCTCACGGCTATTATTCGGTCATCTCACCCGAGGGCGCGGCGGCCATTGAAGGCGGACTCAAGGACAAGGCCACGCAGGAACTCATCGAACGCTGCGCCGAACGGCTGAAGATCACAGCCGAGGACAACCTGCGGCTGGGCTTCATCGACCGCGTGATACAGGAGCCGCCCCTGGGCGCCCGGCCGGACAATTACGAGTTTTTCCGCAACCTCCGGCGCGAGGTCATCCGCGCCACGGACGAGGTGGTGCATGGGGCGCAGGGGCTGGGGCCGCTGCGCGCGCTGGCCATGCGTCGCGCCAAGGCCGGGGTTGATCCGCAGGACATCTTCGTGCGCTGGTCGCTTGGCTCCGGCGCGCGCGATGGTCTGGTGGCCAAGCGCTACGACAAATTCCGGGCCATGAGCCGCCATGCCCTGCACGACAACCGCACCATGGGCACGCGTCTTGCCGTGGGGCTGGCGCGCGGCCTGTGGCAGGTGCACAGCCTGTTGCGCCACGATATTTTTGCCAAATACAAGCGCCGCCTCTCCGGCCTGCTGGAACAGTGGGAGGCGGAGCTGCGGGTCCTGGGGCTCGGCGTGGGCTCGCTGCTCGGTCGTGATGGCGCCGGAACGCGGCTCGGCGTGCCCAAAGAGGCCCTCTCCCGGCTCACCCGTCTTTCTTGCCCGGAGGAGGGCGCTTGCCGAGCTGAGGACGCCTGGGGCTACGTGAGCCCCAAAAGCCGCGAAGACCGCACCGTGACCTGCCCCAACGCGGCCAGCCACGGCTGCCTCGACCTCTGGGCCCCGGATTTGTATGGCGAGTTCGCCGGGGTTTGCTCCCACTGCGGGCACCATTTTCCCATGGAGTTCCAGTGGTATCTCTACAACGTGTTCGACTTCGCCAACGCGTACGAGTTCAACGCCGAGCTTGAGTCCGGCAACCCTTTGCACTATGAGGGGTTCGACCTGAAGCTGGCTGAGGCCAAGCGCGCCACGGGGCTGGGCAGTTCGTGCATCACCTTTGAAACGCGCATGGAGGATGTGGCCGTGGTCGTTGCGGTGTTGGTGAGTCCTTTTCGCGGCGGCACCGTGGGGGCGGCCGAGGGGGAGAAGCTCATCCGCGCCATAGAGCGGGCGCGCATCAAGCGCCTTCCGTTCTTCATGTATTCACATGGCACGGCTGGCATCCGCATTCAGGAGGGCACCTGCGGGGTCATTCAAATGCCCCGGGTGACCATGGCCGTGCGCCGATACATCGACGCCGGCGGGCTGTATCTGGTTTTGTACGACACCAACTCGTACGCCGGGCCGGTGGCCAGCTTTCTTGGCTGTTCGCCCTACCAGTTCGCGGTGCGCTCCTCGAACATCGGCTTCGCCGGGCCGGGCGTCATCCGCGAAACCACCGGCGTTTCGGTTCCGCCCAAATATCACAGGGCGTTCTCGGCCTTGTCGCGCGGGCACATTCAGGGTATCTGGGATCGGCGCGACTTGAGGAAGAATCTGCATCAGGCCCTGCTGACCATGGGCGGCAGCAATCTTTATTACCGCTGAAGAATGAGGAACAGACCTTGCTGAACGTTAAGGAAATGCTTGAGGAATTGAAGGCCTCTCCCTATGAGGAGATCGAGGTCGTCACCCCGCACACCGGCGTCGTCCAGTTCGTGGGCTTGAAGGCGGGAGACCGCGTGGCCGGGCCTGGCGGCAAGTGGAACGAGAAACCCGGCACCACCCTGGCCACCCTGACGCGCGAGAAGAACAAGAAGAACATCTGCGCCACCCAAAAAGGCGTGGTGACAGACATCGCCGCCCAATTTGAAGACAAGTTCGTGGAGGCTGGCGTGCGCCTGCTCACCATCCGCCACTTTCTCTCCAAGGACGAGGTCATTGCCCGCATTTTGAAGAAGGCCCTGTACCTGTTCTGCGCGCCGGAGCGGGCCAAGTACTACTTCGTCCCCGAGATCGACGGCAAAATCAAGGCCGGCGGCGAGCAGTCGGTGAAGCCCCGCGATGGCATGGAGATGTTCATCGTCTCGCGCATGAAGCGCGAAACCCCGCTGGCCTACACCGGGCCGGAGGGCATCATCTACGCCGTGTATTTCCAGCAGGGCGACAATGTCGACGGAGGCCAGCCGCTCATCGGCGTGTGCCAGGAATCCCAGCTCTCCCTCATCCAGGACGTGGTGAACCGCGTGCAGGGCGAGTGGGAGGAGCAGGACTAGCCGTGGGCCGCACGCTGCAAATCCGCGTCTCCGCTTGGACCTTCGACCCGGCCGAGGTGGAGAAGCG
>Ga0183100_1001053_pt1 | contig 15387 bp, 15 predicted proteins | sample Biomet2_FD_127789 | JGI IMG/M metagenome (GOLD analysis project Ga0183100, IMG submission 127789) | Microbial communities from bioreactor (seeded with anoxic lake sediment) at LBNL, California, USA - Biofuel metagenome 2 | ecosystem: Engineered > Bioreactor > Anaerobic > Unclassified ...
CCCGCGCACCCCGCCTCGATGATCATGGGCGTGTACAACGAGTACAGCGACCAGAAGCCCATTGCCATCGCGGAGTGGGGGACTAACTGGCCCAACCTGCACATCAGCGACAGCGAACGGGCGAGGTTCGTTGACGCCTTGTTCGATTCGATCGCGTCCCTGCCCCAGGTGAGGCTGGTCGACTATTGGTACTATCAGGACTTCAAGTTCGACGCCACCAACCAACCGCAAACGACCGCCATGTACTCGCAGAAGGCGTCGGACCCCCGATACATCTGACGCGGGAGCAGGCTTTAGGGCGCATCGGCTGGGCGAGGGGACTCCTTGGGGCAGCCACCCCTGCCATTCTCAAGATGACGAGAATGCTCCAGTTAGGTGCCCTTGGAGATACTTTTCGACGCCCGCAGGTACTCCTCCTCGATCAACCCCTCCCTCTCGTCCGTCCTCGGGGTCTTGGCTCCCCAACCGCTGAGTGGATAGGTCCATGCCTGGATGACGGGCACCGTTGCAATGATGAAGTATGGTATCGTCGTGATAAGTATGGTCAGGATGTTCACCAGGACGCTGCTCGCCCTGTCCGCCTTCAGATAGCTCCTTCCAATGGACCATAGATAGATCCCAACCGGCGTTGCCAGGAATGCGGTGAAGCCCACAAGCATGATGTATTTTATTAGCTCCACCAGCTCCGGCGGAAGATCGGGGTAGGTCGCCAGGCCCAGGATGGAGAGGGCCGTTAACGTCAGACCGATCATGCCAAGGAACAACGCATAGACGCACAGGGGGAACGGCGACAGAAGCCTCCAGGCCATGTACATTCTTTCCTTTCTCGGTATCTTGTCATTTTTCAAGAGCTTCTTGAGCTGGTAGGGGCCGCCCGAAGCCCACCTATACTGCTGCTTGAACCAAGCCCCCCAGCTCTGCGTGGTCTGCTCGAGCTCCTCGTACGGATGCGGTACGATCTTTAGCTCGGGCAGCTTGCCCTCCAGGCGAAGGGTGTACACGTCGTACGCCAACCCAAGGTCCTCGGTCGGATGAAATGGGGGGTACCCGTCGGTCTTCCTGATGGCGTCGATGGTGTAGAAGTAGTTCGTTCCGGAGAAGTGGATGACATCGTCCTGGTGCTTGAAGATGTATATTGGATACAGAATGCGATGCCAGCAGGTGCCCTGCAGGCCGGACTGCTTGCAGACCCAAGGCACGTTGAAAAAATTTCTGACCAGGTATATCGGCCCCTGGTAGAACACGTACTTGGATGGGTTCCTCTGCATCTCCTGGTTGATGTACGCCAGCACGTCCTCGTGCGGCCGGGCGTCCGAATCGTACACCCCGATGATGTCGGTCTGAGGAAACTTTTTCTCCACTTCGGTCAGGCCCCAGTTCAGCGCCCTGCCCTTGGAGGACGGGACGGTTTCGGACAGTATCTGAGGGCTTCGGTAGCTGCCGTCGTAGGTGGCCGGCACGACGGTGTAGTCGATGATGTCCCTGCCCGCGTCATGGTATCTGGACTTCAGCCGCTTGACGATGTCGATGGTGGTCTCGAAGGCGGGATGTTTATCGTAGATATCGGACAGGAACTGCTCCCTCTTCGCCCGATCATCTTGCTCCCTGGCGATCAACATCTTCCCCTGGGCAATGTCCTGGGAGAGGTCCCCGCCCGTCCTTTCACCATTGATCGCTCGATCCCTCAGCTGAGAGAAGGCGATGGGCACCACGGAGCCGCTGAGCTCGGGGTCGTTGAACTTCGATAGGGTAGCGATGGACAGGATCTCGGCCTTGTGCAGGTAGAAGTCGACCCACTTCTGGAAATCCTCCTCCTTCAGGCCCTTGAGATCAGAACGAACGCTCTGTAACCGCTGGTGCAGGGACTGACCGGCGTAGCGGCCGTCAAGGATCTCCCTCGCGGTGGGCAAGATTATCCTGGAGTCCCTATCCTTTTCCTTTAGCTCCTTCTCATCCAGGATGAGCAGGGCACGGAATTTTCCGGGGTAATAGTTCAGCTTCCCGATCGATTCGATGGTCTGTTCGATGACCTCCATCTCTTTGTAAGCTGGGATCAGCAAGGTGATGTCCTTGCTGCCCTCTCGTTCACCGTCATCGAGAGCGATCCGGCCATTTGCCTTCCTTGGGATCCTGTAGTGTGTGTACCATGCGTACTTCGCCAGATCATAAATCATCAACAACGATCCAAGCGTAAAAAATATGTACGCAACCAGATACAATTGTGGCAACATTCGTTCACGGTTCCGTTGTCACCAGATAAGAGCTAGGCTAATCGAATTTATACTTTCTTTAATTCGGAAACGTTCAGCGGATCTCGAGGGGCGGTGAGCGACCCTCAGGTTAATCTAATGATGGCGTATTCCCCACCGATTACGATGAAGAAGGACCTGCCCGCGGACCTGGAGGCGAGGCTGGGGTCGATGAAGATCGCCCCGTACGCCCTGCACCTCGGGATGGAGACCGTGTCTGTCGGTGAGAACGAAGCTATCGTGCGCATGCCCGTCGACGGGCTGACCAATGCCTTGGGGACGGTGCACGGAGGGGCCATCTTCTCCCTGGCCGACCAAGCCTTCGCGCTCGCCGCCAACTCCCGTGGAGAGCCGCAGGTGGCCATCAATGCCAGCATCACCTACATGAAGCCGGGCAAGGGGGACCTTGTGGCAAAGTCGCGCAAGATCGATGAGAACAAGAGCACCTCGGTGTACGAGGTCCAGGTCATGCAGGGCGACGAGGTCGTGGCCATCTTCCAGGGCATCGGGTACAAGCTCCGCAGATCGGAGAAAAAGTAGAATAGCCCCGGCCGCAGAAAGATGCCTTCATGAGGACGTGCATGAAGTGCCTAGCCGAGAACGACGAGCATCAGGAGATATGCCGCGTGTGCGGAAGCGACAAGCTGGTGACCATGAAGGAGAGCGTGGTGCCCTGCAAGCAGTGCGGGGCGGACAACAAGGCCGGGGACAAGGAATGCTACTCCTGCCATCACCCGCTGGGATGACCCCTCCAGGAAGAGGGGTCACCTGGGCTCAGGGAGGTTGAGGTCGAACCGGCGGACCGGACGGAACAGGTTGTCGTTCTCCTTGGTAATGATGGACCCGTTCTGCACCAGGCGGGTTAGGGAGTCCCTGATCTCGTCCGCGGTCACCTTCTTCCGCCGTAGCGCTTTTTTCAACCCAGCGAACGAGACGTAGTCCAGACCGACCTCGTTGACACCGCGGTAGATCTCCCTCAGGACCTCCATGTCATGAGGCCCTTGGCGGCCTAGCGGTCCTCTGGGGAGTTGTCCGTGGACACGCGGGACGAGCCGCCAGGCTTCACATAGTTGAGCCTGAGATCGGCGAAGAAGCGGTAGAGGTCCATGAACCACCGTCGGCTCCGCGACAGCATGTCCTCGTCCAGGTGGTCCCGGCGGTACAGGCGGCAGAGGGCCATGGCGATCTTGGCCATGGCGTCCTGGTCGAAGTCGATGTTGTAGCCGGCTAAGGAGGGGTCGGACTCCTCGAGGATCAATCCCAGCATGCTCTCGATCCTCGATATCATCTCCTCGCTGACGACCGGTCTCAGCCACAAACCGTACAGCTGGAACTCGATGACGTCAGGGTCCGGCGTGTTGGTCACCGGACGATAGGTCGAATTGTATACGATGGTCGGAACATGCTGGGGAAGCGGATGGTGAGAGGGGTCGACCATCTTCAGATAGTTGTACGATATCTCCTCTATCTCTCCGCTGGCCACCTTCTTCCTCAGCGCCGAGAGGTCCGATAGGGAGGACAGGAAGTCCATCTCGTAGCGAGGATTGGGACGGCTGAACTCCACCGGGAGGTTGAGGTCGATGGACCTCTTCAACCGATCGAGGGCCTTGGAGGATCCGGAGAGGTCGAAGGACTGGGAGCCGATGCCCCCTGGGCCGATCGCCGTTCGCGGGCAGGAAAGCATCTGCAAGGCGATGGACTTGTCCAAGTGGTCCTCCTCCCCCGACCTCCAGTTGACGATGACCCGGGACAGGAACTCGTCGGTGTCCAGGTACGGTCTGGGCAAGGGCACCTTCAGCCTGGTGAGCCCCGTTACCTCGAACAGTTTCACGTAGTCGTCGGGGACGAGGGAGCCTCGGGGAAGGGAGTGTACGAGGAATCCGCTGCTCCCCACCGAGAACTCCACCAGCTCCTCCTCATCAAGGACCATATCCTCTGGCAGGACGTACTCCTTCGTGTGATCGGGGGGCAGGAAGGGGCTCTTGCGCAGCTGCACCTTCCGTCGGCCGACGAACTTGACCCATCCGGAGTGCTCCGACCCGCTCAGCACCTCCCGCTCGAAGCCAGCCCACGGGCCATAGATCCTGTTCTTCAGGGAGATCTGCGCCATCCGGCCTCATATGGCCAGGGATGATTATAAACGATTGCCGGGGCGGGGGGCGAGTTTTCCCTGACCCCAGGCCGGAGAGCGTCGCCAGGCGCGCAAGTCGCCCCCTTCCTCGCTTGTCGTGGCAGACAATCCTTATATCCAACCGCCTCCGAACGTTGCCGCCATGCCACTGAGAACCGGTGGCGACATCGAAAACCTTCTTAAAGAGGGATGATGGAACATGAATGAACGGAACGCGATACTGGTCGCGGTGGTCGCGATAGCGATCGTAGCGGCCGCGGTCGGGGGCATCTTGTTGATGAACCCTGGCTCGAACACCGCCAACGTGAACAGCGAGGGATCGACCGATATCAGGCCAACGGGCCCTGCGGGCACCGTGACCGCCGTGGAGGTCGCCTCAGCGACGGTGAACCGGACCAACGCCTCAGCGTTCACCGAGCTCAGCGAGAGGTTCAATGTCACCCCGCGCAATCTGGGGATACCTGACACGCTGATGATGGTGGCGGTTACCAACAACCGGATGGACGCCATCACCCTGAACACCACGAGCTTTGTGGCCGTCCTTGACAATGACACATCGGTCAAGGCGCTCAACAACAGGAGCATGGTCGTCGGACCCAACGTCACGGTCTTCCCGGTCCTCGGCTTCCAGACCGATGGGGCCAACATCACGTCCGTGGAGTATCGCAACGGTTCATTATCGTTCTCCGTTACGATGACCTCGAACAACAGCGTGACCGTGCCCGGCATCGTGACGAAGACAGCGCCCACTGGCAACATGACTATTGACAAGAACCTCACCTTCACGGACATAGCCGCTTGGAACGTTACCCGCGGAGGAGACGCTCCGATCGGGCTGAGGTTCAACAACAGCAGCATGGTCCTCGCGCTGATGACGGCGACCAACAACAACACCACCTCGGTCAGCCTAAAGGCCTCGGATTTCTACCTGGACATTGGCAATGGGACCTGGGTCCAGGGGGATGACGACTTGAACAACAACGTGCCTGCTCAGCTGGCCAACAACACCACCGTGCCGTTCCTCATCGGGTTCAGGCTCGCCGATAACATGACATCCAACGGGTCGGTCTACTACTGGCCGGGCGAGGGGAACCAGGTGGCCAAGGTGCCGCTGAACATGACGAGCATCCTCAGGGACGCTCCCCTCCTGTCGCTGGAGGCGATGTGGAACGATACGATGAGCGGCAACGGGACCAGCAATAACAACTCCAGCACCTCCGAGCTCAGGATCGAGATGATGGCGATCGGCAACACCTCGGTCTCCGACCTGACCAACATCACGGTGTGGACGATGAAGGAGGGCCGGATGAACGTGACGTCGGTCCCTAGCGCCGACAACAAGAGCCTCAACGTCACTGTCAGCCTTAAGCAAGGGGATAGTGTCACGCTGCTGTCCTACGGCTCAGGGAACGAGACGAGGTACATCTGGCTACGCTCGGTCGAACGGACCTAAACCTTTTCCCCTTTTTATTTTCAGAGGCGGCTCAGGTACGGCTCTTGCTCCTAGGGATCAGGACAACGAACCTTGCCCCCTTGGTATGGTCACCGGGCACGCGGTCCTCGACCCAGATCCTGCCCCCGACCTCAGCCACGATGTTCGCCACCAGGAAGAGCCCCATTCCATGACCGGGCGCCCGGGTCCTGCCGCGCTCTCCCCTGGTGAAGAGCCGCTCTTTGACCTGGTCGGGTATGCCTGGCCCGTTATCGGCGATGTCGACCCGAACGTAATCCATTCCCTGGGTGTGGTACGGGCGCACGGTGACCGCGATGTTGACCCTTCCTCCAGAGTGCTTGACGGCGTTGTCGATGAGATTGGTGAACAGGTCGGGCAACAGGTCGGTCCCGTTGACCACGGCATCGTGCATGCCAGAGTAGAGTATCTCCCCCCCGTCCTTCTTAGGAAGGATCTGGGAGATGACCTCCGGCAGGAGGACGTCCAGGTCGACGCTGGTCATCGGTGACGAACCCAGATGGTGGACCTTCCGCACGGTGTCGATCAGGCGGGCCGAACCATCGAGGGATGCAAGCGCCCTTTCCAGCCAACGTGCATCCTTGCCGGGATCCATGCTCGAGCGGTCGATGAGCTGGAGGTACCCTGAGGCCGCAGTGACCGAGTTGGCGACGTCGTGGGTCAGCAGGTCGATGTAGAACTCCGACCGCCCCATCGCTCTGACCAGCTCCTGCTCCAGCCGTATGCGCTCGGTGATGTCCTGCTGCACGCTGACGGCACCGATGAGCGCCCCACCCTCGCCCTTGATGGGGGCGGCGGAGTTGAGGATGGTCCCATGGGTGCCATCCATCCGCTCGATGTCTATGGCCATCCCCAGGGTGACCTCGCCGTACCTGATGGCCTTGGCGATGGGGCACTCTTCGACCGGCTCCCCGCTGTCGGAGTACCATGCCCTCACTTGACACACGTCGTCGATGGAGGTGGAGGGCCTGGGCGTCCCCCCCCAGATCTTCGAGCGCAGGGCATTGGACTCGATCTGGCGGCCGCTCCCGTCGATGATCAGGATGCCCACCGGCAAGGTGTCGATGATGGTCCTCAGGCGCGACCTCTCTTCATTGGCCAGCCTCTCCGACCGCTTGACCGACTCGTAGGCTCTGGCGTTCGATATTCCAGATGCGATCCGGTCCGCCGCCACGGTTAGGAGGGAGATCTCCCGGGGGCTCTCGACGTGGGCCCCTCCCCATTCCACCTCCAGGACGCCGTCCACCTCGCCTCCCACGACAAGAGGTACCTTCAGCACCGAGACGGGCTGCTCGTCCCTTCCCACGAACATCTGGCTGAAGATGGGCCGTCGCTCGTCGATGGCCTTCCTGCTTAGCTCCATGTCCTCGTCGTTGACCGCCTTCGTGCGGTCGCCGGCGATACCCGAGCGGGCCCGCATCGAGAGCTCGCCATCCTCCAAGAGCAGGAGGGCGGCCGTGTCGGCGGCCATCACCGACCTCAGCGTGCCCAGCACCGCCTCGAGGATGGCGTCCAGGTCCAAGGTGGCGACCGCCGCGCTGGCCACCCTCTCCAGGGCATGCAGGTCGTTCTCGGTTCGCTTCCTCTCGATGGCGAACAGAATCGAGCGGACCAGGCTATATGACTCGATGTGGTCCTTGACCAGGTAGTCCTGCGCGCCGGCCTGGACCGCAGCCCGGGCGAAGGTCTCATCCACGTTGCCGGTTACGATGACCACGGGGATCCGGGGCACGATCTCCTGGACCGCGGTGACGGTCTCAAAGCCGAAGCTGTCAGGCAGGTTGAGGTCCAGGAGCACGACGTCGAACCGCTCGCTCCTGAGCCGGTCGATAGCGGGGGTCAGCCTGCTCTCGACGCTCAGACCGAAGGGGGGGTCGGCGGAGAGCTCCAGAGCTGATTCTATCAGCAACGCATCACCCGGATTGTCCTCTACCAGCAGTATCCTGACCGCCCCTTCTGACGGCGGAGCGTGGGTCAGACGGGCCTTCAACATGATACAGTGATGTGCTTCTTGACCCCGTACGATTTATATCATTGCCCCGGCCCGGGAGGGAAGCGGTCGCTGCAGGAAAGGCTCGCCCGACGCGGTCCGATAAAGGATTTGGCGAGGAGGCAGCGTTGGTGACGCACCTCCTCGTGAAGGGAGGAAGCTTATCTTCTCGGCCACAATATACGGGACGAGACGATAACATGGCCGATCAGATCAAATGGGATCTTACACAGCTTGTTTCTAACGCTGACGCTGACTCGATCGTTGCCGCACTGGACCGATTGGTCGCGGATGCCGTGAAGTTCAGGGAAAGGTACCAAGGCCGGATCGCCGAGCTTGACGCTCAGGGCCTGCTCGGCTTCCTCGACGAGCGCGACGCGCTCTACGTGCGCCATGAGGGGCCGGTGATGCTCGCCCAGCTCCTCTACACCGCCGATTCCACCGATGCGGTGGCCAAGCGCCTCAACGACGCGGTGCGCAAAGCGGGCACCAGAGCAGGGCAGGAGCTGGCCTTCTCCGAGATCGAGCTCGGGAGCCTCCTGAAGAAGCGCCCCGGGCTGGTGAGCGATCCATTGCTGAAAGAGTACCACCATTACCTGGAGAAGGTGCAGGCAAGGGTGCCCCACCTCCTTTCGGAGAGCGAGGAGCGCCTGGTGATGGCCAAGGACCAGAACGGGATCGAGGCCTGGTCCCAGCTGCAGCAGGACTGGCTCTCCACCCGCATGTTCAAGATGACCGTCGATGGCGAGGTGAAGGACCTCGCCTATGGCGAGATCATCAGTTTCTACTCCGATCCCGACAGGGAGAAGAGGCGCAGTGCCAACAGCATCGTGTACTCGGAGCTGGGCAAGGACGATATCCTCTGGTCCACTGCCCTGAGGTCCATCTGTGCCGACCATCTCCACATGTGCGAGTGGCGCAAGTATGCCAACCCCATCGACCCCAGCCTGCTGGACAACGACGTGGAGGCATCGGCCATCGACGCGCTCATGAAGGTCATGCGCAAGAACGCCGACGTGTACAGCCGCTACCTGAAGCTCAAGGCCAAGCTGCTGGGGCTCGATATGCTGGGCAACTGGGACCTCCAGGCCCCCCTGCCCCTGGCCCCGGACACGAAATACGACTGGGCGAGGTCGCGGGAGACCGTGACCAAGGCCTACCGGTCCTTCGATCCCCAGTTCGCGGAATGGGTGACCGATATGTATGAGCGCAGGCACCTCGACGGCGAGCCACGCAAGGGCAAAGCGAGCGGAGCGTTCTGCAGCTACTGGTACTCTGGAAAGAGCGCCTACGTGCTGCAGAGCTTCAATGGCCGTAGGAGCGACGTGTACACCCAGGCGCATGAGCTGGGGCATGCCGTCCACTCCTACCTCGCGTCCAGGGCCCAGAAGCTCAGCAACTTCAGTGCCGGCTCCTGCATCGCCGAGACCGGCTCGATCTTCGGGGAGCTGCTGCTCACCGACCAGCTGCTGAAGGACGCGACCTCGGACGAGGAGAAGCTCGCGGTCCTGGACACCGTATGGGAGGAGTTCGGCATGGCCGCCTTCCAGGTGAGCGCGAGGTACCACTTCGAGCAAAGCCTGTATGATGCCATCAAGGCCGGCAAGGTCCTCGACGGCGAGACCGTGGCCGCCATGTGGACAAAGGCCCGCGATGACGTCTACGGGGACGCGGTGGAGTGGCTGCCGGAGATGAAGTGGGAGTGGACCATGAAGCTCCATTACTACATCCCCAACTACCGCTTCTACAACTACCCGTACGTCTTCGCCCAGCTGTTCGTATACGCCCTGTACAAGCTGTACCAGGAGCAGGGGAAGGCCTTCGTCCCGAAGATGAAAGCTCTCCTCTCCGCGGGATCGAGCAAGTCACCGGCCCAGCTAGCGAAGGAGCAGGGCTTCGACATCGCCACCGAGGAGTTCTGGCAGAAGGGTATCGACCAGGCCGTGGTGTTCCTGGAACGCATGGAGTCGCTGGCCGAGGGCCGGGGGAAGGCCTGAGGCCACGGGGCGATGGAATGGTGAGCATCGGCACCGGAAGGTTGGCCCATACCTACTCGATCATCGCCCGCGACCCCTCCACGGGGGAGATGGGCGCTGCCGTCCAGTCCCATTGGTTCTCCGTCGGCAGCGTCGTCACCTGGGGAGAGGCTGGTGTGGGGGTCGTCGCGACCCAATCGCTGGTCAACCCCGCCTTCGGGCCCGGAGGCCTGAGGCTCCTCCGCTCCGGCCGGAGCCCGGAGGAGGCGGTGCGCGAGATGATCGAGGCCGACGAGGCCCGCGAAGTGAGGCAGCTGGCGGTCCTTGACACCTCGGGGAGGGCGTACGCCTTCACCGGGCGCAGGTGCATACCGAAATGTGGCCACATCGTTAGGGACAACCTCTCCGTGCAGGCGAACACCATGGCCTCCGAGGAGGTGTGGCCGGCGATGGCCAGGGCCTTCGAGAGGACCGGGGGACGCCTAGCCGAGCGCATGGTGGCCGCCCTGGAGGCGGCCGAGGGCGAGGGCGGGGACTACCGGGGAAGGCAATCGGCCGCCCTCCTGGTCGTCAAGGGCACGTCCTCCGGCAGGTGCTGGGAGGACCGGCCGATCGACCTGAGGGTCGAGGACCACCCCGAGCCCGTCGAGGAACTAGGCCGGCTGCTGAAGGTGCACCGTGCCTATGAGGAGATGAACGATGGTGACCTTGCTCTGGAGAAGGGCGACATGACCGCGGCCATGGAGCATTATGGGCTCGCGCGCAGCAGATGCCCGGACAACGAGGAGATGATGTTCTGGCACGCTGCCATGCTGGCGAACAATGACCACTGGGGCGAGGCCCTACCCCTCTTTTCCAAGGCCTTCGCCAGAAACCACCGGTGGCGCGAGGCCGTGCCCGACCTGGCCCGCCTGGGCCACCTCCGGCTATCGCCGGAGCAGGTCGATCTCATCATAAAACTCTGACCTATTGGCCTTCCTGGGGCCGGCGTTGCTTGAGCCTCCGGAACTGTAACATGAGCAACGAGGAAAGCGCTATCACGGCTCCGGCGATCGCCCATGCCGCGGGAATGCCGCCAGCGTCCGCCACGAATCCTAGTAGGACGCTGCCCATCAGGCCCCCGCCCTGCAGCACGAGCGACTGGAAGGACAGCATGGTGGAACGTTGCTCCGCAGGAACTTCTTCGTTGTACAGGGTCCCGTACGGTGAGTTGGTCATGCCAATGATCATGTAGGTCAGCAGGTAGAACGCTGCGAAGGTGAGGATCTCGCCCTGCATGCTCAGGATGAGCATGGATGCACCGATGGCGATCAGCAGCAGCGCCATCACCAGCGCGTTGTCGTTCTTCAGCCTGATGCATACGGAGCTCACCACGGCCGAGCCGACCGCGGTGATGAAGAAGTAGGCCGCCGCCAAAGCCCCCAGAACCCAGGTCTGGGCGCTGCCGCCCATGATCTCGCTCACCCTCGGTTGCCAAAGCAGCTCCAGACCGGTGAGGCCGAAGCCGAAGGCGGCCATCACCAACAGGAGGATGAGAACGGAGCGGTTCCTGATCCCGTACTGGACCGATGTGGAGATGACCCCCGGCACCCCTCGGAAGCCGTCGGCGATGGTCTCCCCGCCTCCCACCGCCACGCTCTCGTCGATGATGGCTCTGGTGATGACGATCTGCAGGACGTCCGCCACCATCGCCGCCAGGAGATTGGCCGCGTAGATGGAGAGGCCGCGCGAGGCGTTCACCGCCACCCCCCCGGTCATTGGTAGGACCCCGCCGATCAGGGAACCGGCACCTAGCCCCAGGGGAATGAAGAAGTTCGCCTTGGCCAGCGCCTGCTGCAGATTGCCCTGCGGTGAGAAGGCCTTGAACTCGTCGACGAACCAGGCATCGATGGAGCCGGAGCTGAGGGCCCGTCCCACACCCATGGTGAAGGCGGCCAGGGCGACCGTGAGATAGTCGAAGGAGAACAGGAAGATGAGAATGGACACCATGTGGACGGTGACCGACAGGAGGTAGACCTTCCTGCGTCCGATGCTGTCCGCGAGGCCCCCGGTGGGCAGCTCCAGCAGCACCGTCGTCCCCGAGTAGATGGCCAGGACCGTTCCAGCCTCGAAGATGCTCAGCCCCTTGTCCAGCACCAACAATATGAGGATCGGGAAGGTGAGCCCGACGATGAACCAGTGGAATGTCTGGTTCACGAGATACGGTACAAGTGGACCGCTCGATGAACGGCCTTTATGGACCATGGTGGGGCATATTTATTTGGGTAAATAATGGCAGCCCAGCCCTGGTATGAAGATGGAACGTTGGACGCCTGCGATCGGGAAGGCTAGGCATTCCCGCCGCTGAGCTTAAGGCCGATGATGCCCAAGATGATCAGGCCGATGCAGGAGAGACGGACCAAGTCCTTCGATTCCCCGAAGAGGACGATCCCCAGCAGGACCACGCCCACTGACCCGATGCCCGTCCATACAGCGTAGGCGGTCCCGATGGGGAGCTCCTTGCTGGCGAGCAAAAGGAAGTAGAAGCTCAGGCCGAAGGAGATCACGGTCACGATGCTGGGTACGAGCGAACGGAAACCATCGGAGTACTTCAGGCCGATGGCCCAGCCTATCTCGAAAATTCCGGCGATGACCACGTAGGCCCAGCTCATGCCAGGCGCGTATGCCTGTTAATTATTTACGAGTTACGAACGGAGGCATATGGCGTTCCTTCGCATACAGGGGCATGATTTCGCGGCCTGGACCGCAGATGTTGCGGTCAAGCCATATATATGATGGGTGGGGACGTCGACCTCGGCAGCGGATGTTGCCAGGAAAAGGATGCAACATGGTCACCAAGGAAACCAGGAAGAAGCTCTCCGAGGCGGGGAAGAAGGGGGCCGAGGAGAGATGGTCCTCGGGACGGGAGCTCAGCGATCAGACCCGCGCGAAGCTCTCCGAGGCGGGAAGGCGAGGGGCGGAAGCCCAACCCCGAGAAGCGAAGGTTCTGGGTGGGGAAAGGGGCGCCGCAGCCCGATGGGGCTCGGGGAGGGAGATATCCCCGGAGACAAGGGAGAAGCTATCGATCGCCGGGAAGAAGGGCGCCGCAGCCGAACCGCGGGAGGCCAAGGTAAAGGGTGGGAAGCACTCAGCACAGGAACGATGGGGAACCTAGACCTACGAATGCCAACCGCTGAAGACCATGGTCCGGAGGGACGATCCTTCCTCTTCTCCGGAGCGACCGTCGACCTTCTCAGCGGACCCGCTATGGCAAGGTGCTTGCCGCAGGCAGGCTCGGACGTCACCGCTGCGGAGCGTCAGGGGCCGAAAGGGCTGAGGTCATTTGCGTGGACCGTGGCAGGGACTGTGTGCGTCGGGCTCGCTGTCATCGGCGCATTGCTTCCAGTTATGCCCACCGTCCCGTTCCTTCTTCTTGCTGCCGGTTGCTATGCAAGGGGATCGCCCAAGGCGCTCAGATGGCTCCTGGGGAACCCCGTGTTCGGGAGAGAGCTAAGGAACTACACCGAGGGCCGGGGGCTTGCCGCTAGAACCAAATCGCTGTCGATATCCGCGGTCATCATCGGTACCACCATATCGATGGTCGTCAGCGGGATGGAGCCGCTCATTGTCGTTGTGCTGCTCATCGTCATGGCAGCGGTCGTGATCCACCTCCTGTCCCTGCCTACATCCGGTCGACCAGGTTGAGGGCGGTCCAGGGATAGGAGCTCGAGCCGCCGCGGGCGGGGGATTGCTCTTCCATCCTCAGGGGACGAAGCTACTTCCTTGCGGGCTCGAACCTTCGCGTGAGCTCCTTATCGACTGCTCTCAGGGACTCACGGACGATGTATGGGGGCTTGACCTCCATGGTGAACGCGTCCTTGGGGCACAGGTGCGTGCACCGCGTGCAGCCCCTGCACTTGCTCTCGTCGACGACCGCCTTCTTATCATCGCCGATGGATATTGCTCCGAACCTGCAGAAGTCCTTGCGGACACAAGTACCGCAGCCTACGCACTTCTCTTGGCGTACCAGGGCGTGAAGGCCTGGGACCCTGGCATGTCTGACCGCGACGTCCTTCGTCTTCCTCAATGCAAGGCGACCTATGTGTGAGATGGGGTTCTCGTACCTCGGATCGATGTTCATGTGAACACTCACTGGACATGGCCCTCTGTGGCCATACCAAGCTCACATGGGAAGCTAGTACTTAGACCTCACTTTTTCTCCCACGGGAGCGGCGGTAACAACGACGTTCGCTCCATCCCCTTGTCACTGGCCTGATGCCGCCCACGCTCGATGCTAGAGCTATAAAAAACTATGAAAATCTATATTAACCGTGTGGTCAACTCATATGGACCTGGATAGCACAGGCTCTGGGCGTGTTGCTATGATCTATAAGAAGACGAGGCCGTCATTGCTCACAGACCCGAAGCCACAGAAAAAAACAAAAGGATGAAGTCCAAAGAGTATTGTAAGAGATTCAGGCTGTGAACGAAGGATGGATAGTATGACCAGAGCTGGCAAGGAAACCGTGGGACCCGTGAGCAGCAGCGCTCCGTCGGCGCCTATCAGGATACTTCTTGCCGAGGACAATCCGGGGGATGTCCAGCTATTGATGGTATTACTGGATATGTCCGGATTGCCGGTCGCCATAAAGCACGTGACGGATGGGGAGAAAGCGCTCACCTACCTCCGGACCGTGGACGACTCGGACCTGCCCGATGTCATACTTCTCGATCTTAGGATGCCGAGGATGGACGGGTTCGACTTCTTGAAGGAGAGGATGAAGGACGACCGTCTTTCCTCGATCCTTACGGTGGTCCTGACAAGTTCGAACGCCCCCCGTGACCGTCGGATGGCCATGGAGCTCGGCGCTGATCTGTTCATGCTCAAGCCAGACAGGATGGACGAGGCCGAGGAGCTCATACCCTGTCTGCAGCGCTTTATCAAGGGACGAATGGAGCCTCAACCAGGCTAGGGCAGCGGTCGTCAGATGCTCCTCCGATCGGCCGAGATGATGTTGAGCTGCAGCGGCGTAAAGGGTCGGGCCGATAACGGCCAGGGGGGGCGCCATGAGCTGCTTGGATCTCCGACGCCCTTCAATGCCCGGTAATACACCGACCGATCTTCCCGGCCTCCTTGTACTGGATGCCCAAGTGATGGTCAGAATGTCAAAGAATGATACTACTCTATCGTATCCATTATGAAATTATCCATTGAAACAGTGACTCCTTTCAATCATCTGGACGAACCTTTTTGTATGAGCCTCTGAGACCAAAATCCAGGTGAGCATCTTGGCTTCCATCAAGTGCCCGATTTGCAGGGATAGACTGTCAGGCAGGGGCCTGGACGATCTGAACGAAGTGCTCAGGGCACACCTCGCGGAAACACATCAGATCACGAGGTTGACCGAGGAGAATAGGCCTAGGCCTTCCATGCCTGATATGGAGAGAGAACTGGCCACTTGGAGCGGGCGGGACCCGGCCTTGCTCACGCCAGAAGAGGCTAGACAGCGCGAGGAGGTAGCTAGGTTCTACAAGCCGCCCCTGGGATCGCAACCCGCGACAGAGAGGGAGGTCGAGACGTTCAGCGGCAG
>Ga0183100_1001054_pt1 | contig 15375 bp, 12 predicted proteins | sample Biomet2_FD_127789 | JGI IMG/M metagenome (GOLD analysis project Ga0183100, IMG submission 127789) | Microbial communities from bioreactor (seeded with anoxic lake sediment) at LBNL, California, USA - Biofuel metagenome 2 | ecosystem: Engineered > Bioreactor > Anaerobic > Unclassified ...
AGCAGTGGCGCATCGGCCGGCATGGCTATCGTTCACCGACTCAGGTCAGGGAACAGCAGAAGGTTGAGGGCACAAAGGCCGCCTAACTTTCGCGGCCAAACTGTCCAAGAAACCCTAGACCGCTACAGCTGGCGCAGTGCTAGAGTCAAATGGTATGACAAAGACTGGTTCTGAGGTACAAATTAACTCATATACAGCGAGTGTGCAGGCAAATCCAGTAGTAACTGGACTTGCTAATGGTGGATATGTTGTGTCTTGGCAATCAGTATCACAAGATGGAAGTGATTTTGGTGTATTTTTGAAAGTATATGATAAATATGGGAAATCTTCAACAAATGAAATACAGGTCAATCAGTATACGGCTGGTGTACAGGCCGTTCCAGAGGTGACAAGTCTGGCAAATGGGGGTTTTGTCGTTTCGTGGGTTTCTGATACACAACCTCCTGATAGTGATAGCTGGGGTGTATTCGCTCGACAGTTTGATAAGACTGGGAAGGCGTTGACGAATGAATTTTTAGTAAATACTACAACAGTAGCTGGGCAATATGAACCGAGTGTAACAGGAACGCCAGATGGTGGATACCTAATTGCTTGGCGGTCTGATCCTGGTGTCGATATCTATAAGCAGAAATTTGACGCAGAAGGGAACAAAGTCGGTGGAGAATTACAGGTAAATGAAACAACCGCTGGGAATCAAACAAATCCTAGCGTGGCATCGTTGAGCAATGGAAGTAGTGTTGTAACTTGGCAGTCAACTCAACTTGGATCTTCTGATACATTTCTCAAAGTATATAATAAGAATGGGGATGTTATAAAAAATGAGTCAATCGTTAATGATGTGACTGTCGGTGACCAAGTGAATCCGGCAGTTAGCGGACTGAGTAATGGAAATTTTGTCGTTACGTGGACTTCTAATCAAGATGGCGACGATAATATATATTATAGAATTTACGACTCTGCGGGCAATCCTATTAGTTCTTCAAAAATGGCAAATCAGTATGCAACAGGGACCCAGAATATGCCTTCAGTTACCAGCCTTGCGGGTGGTGGTTTTGTGTTATCGTGGTCGTCTGAAGGTCAGGATGGTAATGGGTATGCAGTCGTTGGGAGACAATTTGATAGCAATGGAATCCCTGACGGTGATGAATTTATTATGAACACTGAGACCAATAATGATCAGTCTGCGTCTCGGGCGTCTGGGCTAACAGATGGTGGATTTATTGGAGTCTGGCATTCAAGATGGCAGGATGGAAGTGACTGGGGCATCTTTGGTCAGCGTTATAAAGCGACATATTCGGTCAATACGCAAGAGAAGGCACAAGATTACCTTGATAAAATTGGTAAAGCATCTGTTTCGATAAGTGGAACCCGAGCAAATCTCGGTGCAACGCAGAATAGACTTGAAAATACAATATGTAATTTACAGATCCAGGCGGAAAATCTGCAAGACTCAGAGTCAAGAATATCTGATGTCGATGTGGCGGATGAGATGACAAATTATGTAAAGCAACAGATATTAGTCCAATCAGCTGTCGCGATGCTGACACAGGCCAATTCCCTGTCGAAACTAGCACTTGATATCATCAAGCAATAGTAACGTGAAAAAGGGGGCTTTGTCGGCCCCCTGCCTTGTATTCCCAGAATCAAGGTTGGCAGGTGGAGTAGCCCTGGCGGTGAGCCTCTTTCTAGTCACCCGTCGATGGTGAAGGTTGAGGTGGCGGCGGAAAGTCTGGTTGGTGAGACCATGCCATGGGATTTAGCTTTTTAAATGGGGTATTCGAGACAAAAAAAAGCCCCCTCAAAGAGGAGGCTTCCAGACTTTTCCCAGTCTCAGCTAGAGCGACGGATTGGCTGGATGGTTCTCAGTCTATATATCAATCAACGCATAATACAAAGGATCGATTGGTTATTGAGTTTGTTGGGAGTTAATTTGAGAGCTTGGTGATCGCCACGTATCTATTGGGAGTGGTTGATGTCGAAAAATCGACAACCCAGCCCATAGACTCGAGAACGGTCTGAAAAGGTTTGATACTTCTTGACAGCGCACTTGCGGACTGAGGTAACATAGCTGCATTGAAATCGTGAGCGAGTAAATACTCGTTTAACGATGCCCATAACAGCTGAACAGGGCCATCAAATCCCCCTTTCTCTTCAAGAAAGGCAAGAAGGACCGCGACAAAACCCTGGTTGGCGTGGATCGCGCCGACTTGGTTTATTTGATTTTCAATCAAAGCTGCATTCATGTCTGAAGCTGCAATGCCAATAGCCAGACCACCAGCCATGACGCTTTGTTCGAAATCTTGAAACCGTGAGGTTGTTGCAGCGGAAGTCTGCTTGCGCAGTTGAAGCATTTTTACAAATGCATCAAGTAGTGCCCCAAGGTATTCAGGGTGCTTTTCCTTGAAGATCGAGTTGATCTCTGCCTTGCTCTTCATTTCAGCATGTTCCCGATGAGGGACACGGATAAGAAGACAGCGGCTTAAAAGATCAGGAGCCTGAGTAGGCACTTCGATTGATGTTAAGATAAACGATGTGCGCATACTCATAACAGAGGAGCTTGTATTTGTACGTAATTGCCGACGTTCCAGACCTCCACCTGTGACAACGCGGCACAGAAAGTTTTCTGTCCGTTTAGTCAACTTCCCGACGTTATCAAATGTCGGTAAGGCATGTTTCATGGTCGACAAGGTCAAGCTCCGCTCTGGGGACTCAATTGATAACAAAGGATTTATCGTCGGATCAATCAGACGGCGATACAGCGAAGCTATTGTGGACTTCCCGCAACCATACGGACCATACAAAATGATTGCAGGTTTTTCAATACTGCCATCTAACTGGCAGATAAGGGAGCCCAGCAACAAGTTCTCTGCGATTTCATCTTGAAGACCTAATAGATCCTTGAATCCCTGCATGTTACCATTATGGATTGGGGTGGGCAGCGGTAAGCTGACCTCGGAGGTAATGAAATCAACAGAATCATTTCTAATCACCTCCCATCCACTCTCGGTAATTTTCACAATTTCCCCGAGGGTGTTGGCTAAGTCAAGGTAATAAACGTCGTTTACTTTCGCAAACCGGTTATATACCTTGCGTTTTCCAACTTGGCGCATCATCAAGGTGTGCTTGGCATGCCGGAGCCCTGTACTCAACAGGCTGCTTGATGGAGAGGTCCCCATAACAGAGAGATAGGCTCCGTGAAGATACAACTTGAGGCTGTCATCCAAGTGAGTGATTTTCCTTACTCCCCCGATGAAGTCTGTCATACGATGTATCCCGTATTGATCTTCGAACATATCGATGTCTTCTACAAGGTCAAGGATGAGAGACTTTGGATCGGGTGTTTGAACGATCAGCTCACTTATTTTGGCATGTGCAGTCAGCTTCTTGAGTGCGTCAGTGCGCTGGTCAGAGGGTTCATTCCCTTTCTCCACATTTTTGGAAACAGAGGTACCCGCAGATTTACTCTGGATATTCTCCTTGAACGTCTCGGAATGTGTGACCTCCTCTTTATTTGTATTGACTTCTGTTCCAGTATTATTACTTCCGTCGTCAGTTAAACATGGAACTTCAATCAAGTTGTTCGAACCCTCTCCAATCTCGATGTTACGATCAAAAGGAGAGTCTTTCTGGTCAGTCGTTTGGATTTTCGAGTCCATTTTAGTACTCCTAAAATGCCACTCTGGCCAGAGATCCTGGGAAATATTATAAGTCAACGACTTAATCCCTTTGTAAGACGCGTTAACTATGTAGTCGGTTGTGTATACGCTTGCATATTTATTCTTTTTCAAGAAATTGTTTTTTCCGAGCGTGAGTCCCTGCGGTCGAATTTTATATAGCTGGCTGACATTGTCAGCGATGAAATCTTTGAACTCGTCGCTCCGTATTCTGTCAAATTTTTCCCGAGCGCTTTTGGGGAACTGGTTCTCATCCCCAGCGTGACAGCCGACGGGAAAGCCCGCGAATCTGTTGTTTCGTTCGGACCGGACCTGATCTGTCAGGCCATGTGGGGATTGAGAAACACGCATGGGGAGGGAATACATCGCCCGTTTTCCCGCGAGAAGTCCACCTGAGGCCCTGAGGGGGGGGGTAAATTTTGAGGGGGTTGAAAAAAAATGAGAGGTTGGGGTGGGTTCTTAAAAAAATACGTGTAATAAAAGTAGGTTATGTTTTTTGAGCCGTGGCGGTTAGAAAATACAAAACGAGAGAGTCGTAGAGGCGGATGGGAAAAAAGTTGCATCTATCTGGGTTAGTTGATAAAATATGATTTCTGGGACTAGCCTTTGGGGGTAGATCGCACGGATGTTGAGCATTCTCTTTAGTATAAGTTTGAAATATCTGGCTGCATGAGGTCTGTATGGCTATAAAGAGAGTCCCTGAGATGTATTTTGCAAAGTATTATAGAGAAAATATTTTTTTTGTGCGAGAATTCTCTGCTACTGCATATGATGTTCCTGTTATTGATGATGTTCGTTCAGATATCCATCTGTTCCACGAAATATTTGATAGGTATGCTGCTGTCTTGGAGAATGCTCTGAAAAGTAAAAATTTATCTATTATTAATAGTGTATTAATTGAAACAGGTAAACGGCGTGAACGAGGAGAAGTGGATATAACGGCAAGATCTCCCTATCGTTACTATGATCGTGTCCCTATCGATGGTGATAAGTTTATGCAAGATGATTTTTCAAGCCTTTCTTCAGCAATTAACAATATTATTTATCTAGTAAATTATTCATGGCCATTTATTAAAGACGATAAAGATATCGTCGATGCATTCGATAATGCTTTTGAGGATTATGTGGTTACGAAAGCTGGCATAGATGTTATCTATAAATTTAAAAAATCAAATGAGTATGATTCTATCTCTGGGGTATTAAGATGCATGTCCGCATTAATGCGGTTGGACATGATGAAAATATCTGCATTTACTTGCGCTGAAAATGTTTGGGACAGTGCAAGAAGTTTTAGAGGACGTCAAGATTCAATTAAAACACATGCTCATCGGCAACAAGCTTTGTATTTTATGGAAAATGAAGCCAGAGAAAGATGGAAAAATGGTGATCAACTATTACATCATAAAATGGTTAGTGATTTGGCCGTTAGTGTAAATGAAGAATATCGTAGGATCCTCGTCGAGGAGTATGCGTTGCGCCGTGATAATAGTAAAACTCCAGATACTTTCCAAAAGGAAATTGATAAGTTAAATGCTCGTGATATTAAGAAAGATGTTCGGAATGGAAAGGGCCTTATCGCTAAAAAGACATTGCTAGAATATATAAGGCCAATTGCTGATGAATATGGAAAATTATTTGATCCTGGCGGTGCTTATAAGAAAAAAATAGAAAAGGGTTGAGAGAGAACGTTAATACCCCTATCAAAATCGTACGTTCGCTCGGAGCTGGCGTTCCCTGGGTTTTGGCCCGTTGGGAAGGATTGGGTCAGGTGGGGCAGCAAACGGGCAGGAATGGGGCGGAGATCGCGTTTAAACTGGGTCTTAGCAAACCTGGGGAGACTCAGGCCCAGGAGCGGGGAAGGCAGGGGAGGACGAGTTTTTAAAACAGATCTTTTTTGACGCCAGCTTTCTCCTTCAGATACAATGCGTACTCACGTTCCGTCATTTTGTAGGTGTAGACTATCTCTGTTGCTCCAGACTCGCTGTCAATGGAGTATTCGATTTTCACGCGCTTCCAGTCCCAGAAGCAGATGAAGTATTCAAATGAATCTTCGATCTTTGTACACTCTCCGTATTTGTTCTTGAAGTCATTGTAGACCATACTTGGCGAACATTTTGAAAATCGAATGATTGCTTTGAAGATACGTCCACTAAATGTTTCATAGTGCAAGTCGTCGAGAGGGCATTGGTCAATCCTCATTTCATCGCCTTCCCGTTTGAAGACGTCGATTTTTTCATCCTTTGAGAACTGTTTGACCATGCCGGGGATGGCCGAGAAGTGCGTATCCCATTCCATACCCCGGAAATCACGTGGTTCAGTGCTTTTGACTTGAGCAAAGCAAACGTTCGATGCCAGCAGGATGGTAACGGCGAAAGGGAGAATTTTCATCTATTTAAGCCTCTTGCACAAAATCTTTTTCCCGGCCCCGCTGACCATGAGGTAATCACGACGACCATCTTTGATCAGGGAGCAGATTGGGCTAATCAAGTCATGGTCGTTTCGGTAACAGCCTTCGAGCGTTTCCAGGACTTCACCAGTCGCCAGCGTGACGATTGTCCCACTCCGGATGCCGTCTTTTTCGGTGAAGGTGTTCAGGCATTGGCTATACTTGATGTTGCTATCTGCTGCCGTGGCGGCCGTTGGGACAGTCATCGCGAGTGTCAGCGCCAGGGGAATCAAAATTGTCTTCATGTCAGCCTCCTTGAGGGGAAGATTAAGGATTTTTCGGAGATTTATTTACTATAATAAATAAATCTTGTAAACAATCGCAGTTTAAATAGAGATATGAGTTGATTCCCTCCATCCGAAGCGGGAAGATCAGAGTTATTCGGCATCGCTCAGACATACTCCTGGAAGCTGGTAGCAAACCTGGGGAGACTCAGGCCCTGAAGGAGCGTTTTGTATGGTGCCAATGAACGAGCCAAGTCGAAAGAATACCCAGCCACTCAATCTTCCCTCAGTATTTTCTCAATTATTTTCTGAGACTGTTCATTTGCCATCGGTGGGATGTGTCGGGTAAGGTGCCCCATGGACGTGCTATTGATTGCATTGATTCTTTTGATCTCTCTGGCCATTTTGATAGCAATTATCTTATGTATTATCTTTGCAAAGAATAAAAAAACTCAGATGATTGAAAGCCTATTCAATTTTGATAAGTACAAAGATGTCGAAAACTCAAGACGTGGATTGTTTGATAAGACAAAGCGATGATAATAGGCAAAGGCGAGTCCTGCTGTATAAGCATTTTGACTCGCCCCTGCCTTCTTGCTGAGCTATCCTTTTTTAATTCCCGCGGTAATCTTGCAATTTTATAAAAAGTACAAATCCGATACAAAATGAAATAACAGTTACTAAAATAAGTCCGATTACTTCCAAACATGTTACCATGGTAACCTCCATGCACTGTTGAGATTGATGATAAAAATTATAAAGTTTTGAAGGTTAAGAAATATCTGTAGCCAATTTATTTAATATCTGTCTGAAATTATTACAAAGAACGAAGCCAACTTCAGCGTATAAAGCACTTGTCTGGCCATATACTTCAGGTGAAGTTGTATTCATGATTTTGAAAAGCTGTTCAATAGGACGAAAGGCGTTGATGATCTCGTCCTTTATTGAGAGCTGATCGAGAGTTTCTTGCGTAGGCATAGTGGGTCACCCCCTTTGGCTATGGGATAGCCTGGGCCGAGGAAGTGGTCACGGGGTGGACGGAGCAGGGGCAGGAGCTTTTTTGGAGGCAGGGATTGAGAAAACCCCTACCGAAATCGTACGTTCGCTCGGAACTGGCGTTTCCTGGCTTTTTGACAGCAGGGGAGGCCATTGCAGACTGGGCAGCAAACGGGCAGGAATGGGGCGGAGGCGAAGCAGGAGACTGGCTTCAGCAGGTCCAGGGGAAGCCGTAGGCCAGGAGTTTTGGAAAAGACGATGGGGTCACTATGATCTCCCTATAAAATAATTCACGAGATTAATGGTAGGTGCACCTTTTTTCCGACAGACGGGCGCATTGGTGCTCGATGCGTTCCCGCAGGGTCTTTTCAAATCTTGCCCAAAGGGGGCCATCAGAGCGCGATCAGCTTATGGAGAGGGCTCAAATCAAACTGGAGCCCAGTCTGGGTGACTAATGAGACCTCTCAGACCAGGAGGATGCGGAAGGTTTGCCATAGGTTTATGGTGCTCCGTCCCTACCGGATCAACTAGATTAAGAGGATGGAGTCAATACAGTGTAAGCGCGATCACAGGAAAGAGAAACCTGAAGAGATTCAGAGATCAGATAAAGACATCTCCCGAATGAAAACGGTCATGCGGTAACCAACCCGCGAATAACAGCTTGATAAACCGTCGCTGAAGTGTCCCGCTGACTGCCAGGTCGCCTGAGAAAGCAAAGAGAACGGGACACGTTGGAAAACGTAACAGTCGAAAGAGAACTTGATAGTTTTTACCATAACAGCGTACAATATTTGCCAAATTGTGTCCTAAAACTTGCATGTGGATTAAAAACTATGTATATAGCTCCCTGCGAAGCCCCGATATTATCCCGTCTGCAGTTATGTGTGTGGGCGTAATTTTCATCATGTTCTAATTATTATAGAACGATGTTTATACAATAAATTCATTGTATTGTTATGAGATTTATATGGCAATTGGAACCATAGACAAAAAAATATCCTGCAAGGCGACTTCTTCGGGGTGGAATCTAGTCTGGTTATTCTATGTTTTTTTATCTTTATTCCGTATCGCAATAACTTATAATTTATACACAGAAGTTGACACTATTCAAAAATATGATGATATGTTGTTCTCAAAACTTGCATTTTATATTTGTCAAACAGGATGGTTAGGGCCATATGATAGCTTGACTTTAATTAAAGGACCAGTCTTCCCGTTATTTCTAGCAGCCGTTCATTGGTCACATCTTCCGTATCTTGTTATTTTAGCTACATTGCATGTCTTATGTGTTGGCTATTTGCTCTATTGTTGCCGTAATTATTTAAAAAATAGATGGCTTTGGCTCTTGCTTGGTGCGATACTTTTATTTGACCCTATGGAAGTCGCTGGAAGATTGCTACGAAATAGTTTGTATATGTCTCTAACTTGTGTGTTTTTAGGCGTTCTTTTGGAGTCTTTTTGGCCCCGGCCGCGGGGGATAGTTATCCTTCGTGTTTTCGAGTATATATTTATCGCAATATGTTTTGGGATGGCCTGGTATATAAGAGAAGAGATATTTATATTAAAGGTTGTTGTCGGTTTATACATTGTTTGTCTTGCTTATTGTTTTAAAATGAAAAAAATGGTCTCATACAAAAAAACATTATATGGGCTCATTGGGGTTTTTGTATTTTATATGGTCATATCCATAGCTAACTATATACATTATGGGAAATTTACAACTATAGAAACGATTACTAACCCATATAGTTCAGCGTATGAGACGTTAACCTCCATCACAGATCCTGCTAATAGGCTCGGAATCGTTATCTCTAGTGAAAAAATTCATCATTTAGCTCAATACTCACCTTCAATATATGCAGTAGAAAAATGTATGACTCAGGGGGAGATATTTGATAAATGGAGGAGCGGCAGTCCTGAATTTAATTTGTCAGACATGCGATGGTACGCTAATCCAGAAAAAACATATGTTTCTGGCGTATTTATTGAATGGCAATTACGCCAATGTCTTGAGAACGCCAATTACTATATTGACGCACAGACATCTGAAAATTATTATAAAAACTTAAAGAATGAACTCGACGAAGCTATTAAGTTAAAAAAAATAAAATTGGCCCCGTTAAGGTTTTCTTTTGGATCTTTTTTTATTGATATTCAAGACTGGCAAGTATTACTTCGTGGTTTTGTGAAAGGACTTTGTGATAGTATTTTTGCAGAAAAATCTTTTTATTCCATAGAAACATCAGGATCAGAAGTCGACAACGATACTATCGAATATCACAAAAAGTTTTTTAAATTACATACTTGGAATAAGAACCAAGGGATGCATCCGACAAATTTAACTCTCCTCTCTTATCTTGCTTGGGAGTGGATCGAAGTATGCTACAATAAAACTATCCCAGCCCTTTACGCTTGTTCATTTGTACTATTTTTTGTTTTCATTTTTCGCTATAATCCATCTTATGAATCGCCCATTTTGTGCTGTTGTTTTGTTTGTTACGGATTTTTTATGACACGATATTTGGCTTTAGTTGCCATCCAAATACATGGGTTTTGGGCTGTCGTCCCTTCTTATTTTTCGTCTGGGTATATTGCACTTTCAGTTTCTTCTGTTGTACTTTTAGATAATTTTGCTTCTCGTGTAGCGGCGAAGACTCAGCGGATTAATGCGTAGTTAGTAGATAACCACAAAAAAATGAGCACATTAAAGGGAGATCAATAACAATGCGTGTAGGTATTATTGGATCTGGTCCTGCGGGTATTTCTTGTGCTCTGAAATTAGCCGAATCTAATATTGATGTCGAGATATTCGAAATAGAATCACAAGTCGGTGGTTTAGCAAAATCTATTGAACTCTGGGATCAAACGGTAGATCTTGGTCCGCATCGTTTTTTTAGTATGGATAAAAAAGTTACTGATTTTTGGTTAAAAGCAATTGGGAAAGATTATGTCGACGTTGATCGTCATACTTCAATATTTTATAATAACAATTTTTTTCAGTATCCACTTAAACCCAAAAATGCACTTTCAAAGCTTGGGATGCTAAAAGCAGCGAATTGTCTAGCAAGCTATGCGAAATCTCGATTGTTCCCTGTAATTCCTGAGAACAATTTTGAGGAATGGGTTTCAAATCGTTTTGGGAAAAAACTTTACGAAATATTTTTTAAAACCTATTCAGAAAAATTATGGGGAATACCATGTACCGATCTTGATATTGATTTTGCTAGTCAAAGAATTAAAGGGTTGAATCTCTACGAAGCAATAAAAAACGCTATATTTGGAGGAAAAAACAACAAACATAAAACCCTTGTTGATCATTTCCTTTACCCCAAAAATGGTTCTGGTCAAGTGTATTCAAAGATGGCAGATAAAATATCCGTCTTAGGAGGAAAAATTCATTTAAATTCTAAAGTTATAAAAGTCCTCACTAGTAATAATTCTGCTAAAGGTTTTATTACAAGCGATGACCAGAAGTATTTATTTGATAGTGTTGTTTCAACGATGCCTCTCACTGATTTAATTTTAATGACAGAAGGTATTGATGACACTATAAGAGATTTAAGTAAAGTTCTTTCTTATAGGAATACAATAATAGTATACTTGCTTATAGACAAGAATTCTATTTTTAAAGACAATTGGATATATATTCACTCCAATGAATTATCCACTGGACGAGTAACAAATTTTCAAAATTGGTCCCCATATTTAACAAAAGGAGACAGTCGAACGATTCTCGCGTTGGAATATTGGTCGAATGACCAGGATAACTTGTGGTCGATGACTGATTCGGAACTTATTAAACTTGCCGGTGCAGAAATGTCCTCCACAGGATTGATTTCAACATCAGATATCCAAAATGGGGAGGTCGTACGTCTCCATCGCTCATACCCAATATACTCTTGTGGATACAGGCAAATCCTGTCAAAGCTGCAAAAAACTATCGATAGTATAGCTAATTTGTATGCGATTGGAAGGAACGGTTCATTTAAATATAATAATCAAGATCACAGTATCTTAATGGGAATGCTCACCGCAGATAATATTGTAGATAATAAAAATTATAATTTGTGGGCTATTAACACAGATTATGATTACCATGAAGGTAAAGATCTCGCCCTGAGTGGCCGCCCTTAAGAAGCCATAAATCAATACGACACCGGAGGCCTTCAATACGGGCCCGTGGCACAGTTTCCCGGCCAGGAGTTCTCAAGGGAGTCCTCAGGGAGGTTGATACCTATCTTCATGAATGACAAGGGCCGCTGTATGGACAATCTTTTATTGAAGTGTCCCGGTTAGTTGGACAGATTGGCGGCGTAGTTAAACTCTTGTCCCGTTTGACGTGTCACCGTCCTCTAAGCGGTTTGGTCTGGCCCAAGAGCAGAGAAGGCGGGGTTGAAACTGGTCGTTATCAAAAAATGCAAGCTCCTGCACTTTTTACCCAAGTCCAGACTCCGCTGAAAAAAATCTCGCAAAAGGCATCTAAACTTGGTGAAGAAAAATGATGAAACTATTTCTACATTGACAAATAATATTAGAAATATATAGTTTTGACTTGTTCTGGTCAATCCAGAAGTAAAAGGAGACACTCTTATGCCCCGTGAAACTAAATTTGATGCGATGAAGCTTCGGACGATGATCACCGAAAAGAAAAATGCGCAGCAGATCATGGATGCATTCGGTATCAATAAAAATAATCTGAAAGCCCATCTGACGAAGCTGATGATGCTGGATGAGAAGTTTTATAAAATCGAAGGAATGGATGCTCGTGTGGCATCTGGGAATGCCAAGTTTTCAAAGAATGGTCTCCGTCTGTCCCCGACCCTCCTGGCCAACTACGGCTTCAACCAGGGCGACGAGTTCAAGGTCTCCTGCATGGAAGTCGGGAAGATTGTGCTGGAGAAGAAGTAGTTTGTTTCAGTAGATAAAAGCAAAAGCCCATGTTCTCCCTTTTGAGTGAATTGTGTGGGCTTTGTTTCTCTTAATATCCGAATAAATTAATGTTTTAACTCTTCTATAGGAATTAGCTTTTCTAAATCAAGCAGGATCAATAGACGATCGTCAAGTTTGCCAACACCCTTGATGTATTCGGATCCTATCCCTGCGACAACGGCTGGTGGTGGTTCAACCGTATTCGATTGAATCCTTAGGACTTCTGACACCCCATCGACAACGAACCCGATAATCATGCCATGGAGTTCGATGACAATAATACGGGTTTGGCTATCATGAGCATGATACTCCATATTAAAGCGGCTTCGTAGATCAATGACGGGAATGACTTTTCCTCGAAGATTGATGACCCCTTCGACATGCGGTGGGGAACTCGGAACCTTCGTAATTGCCATGGTGCGGATGATTTCTTGCACCTTGAGGATATCGATACCAAACTCTTCCTCGCCAATCCCAAAGGTGACGAGTTGGAGGAGTTCATTTTCTTGTTTGGTGATTGTGGGCTCGCTCATGAGGCTCTCCCGAGTGCAAGGCGTTTTTTGCCAGAGGGGAGGGCAGCAGCTTCTGCACCACCTTCAGATTTCATCTCATCGATAAGGCGCTTTAATGTTTGAGCCTGATTAGCCAGTTCACTTACTGCTTGCGCTGATTGTCGCATCGCATCAGCAGTCTCGGACGAAATCTGAGTAACATTTACGAGATTACGGTTGATCTCTTCACTGGCTGAGGACTGTTCTTCTGAAGCCGTTGCAATGGAACGGACTTGGTCGGTAGTAGTTTCGGACAATTTGACGATTTCTTTTAGTGATTCGCCGGAATCGCTGGCCAACTTGGTGACATCCTCAATGGTTTTGCCAGACCTCTCCACATTGTCGATATTTTTCTTGGTCCCGTCCTGGATACCACGGATCGCTTGACCGACTTCTTTGGTAGCGGTCATTGTTTTTTCAGCGAGTTTTCGAACTTCGTCAGCAACGACTGCGAAACCTCGACCAGCTTCACCTGCCCTGGCCGCTTCAATGGCAGCATTAAGTGCAAGAAGGTTTGTCTGGTCTGCGATATCTGAAATTACGTTAAGGATTTGTCCGATTCCTTCGGCCTGTTTGCCTAAACTGCCCATATCATTCTTCATTTCATGGGACTGTTTTTGGATCTTTTCAATCCCTTGGACAACTTGACTGACAACATTTGCACCTGCTTCAGCCTTAATTTTCGCTTGGTCAGCAGTACTCGCTGCGTTTGAAGCATTTTTTGCAACTTCAAGTACTGTCGCATTCATTTCTTCCATAGAAGTTGCGGCCTCTCCAAAATGTCTGGACTGTTCTTCAGCGCCGTGACTTGATTGTTCTATTTGAGCTGAGAGTTGTTCGGAGGCAGAGGTGACGATTTCGACGATGGCTTCAAGTTGCTGAGCAGCTTGAAGCATCCCCTCTGCTTTTGCGTGCTCAGCCTTTTTCCGTGCCTCATCCGCCTCGGTCATTGCCTCCTTGGCCTTTTCAGACTCCTGGTGGGCCTCTTCGCCTTTTTGCTCCGCCTCGGAAATCTTGCTTCGCAAAGCTTCGACCATGACCCGCAGACTGTCAGCCAAGTGCCCGATCTGGTCCCGCTGGTGTACATCCAAGTCCTCGTTCAGATTGCCCTGGGCCACGGCTGCGGCGAAGATCACACCTTTTTTAAGCGGTGTCAGGATCGAATAGGTCAGGTACAACCCCAGAAGTATGGCTAGGGTAGGGGTAACCGCCATGAAAACGATCATCAGGATGATATCACTGTTAACTTCCGTAAATGAAGTCGTTCTGGTCTTTTCGGCTATGGATTTGGACAAATTAATAATGTTATCAAGGGCTTTAAGTGCGGCTAGGTTGGCATCGCGAGCCGGACCAAGGGCCATCTTCGTGGCCAAGGCCAGTATCTCGATCTTGTCCGGAGTAGACTCCCATTCCTTGATTTTCGTAAACACGTCATTATTGGACTTCACACCCACAGCCACTAATTCCTGAAAATCTTTCCAAAGTTTCGCGGTCTCAGCCGAACGTGGCAGGGCTTCGTAATCTTTAGTGGCTTTTTGATAGGCCTCACGGTAATCCATCACGGCCTTGTACTGGGCTTGCCGTTCATTCTGTGGCAACGTCGGGATTAGCATTCCCCTTTGTGTGCCAACCAAGCCTACTATACCAATCTGTATTCTACCCAGGGCCTCTACGGCTGGTAAGTCTAGATCGGCAATGGATTTCAAGGCGTCTTTGGAATCGGAAAGGGATGAGTAGCCGATATATCCCAAGATTACTGTCAGCAGCGCTATTATTATAAAACCAGAAACGAGACGCACAGAAATACTTGTGTTGTTCATTTTTCCCTTACATTGTTGGGAGTTGTATCAGTAACTGCGACTTGATGAACGAAATAAGGAGGCTATACTCCGACTCGAGCAGTAAGATCGATAGAGTATCGAAATTCATGTAAGTATTTACGGATTTTTACTATGAAGCCATGATTTGAAACCTTTTAAAAAATCTTCTTCCACGCTCCACAGTATTAACATAAAATTGCCATTATATTTTTTGAGTATTATTTTTACTTTATCAATTTCTCCTCTGAACTCGAAAATGTCAATATTTAATTTTATCAAAAAACAGCATCCCCAGCACCCTCGTAACCTCGTGCCCCTGGTATTCCAATTTAACAGATTAAAAGAACAACCAATTCACCTTCTTCCATCCGCCTCGAATCCCCGTCTCTCCTCCTTCCATGAAAAAAACTTGGCTTCCTCGTCCCCAAAACCTCCGTCTTTTGGCCCCGCCTGCGCTTGGCTGCCAATATATCACTATGATTATCACCACGGTGCCATCGCCTGCACCAGCGTATTTTCTCTTTAACTATTTAACTGACTTAAATAATTAACTATTTATAAAATGTCACTTCAATCTCAACCTCCATCCCCGTCACCAATCTCCATCACCTCAGACTCTTTCACCTCCTTTTTCACTCTCCGGGGAACTTTTTTCTTGACCAAGTGGGGGAGGGGAGGTAACTCCACCGAGCCACGGAGCGTAGGCGGTTTGCCAACGTCTCGGTGGTAAAAAAA
>Ga0183100_1001055_pt1 | contig 15370 bp, 9 predicted proteins | sample Biomet2_FD_127789 | JGI IMG/M metagenome (GOLD analysis project Ga0183100, IMG submission 127789) | Microbial communities from bioreactor (seeded with anoxic lake sediment) at LBNL, California, USA - Biofuel metagenome 2 | ecosystem: Engineered > Bioreactor > Anaerobic > Unclassified ...
GGCTCGCCCGCCGAGGTGAACCTCAAGGAGCACGACATCGTGAACATGCGCATGGCCGCCCACGCCGGGGCCAAGGTGCTGCTCGTGGGCGACATCGACCGCGGCGGGGTGTTCGCGGCGCTGGCGGGCACCTTCGGCATCCTCGACGAAGCCGAGCGCGCGCTGGTGGTGGGGCATGTGCTGAACAAATTCCGGGGCGACGCGTCCATCCTCGGCCCCGCGCTGGATTTTCTCTACCGCCGCACGGGGCGGCCGGTGCTGGGCGTGGTGCCCTGGCTGGCCGATCTGGCCCTGCCGGAGGAGGATTCCGTCGGCATCCGCAACACTGTTGCGGATAAATATAGCAAGCATTCGGATACGCTTGATATCGCCGTTGTGGTTCCACAGCGCATCTCCAACTTCAACGACCTGGACCCCCTGGCGGCCGAGCCCGACGTGCGCCTGCGCCTGGTGGCGAACGCCCTGGAGCTGGGGCGGCCGGACGCCGTGATTCTGCCCGGCAGCAAGAACACCATCGAGGACATGCGCGCGTTGCGCGGCGCGGGGTTCGCCGCGTCCCTGCGCGTCCTGCCGGAGGCCACACGGGTCATCGGCCTGTGCGCGGGCTTGCAGATGCTGGGCGTGCGCGTGGACGATCCCCTCGGCCTGGAATCGGGGCTGAAATCGGCCGAGGGCTTCGGGCTGCTGCCGCTGACCACGGAGCTGAAGCGGGAGAAGACGCTGACCCGCGTGGCCGTGCGCGACGAGCGCACCGGGCACGACGTGGCGGGCTATGAGATCCACCACGGTGAAACGACGCTTTCCCCGGACGGCGGGGCGCGGGTGCTCCTTGCCCAACCCGGCCGCGCGGAGGCGCAGGGCGCATCGGGCGGGCGCGCCCTCTCCTATGGGCTCGACGATGCGGCGTTGGCCGAGGGCGGGTTCTCCCGCGTGTGGGGCACCTACCTGCACGGCGTGTTCGACGCCGACGGCTTCCGCCGGGCTTTCCTCGACGATTTGCGCCGGGCGCGCGGCCTTGCCCCGCTTGGCGCGGTGCAGACGCGCTTCGGCCTGGAGCCCGCGCTGGAGCGGCTGGCCGCCAGCCTGCGCCGCCATCTGGACATGAACCGGGTGTACCAGGCCCTTGGGCTGCCAAAGCCCGGAGGTTTGCTGGGTTGAGGGCGGCGCCGAAGAGTATTGAAGGTGGGGAGCAACATATTCCATGCTCCTTTGACAACCTTGCACTGTAAAGAGTAAGGTATAGGAAAGGAATATGTGGAATGCGTGCGCGAACGGTACTAATACTTGATGATGAACCGGGCATCCGGGAGACATTGTCAGATTATCTTTCTGATATAGGGTACGCTACACGGTGCTTTGGGGATACGGAAAACGCCCTTTCCGCGCTGTGTGGGCAGCACTTCGACCTTGCCATAGTGGATGTGCGGCTGCCCGGAAAAGACGGGCATGCGTTTTTGCGCAGTGCTCTTGAGGCGCAGCCGGACTTGAAGACCATCATCTACACTGGCTCCGTGGAGTACATGCAGCAAGAGCTCGAGCCTTCCTTTCGGGACAGCGTGCTGGCCGTGTTCATCAAACCCGTAACGGACATGCAGACGTTTGTGGACGTGCTGCAACAGCTTCCAGAAACGTGATGCTCACTGGTGTTCAGACCGGCCCTATTCTCGTCGTCGAGGACGAGGAGATGCTGCGCCTGACACTGGGCGACCACTTGCGAGACCAGGGCTTCGAGGTGCTTGAGGCGGCCTGCGGCGAAGAGGCCTTGGCGCAGTTCCGCGAGCACCGGCCCGTTTTGGTGACGCTGGATTTGCGCATGTCGCCCATGGACGGCCAGGAGGTCCTCGCCCGCATCCGCGAAGCGGACCCGGACACGCCCGTCATCATCATTTCCGGCCAGGGACAGATGTCCGACGTGATTCTGGCCTTGCGCGGCGGAGCCTTCGACTATTTGGAAAAGCCCATCACGGACATGGCCATTCTCAACCATGCCGTAGAGCGCGCGCTGGAGCGCAGCGCCCTCAAGCGCGACAACGCCATGCTCTCCCGCAGTTTCTTGGCCGAGGGGCCCGAACGGCCGGAGGACTTTTCCGGAATCCTCACCGCCAGCACGCGCATGCGCGACATCTTCCGCTACAGCGAGGCCATCGCGCAAAGCGGCGAGCCTGTGCTCATCACCGGGGAAACCGGCGTGGGCAAGGAGCTGCTGGCCCACGCGCTGCACCGCTCCAGTCAGAGGCCCGGCCCCCTGGTGGCGGTGAATGCGGCCGGGCTGGATGAGCAGGCCTTTTCCGACACGCTTTTCGGGCATGTGCGCGGGGCCTTCACCGGCGCGGACAAGCCCCGCGAGGGCTTTATGGAAAAGGCCGCTGGCGGCACGCTGTTTCTCGACGAAGTGGGGGACCTGAGCCCGCAGGCCCAGCTGCGGCTGCTGCGCGTGTTGCAAGAGCGCGAGTACCACCCTCTTGGCTCGGATGTGTCCCGCCCCCTGCGCGCGCGCATTTTGGCAGCCACCAACAAATCCGTGGACGAACTGCGCGCCAGTCCGAACTTCCGGGCGGATTTTTTTTACCGGCTGGTCACCCACTCCGTGTCCCTGCCGCCCCTGCGGGAGCGCCGCGAGGACATCCTGCCGCTGCTGCGGCATTTTTTGGGCCAGGCGGCCGTGGCCATGCGTCGCCCTGTGCCGGACTGTTCTCCCAAACTCCTCGACCTGCTGCACACCTATCCGTTCCCCGGCAACGTGCGCGAACTCAAGGCCCTGGCTTACGACGCCCTGGGGAGGCTGCGCAGCGCCCTGCTTGGGCCGGAGGCCTTCCCCTGCCTGTGCGGAGGGGGGCAGGAAAGTGCCGACGTGGCTCTGCCCGCATTGAATCCTTTTGCCGACCTGCCCGCGTTGCCCACTCTGCGTTGCGCGACGGAGGCGCTCATAAGCGAGGCCATGCGCCGGGCCGGGGGCGTGCAGAAATCCGCCGCATTCATTTTGGGCATTACGCCGCAATCCCTGTGCGAACGCCTCAAGCGCAAAACACCCGCCTGATCAGGATATCCTGATCCTATCAGCATTCGCTGATCGCCCATTATCCTACAAGGATTGTTTGATAATTTCTGTTTCTGCGTCTCGCGCCGATCAGACTTTCCGTATCGGTTTGTCTTGCACATCCTTGGGGACGATATCTAACAATCTAAAATAACACGTCATCACGAATTACGTAGACTCGGCATGGTCCTTGTAACCGCTGGGCATCCGACCTGTTGAGGAGCCCCGCCATGGCCAAGGTCCTGTGCATTGATGACGAGCCCCTGATCCGCATGACCACCTGCGACTACCTCACCGACATCGGGCATGAGGTGCTTGAGGCGGAATGCGGTGAAAAGGGGCTGGCGCTCTTCCACGAGCACGGACCGGATGTGGTTCTGACCGATCTGCGCATGCCCGGCGGCGATGGTTTTTTCGTGGTGGAGCAGGTGGCCAAGACCTCGCCGGAGACGCCCATGATCATTCTCTCCGGCGCGGGCAACGTGGGCGACGCCATGAAGAGCCTGCGCCTGGGCGCCTGGGACTACCTGACAAAACCCGTGGGCGACTTTGATTTGCTGGGCCGCACCATAGACCGCCTGCTTGAAAAAGCGCGCGACCGCGCCGCCGCGCGCCTCTATCAGAGCGATTTGGAGCGGCGCAACCGCGACATGCAGGGAGAGATAGAGCACTGGTCCAGCTCCCACGCCAAGACGGTGCGCCGGCTGGAAATGGCCCTGCACACCAGCATCGACTCCCTGAACCAGGCCGTTGAGGAGAAAGATCCCTACACCGCCGGGCATAACAAGCGCGTGGCGAAAATCGCCACGGACATAGGCCGGGCCATGGACATGGACAGGGCCAGCCTGAACACCCTGTTCATTGCCGGGTTGCTGCACGACATCGGCAAAATCCGCGTGCCGGAAACCATTCTGAACAAGCCGAGCGAGCTGACGCCGGAGGAATACGAGCAGATCAAAAGCCACGTGACCGCCGGATACCGCATCCTTGAGCACATCCCCTTTGACGGCCCCGTGGCCGAAATAGTGCGGCAGCATCATGAGCGGTACGACGGCAGCGGCTACCCCAGCGGCCTCGCCGGGGAGGACATCATCCTCGAGGCGCGCATCATCGCCGTGGCCGACGTGTACGAGGCCCTAAGCTCCAACCGCCCTTACCGCGCCCGTCTGAACCCGGCCGATGCGCTGGCTTACGTGTGCGAACATTCCGGAACTCATTTTTGCCCGCGCTGCGTGGACGCGTTTTTGGCGCGTGTGGCCAAGGCACGCTGAAACAGGAGCAAACATGCGCGACGATGCACCCCTCTTTGCTGGCCGCCCGGTCATCCGCTTCCGGGCATATGGGCACCGCCACTTCGGCCGTTTGGAAAGCGACGGCGGGCGGCGCGTCCTGCTTATCGACATGGGCCGCGACGGCGCGCGCCTGCGTCTGGAGGAGGCCCCCGGCACGGCTGGGGATGGTCCGCAGGCACAGCCGCCGCGCAATGGCGCCCGCTGTGTGCTGCACAGCGGGGTGCGCATAGGCGGGCAGGGTCTCGCCCCGCTGGATGGACTGGTGGAATGGCGCGCCGGGCGCGAGCTCGGCATCCGCTTTCTCTCGCCGTGCGAGGTCAGCGTGCAAGAACTGCAACGGGCCATCGGCCTGGAGCGCGGCTAGGGGGGATGGCGGCCGCCGGAGCCTCTGGGCAGGGCCGCGCCCTGCTCCGCCTCGCCGCCCGGCTTTCCGGCGCGCCCGCCTGCGCGGAGGGCATTTTGAACCTGCGCGGGCAGGTCAATCCAATTATTGACAAGCGCAAGCGCCTCGGGCTTGCGCCAATGGCCCCGGACACGCGCAGCATGGTGTTCGCCTTGGCCGTGGCCGTCATCGGCTTTCTCGGCGACACCGTGTCCGGGGTGCGGCGCATCCCGGCATCAATGGTCGACCAGCTCCCGGCCGTGGCCGCCGGGGGGGCTCTAGGCATCGGGAACGTGGGCAAGCTGGAGGGACGGCCGCTCAGCCTGCTCCACGCCGCCCGCGTGCACTCTGGCGAGGACTTGGCCACCAGAACGAAATCAACCGAGAGAGGGGGAAGGGGATGAGTCTCAAGGTTTTGAATTCGCAGAGCTTGAGCGTGCGCCTGCTGGCGCTTGTCGCGGGGCTGTTGGTCGTGTCGTTCGCTGGGGTGGTGGTTTACGTAAGCCATATGAGCTACGCCAGCGCCTATGACGACCAGCGTGAATATCTAGCCAACGTGGCCAGGACCATGAGCACGGTATTGAACGAGGCCGTGGACGACAGCGTTTCCTCCGCCCGGATGCTGAGCACGCAGAAAGGCGTGGTGCAGGCCCTGCAGAACGGGCGCGACGAGGGCGACGTCGCCCATGCGCGCCTGTTGGCCTACCTCAAGGACGACAAGACCATCTGGTCGCTGTACGCCTTTGACAAGAATGGCCGTGTGCTGGCCGGGGGCAACGTCGCCACCGGCGACGAGCGCGGCAGCGACAAATCGTCCAACGCCGCCGTGCACGAGGTGCTTGCAGGCAAGGAGTACAGCGTGGATGGCGACGTGACGCGCACCTCCACGGGCAAGCTGGTGTACCGCGTGGCCTACCCCGTGCGCGACGCCCAGGGGGCGCTCCTCGGCGGGGTGCAGGTCGCCGTGGATATGGAGCATTTCACCAGCACCTATATTGACCCCGTGCGCATAGGAACGTCGGGGTATATTTTCCTGCTGGATGAGAAATGCCGCGTCATCGCCAAGCCCGGAGAAAAGGAATTGCTGCCCAAGGATTCCTCGGACCGGGCTTTTGTCCGCGACATGGTGTCGCGCAAGCATGGCGATATGAACTACGTGTCCGACGGGGTGTCCAAGATGACGGCCTTCGACCCCGTTCCGGCGGTGCATTGGGTTGTGGCCGCCAACGCCGTGGAAAGCGAGATGATGGCCGACGCCGTGCATATGCGCAACAGCGTCATCATTATGGGCGTGGCCGTGTGCCTGGTGTTGTGCGCCGCCATCCTCATCGTGCTGCGGCGCATGGTCGTGGCCCCGGTGCAGGCCATACAGGAGTTCTCCCGGCGCATCGCCGAGGGGCAGTACGATGCGCGTCTTGAGGGGTCCTTTTCCTGCGAGCTGGCCGAGCTGGCGCGCGATGCGGAGACCATGCGCGACAAGATCAAGACCGAGCTGAGCTACGCCAAGGCCGTGCTGGGCGGCTTCACCTCGCCGTGCGCGGTTTTCAATCCGCAGAACATGCTCACCTTCGTCAACCAGCAGCTGCTTTCCGCCATTGGGCGCGAGGGCCGCCCGGAGGACTGCCTGGGCATGACCTCCGGCGCGCTGCTGTACAACGACTCCGGCCGGGAGACCTTCTCCGTGCGCGCGCTGAAAACCGGCGCGCTGGAGCAGAAGGAAGTGGATTACGCTACCCTGAACGGCGTCAGCAAGATCTTCAACGTCACCTCCTCGCCCCTTACGGACATGGACGGCAACAACCAGGGCGCGCTTACCGTGTGGTTCGACCTCACCGACATCCGCGCCCAGGAGCGCAGGATAGCCGAGCAGAACGCCAAAATAGCCAGCGCCGCTGAAATGGCGGAGAAGGTCTCCGACCGTTTGGCCGCCGCCGCCACGGAGCTGGCCGCGCAGATTGAGGAATCCAGCCGCGGCACGGAACAGCAGAAGTCGCGCATCACCGAGACCGCCGCCGCCGTGGAGCAGATGAACGCCTCCATTCTCGAGGTGGCGCGCAACTCCGGCAACGCCGCCACCAACGCCGACGACACCAAGGGCCGGGCCGAACATGGCGCGCAGGTGGTGGGCGAGGCCATCACCACCATAGAGGCCATGCGCCAGCGTGTGCTGGAGATGACCGGAAACCTCGGCGAATTGGGCAAGCAGGCCGAGGGCATAGGCAACGTCATCGGCATCATCAGCGACATTGCCGATCAGACAAACCTGCTGGCGCTCAACGCCGCCATTGAGGCGGCGCGCGCAGGCGACGCAGGCCGCGGGTTCGCCGTTGTGGCCGACGAAGTGCGCAAGCTGGCCGAGAAAACCATGTCCGCCACCCGCGAGGTCGGCGAGGCCATCACCGCCATTCAGCACGGCGCGCACCGCAGCATCGGCTCCGTGGAGCAGGCCGAGCGCGACGTGGAGGGCAGCGTGCAAATGGCCGAAAAAGCCGGCGCGGCCCTGCGGGAAATCGTCACCGTGGCCGTGGGCACCTCGGACATGGTGCGCAGCATAGCCGCCGCGGCAGAGGAACAGTCCGCCGCATCGGAGCAGATCACCCACTCCACCGAGGAGATCAACGTGGTGGCCGGGGAAACAGCCGACGCCATGAACCAGTCGGCCCAGGCGGTTTCCGAACTTTCGCGCCTGGCCGAGGACCTCAAGAATATCATCGAGGATATGCAGGCGGCCTGATTACGCACCGCGCCAGCATGGGGTTTGCCGGCCCCGCGTCCGCATGTTTTGACCGCGCGGGCGCGGGGCCGTCTTGTCAGGCGGCGGACGCCCGCCGCGTGAGGGGCAGCCGCAGGATGAAGCGCGTGCCCTGGCCGGGCTCGGAACTGACGTCAAGCGAGCCCCGGTGGGTGGTGGTGACGATGAAGTACGAGACGGACAAGCCCAGCCCGGTGCCCTCGCCAACCTTCTTGGTGGTGTAGAAGGGCTCGAACACGCGGCTTTGCCGAGCCTGGGGAATGCCTGGCCCGTTGTCCGCAATCTCCAGCACGGCTTGGTCTTCCCGCGCGTAGGCGCGAACGCTTATGGCGGGCTCCGGCGTCTGGGCCTCGGCCATGGCCTGGGCGGCGTTGCGCAGCAGGTTGAGCAGCACCTGCTCTATCTCCAGGGGCAGGCAGGGAACGTTGGGCAGCCCGGGTTCAAAATCGCACGTCAGGCGGATCTGCTTGAAGTCGTACCGCTTTTTCAGGTCGTAGTCGCTTTCCGCCAGGGAAACGGCGTGGAGCACAAGCTCCTCCAAGTCCTGGTTCATCATGCCCGAATCGCTGCTGCGGCTGAAGCGCAGCATGTTGCGCACAATGCCCGCGGCCCGTTCCCCGGCCTCGCGTATGCCTTCAAGGTAGCGCAAAATATTCCTGCGCCGCAGGTACTCGGCCACGTCCGTCAGGTTCAGGCCAAGGGCCTCGGCCTCGCGCTGGTTTGCCGGCATGGCCGGGTCCAGGCGGCGTTGCACCCCCATGGCGGACTGGAAGATGATGCCCAGAGGGTTGTTGATCTCATGGGCCATGCCTGCGGCCAAGCCGCCAAGCGACAGCATCTTTTCCGTTTGCACCATGCTTTGCTGCGCCATTTTGACCTCGGTCACGTCGCGGACGAGGTTGATGAAGCAGGCCTCCCCGGCGAGATGGATGCACTGAGCCGAGGCCACGGCGCTGCGCAGCGCGCCATTGGCCCGGCGCAGCTGGAAATCGAAGTCCACCACCACGCCCTCGCGCAGAATGCGGGCAAGGAAGGCCTCGTGTCGGGCGGGATCGTCCCAGAGACCGAGGTCGGAGGTGGGGCGGCCCAGAATCTGTTCGCGCGGATGTCCTGTGAGGGTTTCAAACGCCCTGTTCGTGTCCACGACGACGGCATCGGACAGGCGCACGATGGCGATGCCGTAGGGCGCCATGGCGAAGACCTTGGAGAACTTCTCCTCGGACTGGCGCAGCAGCCGTTCGGCATTCTTGCGCTCGGTCACGTCGCGCATCACGGAAAGCGTGGTGAGGGCGCCGTTCACCTCAACGGCGTTCAGACTTATCTCGACCGGAAAGAGCTCGCCGTCGGCGCGGACGTGCATCCATTCAAAGCGCAGCATGTTTCCGGTGCGGGCCCCTTGAAGCACGCGGCGCCCGACCTCGCGGCTGGGTTCGCCATCAGGCTGGAGCGCGGGCGAAAAGTCCAGCGGGGTGCGGCCGATGAGCTCCTCGCGGTTGAGCTGGAACATCTTTGCGGCGCTGATGTTGCAGTCCACGATGCGCCCGTCCTCCAGCATGAGGACGCTGTCGTGCGCGGCGGAGAGCAGCATTTGGAGCCTGCGTTCACTCAAGGCCAGAGCGTCCTCCGCATCTTTGCGCGCGCTGATGTTTTGCAGCACGCCGAGTATCCGCGCGGCCTCGCCATCCTCCCCGGGGAGGAACAGGCCGCAGGCGTGCATGTGAATGTATCGTCCGTTCTTGTGCTGCAGGCGGTAGTCGGTTTCGAATTCCCCGCATCGTTTGCGCGCCGTGGCCAAAATGTTCAGCACCGCCGGGGCGTCTTTCGGGTGCAGGCGTGATTTCCAGATTTCCGGCGAGCCATCCAGCTCGCCGTCCTCCAGGCCCAGCACGTCGGTGAGCGGCCCGCTCCAGGTGACCCAGTCGGACTCGCGCTCATAGTCGTAGAACAAATGCTTGGCCGTGGCGTTGACGATGTCGAAACGCCGCATCCAGCTCCGCACCTCGGCCTCGCGGCGGCGGCGGTCGGTTATGTCGCGGGCGATGCCCAGCACGCCGATGAGCTTGCCCTCGCTGTCGCGCATGGGGGTCTTGAGTGTCTCGAAAAGGCGCTCCTGGCCGGTTTCGGCCACGCGCAGACGTTCCTCGAAGCGCAGCATGCGGTTTTCCGTCAGAACCTGCCGGTCGCTGGAGAGGAAGGACGCATCCTCCTCCGAATCGCCGGTCAGGGTTTCGCCGGTGCGGCCCGCAAGCTCCGCCTCCCTGACGCCGTGCACCCGCTCGAAGGCCGGGTTGCAGGTAATGTATCGTCCGAGGGGATCCTTGAGCCACACAAGATCGGGGAAATTCTCCTTGAGGGCGGAGAGCAGGGCCTGGCTTTCGCGCAGGGCCTGCTCCACATTCTTGCGGTCGGTCATGTCGCGGGCGATGCCCAGCACGCCGATGAGTTTGCCCTCGCTGTCGCGCATGGGGGTCTTGAGCGTCTCGAAGAGGCGCTCCTGGCCGGTTTCGGCCACGCGCAGGCATTCCTCAAACCGCAGCGGTCCGCTCTCGGTCAGGGCCCTCCGGTCGGATTCCAGGCAGAGGTCCGCGGCTTCGGGCAGGGCTTCAAGATCGTAGTCGGTGCGGCCCGCAAGTTCCGCCTCCCTGACGCCGTACACGCGTTCAAAGGCCGGGTTGCAGGTAATGTATCGGCCGAGGGGATCCTTGAGCCATACAAGATCGGGGATGCTCTCCTTAAGGGCGGAGAGCAGGGCCTGGCTTTCGCGCAGGGCCAGTTCCGCGCGTTTGCGTTCGGTCAGGTCCACGGTCATGGAGAGCAGGCAAGGCTGCCCGCCGAGGCTGATGGGCGTGGAGGAGCAGAGCAGGTGGCCGATGTCGCCGCCGGGCCGCAGCACGCGCAGCTCGCGCTCGCGCAGGCCGCCGCACTCCAGTTCCTCGCGGAACAGGTCGGCGGGTTCGTAGTCCGCGTAGCGCACCATCTGGGCCGGGTCGCCGCCGAGCAATTGTTCCCGCGTCAGGCGCAGCCGTTTCAGACAGGCGGAGTTGGCGTCGAGGAACGCGCCGTCCGACGCGCGGTTGATGGTGATGGCGAAGGGCGCGTTTTCAAAGATGGAGCGGAAGCGCGCCTCGCTTTCGGCCAACTGGCGGCGTACGGCCTCCGCCTCGGAAACATCGCGGACGATGCCCACCACGCGTTCAACGCCCCCGTCCGGACCGGGCACGGGGCAGGCCAACAGCTGGAATTCTCCGCCGATGGTGACCACGGGCTCATCCAGCCGCTCACCCGCCGCGCAGCGTTCAAACAGCGTCCACAGGTCGGGCCGGTGACTGAACACCTCTCGCAGGTGGCGGCCGGTCAACCGCTCGGGCGTCAGCCCCATGGAGGCCAGCCGCCGTCCTTCCACAAAGCGGAACACGCCCGCGGCGTCGAGGGTGAAAATGATGGTGTTAGCGCTTTCAACAATGGTGCGCACGCTGGCGTCGCGCTCACGCAGCTCCATTTCTATTTTTGCGCGGCGGGCCAGCTCCAGGGTCAGCTCCGCGTTGTTCGCCAACAACCGGCGGCGCAACCTCCGCGCGTGGAGCAGAAAACCGGCGGCGAGGAAGAAAAGGGCCAGTGCGGCCAGCTCGGCGCCCCAGGTGGGCTGGAGCGGCATGGCGGTTGGCGGCTGCAGCGCCAGGGCCGGACCCGCTGGAATCAGAATTCCTGTAACCGTAAGCGGTAATACACTGAGTTTGGGCATCAATTCCTCTTCCGCTGCGGCCGACGAATGGGGATAGGCGCCGGCACCGACTATCTTATACGCAAGAAAGGCCGAATGTCCAAGCTGTTGGGTGCGCGCGGTCCCGTCCCTTGGCGGCCTCTTTTCAAAACACCTGTTTTGAGCTAGTGCCAGGGTTCCGCTTATGGGCGCAGCGCGCCCGCAACATCTAGAGCGCCGGGAGTCTCAATGCGTTTGTACAACACCATGGGCCGGACCAAGCAGGAGTTCACCCCGCTGCGCGGCAACGCCGTCTCCATGTACGTTTGCGGCATCACCGCCTATGACTACTGCCATATCGGCCACGCGCGCAGCGCCGTGGTCTTTGACGTGCTTGTGCGCTACCTGCGCCACAAGGGCTACGACGTCACCTTCGTGCGCAACTTCACCGACGTGGACGACAAGATCATCAAGCGCGCCAATGAGGTTGGAGCGAATTCCAAGGACATCGCCGAGAAGTTCATCGGCGAGTTCTATGTGGACATGGACGCGCTGGGCGTGCTGCGGGCCGATGTGGAGCCCAAGTGCACCGAGCACATTCCAGAGATGGTCGCCCTCACCCAGGGCCTCATCGACAAGGGCCACGCCTACGCCACCCCCTCGGGCGACGTGTATTTCAAGGTCCGCAGCTTCGACGGCTACGGCAAGCTCTCGGGCCGCAACATCGAGGATCTGGTCTCCGGCGCGCGCGTGGAGCCCGGCGAGGAGAAGCAGGATCCCCTGGACTTCGCCCTCTGGAAGGCCGCCAAGCCCGGCGAGCCCAGCTGGGAAAGCCCCTGGGGCCTCGGCCGTCCCGGCTGGCACCTGGAATGCAGCGCCATGAGCGAAAAGTACATGCCCCTGCCGCTGGACATCCACGGCGGCGGTCAGGATCTGGCCTTCCCGCACCACGAGAACGAAATCGCCCAGAGCGAGGCCGCAACGGGCAAGGAATTCGCCAAATTCTGGGTCCACAACGGCTTCGTGCAGATCAACTCCGAGAAGATGTCCAAGTCGCTCGGCAACTTCTTCACCATCCGCGACATCACCGCCAAGTTCCTGCCCGAGGTGCTGCGCTACTTCCTCTTGACCATGCACTACCGCAGCCCGCTGGATTTCTCCTTCGACGCCCTGGAAGAGGGTGAAAAGGGCGTGCGCCGCATTTACGCCGCCCTGGCGCAGGTGGACGCCGCCCTGGCCGGGACCAAGTGGTCCAAGACCCCGCTGCCGCAGGACATCCTCGACGAGCAGGCCGGATACGAGAAGGGCTTTGTGGAGGCCTTCGAGGACGACGTGAACACCGCCGCCGCCCTGGGGCATCTCTTCGGCATGGTGCGCCTGGCCGGCCGCGTGCTGGAGGACAAGGCCCTGCGCAAGGCCGAGGCCGGACGCGACCTGCTCGCGCGCATCAAGGCCGAGGTGGCCAAATGGTCCGGGGTGCTCGGTGTGTTCGCCCGCGAGCCCGAGGCCTTCCTCGCGGATCTCAAGGCCTGCCGCGCCGCCCGCGCGGGCATAGACCCCGCCAAGGTGGAGGGTCTGCTGGCCGACCGTCTGGAGGCGCGCAAGAACAAGGACTTCGCCCGTTCCGACGCCATTCGCGACGAGCTTGCCGCCATGAAGGTGGAAGTGAAGGACACGCCGCAAGGCCAGGCCTGGGACGTGCTGTAGCGTTTGAACATTTGAGAATACGGCTGGCGGGCGCAAGACCCGCCGGACCCGCAACGGAAACGGCCGGAGCCCCCAGCGCATGCGCGGTGGCCCCGGCCTTTTCCGTTCATGCTGGCGCGGCTTGCGGCGGCGCGGGGGGAGGCGGCAATCCCCGCCGCAAAGGGGTACAATTCTTGACGCCCATACCCCGCGGCGGTAGAAGGTGTTTGAGGCGTCATCCAGACGTTTGTCCCAGACGTTTGTCCCAGGCGTTTGCCCCAGGCGTTTGCCCCAAGAGTCGTTTGCTCCAGGCGTTTGTCCCAGGGGCTTGTCCCCGCGCTTGCCGCGGCGGCGATGCCTCCGCATGATTTGGCGGCTTAGACCTTACGGCGAAAGGACGGCCCATGCTGCATCGCGAATCTTTGCTTTTGCCCGCTCTTACGACGGCCGCGCTTCTGCTGGCCGCCTGCGGCGGCGACAAGGCCCCGCAACCCAAGACCGTCAGCGCCCCCACGGTGCGCGCCGCCCTGTACGACGCCCAGGAGTGCCGCAGCCTGACCGGCGAGGTGCGCTCGCAGAACAGCGTCACCTTGTCGAGCAAGGTGGCGGGCACGGTGACGGAGGTTTTGGCCACGGAAGGGCAGGTGGTGGAGAAGGGGCAGGTCATTCTGCGCATCGACAACACCGAGCTCAAACAGCGGGTGGAGGCGGTGCAGTCCACCGCGCGGCAGGCCGGGCTGGAGCGCCAGGCCATAGCCGCCCGCAGGGACATGGCCAAGGTGAACCTGGAGCGCATGCAGAAGCTTTTCGCCTACCGGGCCGTGAGCCGCGACGAACTGGACCGCGCGAACACGGAGTACGTCGCCCTGCGCAAGCAGGAGCAGGCCATGGCCGCCAGCGAGGCCTCCGCCGGGCACCAAGGGGCCGAGGCGCGCTCGCTCATGGGCTACAGCGTGGTTACCGCGCCGTTCAAGGGCGTGCTCTCCCGCCGGTATGTGGACCAGGGGGCTTTTGTGGCCGCAGGCGCGCCCCTGGCCGCCGTGGACGACAGCCAGGGCGGCTACGAGGTGGAGGCTCAGGCCGACGAGAGCATGATGCGCGACCTGCGCCCGGGGCTTGAAGTGCTGGGGCTGGTGCCCGCCGTCTCGGCCACGCCGTTTTTGACGCGCCTGACCACAGTGGTGAACCGGGTGGACCCGGCCACGCGCACGTTCAAGGTGCGCGCCGCGTATGTGCCGCCGTCCGGTTCGTCTGGCCTGCCCAATTCGTCCGTCTTTTCCAGTTCGGCCAGTTCGGCCGCACCCGCCGTCAGCCAGGCCAATGCCACGGCCAATGCCACGGCCAACGCCGAAAGCCCGCACGCGGGCATGTTCGGCAAGGTCTGCGTGCCCATGCTGCAGGCGCGGCGGCTGCTCATTCCCGCATCGGCCGTGCGCCAGCGCGGGGAGCTGGCCACCGTGCTGGTGGTGGATGAAAAGAATGTGCTGCGCTTGCGGCTGGTCAAGCTCGGCGGGGTGTACCTCAAGGCGGAGCTCGGCGGGCAGCCGTACATCGTGCAGGCGCAGGAAGAGCTGACGGCCGGGAAGAACCCGCCGGGCGGGCTCATGGCCGAGGTCCTCTCCGGCCTCACCCCCGGCGAGATCATCGTGGACGGCGGACCGGACACCCTGCGCGAGGGCGACCGGCTTGCTCCTTCCGCGCCGGCGGCGCAACCGGCCCCCGCGGCGCAGTCAGCGCCCGCGGCCCAGTCAGCGCAGACGCCGAAGCAGTAGGCTCCGCCATGCCCGAAACGCCGCCGCCCGATTCGAAAACTCCCGGCCCGAATAGTTCCGGCCCGGACATCTCCGGTCCGCAAGGTCCTGAGGGCCACGAGGGCCCGTTGGACTCGCAGGACTCGCAGGACTTGAAGGACCCGAAAGACTTGAAAGACCCGAAGGGTCCGCAGGACTCGAATGACCCGAAGGGTCCGCAGGACTTGAAAGACCCGAAGGGTCCGAAGGGGCCGAAGGGGCCGATGGGCCATGAGCACGCGCTGCTCTCGCGCATCACCGCCAGCTTCGTGAACTCCAAGCTCGTGCCGCTCATCATCCTGGCGGCGCTCCTGCTGGGAGCGTTCGCCGTGTTGCGCACGCCGAGCGAGGAGGAGCCGCAGATCGTCGTGCCCATGATCGACGTGATGGTGGACATGCCCGGCGCCACGCCCCGGGAGATCGAGACCCGCGTGGTGGGTCCCATGGAGAAGCTGCTGTGGGAGATTCCCGGCGTGGAGTATGTGTATTCCACGGCCCAGGACGGCCACGCCCTCACCATCGTGCGCTTTTACGTGGGCCAGGATGTGGAGAAGAGCGTGGTCAAAACCTACGCCAAGCTCTACGAGCACCTGGACTGGATTCCGCCCGGATGTTCGCGGCCCATTTTGAAGCCGCGCAGCATCGACGACGTGCCGGTGCTGGCGGTGAGCTTCCATGGCGACGGGTACGACGGCCGCGCGCTGCGGCAGGTTGCGGCGGAGGCGGCGGAG
>Ga0183100_1001056_pt1 | contig 15357 bp, 14 predicted proteins | sample Biomet2_FD_127789 | JGI IMG/M metagenome (GOLD analysis project Ga0183100, IMG submission 127789) | Microbial communities from bioreactor (seeded with anoxic lake sediment) at LBNL, California, USA - Biofuel metagenome 2 | ecosystem: Engineered > Bioreactor > Anaerobic > Unclassified ...
AGCCCGCTGATCCATCCCCTGCGCCCGTCGTCCGGACGGTGGCGCCCCAGGGCCTCGTGTACCTGGTCCACCAGCCGTAGGGCGAGGTCCAGGTGCCTGCGCTCGCCGGTGAGGCGATGAAGGCCCAGGTAGTTGCACACCGCGAAGGCGTCCGTCCACAGGTACCGCTGTGGCTCCCCTCCCTCCGGTTCCAGCCCAGTGCGGAGGGCGAAGTCCAGCATCAGGTCCTCGGCCATCGAGATCGCGTCGTTCGGCTCCATGACAACCGGCATGATTTCGGTGCGCGGTCGTAATCAAGGTGTCGGTGCGCGGCCCAGCCGTTATACCCAGCGACCGGTCCCCGCGGCACGGCCCGGTCGTGGATGACAGCCACCTTTAAATCGAGGCCCAGTCATAGGCGGTCTCATGCCCGGGACCAAGAAGAAGACGGACCCATTGAAGATCATCAAGCCGGCCATGGACCTGTTCGCGAGCAAGGGCTTCTCCAAGGTCACGATGGCGAGCATAGTCAAGGCCTCCGGGCTCCCTGCGGCCGAGGTGACCGCGCTGTACCCGACCAAGGAGGAGCTGCTGATCGCCGCCTTCCGCATCGGCCAGAGAAAGATGGAGGAGCGCTTCCGGACGGTCCAGACCGGGGACCTCAAGGCCCATGTCGAAGAGCTGTTCGAGGGTATCATGGACGGCCTCATGCCCTTCGGCCCCCAGCTGCACCTCAGCCTGATCTACCAGGCGACCGAGGACAAGATCCTCGTGGAGATCATCAAGCGGTCCTCGAAGAGCGTCAACTTCGCCGTGAAGGCCTACCTGATGCAGATGGTCGGCGACTCCATCATCGACGAGGTGGAGGGGGTGGAGAAGGTCAACGAGGAGATGGTCGCCTCGCTCATCGAGGATGTCGCCACGGTCCTGGAGGGCAAGAAGTTGCCGGCCATAAAAAAGACGTGGGTGGCGCACATCATGAAGATGCTTCCCCCGTCCACCAAGACTACCGTCTCTCTGGCGTTCTAGCCCGCCCGCGGAGCAACCTCCGCAACGATTTTATAGGGCGGGGTCCGAGCCGCAGGCATGTCCCGAACCCATATGGAACGCGTGGTGGACGCGAGGCTCAGGATACTGGAGAACGAAGTGCCGGACACCGTCAGGGATCACGAGATCATAACCGATGACGGTCTCGACCGCGGGGTCATCACCGTTCACGACCTCGAGGGCCATGTGCTGTACGTGGAGTTCGTGGAGAGCGAGGAGAGCCTCACCAGGCCGGGAGCGCTGGAGCAGTTCAACGAGGCGACCTCATCCGGCTGCAGGGCCCTGGTCATCGTCCCCGACGAGGCCCGCTCCGCCGCCGAGCTGCTGTCCAGGGGCGGTAATCCGTCCATCGAGCTGGTAAGCTACGGGGTGGTGGGCATCTATCTTTTGATCTGAGCGCGCAGGAAAAAGGCGCGCGTCGGACCGTTGAGGAAATTATGGAAAGGGTTTGGAGGAGCGGATGTCCTCAGATCATCCTCTTGCCCGCGTCGTAGGTCGGGCTCTCGTTCCAGACCTCTTCGGCCTTCAGCAGCCACAGCCCCTTCAGGTCGAACTTCATGCTCTTGAAGACGCCGGCCATCTTGTCGAACACCGGCCCCGAGGTCTGGTAGTCCTTCACCGACGCCTTGACCTCGTAGGACTTGAAGCCCTGGGACACCAGGATGGACACCTTGGTCTTCTCCTTCTGGGCCAGCACGAGGTTGTCGTGGGTCTTGTGCATGAAGATCTCGCCGATGAAGATGGTCTCCGGGTCGATGGCCCCCGCACCGCCGACGTTGATGATGTGCACATCGTTGTTGGCGCTCCTCGTTCCCAATACCTTCGCCGCTTTCTGCTCGTTCATCAATGCGAACACTTCGTCAGGTAAAGCTACCATGTTCTCACCGCCTGAGTGAGGGATTACAAAATACTTTAATATTCCTAAGCAATACTTTTCTATTCAACCATGACAAGCCAGGACATGATAGACGAGATCCGGTCCCTGAGAAGCGAGATGGGCACGCTGGGGGACCACATGGTGCAGCTGCGGTATGCCGACATCAAGAGCGCCTTCCTCGAGCAGATCCGGATGGCCGTGGGAGAGGAAGGCCGCCGGACCTTCCGGACCGACGCCCCGGCCCTCAGCGCAGCGTCCCAGTGCGAGTTCAAGTCGGTGTGCCTGTCGAAGCTGGAGGACGCCGTGGACGTGGCCTCCGACCTGTTCATGAAGGACGACGTGGAGGGGGCGAGGCGAATGCTGGACGACATGGAGCACCTCGTCTCCGACGAGTGCTCGTCGTGCCAGGACGCTGAGTGCTCGAGGAGCGCCAAGGAGATCATCCGGCGGGTGAAGGCCGTGCTGCAGGTGTACAACGGCCTGACCGAGAGGTTCGGCCAGGCCTCCAAGGCCGACCTGCCGGCGACCCCGGCGGAGGGGATATCGCCGGAGCAGGCCGAGAGCCTCCTCGATCCCCTGGCCAATGCCTGGAGGATCAAGGTGCTGATCGCGCTGCGCCGGGGCGAGCACAGCCTCACCGAGCTGGGCCGGGCGGTCGAGCTGCGGACCGGGCACCTGCAGTTCCACCTCCGCGCGCTGATCGGGGCGGGGTACGTGGAGCAGGACCGCCGCAAGCACGTCTACCGGATCACCGAGCGGGGGAACGTCGCCCTGCGGTGGACGGAGGACGTCGTCGGCCGCCTGGGGCCGGTCGCGGACGGCGCGAGGGACGCCGATGGGCGCTGACCAGGTCCTGGGCATCATCGGCTGCCCCATCCTCGAGGACGAGATCGTCCACGCGGTGGGGGCGGACCGCAGCGTATCCAAAGTCATGGTCATCAGGAACGAGGACTCCGCGAACCTCGTGAGAAAGCTGGAAGCCTTGGACGCCGGGCCGGCGGTCGAGCTCGTGGAGCTGGGGGAGGTGACATCCCTCGATCCGGGCGAGTTCGCCCTCCTCGTCATGATGAAGCCCATGGCCCTGCACGAGGACCCCGGCAGGCTGAGGGAGGAGGTCGCGGCCACTGCGGTCTGGATGGCTTCCCTGTGCAGTTCCATTCTCCTGTTCTACGGCCTGTGCGGCAACGCCTTCCGCGACGTGGGCTCGATGGCCCGTTCGGTGGGCAGGCCCATCACCATCCTCTCTGATGCCGAGGACCGGCCGGTGGACGACTGCATCGCCGCGGTCCTCGGTGGCACCGACGGGTACCTGCGGCTGCTGAAGCGGTACCCTGGGGTGTTCTATCTGACCCCGGGGTGGGCAGAGAACTGGCGCACCCTCATGAGCAAGATGGAGATCACCCGGGGGATCGACGGCGACGACCTGGCCACCCTCAGGTGGATGTTCGAACTGGCCGGGTACAAGCTGGCGCTGAAGATCCAGACCGGCCTGGGGGACCAGGAGCACTTCGACGCCCGCATCGACGAGTTCATCCGCACCTTCGGCTTCCAGAGGAAGGAGCTGGAGGGCGAGCTCGTCACCCTGGAGTGCGTTGACCGGTCCTACGCTGAGGCCAAGGCCAAGCTCGCCTAGCTGTGCCTTGGTTCGTCATCATCTGCAGCGTTGGCGAGTGGGTTCAAATACCTCGGGCTTGGACCATTCTACATGAGAGCAATGAGCGGATCGAGCGGTTCAGGACAGGGCGTCGGGCGGCCCAGGGCATGCAAGATAGCGTTCACCGCGGACGGGACAACGGTCGACAGCACCATATCCCGTTCCCTGGCGAGAGCACCATACTTCATCATCGCCGAGGGCGACCCCGGGAACCTGAACGTCAGGGAGAACCCGGGGAAGGAGATGGGATCGGAGGGAGGCGAGGCCGCCGCAGCGGCCCTGGTGAAGGAAAAGGTCAACACCGTGGTCACCAACAACATCGGCCCCAAGGCGGCCAAGATCCTGGAGGACGCCCACATCTCCGTCCACGCGGGATGCCACGGCACCGTCTCCGAGGCGATGGCCAAGTGCCTCTCCGGAAAGCTCATCGAGACCCACGGGGCCAGCTACTCCGGCTGCCTGGAGACCCCGGGCACATCGAAGGCCGATCAGTGACCTAGGGCCTCATCGCTGAGGGACGTCGGATACAGCGTCTCAGTGGTGATGCTGGCACATCATGCCGGGGGACGGGGGGGAGAGCTGACCGCCCTTGATCTGCTCCACCACGTCCTTCACGCTCCCGCTGGCCCCGCACAGCACGGTGATGCCCAGCTCGGCGCACCGGTCCGCGGCCTTGGCGCCCAGGTGGCCGACGGCCACGGTGTCGGCACCCGTGGACCGGAGCAGCTCGGGCGGGCTGACCGTCCCGCCCATGTGGTCGCTGGTGTTGTCGATGATGGTCAATCCCCCGGTCTCCATGTTCAGCAGGGTGAAGGTGGGAGCTTTCCCAAAATGCTCGTACACCCGGTCGTCCCAGCCCTTGTTGCCCTGCGTCGGTATCGCGATGATCATCATGCCGTTATCTCCAAGGCGGGCCATGATGGCACAGGCCGCACCTCGTCCTCGCTCATTCTCCGCTGGGACATGAGGGTTGCTCCGGACATGTCCGGTCAATCGGACCTCAGGTGCTTCTCGATGACCGCTCTCTCCGCCCGCTTCAGCACCTCGCCCAGCGATGAGGGGGCCATGCCCAGACGCTTGGCCAGCTCGGAGAGGTGCACCCGCTTGGGCGTCTCATAGTAGCCTTCCCTCAAGGCTAGTGCTAGCACCTCCTCCTGCCTCTTCGTCAGCAATACCTCGTCCCTGATCGCCCCGACCCGCTCGACCTCGACCTGGCATCCCGCCTTGCGGAGCTCCTCGACCAGGGATAGCAGGGAGCCCTCCCTTCCGCTGACCACCTTCCATCTCACCCGGCCGTCATCGAGGCTCTGGGCCGCGACCATGAAGCAGTCCGATGCCGCGAGCACCTGGCCCGCCCGGCAGGTGCGGTTGACCACCGTCGCCGATACCTTGCCCCCGTCGGTCCTGGACACCTCCACCCTCTCCACCGTGGGGTGCTTCCGCATGCCCTCGATGACCCTCCCCGCGTCCTCGCTCTCATCGAACTCAATAAGGCTGCGGCCGCCGGTGGTGCCGTAGGGGAGGCACTGCTGGAAGTGTATGACGATGCTGTTGTGCTCGCAGACATCGTTCACCCAGGTATCGGGAAGGCGGAGCTTCAGGGAGGCCTCCATCATGAGCAGGGAATCGCCGTGGCCTACTTCAAACCTAGGTACGAACCATCCAGCATAACGTCCCTAGGGCTTTCCCGTCCCGTCCTCGGCTCCAGGGGCGGCGATGCTCAGGCTGAGCCTGGAGCGGACCTGATCGTACACCCGCTTGTAGCGGTTCCACACTAGGTACAGGATGACCAACCAGGTCATCAGGAGGAACAGCAGGGCGGGGTACATCCCCGCCCCGAACAGCGTGACGAAGGGGGCGAACAGCAGGATGAGCACCAGCCCCAGCGCCATGTCCCCCAGGTTGCGGAGCAGGCGGTAGGCGGGGGTGCGTCTCCCTTCCCCGGCGCCCGCCGGACAGCTGGCGAGTATGCCGGCCATGCGTCGGACCCCCCTCATGGTGTTGAACACCGCCGGGGTGATGATGATCAGGCCGGCCAGGAAGAGCAGGAGCACCGGGAGGACGTGCAGCCCCTCGGCCATCCACTGGAGCCTCCCGCTCATCGACGAGAGCAGGTTGATGAGCAGCATCACGCTGATGATGACCACAAGGTCCACGGAGACGAGGAACAGTTCGGAGGTCGCCTTCTTCCTCGTCTCCGACGACGCTCCCAGCCGCCTCCCCGCCTCGTCCTTGAAAGCGTTGATGCGGACGAAGGAGCGCATGAGCCTCGCCGGGACGCAGCGCACCAGGCCGTCGTAGATGCGGTCGGAGCTCCGGGTCAGGACCGGCAGGAGGACCATGGTGAATATCGCCGCCCCAAAGACCGAGGAGTAGAAGCCTTGGTCGATGAGCCCCGCGTCCAGGGCGGTCTTGGCGATGATGAAGGCGAACTCCCCCATGGCCACCAGGCTCACGCCGACCCTGAAGCTGGAGCGCATCTCCATGCCGTTGACGTACGAGGCCAGGGAGACGCTGGCGAGCTTGGCCAGGGTGAAGGTGACGACGATGACGACCGCCAGGGGGAGCCCGGACAGGACCAGCGCGGGGTCGATCTGCATGCCGATGGAGATAAAGAACACCGCCATGAACAGCTCCTTCATCGGCTCGACCTTGGACTTGATGACCGAGACGTAGGCGGACTGGGAGACGATGACCCCCATGAGGAAGGCCCCGATAGCGATGGACAGCCCGACGAAGCTGGAGGCCAGGGCCATGGCGAAGCACAGGGCCACGGCCACGATGAGCAGGGTCTCCCCGGAATAGCGGCGGGCGATCCAGTCCAGCAGCCGCGGTATTACTGTGATTCCGAGGACGATGCTCAGGGCGATGAACACCAGGATGATCAGCACCATGCTGAGGGTGGAGCCGAGGGTCGGGGACTCTCCCACCAGCAGGGGCGCGGCCAGGGTGAGGATGATGACCTGCCCGATGTCCTCGAGCACGGTCACCCCGATGGCGAGCTTGGACTCCGGGGTGCCCATCTTCCCCTGGCTGTGGAGCACCCCCACCACCACCGCGGTGCTGGTGCCGGAGATGATGGCCCCCAGGAAGACGGAGGTCACCGCGTCCAGCCCCAGCAGCATGGTGCCGACCAGGAACCCGATCATGACCATGGTGGTCATGTTGATGGTGACGACGGTGATGGTGAACGAGCCGATCCGCCTCAGCTCCCGGAGGTTCAGCTCCATGCCGATGTAGAACATCAGCAGGACGATGCCCATCTCGGACAGGATGAAGACGGTGGTGTCGCCGACCCACAGGTCGGGAAGCATGGTGGGGCCGAGGAGTATGCCCGCCATCAGATACCCGATTATGGTGGGGAACTTCAGCTTGACCAGCAGTATGGAGCATATCCCCGCGATCGCGGTCAGGAATGTGATATCGAGGAGCAGTCGTGTCTCTTCCATCTTAACCTCGTCTGTAGGCGCTCAAGCTGCCGGACGGCATTCAGCTCGCTCTGGGAGGGCGAGCAGGTGACCGATAGCTCGCCCGGGACCCATGGACCCTGATTTGCGTATAGTGGGGCATTAAAAATTCATTTCGGGATGGTTCCGTTTTTCCGGACCTTCCTTGTCCCTTTCCGAAAGCGGATGCCGTGCCTGGCCGCGGTCCCGAGTTCGGAACTTGATACATATCCAGATGCCGCTCCGTATAATTCTCAGGATATGCTCCTCCTGAGGCCGGACAACATCGATGCCCGAAACCCCCGTCCACCCTTCAGCGATGGAGGTGAACAATCCGTTCGTTTCTTATTGCACCTGCACCGTACATGGCAGGCCATGAGCGAGGAACTGTATCAGGCGATGTTCTCCCGGCGATCGGTCAGAAAATATGACCTCGAGAAACTGGACGCGGCGACCATGGACCGCATCGTCAGCTTCGCGGCGTCGATGAGACCGCTGTTCGCTGACATCCGCACCGAGCTCCGGTTCCTGGGGCCGGAGGATGTCAAGGGCATGTTCAAGGTCGATGCGCCCCACTTCCTGGCCGTCTACTCGGAAAAGAAGCCGGGCTACGAGGCCAACGCTGGGTTCCTGCTGCAGCAGGCCGACCTATTCTTGTCGTCCATGGGCCTGGGGAGCTGCTGGCAGGGGGGCCCGCGGCCGGTCCGGGGCATGAGGCAGGTCTCGGACCTGGACTTCGTCATAATGCTGGCCTTCGGGCGGTCCCTGGAAGCGGTGCATCGGAACCGCTCCGACTTCAAGCGCAAGGCGCTGTCGGAGATAACCGACCTCACGGACCACTTCGACATCCTGGAGGCGGCGAGGGTGGCGCCCTCGGGCATCAACAATCAGTCGTGGTACTTCAGTGGAAGCGACGGCACCATCCACGCCTATGCCGCTCGCTCGGCGGTGACCGACTCCATGAACCGCATCAACGTCGGCATCGCCCTGGCCCACATATGGCTGGCCGCCGAGCACGAAGGGAAGCAGGCGACATTTGCCGTGGAGGACAGGGGGCGGGAGCGCGCGCCCCGGGGGTTCGCGTACGTCGCCTCCCTGAGCATCGGTTCCGGGCGGGCGGCGTGATCCTGCGACGCCCCGACGGCCTCTCACGCTGGCCTCGGCCGATGGCCTGCAGGCCAGCAGGGGGACAGCGTTTGTAACCGTAAGACGTTGCATTTGATAATAGGAACATCAAGCTTGATAACATACACTGGTTACCCCTTTCTAAATACGGATGGAGTAACTGTGGGCGACAAGCACTGCTATTTTTGCCAGTTCCAGTTCTCGGGTTCCAAGTGCCCAGGATGCATAGCGTACAGCAATTTCAAGAAGTCGAGCGCGGCTAGGCGCATCCCCTCCACCGACGAAAAGCCCAAGAAGAAGGAGTGAGCCTCCTCGGGCCGACCGGCCTTCGTGATCGCCCACGAGGCCGGGGATGGGCGGGCCGCGGGTCAGGGACATCGCCACCGCGGACGACCGGACCTGAGGACGAGATGCTTCACATCCCCAGGGCCTTCCGCTTGCCCTCGATGTGATCGTAGATCAGTGCCGCGGCCTTCTTCGGCTCCGGCTCCACCCAGAACTTGGCCTTGATGCTGTCCTCGATGGTGTCGGTCAGCAGCCTGGTCACGATCTTGCTGCCGCCGATGCGGGGCATCACCCCCAGCACCGTGCTGACCCCGGTCCCGACGAAGTACTCGGCGATGGACACCGCCTTGGGGGAGTACCACTCCGGGGCCGCCCCGGCCACCGGCAGCTGGTCGACGGTGACCCCCGCCAGGTTGGCCAGCTCGGCCACCAGGTTCAGGATGCGGGTGTTGTCGACGCACGAGCCCATGTGCAGCACCGGCGGGATGCCCAGGGAGCCGCAGATCTCCTTCAGCCCGCTCCCGGCGTACTGTATCGACTCCGGCTGTAGCAGGCCGGCCTTGGCCGAGGCGATGGCCGCGCAGCCCGTCTCCACGCACAGCACGTCGCGCTTGATGAGCTCCCTGGCCAGGGTGACGTGGGCGTAGTCGTGGCGGATGTGGGGGTTGTTGCATCCGACGATCCCGGCGCACCCCCTGATCTTCCCGGCCTTGATGGCATCCAGCAGCGGTCCCAGGCTGCCCCCGAGGGCCTTCTTGATGGCCTCCACCGAGAACCCCACCATGGCGTCCACCGGCCGGTCTGGTATGAACACCTTCTCCGGGACCCGGTTGGGGTAGTTATCGATGGCCTCCTCCAGCATCAGCTTGGACTGCTCGAAGGCGTTCTCCGGCCGGATCTCCATGAACGTGGCCCCGCTCATCTGCGCCTTCGGGGAGGTGGTGAAGACCTTGGTGTGATAGCAGGCCGCGGTGTACGGCAGTGCGGGGAATATGCACTGGTAGTCCACGATCATCGCCTCCAGCGCCCCGGTGGTGATCGTCAGCTCCTGGTCGAGGTGGTTCCCGGCCTGGGGTATGCCCTTGCGCATGAGCAGCTCGTTGCCGGTGCAGCACAGCCCGACGAGGTTGATCCCCTTGGCGCCCGCTGACCTGGCCCGCTCCTGAAGCTCCGGCAGGGCGGCGGCCTTCACGATCATCTCCGAGAGCACCGGGTTGTGGCCGTGCAGGGCGACGTTGACCTGGTCGTGCTTGAGCACCCCCAGGTTGACCTTGGAGACCTTGGGTTCGGGGGTGCCGAACATGACGTCCGATATCTCGGTGCCCATCATGGAGCCGCCCCATCCGTCGGCTAAGGACGCCCGGAAGCCGAACATCGTCACCCCCACCGGCTCGTTGCCGACGCCCATGTGTATGCGGTGCATGGCCTCCACGACCTCGCGGTCTATCCCCCGAGGTATGACGTCCGCCTTCCTCAGCCGCTCGAGGTCCTTCTCCGGCATCCGCCTGATCATCTGCAGCTCGCCCTTGCGCATGCCGAACTCGTCCATCATGGCCAGCGCGAGCTCCTCAGCGATCTTGTTCACCGAATTGGAGGTATCGATCCCGTACTCCCGAGCGATCCGCTTGAGCTTTTCCTCGTCGGCGACCGCGTACTGGGGCGCCTGATCGCGCGCCGCCTTCAGCATCGCCTCCACCACATCCCGGCCGTGGTCGGAGTGGGCCGCCGAGCCCATGGCCACCCAGTCCAGCAGGTTCCTTGCCACGATAAGGTCGGCTTCGTTGCCGCACACGCCCCTGGTGCGGTCCCCGCCCATGATCCGGCAGGGGCCCATCGCGCATCTCTGGCAGGAGATCCCCTCGGAGCAGAACTTGCAATGAGGCTGCTGCCTCTCGAGGCGGTCCCAGACCGTCTCGGTGCCATCCCGCATCGTCTTCTTGAGAACTTCCTGGGTGGAGGGGTCCAGGGCCCGGTCCTCGGCCTTCTTGTCCACCTCCTCGGGCTTCAGCTGCTTGGTGGGCACGCGCAGGCACTCGATGGAGAGGATCTCGGGATACTGGTCGCTCATGCCCGAGCTATTGACAGCGTCCGGTATAACAGCCCTTCCCCTCGGGCGCCATCTACCTGCGAACGACCTCTTCCTTCAAGGCGGCGATAGCGTCGAGAACATCCCTCGCGCCGCTCTCCATCGCCGGCCGCCCCTCGAGGTCGGCCTGGACCAGGCGAGGATCGTAGGGCACGGAGGCGATCGCCTCCAAGGAGGACGCACGGAGCAGCCGGAGGAGCTCCTCCTCCTGCGCCGGGGAGGAGATCTTGTTGAGGACCGCGTAGACCTTGTTCACGCACAGCTCCCTGGCCATCCTTTCGATGCGCAGCGCGGTGTCCACCGACCGGCGCCCCGGCTCGACCACCACCAGGAGGACGTCCACCCCCTGCACGGTGGAGCGCCCGAGATGCTCCAGCCCCGCTTCCATGTCCAGCACCAGGACGTGCTGGTCGTCGAGCACCAGGTGGCGCAGCAGGGCCTTGAGCAGGGAGCTCTCCGGGCAGAAGCACCCGGAGCCGGGGGCCTTGATGGTGCCGAGAACGAGCAATCTCACCCCGTGGGCGCACCGCACCGCGTACCGCTCGGCGATGTCGTCGACCCGGGGGTTCAGAGCGTACAGCCCGCCGGGGCCGGCTCCCGGCCTCATTCCCGTCCGCTCCTCGATGAGATCGAGCATCTGGGACAGGGGGACGATGCCCGCTCTCTCCGCCTCGGGCACGCCCAGCGCCGCGGGCAGGGAGGAAGCGGGGTCGGCATCGACCGCGAGGACCTCCCGGCCGTCCATGGCCAGGAGGGAGGCGAGGACCGCGGCCACGGTGGTCTTGCCCACCCCGCCCTTGCCGGTCACCGCAATCTTCAGCGGCATTCAGGCCCGCTCCAGCACCACCCGGTGCCTCAGCAGGTCGATCTCCGCGACCCGGACCCCGTCGAGCCGCACGGCCCGGCCCACCAGGTCGGTGCACACGACATCGTCATCGCCGGCCACGACCTTCACCGCGTCGGTCATGATGGACCGCAGGCCGATGTCGTCCTTGAGCAGCACCGTCGACTCGCACATCGCAGCTCATAGCGGCGGAAAGGCTAATTAAACGATGCCCGCACCCTTCGGGCCGGACGAGATCACTTCCTGACCAGGCGGTAGCCTATGGCGGGGCCCATTCCCAGGTGGTGGCCCATGTAGATGAGGTTCAGCCCCATGGCCTCCAGGTACTGCGCCGACCGCAGCGGGCCGCTGTCCACCGGGTCGTACCCGAGGGAGGTCATGAGGTCCATGACGACCTTCTTCGCATCGGCATCGTCCCCGGCCACGAAGCCGGTGAGCCGTTCCTCGCCGATGTGGCCGGTGCTCTGGTTCGGAGCCAACACGGTGTTGAAGGCCTTCACGACCTTGGCCAGGGGGAGCCTCTTCTGCAGCTCCTCGGCCCCCGAGGTGTTCCCGCAGGGCACGGGCTCCCCGTCGGGCCCGATGCGGTTGGTGGCGTCGATGACGATCTTGTCGTCCAGCAGGGGCCCGATGTCCTCGACCACATTGCTCACCTGGTGGTAGGGGATGGCGAAGATCACCATCTCCCCCCAATCCGCCGCGTACTTCGGCCGCGAGCCCGGCTCCCGGCGGCAGTACTTCACCTCGTGCCCCATCCGCTCCAGTCCCGCACCGATTGCCGTGCCCACGTGACCTTTTCCGATGATCGCTATCTTCATGCGTACGCCTCCTTCAACTCATTATAACCTTCACAACTTACCGTTTGCCGTTCCAGAACCGCCCGGGGACCCGCACCTCCACCCGGTGGGCGTAGCCTGGGACCTGCAGCACGGTGGTGTCGCACACCGACCGGAGGTGCTTCCACAGCCACGCTGACGCGTAGTCGCCGAAATCCGCCGGCATGCTGTCGAGCAGCCCGCGCGAGCACACGACGATCAGCCGCTCCTGGGCCCGCGAGAAGATCACGTTGGTGCGGTTCAGGTCGAGGATGAACTCGGCGTGCTCGCTTATGGCCCCGGCATCGCTCTGGGTGCCGGAGACGATGATCGTCTCGCACTCCCCTCCCTGCAGCCGCTCCACCGTGTCGATGAGCTTGATGTGGTACCCGAACTCGGGGTTCAGGAGGTTCTTCAGCAGGCCGCGCTGGGCCCGGTGCGGAGTTATGACCGACACCGTCCGGGGGCGCACCTCGTGCTCCTCCACCCCCCTGGCGGCGAGGATGTCATGGATCAGCAGGCCTTCGAACGCGTTGCTCTTCCGGGAGCCGGCCTCGTCGTGGACCACCAGGAACACCCCCTTGTTCTTCCACAGGTCCGCCAGCGAGGTGATGCTACCCGCCTTGTCGTCCTGGTCCTTCCTCGACCGCAGGTCCACCCCCTCCTCCTTGTACACCCCGGAGATCAGGTGGGTCAGCTCGGGGGTCAGGCGGTAGGTGGTGTTGAGGGCCGAGCGGCCGATGGCGCCGGGCGGGGCCCTCGAGGCCAGGCCGTTGATGGTCCGGTAGGCGCTCTCGTGCGGCGTAAGACGCACCACCTGCTCCCTGGTCTCGTCCTCCCAGTCATGGGAGGTGATGGGAGCGAGCTGCATGTGGTCTCCGGCCAGCATCATCTCCCCTTCCTCGCCCACCAGCGTCGCCAGCGCCAGGAAGTCGGCGAAGACCATCATGCTGGCCTCGTCGACGATCAGCCCGTCGGCGAAGGCCACGCCGCCGATGCCCAGCGTCCTGGCACCCTTCAGGACCTCGTTGATCGTGCCGCACAGCACGAGGTCCCCCGCCCTCATCGCCTCCTGCATGCGGCCCAGGTCCTCGGTGCACACCGACTCCTCGGGCGCCTCCTTGTCCGAGGTCAGCCGTAGCACGCGCGGGGTGTTGTACGGCATGCCCGCCTCGTCCGCCGCCCGGCGGAAGTGGGGCAGGGCGTCCCTGATCCTGGCGGTCAGCTCGTCCACCGCGGTATGGGTGTTGGCGGACAGGAAGAACAGCTTCTTCCGGGGGCTCGCGGCCAGGCGAAGCATCACCGCCGCGGCGGTGGTGTTGGTCTTCCCCGTCCCGGGGGGACCGAGAAGGAGCTGCACCGAGCACGACAGCCCCTCCAGGCAGGCCCCTATCTGCACGTCGTCGAGGTGCCGGTCGTGCAGCTTCACCTTCCGGAGGACCGCCCGCCATCGCTCGATGGTCTCTTTTGACGGGGGCGTCCGCACCGGCACCGCGGGGGCCGCCGGGTCGAACCAACGGACCGCCGGCAAGCCGGCATGCTCGCTCAGCCACCTGTCGACCCTGGAGTGGACATAATTGCTCAGGCTCTCCCCGGCCAGGGCGAACCGGGCACCGTCCATCGACTCCCGGTAGGAGGGCAGGATGTAGTGCTCGGAGGAGGCCCCCCGGTGCGAGTACTCGTAGATGCTGGCCTCGAAGGCGTCGACGTCGGGGACCAGGACGTCGACCTTAGCCGTCACCCCCCGCCTGAGCAGGTCCCCGATGTTCGGCGCCCTCTCGATGTCCCCGGAGTAGGGCACGATGCGGACCATGCTGCCCTCGTCCATGGTGCTCGACGCGAAGTAGGCGTCCTTGTCCATGGAGTACCGCCCGAGGTCCAGGAAGCCTCCCACGTGCGGTCCGTCGTCCCCGTGGAAGAGGTTCAGCTCCCTCAGCGGCAGGCAGGAGCCGTCGGCGACGCGGGACGCCGGGGAGCGCATGGCGTTGATGAGCCACTTGGTCTTGCTGGCATGGTGGTCCAGGCGCAGGAAGTCCAGGCAGGCCTCGACCACGCCGTAGCGGGAGGCGAAGCGGGAACCGATGTGCTTGAGGTTCCCCAGCGGCACCGGGGGCTTGGCGATGCCCGCGGTGGTGAACAACCGCTCCTCGAGCCACCGGAGCGCCTGGCACTTGGCCAGGAGGAACGAGGAGATGAGGGGGGCAGTCCCCCCGCGCCGGTAGTCCTCGAGCGCCCTTGGCAGCATGTTGTCCCTTCCCCTGGCCTCCGGCAGGATGCCCCACATCGCGTACCAATAGGGAGAGGTCACGTCGGAGCTGAAGTGGGCACGCACCTCGAACGAGCCACCCACCGCTCCCGGCGCGCTGCGCTCGCTCCATCCCCCTTCGGGGGAGGTGAAGAGCCGGGTCCGGTAGTCGAATATGTCCCGGCGGAAGGACCTCGACAGGTCCACCGCCGTCCCCCCCACCATCCGCGTCCAATGGAAGCGTGGCTTCCCGAACCAGCTCAGGGAGGAGGCGATCACCGGGCTGAGGCCGGTGTAGCCGAGGACCACCTTCTGCTCGATCTCGTCCCGGAGGGGGGTGAAGATCATCTGCTCCATGTCCGCCCGGCACTCCGCCCGGCAGCCCAGCAGCTCGGTGAGGTCGTGGAGGGCCCCGCCCCCGGCGCGGGTGCAGGCGTCGATCAGGTGCTCCATGTCCCCCGTGGACCAGGTGTAGAAATGCAGCGGCCGCTCCCCGGTGCCCCCGACCCTCACGATAGCGGCGACGAGGTCCTGGAAGAATTGCTGCAGCATCGACCCCTCGGCCTCGTCGTCCTCCTTCACCTTTCCGGTCCAAGGTGAGGTGGCCAGGCGGACGACCTCCTCCGCCCGGAGCGGCCTCTCGGCCCCGCTCTCCGCGACCTCCTTGAGCGCCGGGACCGGGGTGCGGTCCTCGGAACGAGGGACCAGGAGGTCCATGTCGCTGTCGGTGACGTGGGCGGCCAGGCCCACCAGCCGGTCCTCGATGTAGTCGTACTCCACGTCCAGGAAGACCCGCACCAGCCGCAGGCCTTCGATGTCGTGGGACGGCAGGAGCCCGGGGCCGGTATGCTTCCTGGCGATGACCTCCCAGTCGCCCTCCCGGCGTCCGGCGAGGGTGGAGCGCCGGGCCTTGGCCTTGCCCGCCAGGTCATCGAGGTCGGAGGAGAAGCCCAC
>Ga0183100_1001057_pt1 | contig 15343 bp, 16 predicted proteins | sample Biomet2_FD_127789 | JGI IMG/M metagenome (GOLD analysis project Ga0183100, IMG submission 127789) | Microbial communities from bioreactor (seeded with anoxic lake sediment) at LBNL, California, USA - Biofuel metagenome 2 | ecosystem: Engineered > Bioreactor > Anaerobic > Unclassified ...
CCCAGAAGGGCGGCGCTGTTTTTCAGACTTGCAAGAATCGTCATGTGTTTTTAATTGTACGCTTCTTCAGTAATTAACCACAGGTGAATTTTACTAAAATATGGAAACATATAAGCACGCGAGCAAGAATAAAGCGGTCTGCGGCTAATCGCGCCATTTAAAACGGTTCAAAATTATTTTAGCACCACGGGGGGAATGTTGCAAGTCCCGTTGAAAGGAGGAAAACGTATTCAGAACAAGTGACGGCGGGACTCAAGGTCAAATATTCGCATAAGTTGAAAACCACGAATAGAACGGACCATCATTTCGTACATTGCGGTGAGGTGATGATTATGGCAAAGCTCGGAGCATTCCCGTTTGTTCCCAATATGGACGACTGCAAAATGGTTGTACAAGCCAACGGAGCCGTCTGCTACATCATGGACACCCACTGCCGCAATATGACTCGGGAGGATAAGGCGCGCGCCGATCAGGAGATCGTGGACATATATCTGCGGGCGGCCATGCGCAGAAAGGCAAAAGGCTCTGCTTGAGCAGAGCCAGTGGACAAGTTGGGAGGACGGCGTGAAAACGTTTTCTTTGAGCGGTGCGGAGCTTGTTTTTGTCAAAACCGCTGATGAGGATGCTGGGGACATTTGAATAATTTTAACCTCAAATTCCAATACGCAACATAAACAGAATAAAGGCCCACTTTAAATTGAACTGACCCCCAAAAGTTAGACCCAAAAATCGAACCATTGGAGGTCAGTTCACAGGATTCACACCCTTTATATAAAAGATTCTCCGCATCTATCCAATCACATCATTGCGACGGAGAAGATTTAAAAAGTACACAATTGCTGACTGACGGTCGCGCTTCGTTTTGACGGCCTGTCACGGATCAAGCCTGTTTCGTTATTTTTCCTTGGACTTTTTATTTAAACGTTCCACCAGAGCAGCCGTCCGTAAACGGTAATCATCCAGCTCGGTCACGATTCCCATAAAAGAAGACACCAAATCCAGCGAAGCGCGCAGCGTACTTTGTTCACTCTGATCAATCGCACGTTTCGTCAGGCGCATGGCCTGCTGGGGCGCATCCAGTAGTTTTTGGAGATATTGTTCCACATAATCATCCAACTGGTCATCGGGTACAACGTGTGTGACAAGACCGATTCTTTCCGCTTCAGGGCCTTTTAGCATCCGTGTCGTTAAAAACAAATCGAGTGCCTTGTCTCGCCCCACAAGGCGAGGCAAAAAGTAAGCGCCGCCGTCACCGGGAACGATTCCTGCGTTGAAATAGCTTTCCGAAAGTGAGGCGCTTTCCGAGGCGATGCGGATATCACACATCAGAGCCATATCCAACCCCGCGCCCACAGCCGCGCCGTGAACCTTAGCGATAACCGGTTTGTCAATTTCCTGCAGAATCAGCGGGATACGCTGAATTCCTTCCCAAAGAGAGTTCTTTCTGGCAAGCGCGGTGGAAGTAATATCCTCATTGCTTTCGAAGAAGCCGTTCCCGGTCGCCATGGCTTTTACATCTCCGCCGGCGCAAAACGCCTTTCCGTTTCCCGATAAAAGAACAACATCAATATCATCCCGGTCCCGGATGTCCTCCAGTGCGTTTGCCCAGAGTTGAATCATCTCCTCACTGAAACAATTGAGATGCTCCGGGCGGTTTAGCGTAATACGGGCCAAGTGGTTTTCTACCTCATAAATTAAATCCGACATATTGCTATTTTACCTCTTCTCATATTTGCAGTAAGAGAAAGCAAGGGCGGTATCAGATAGGTCATGTGGGTGTTGTAAATCGATGCCGGCAAGCCTTTTCCTATGTGTGACAGCTATGATACCACAGATGCAGCATTCTGTTGAGATATGTTTTATAACTTAGCAATATAGTATTTATATTATAGCAAATTATATCAATATGAGTCCATGAAACGTTTGCTCTGTCTCAAATTTCAAGTTCATGACTCATGATCACTAGGCGATACAATAGCAGAATCATTATTCTTGACTGAGAATAACGATTGTGCTATTGTTATCCTGATGACTTACCAAATTATTCATAAGGGAGAGAAACCGATGAAAAAGATTTTAGTAACAGTCCTTGCGTTCTCAATGATACTCTCACTTGCTGCTTGCGGAGGGCAGGGGCAGGATTCTTCCGGCAGCGTTTCCAGCAATACTACGACCTCTGCTGCATCTGGTGAAGCGGCGAGTTCCTCATCGGCTACACCGGATCTCAGTGGTCAGTCGCTCCTGATATACTGCGGCGCGGGGATGCAGCAGCCTTTTCAGGAAATTGCAGATGCATTTCAAAAGGAAACCGGCTGTCAAATGAATGTTACTTACGCAAACGCGGCACAGCTTCAAACACAGATTACAGAATCCAAAGAAGGGGACTTCTTTATTGCCGGTTCTGCGGATGAGGTAAAGCCTGTTAAAGATGATGTATCCGGCAGTGTAGACCTTGTAAAACACATTCCCGTCCTGGCGGTTGCCAAGGGAAATTCAAAAGGAATTACCGGCGTTGCGGATCTGGGCAAAAGCGATGTTGTAACCGTGATTGGAGATCCGGAGTCCACACCGATTGGAAAAATTGCAAAAAAAGTATTTTCTGATTTCGGCGTCTCCGATACCGTAACGCTTGGCGCGACAACGACCACGGCTCCTCAACTGGCAGCGGTCGTTGGTCTGGGAGAGGCAGATGCGGCGATCATCTGGAAGGAAAACTGTAATGCGGAGGGTGTGGAAATCTGTGAGACGAAGGACCTGGACAGCTATGTAAAAACGGTTCCGGCGGCAAGGCTCACTTTTTCTACAAACAGCGCGGCTGCGGACGTATTCAGCACATTTCTCAGTTCGGATGCAGCCAACCAGATATGGACTGCCCATGGCTATGAATTGGCAGGATGAACCGGCGAGAACATAACATTTTCCAATCCGCCTGTATGCTTCTCACACTCCTGACAATTCTTTTTATCGGAGGAAATATTGCCGTAATCGCATTCCGGGGGATACGTAGTCTCCCGGAATGCCTGCATCAGCCCGAAACGTTGTTTGCGGTATATTTAAGCATCAAAAGTGCGTGCATATCCAGCATACTTTGCTTCCTGCTGTCGATTGCGGTTTCATATGTCTTGACCAAAACCAGATTCTTCTGCCGGGAAGCCATTGAGATTCTTCTGGAACTGACGATGTCGCTGCCCAATATTGTATTGGGGCTGAGCATGCTGATTCTGTTTTCCTCACCATTGGGAAAGGCTTTAAAAAGTGCGGGCTTTCCGGTGGTCTTCAACAGCAGTGGTATTATTCTGGCGCAATTGGTTGTCAATCTGCCGTTTGCTGTTAAGCTGACATCAACAGCCTTTCGCGGGGTCGATCAAAAATTAGAGCGGGTGGCTGGGCTGCTTGGCGCCACGCAGGGAAAGTGCTTTTTCACCATCCTTCTGCCCTTATGTAAGAACATCCTGATCAGTGCGTTTATTTTGGTATGGTCAAGAGCCTTAGGGGAATTTGGGGCGACACTGATGCTGGTGGGCGTTACCCGCATGAAAACAGAGACGCTGCCTGCCAGCATTTATCTGGATGTCAGCACCAACAATCTGGGCGGCGCGCTGGCCAGCGCATTTATTTTACTGCTTATTTCCGCTGTCTCGCTTGGAATTGCAAACCACCTTGCCAAGGCGAACAGGAAGCTGAGTCGATATGAATCATAATACGGGCTGCCTTTTGGAGATACAGGATCTTTCAGTCAGACGCGGCAACTTTTTGTTGGAGCATATCAATTTCTCGCTTCACCAAAATGAGATCTTTTCGATTATCGGAAAAACAGGCTCCGGAAAAACATTGCTTTTGGAAGCGGTTGCCGGATTCTATCAACCGGATCAAGGAAAAGTCCTTTACGGGGGAACCCCGATGTGTGAGATTCCGGTATTCCGGCGGCACATTGGGTACCTTTATCAGGATTACAGTCTATTTCCGCATATGACGGCATTTTCAAACATTGCTTACGGACCCAAAATTCAGGGAGTCCCAAAGGCGGAAATACAGGCCAGAGTGAAGGAGATAGCCGCGCAGTTTGAGATCGGGCATATTCTCGATCAGTATCCCGGAACACTCAGCGGCGGAGAGCAGCAGCGTGTTGCTTTGGCACGCGCGCTGATTATGCGGCCGTCTTTGCTGCTACTGGACGAACCGTTTTCCGCGCTGGACCCGGTTACAAAACGCAACATGTATGATATGATCCAGAAAATACGGGAAGATTTTTGCTGCTCGCTCATTTTTGTAACGCATGATTTTGCGGAAGCTGAGCGTCTGGCTGATCGGATTGGCGTATTGATTGATGGGCGCCTTTGCGGTATTGTAAAAAGCAATGAATTATACAGTGCCCAATGGGGTTTAGAGGTCCTTGATTTTCTCGGGATTACTAAAAAATTGGAGGGATTGACGTGACGAGAGAAGAACTTTATGAAACACTGAAAATCAGATTTTCACAGGTTTTAAAACAGTATCATATTGAAGATGACACCGTAACCGTGTCCTGCCGCGCTTTGACGCCGCAGGAGGCAATTGGAGAAACGGTACGGAAGGACTTCCCGATTATTACCGGAAAGGATGTCATGATTGAAGCAAAGTACCGCGGCTGTCGAGGACAGGCTTTTACAGACTCTCCCACCGCATTCAGCGGAACGCTTGCTGAGATTTTGCAAATGGAAATAACCCACAACTCTCATAACTGCGGAATATTTATTGCAGCCTTGAATGCAGTGATGAACTCCGTGGGTCTATGCAGCGGAACCGTGCACTGTCGAACGGACGGGCCTGAACAATGCGCCTTGGATATGCTGGCGTTTCTTCGGGAAAATTATCCGCACGTCAGGCGTATCGCATTGATCGGCTATCAGCCCTCCCTTCTTGAAATGCTGTCCGAAAGCGAATATGAGGTCCGGGTGCTTGATCTGAATCCGGGGAATATCGGGCAGCAGCGATATGGGGCTATGGTGGAGGATGGAACCCTCAAGAAAGATGAGGTGATTCATTCTTTCGCAGACCTGATTCTCTGTACTGGAAGCACATTGTGTAACGGGACAATCGTTGATTATATGGGCCTGCCTGTGGAGGTACTGTTCTTCGGTATCACGATCGCTGGCAGCGCTGATTTGCTAGGGTTAAAGCGGGTTTGTTTCGCCGGGAAATACGAGAACTAAATCATAGACTTGATTGAAAACGTCAGGTGTTGCTGACAATTTGCTGATAACTGAAACAAACTTCACCAAACCGAGCCGGAATAAATATCCCCAAAAGCTTCCACTGGGGCGTTGTCAATGCAGTATGATGCACGGGACATACGCTGTGTCATGCCAGCCTTTTTTAGTTTGTGGTGGAAAGTCCTGTTTGTGTACGTATAGCCACATTAATTCTACGTATATGACTGTAAATCCGTTTGCGGCATTCTGTACGGTGGCAGCTCCAGCGTAAAAGAAGACGGTATCCCTTTCAGCAAAGTTTTGGAAAGCAGCTTGGTGACTGCAAAGGTAACTCCAACCCCGAGCACGATCACCGCCGTCAGCAGCACCGCAGAAAGGAACGAGGTAAATGCTCCGCCCGCGGTTCCTACAAAAAACATGGTGAGAATTGCAATCAGCGTGGGGAAGCGGCCGCTACAGGGTACAAAGTTATTCGTCAAAATGGCCAGCAGCCGCTCCAGGGGAGAGTCAATGATCCGGCAGCCAATAATACCCGCAGCGTTGCACCCAAAGCCCATGCACATGAGTATTCCATTTATGCTATACTGCTTTTGCTATAACGGCAATATTATGATTCAGAAAACACACTTTTTGACAAAGAAAATGGTGTAGTACCATTTTGAAAATACGAGCGTTGACCATAGGTCAGCGCTCATTTCCTTTTGATAGCAAGTCGTGCGCCGGATTACTCCAACTAAGTGGAGTGTTCGCTGTGTAGCTGAGACGATACAGGAGTTATCCGCGGACAAGAAATATCTTGGCGCCGCCACTGGCCACACTGCTGCTCCACACGTGGGGACAAACTCTCGGTTTCCACCCACATATACACTGCATTGTTCCGGTCGGCGGCCTTACCCAGTTAAGCGAATGGCTTCCGTCTCGAAAAAATTCTTCCTGCCGGTGAAGGCGTTGTCCAGAAAAATTCGAGGCAAGTTTTTACCGCTGCTCAAGAGCGGTTCCCCAGCATAGAACTGTCTGAACTGAATGAGTGTTATCATAAAGAATGGGTGGTTTGCTGCAAGTCGCCTTTTAAAGATGCGATCTGCTTCGAACCGGATTTGCACCACCCACAGCCTGCTGAATTACAAAGTCTTTTGAAGTCTGCTCCAAGGGCAGGCTGGTTTTGCTGCCCCCGTTCTGCCAAAGAAAAGGGAAAATTGAAATAATTTCTGTGCCGGAATGGGCATTAAAGTATCTGGACTACAGAATTTTGACGAGTAAAAGCGAATGCTTTGCCCATAGCCGATGCAAGCCAGACCGCGTTTTCGTGCTATGGAATTATCCGAACATGGGCGATGCAGTTCCTGCTGTGTCGTTCTTTTTTGCGCCCATGCTCAGATAATTCTCTACTCATTATACAAAGTTCATACCCGCTAATTATTAATGGCATATACTCGCAATCCATTATTATTCAAACTCTCAAACCAAATTTCGCCGTTTCCCAGCATGACTCCCATATAATTACTGAACAAGTATTTCGTATAACAATTATTGATTTTTTCTTTAAAATCAGCATTTATAATATCATCATATTTCTGTTCAAATTCTTTTTTGCTATTTATTGAAACTTTTGAACCGTTTATGACTACATTAACTGGATAAGCAATAAGGTCCGCCAGCCCCGCCTTATTGTTTTCTGTCACATATTGTTTAATTCTATTTGCAAATTCTTCGATGTCCTTTGTATTTGCACTAGTTAATGGATAGCGCGATTCATAGGTGTTTCCAATTGTATGTGAAAGCGTTAATGCAAATTCAGTATCCTCTCCATTCGCTGCAGACGTATAAGTTCCTTCTAACATTGTGCCTTCTTGGGTTTCGGGTTCTATGGTGCCCATAAAAGTTGCTCCATCTTTACTGTTTAAGGTAAAAGAAGCAGTATTGGTTTGAATAGTACCCTGCAAATCAATTTCGCTATCTTGATCATTTTGTGTAATGTAGGAGGCTGTTAACAAATCTCCATTTCTATAAATGGCCATGCAAATATTTTGTGTGCCAATCTTACCTTCAAATACAGAATTACAACCTTCGGCTATAACAGCTTCAACTTTTTCAATATCTATGGTATTTTTATTTGTTTCCGAACCGGATATGGCGGCATCTTCACTGCGGTTGTCTAGAGAGGAAGAAGATGAATTTGTTGAAGTACTGGAGTCGGAAATTTTGGTATCACTTGTACTAGTACTATTCCCTATGGGGCTTGAACAACCGGCAACTGAAAAACTTAATAGAAATACAATAAATATGCATATAATTTTGGCTTTCAATTGAGATACCCCTTAAAAAATCTAAATTATTGTTGCACCATTATACAGTGTGAAAATAATTGGGCTTTGCCTTTTTCGCGCAGTGTAAACAAACTGCGAAGCTCAATATTGCTCTGCGATCATCACTACAAATCGGTATTTATCAATCTGCCTGCCATTCTTTTTTCAGAATAGCAAATTGCAATGTGTTTTCATATTTGGGTTTACCGTCCGGATTGTTGATGAAGGAAATAAACTCTTTAAAGGTTCCTTCGTGGCGCATCCCGAGTTTTCTGCAGACGTTCTGTGAGGCGGTATTGTCTTCCTCGGTATAAGCATACAGCCGACGCATTTTCTTCTCGCCGAATAGATAATCAAAATACGCTCTTGCTGCCTCAGTTGCATATCCGTAACCGCAATACTCAGGCAGGAAATTCCAGCACGGGCTGTATGTGTCCTCCCCATCCTTCATGCCGAACAGGGTACCGATGAAAACATCGGTATCTTTAAGACATACCGCCAAGTCATATTCCGGGTTTGATTCGGATATATGCCTATAAGCTTCATCCAATGAACCAATTTTTTCTCCGACATAGCAGTTAACTATCGGATGAGAAAGAAGCCGCAAAACCGCTTCCGAATCTTTTTCATCAAAACTACGAATTATCAGCCGCTCTGTTTCTATTCGCATGCCTTTAGCTCTCCAATCACTTGATAGTATGAATTCATTCCAACAAATTTGAATTTACCAATTCAACAGCTAAGTCACTATAGAGATTCCACTCATTCATGATATCGTCCCAGAAAAGTGCCATAACGAGCCTAAGCAGTTTTCAATGTACGTCATAAATAATTATAAGAAATCCGTAAGCCTCTCAGTATGGTACATCAGTTCATTCACTTGGCGTACTGCGAAATTATTCAGCCAGTTCTTTAAGGGTCATTCCAGCAATTCGATAAACTGTCCAATCACTCATGGGTTCAGCCCCAAGAGAAAGATAGAAATCTATGCTTGGCTTATTCCAATCAAGGCACCACCATTCCAGCCGCCCGCATCCTCGCTCAACCGCTATCTTCGCGAGTTGCTTTAACAATGCCTTCCCATAGCCCTTTCCTCTGCACTCTGGAAGGATATATAAATCTTCAAGATAGATTCCAGCGCGGCCAAGGAAGGTAGAAAAGTTGTGAAAAAACAAAGCAAATCCTACTTCTTCTCCGTTTTCAACGGCAAAAATAACTTCTGCCTTCTTCTTTTCAAACAACCACTCTTTTATCAATTCTTCCGTGGCAACTACTTCATCTGCCATCTTTTCATATGCTGCAAGTTCTTTTATGAAGTATAAAATCTTTGCTATATCTTTTTCGCCTGCAAAACGGAAATTTAATTCTATATTCATTTCAAATTTTTTCTCCTAATTATAAAATAAGCAATAGGCGAAACACAATTGCCCGACAAGTTATAGTCTAATGTTTAATTTCTTTGCTATGCTGTAGGTGAATCCCAATATGCCCGATACCCAAAATCACTACTGCAATCAAAAGCCAGATTAATTTTCCATAAACGCCCAGTAGTAAAAATACAACAACAGGTAGTGTCGCACCAGCAACAGGCACACCACAAAAACTACTGTAAAAATCTTTTAATGTTTTGGAGCTTTTGAAGTATCTTATCCACCAAATCTCATACATGAGCATCAACACTCCTGCGGCAACAAGCCAAAGTGTCCATGTTGACCACGAACGCAGATTGAGATCCGAAAAAACAAGTGCGGTACAGGTAACAAGAACCTGTCCAATGCGCTCAAAAATCAGCAAGATTTTATTTTCATTTTGCGAACCATATTCCTTTGGCGGATGTTTTGTCCATATAAGATTAGGAATGGTCAACATTATTAAGAAAATCAGTCCTATGTATGAAAAACCCAAATTTCCCATAGATATATCCTCTTTACACGCCGATCTATCGATATGTCACGTGCTAAACAAACTGCGAAGCTTGTTTAGTCCTTCCGGTTGCTGAGGTTGCTTATAATTTGTAGTTGCGAACTTTGAGTTTTATGCCACCACATTCTATGAATTCTTCTGAAAACTGTTTAAAACCAAACTTCTGTAAGTTTTTTTCACTTGCCACATTATCAACTACTATATCTGCATCTGCCCAAATATTTAATAAATCCTCTGCATGACAAATATTAAGATTTTTATATTGCAATTCACTCAAAAGGTGACCTCCCGTCATATAAACAATCGACTTGAACCTTCTTCGCATAGTGTAAACATGACGCGAAGCTCGTTCAGTCCTTGTACCTATTAAGTTTGCCTGATCTCCTCGATATGCGGGAATCTTGCTTAATTTTTTTTTGTATAGAAAATAACAAGTGAAAAAATGATTATAGAAGCTGTGAGAATCAATGCAATGGTACAAGGTGTTTCGCCAGCATAGTCCCACGCACTAGTACACCACTCTCCGTGTATCATTTCTAAAGACTGAATGACCTTGAGCATATATATTTCTAAAGATAAAAATAACCCGCCTAAGATTATCCCAATTGCACCAGTGGATTTTTTCATAATAATCCTCTTCTTTAATGTCAATCCATCTTTTAAATTTCGCACAGTAACCATGACGCGAAGCTCACATAACCCCTGCTGTTGCTCGAGTTGCTAATAATGTGACATCTATCAATAACCATAATCCCCGTTTATTAGAATTACTTTAGTACTTTGAAAATTGGTGTGCTATCAAGATAAAATCATTACAGATATGCTGCTCGTGTTTTAAAGCCAATGCACCTGCCAAGGTTGAAATTACCTTTTTCTCATAGTGTGAACATTATCCACGGCTATAACGCTTGGAATAAAGCAAAGTACTCCAGCTACGGTTTTTCAATTAAGTTTAGCACTTTATTCAGCGCATCTTCCGCTTCAATGTCCGGCACCGTGCCCATCTCCTGATTGCAGATTCCATCCGCATTAAGGCTGTACTCCACATCAAACTGAATCAAAAGATGGCTGTCAGGCAGCTCAAATAGAATTGCACCACCGCTATCGGAGCCGCCCGTTATCTGTCCAACCATGGTCCAGCATATTGTGACTAACATTTCCATTGGTTCAGTTTTTCGGGTTCAGGTCACTGAATACCAGAATATTCAGATGTTAACCAAACAATGGCGCTCAGTACGCAAGGTTTGAATAAGGGAAGCTTTTTAATTTTCTTCCGGCCAGGTCAGAGTTGGCAAGACTGTCAGCGGCCATTGAACCACGGCATTTGTAGCCCTGATTTGCCAACGCTTTACGGTAAACTCATATTGAATGCCGTATTCATCCGTACAGACAAAGCGCATTTCCAATTCATCGCCGGCTTTACAGGGCGTTGCATGTCCATCCGCAGCATCCCAACAACGAAGGATTTTCCCACTGGCATCCTCATAAAGTTCCAACCTGCATGGGCTGTCCTCGATCAACGTTCCGTTTTTATAAATGCGGAAAGCAGCAAGGACCACCTTCAGATCGGACAGGTCCGCACCCCACTCTGTCTGGTAGAGAATCTGCCGGTCTGAGTTAAAAATTGCATCACCGTTACAAAATACAAGCTGCACCGGCAGCAAGTCGGATATTGACGAGCAAGTCTGCAAAGTTTCGCTGACGTCCCCTGCGGAGAGCAGCAGTTCCATCTGGGAAGCATCCAACGGCAGGTCAAATTTTGCGGAATATCTGCTGCCGTCAGTATTGGAGGAGAATAAATCTTCCAGCCAGTTGAATTTCCCGGCATCTCCATTTCCGTTGACCACAATCTTCGGACTTCCCTTCCGAATATCTTGATCGGTCGTGATGATTACCTCAATCTGTGCCGTTCGCTTCTGTAGATCCAAGCCTGCAAGACTCTCGGAATAAGATGAAACTAAACTGGCGGGTTTTTCCAGCCGATCAATTCGATTGCTCACTGCCTCATCATTTTCCCGGAGTTGCGTCTCCAGACTGCCCATCCGGCCGTTTAAATCGCTGATTCGCATCTGCTGCATACCCAATGCGGCAGCGAGCAGGACAAGCGCAGCGCACCCGCCCGCGATCCATTGTTTCTGCAAAATTCAATCACTACTCCATTCAAGATGACAGCCTTTTTTCGTCATTGCTGTACTTCTCGGCAAGTTGAGATGTTTCCCGCTTATGATGCAAAGCTGCATGTAAAAGAATAACTAATAGAGCATAAATAATTATAAAATGTTTCTTGTTGATTTTCAATACTCCCTTTTAAAACTGACTTCGAGAAGTAGGGATAATGCGAAGCTCAAGTTTTCTGCTGGCTTCTTAAAACCTTGAAACTCCCACATTGCATTCTCTGCAAAGCACAGAATCCGCGAGCAATATTCTTGCCTGCTTTTTCATTTATTTAATGTCAACTGAACAAAAGCTGTTTTTCTCGTGGTAGCATCAATAACGAAAAAAGAGCAAGTAATCGCAAAAGGGCGCACTGAATTTTTCTGAGATTCAGTGCGAGAATGTACATGGCGACACTGTGGGCGGTAGTTTGGCGCAGTTTGGTCGTAATCAGTCCCAGCGCTACGACTGCCCCATCTTTGCCGACGTATTCCGATGGCACGGAATACCGATTAGCGCCGTACGAGATGAGGCAGTCTTTTTGCATCCGGCGTAAGTTAATTTTGTCAATGATATATTCACGCTTGAGGGGGTTAAGGCCCTCTTTTTTCAGCATCTCACACTTACCGGTAGGAGGTGAAATGCGTTAGCGACAGAAACGCATTTTAACTGCGAATAGGATCTGACAGCAAAAAATAATCAGCCTTCAAACCATTAAAAACTAAAGGTTTTTCAGCTGATTATAGTAGGCGGCGGGTGAAGAATTCAAATTGTTCAAAATGTAAGTTCAGGCAATGCTGACTCATATGAAAAAGTACCTGCTTTTAATACTTTGCGGCACATCGTCGTGCTAAACCGTATCACGCAAAAATATCGCGTTTTAACCTGCTAAGGGAAAAATAAAGTATCACCGCAGCAGGCTTGGACGAATTTGCCGATCCTGCTGTCATCTTATTTCTCCGTGGGCCTGATGGAGAAGGTGGCAAGTTCTATCGCACCTTAGACGTGAGTTTTACGCAGACATAATAGGACGTTAGGTCATACCCTCCTCGTTGTATAGAAATTCATTCAGAAACAGCGAAACAACTTTGGGATCAAATTGTGTTCCTGCATTCTGCTTTAATTCTGAGACTGCTTTTTCGATTGGAAGTGCTTTCCGGTATACCCGATCGTTTGTCATGGCATCATAGGAGTCTGCCACCGCAAGGATGCGGCAGAGCATAGGAATTTCCTCTCCTTTGAGTCTTCGCGGATAGCCCGTACCATCCCAACGTTCGTGGTGAGAAAGAATTAATTCTGCAACCACGGACAATTCAGGGGTACTTTGCGCAATTCGATATCCGATCTCAGAATGGCGTTTCATCTCTTCCCATTCGATGGAAGTCAGAGCACCTGGCTTCTGCAAAATGTGCTGAGGAATTCCAACCTTTCCAATGTCATGTAAAATTGCAAGCAATGCAAGCTCGTTCAGCTCTTTCGCATTCATGTTCAGCCTTTTGCCGATTGCCTGACAATAATCCTTGAGCCGCTCCGCATGTGCCTCCGTTTCCATGCTTTTCTCATAAAGCGTTGCCAGCAAGGTATTAATGATTGAATTTCGGTAGCTGGAGCCTTCCAGCAGTTTTTGATGATACATCCACTCTTCTGCCTGCCGCATAATGAGTTCCAGACTTTGCTCAGGCGCCGTCTTAGTGGCACAGCCAAGAGACACACTGAGCTGCAGTGACTCCTCGCGGTTTTCTTCGAAAGCACGTCTGGCCTGCTCAATCTTTTTTTCTGCCGTTTCCTGCAATGTGCGGGGCAGGATGATCAGGAATTCGTCTCCGCCCCATCTTGCAATGATATCTCCTTCGCGGCAGATACCTTTAAGCACACTTGCGACCCTTTTGAGAAGTCGATCTCCCGCACTGTGCCCAAAGACGTCATTTGTAATTTTAAGGCCGTTGACATCTCCCATAATGACTGATAAGGGCAGCTGACTTTGCGAATCCATCAGTTGAATTTGTTCTTCCAGGAATCTTCGGTTGTATAAACCGGTTAACGGATCGTGGTAACTTAAATATATGATCTGTTTTTGCTGCTCTTTATCATGGCTGACATCCCGGAACACCATCACTACGCCAAAAGTCTGGCCGCTATCATCCCGTATGGGCGCCGCACTGTCTGCAATCGGTACAGGGCGTCCGTCTTTTCGAATCAGCACGGTGTGGTTCGCCAAGCCAACGACTTTTCCGGATTTTAATACAATTTGAATGGGATTGTCAACTTCGCACCCGGTTTCCTCACTCCTAAGTCGGATAATTTCCGCAAAGGACTTACCTTGAGCTTCTGTTTTCTTCCAGCCCGTGATTTCAACGGCCGCTTGATTCAAAGAGGTCACATATCCATCGTTATCCGTGGCGATTACTCCATCTCCAATCGAATATAAGGTTATTTTCAGCCTCTCTTTTTCCATGTTGAGTGCTTGCCGGTAATGCTCACGGTCAGTTGCATCAAAAATAATGGAGAGCAGTTCTGTTTGATTACCATAGTTTACCGGGCATGAATATACGTCTACGAAGCGGATTTCTCCACTGTGCAATTTGTGCGGAAATAAAAAGTATTTCTGGCTTGCAGAACAAGCCAGCATGCGCCGGCGAAATACTTCCTCTTCCGGCAGCTGATTAATTTCTTGAATTTTCATGGACAGAAGTTCATCGCTCGTATATCCATAAAAAGCACACGCAGCGGGATTTGCGTCCATAATTTGGCCTGTTTTTGGATGAATAACCAACATAACAGCATCATGCTCATTGAACATGGCTTGAAGGCGCTGCAAAAGCTCCTCTTTATCTTTTCTAAGGCGCTTTATTTCTGTAATATCGGTGCGGGATCCAACTATATAAATTATTTTTCCGTTCTTAAAAACCGGAGTGAGTTTGGTCAGCCAATCACGGGGTCCACTTCCAAAATCATGCGTTAGTTCAAATGAAATATCCGTTCCACGTTCAATGCATTGTTGATAGCTTTTCTGAACTTCCCACCCAAGTTCTTTTCCTAATACTTCTTCCGGTGTTTTCCCGGCAATTTCATCTAAACCAGTCAATTGACGATGCACGCGGTTGTTTCTGAGATATCGAAACGTGCCATTGCTATACTCGGCAAGAAACATAGCGTCATGAGTGCTGTTAAAAATCAACTCCAAATCTTCGAGAGCTGTGCAAATTTCTCTATCCTCACGCACTTGCTCCGGGACTAAGCGCTGTTCGTCTGTAGCATCTTGAAGAATCATGATCAGATGACTCACATCGAAAAAGCGAATGCTGACGGTTACCCGCCTGTTTTTGAGATCAATTTTCCATCTTTTTTCATCTTGCGCAGTTTCCTGAATCATCTCAGCATAAAAAGCGGCCCAGTTGAACGCATCTGAAGCATTTTGATCTGGGTCATTAAGCATACTTTTCCCGTAGTGCTTGCTCATATCAAGCCCCGTAAACACATCAAATGTACTGCTCGCTTCCAGTAAGATAAGATCAATTGGCCGGCCATTGTCGTCAAAAATCAGTTGATAATAAGCGTAGGCGATTTGTAGTTGTTCAAATAGGCTTTTTAAAACTTTTTCGGTCATTTTCGATCCTCCTATACGGATGTGGTTTGTTTCGAAAAGTGAGCTGAAAATTACAGGGGTCTGCATTTTGCCTGCGCATTGCCTGGTCCAAATTGATTCGTACCCACATTTGACATTTCAATTATGGATAAGCGATCTCGCACTGCTCTATCCGGATCATG
>Ga0183100_1001058_pt1 | contig 15328 bp, 13 predicted proteins | sample Biomet2_FD_127789 | JGI IMG/M metagenome (GOLD analysis project Ga0183100, IMG submission 127789) | Microbial communities from bioreactor (seeded with anoxic lake sediment) at LBNL, California, USA - Biofuel metagenome 2 | ecosystem: Engineered > Bioreactor > Anaerobic > Unclassified ...
CCCGCACCGGCGGGGGCGGGGGGGGAAAAAGAGTATTTGTTTCCCTTGCGGTGGCGGGGCCTGCCCAAAACCGCCGTGCTCAGCGTGGGGCATCGGCGGTCGCTGCTGCCTTTCCACCAGCGGCAAGTGACGCTGACGCCCCACGACGCGGCATCGGCCGGGCGGCTGCTGCCCGCCGACTGACGCCCCGCAAGAAGAATGAAGAAGGGCCCGCGGATTGTTCCGCAGGCCCTGTTGGAATCGGCATCAGTCGGCGGCTGGCTTTGAAAGAATCAAGCTGACTGCGGAGGCACGCGCCTTTATGTACAACTACCGAGAAACATAGAAGTATTGTTCTTTCGTCCGTCTTGAAGGAATGAAGCAATCCGCGGCATGTTTCTCAAATTTTCTGCTAAAAAAGGAGGTTAGCACATCGGGATGGAATGTCGTTCCAAGGTCAAAGCAATCATAAGAAATAAGCCCGACCTTGGCTTTATCGCTTAATACTTTTTCAATATGCTTAGCGTAATTTTGGACTACGCTTTTCGGCATTTCCACAAATGAGTGCGCATTGTGGAATATGTCAACTTCAAGCTTCAACTTCTCAATCTGCTGCGGCACAATGCACAAAATCTCAAGATCGTTATTATTTGAAAACGAAATTGACGTTTTGTCTTTTGTCTGCAGGTATGAAACTACACTTTCGCCAAAGAAACTTTTCAAATACTGCGTTCCAACATACAAATTTGGAGGAATATCGAGATATACGATTTTCCTGATGTTTGGGTAATTCTCAATAATGAGATGGACATTTGCTCCAAAGCCACCACCTATTTCAAAAAAACTAGTGGCCGAAGCATAATTAATATATTTCGCCATTATGTCGTGTTCATACAGCTTGTCCAAATAGAGTATGGCGACCTCACCACCATTTAAAGGACAAGTCGCGAGACAACCACCCCGAGTGGTATCCTGTGGTATTTTATATTGTGATACCAAACGTTTAAAATCTTCGCTGTTCTGCAAATGCAGAGCCATCACATGCATTAGCTCTTGATAATAATCAAAAGTTAAATCAACTTGATTATTGAATATTTTATGAAACTTCAAAAGTTTCATCACGAGCAGACGAATGTCCGTTGCCAATCCGAAGGGCAAAATTCGCCGATGGTCGACAAAAGCACAGTCGGTGAATGAAGCTCCTATAGAATTGCGCCACCTTCCCCTAAAATCATTAACTCCGTATTTTCGAATCTGGCGGGAAGAACGCTTCGTGTGTTGCACCCAGTACGGCCCAGGTTGATAGAGTTCGCTGGCGTGCTCCAGGTAGGCGATCATCGCGTCAAGAAGTTCACGATCCTCTGGTATTACAACATTAGGCATCCATATCTCCAGGGAACTCGCGCACGCAAGATTCGACGCGATTGACGGTCAAGGGGGGGAGCTCCTCCCAAAACATGGAGGGCAGCATACATTCTCACACAGGAAGCAGGAGTTGGAATTTCTTAATTTTGACTCCCACTCATCCATAACTATATTTTCTGTTTCAGCACGTGTCAACATAAGACATTAACACACTGATTTAATGATGTTATTTATAGAGATTTTGACACCTATTCAAAAAAGCATGGAGCTCACAATGCGAGCGGCATATCAACAGCAAAAGGGCTGTAGGCGCTGGCAGCTCTATTTTGCGGATTCGGCACTCGTCATCGAGCGCGAATGCCCATTCCCTGAGATCGACGACGTTAGGTTGATAAGCTTTCACATGGCAGACGCCTAAACCCAAGGCGCAATGACGGGTTGGAAATATGTTCAATCTCCAATTTCAAAATTCAATGTTGTGAGGTGCAGCAGAAGAGCAAAGCTCTCCCCGCCGAACTGATCCTATGGGCGGCGCATTCATCCAGCCAGCAAGACGAGCCGCTTGAGCGGCGGGTTACCACTCTGGCATCGTTCGCAGGCCGAGCGGCGAGCAGACGCCAAGTTGACGGAGAATACAGCTTGCCGTAATGTACTTCATCATTTATCATTTTGCGTTCAGTGGCGCGAAGGGTGGCTTCTGCCGCCAGAACCGAAGGCGGCCGAAACCGCCGCTTAAATCCGCACATGCTCTCCTTTCGTGACTTTTCTCCCCGTTCCAACGCTGCTATTGTTCGGGGAACACCCTGCGGGGAAAAGCTGGTGGGTTCTCCCCGCGTTTGAAGCGACCGACAATACGATTTTCAACTTTCAACAAGCAAGAGCTGCATCATGAGTGATACCATAGATATACTGCTTGTGTACCCCTCTCCGACAGCGGACTCTCCCGTCAAGCTCACCCCTCTTTCCATTCTTTACCCTGGTGCGCTGTTCAAATCCCAGGGGCTGAAAGTCGCCTATTTCGACCAGCGTTTCGATCCCATGGAGATGCTCACGGAGCTGATTCCGCACGCAAAAGAGATCGCCGTCAGCGCGATGACCGGCTACCAGTGCGGACGCGCCGCCGAGATACTCATGATGGCCAAACGAATGAAGCCGGGCATCATCGGCTCCGTTGGCGGCCATCACGCGCGCATTCTGCCGGATGAAGTGCTGGCCGAGCCTTACGTCGACAAGATCTACACGGGAACGGACTACGGTCTGGATCTCTTCCCGTTTGACGAGCAGACGCTGCCGCTGTTCAAGCGCGGCGACATGCAATACCTCACCTCCACAGGGTGTCCTTTCGGCTGCCGCTTCTGCGCCATCACCATGCCCTGGTACCCCCGCCCCATCGAGCGCATCGAGTATGAGCTCAACACGCTGCACGACAAGGTCGGGTTCGACTTCATCTCCTTCGCCGATCCCAATATCTCGCATTTCATGTACTCGGACGGGCAGGCCAAGATCAAGGTCGACTCCCTGGAGAGAATGCGCCAGTTAGGATCAATAATGCGGCGGCTGAACGTCACCTGGGAAAGCAACATGCGCTGCCCCGACCTGTCCCCCGCGATGGTCGAAGTGCTGGCCGAGGGAAAGTGCACATATATGGAGCTTGGGTGCGAATCCGGCTGCGACAGCGTGCTGCGGAAAATCGTCCGCAAGGGCCACGGTGTCGAAGCTATCCGTCGGGCGGTGAAAAACGTGGCGGGATCCGGCATCTCCACAATGTACAGTTTTCTGGCGTTCATGCCGGGGGAAAGCATCGAGGACATCCACAAGACGATGGATCTCATTGATTGGATCGTCGATACGGACCCTCTGGCGCGGGTGTCGATTTACAATTTCACCCCGTATCCCGGCACGCCGCTGTATGACGACGCCGTTTCCGGCAAGGGCGGCTACACGCCGTTCGTCGCGCCGAACACCATGGTCGGGTGGGGCAACATGCGGCTCATGGCCTCCCCGCTCTATTGGATCGCGGGCCTGAACTTCCGGCTGGACAATTCCCGCAAGAACTTCCCGGGGGAGGACTGGAACCTCATCGCTCCCTATGTTGAGCTGGCCCAGCGGAAGTGGCGGGCCAGGGAAATACTGGAATTCCCCGTCACCGAGGTTGAGACCTTGATCGCGAAGCAGTTGGAGAAGCAAATATAGCTGCCAGGCGCACGCCACAAGCAAATACAAAGCCCCCCCGGAGGTCTTGCCCCCCGCCGTGCCGCGGCGGTTGGAACAACGCCACCGAGGGGGGGGGGCTTTTGACGTGCGGCTCGCCGCACCGCGCCCCCGCGTGCGCGCTACCGCTCGCGCTCCATGGCCTTGGCCTGTTCCAGATAATAGCCGGGCTTCACCACCAGCGGATTGCCCACCGCCAAGGAATATGGAGGGATATGCACGGCCCGGACGATGCTGCCAGCGCCGATGACGCTGTGGTGCCCGATGTACGCGCCGCCGAGAATGGCCGAGTGCGCCCCGACGAAGACGTTGTGCTCAAGGACGATGTCGCGCCGCTCCACTTCAGCAGCCAAACCGATCGCAAAGCGGTGCGAATCCGCACAATTGATGACGGTGAACGATGCGATGTCGCAGTTGTCGCCGATCACCATCCGGGCCCCGTTCGCGTTCAATTCCGAAAAGCCCCCAATAGAAACATTTTCGCCGATTTCAGGGTCCCCGTTTATCCAGACGAGCGGGTGGAACGGGTTATCCTGATTGTTTATCGTATCGAGAAATTTCCGCTTAAACTGGTCATCAGTCATGGCCAACACCTCTTATCTCGTCACGCCGAGGCATGACATTCAATCCTCGATCGCGGCGTGCTGCTGATGGTATTCACACACCCGGTTCAACCGGCATGACGTCGACGCCGCCGCTGCTCAAGCGAGGCGAAGGTGTACTCCCGGCAATTGTTCATCACAAAGGCAACGCTCATCATATCTCAATGGCCTCATGCCGCTTGTAGGCCCTGTGCGCTGGCCTGCCGATAAAGTGCTCCATGAGGCCGACCGGCAAGCCGACGCCCCCAGCGATGCGCCGGGCGGTCAGGTTCGTCTCGTCAAAAATCTCGCCCTGGGCGATGGGCCGGGCGGCCACCAGCATGCGACGGAACTCCAGCCGGTTGGCCGCCTCCACCGGCGATGGGGCGACGCGGCCGCTGCCCAGCGCCACATGCGCCTCGCGCACGGAGGCGATCCAGCGCGTGGCCTCGGCCGGGTCCAGGGAAAACCAGTGGTCTGGCCCGGGCAGGTCGTGGCCGAGGGTGAAATGCTTTTCAAAAATCTTTGCGCCAAGCGCCACGGCCATAATGGCGGCAGTGTCGTTGCGCGTGTGATCCGAGAAGCCTAGCGGCACTTCGGGAAAGGCGCCGGCCAACGTCGTCAAGCGGGCGATGTTCACAGACTGCGGCGGAGCCGGATATTCGGAAGTGCAGACCAGCAAGGCCGTGGGCTTGCCCGCCAGGGCGCCCGCGGCCTCCAGGGCTTGGTGCACCTCTGCGAGGTCGGCCATGCCGCAGGAGAGAATGAGCGGCAGGCCTTGCTTGGCATAGCTGCGCAAGAGCGGCAGGTTGGTGAAGTCATCGGAGCCGACCTTGACCGCGCAAACGCCGATTTCGAGCAACAGCTCCAAATCGCCCACGTTCTGCGGGGTGGAGAGGAACATGATCTCCTCATCGTCGCAGGCCTTTTTTATGGCGAACCAATCCTCCCTGGCGAATTGGTAGCGCAGGAACATGCCGAGCATGGACTCCGTCACCTCGCGGCCTTGCGAGCGGTAGGTGAAGAGCTGGGCGGGGTCGGCAACGAACTCCTCGGCCTTGAAGGTCTGGAACTTGATGGCGTCCGCGCCGGCCTGCTTGGCCACACGGATCATCTCCAGCGCCTTGGGCAGCTCACCATTGTGGTTTATGCCGGCCTCGAGGATGACGAATGGCTCACAGTGGGAATCGATGTTGCTGGCGCCTATGCGCATATCGGCTTCTCCTTTGCTGGTCGTGCGGGGCTGCTCAACGGATCATGCGCATGAGCATGAACGCCTCAGCCGCGCCGACGCCGACGCAGTGCCCCCGGTGTCGCCCAAGCTGCAAAATATGCTCCGCGCAGCGGCTGTGCGGGGCCGTGCGCATTTCCAGGGCGTATGCCTCCAGGGCCTGCATCTTGCGCTGCTCAACCTGAGTGATGTCGACAAACACGTTGGGCAGAAAAGGGGCCGAGGTGGGGCTGGACCATTCCGTGCTCGACATCACCTCAAAGGCGAAAATCTCGCGCACGGAACAGCCGGGCTGGGCGCGGCAGGCCACCATCACGGCCTGGTGCGCCGCCTTGTGGTCCACGTTGAGATCCCCGTAATGGTGCGTGTAGACTATCGCCGGGCGCAGCTTTTCCACCTGCTCTTCCACCACGCGCGCCACTTCGATGAGCGCCACGGAATCAAGCCGGTTGTCGGGAAAGTCGTAAAAAATCTGGGAGCTCACGCCGAGAATGGTCCCGGCCTCCTGCGCGGCGCTGCGGCGCTGCGCCGCCTCGCGTCCCTCCGTTCCCGCCCGTGCCGACACGCCGTCCGTCAGGTAAAGGATATGCACGGGGTCGCCCGCCGCGACATGACGCGCCATGGCGCCTCCACAGCCCATAACCTCGTCATCCGCATGCGCGGCGACGACCAAAACCGTCCTGTTCGGCTCCATGCGGCCTCCCGCGCGGTAATCCGTCAATGAGAAACAGCGGCGAAAGCCTCGTTGCCGCCGCAGTTCAGCCAATAGTCGACAACGCCCATGCCCGGCAAAAAATCGCCGTAAAGCTGTGGATACATTGGGTGGACGAATTCCTGAAACGACAGCGCAACGCCTGCGGCGGCGAACGCTTCCGGCTCCAGATAGCCCTTGCCCAGCGGCCCGGAGATGTATGCGTCCGCGCCCAGGTGGCGGCAAATCTCCAGCACCAGCTCCCCCTTGGCCGCGCTTACGGGAAGAGTGCTGGCGCGCACAACCCGGGTGTTGATTCCAAGCTCGCGCAGCCAGAATTTCAATTGCTCGAAGCACAAATCCGCCAGCAAGTGAAACGGCTGCGCGTAAAGTTCAGCAAGCCGTGGAAAGCGGTCCTTGAAGCAAGGGGCCTTGCGATAATTCTGCTCAATGGAAAGCAGGTGCTTGCGCCGCCAATCCGGCCGGGGGTCAATTTCCAGCTCGGCAAGGGTTCCAGACATGTGCCCGGCCTGCAGCACCGGCACGGTGAGCCACTGGGCGCCCTGGGCCGTTTTTATCTTGTTGCGGTTGGTGAAGCTGTTTTTCTCGAACTGAACACAGTCCAAAAAAACAAAGGCATCACTTTCGGCGATGCGCGTCAAATAGCCCAGCCACGGCAAATATGCGGGTTGGTGTATGCTTATAATCACGAAGGATCCCCTCACCGCGAGCGGCGATGCTGTTTGCCAAAACCACGGCGACAACGCCTCACGCGCACAGCCGGTCGGCCACGCGCCATGCGCCGAGGCCGTCGGTCACTTCCGCCGCTTTTGCGCTCATGCTGGAAAATTGAGCCGCCCCTCCCGCCGCCAGGGCGGAGAAAAAACGCCGCAGCCCCGCGTCAAGGGCATCAAGCCGCAGGCAAACCGCGGCCCCGTGCGACTCCAACGCGGCGGCTATGCCATCCTGATTGGGCGCCAGGGAGACCAAGGCCGTCGGCAGTCCAAGACAACAACGCTCCCAAGAGGTGCTGCCAGCCGCGCCAATGCAAACATCGCTCTCCGCCATCAGCGCCGCCATGTCCTCCACGTTGCAAAAAATATCCACCGGCCAGGGCGAACGCGCGGCCAGCCGAGCGACTGCGTCCTTCCACGGCGCGTGCAGCCCCAGCACAACGGTGATCCGGCAGTCCGCGGGCAGCGGGCAATTCCGCAAGCCCTCCAATACCGCCCCGGTCGCGTTCTCCTCGTCCGTGCCCCCCATGGTGATGAGCACACGTTCCAGCCGTTCCGCGTTCCGCCGGGCAAGACTCCGTTCTCTGGCGGCCGCGAATTCCGGCCGCAGCAAGGCGTAGCCCGCGCCAAGGAGCAGCTCGCACCGCTCCGGCACAAGGCCCGCATATTCCGCGCGGACCCGCCCGAAATTCTGGTCAAGCAGCAGGTCGCAACCATGCGCCCTGTCCGGCACGTCATCCAGCGCCATAAGCCGCCCGCAGGCGGAGCGCAACCGCTGCTCCCAGACCGCGTCCAGGCCGTAATGATCCACCACGAGCCTGTCCCAGACCGTGGCGCCAAGCGCCGCCAGAGTCGCCTCCGCGTCTGCGGCCCCTCCGGCGTCGGCTTGCAGGTGCAGGGCATGCGCGCGGAATCCTTTCTGCTCGATGAAGGCGAGGAGGTCTCCCGGCTGGCTTCGGCAAAAAAAGGCGCAATCCGCGCCCCGGCCCCGCAGGGCTCCGGCCAAAGCGAGGCAACGCATGACGTGCCCGGCCCCGGTATGGATCGACGCGTCTGCGCGAAATGCGACCCGCATGTGCTCTCCCATGCCCCGTTGCGCGCCCCCCGTAACTAGGACCGCTTCTCCAGCAAAAACCACGTGATGTCGTCGTCGGGGAAGTTGGGGTCGCGCCGGTAGACGAAGCCGTAGTCCACAAGGCGCATCTCACTGTGCCTGTCGAGTATCTCTCCGGCAAAATCGCGCTTGAAAAGCTTATTTTGTTCGCCCCTGTAGGAAATGGCGACAGGCGAGGGATTGTAATACTCCGCCACGAGCAGATGCTTGCGACACGCGGCGACGAGGGTATCGTAAACTTGTGGCAGCGCCTCGGGCGCGATGTGGATGAGCACGCCCTTGATCAGCGCGAGATCCCATGCGCGTCCGGGCTTGAAGTCCAGAATGGAGCAATTGTGCACATTGCCTTGCGGGATGGCCTTCGCCAGCTCGCCCGCCGCGTCGGCGTTGATTTCGACACCGTGCAGATCATATTCGGGGTGCAGAACTTTGATGGCCTTGAGATTCAAGCCGATGTTCGCCCCGAACTCGATGCACGACGCGGCCCCCTGGACGAGGCGCAGCGACCGTGCGAAAAAATTGATGAGGCTTGGCAGCAACGCATCGTCCTGATTGCGGGCAATGTACTGGGAGCCAAAGCTCCCGGCCCAGAAATCCTCTTGCTCTGTTTTGAACGTCATGCTCTTGTTTCCTCCCGGTTCTCGCGTTGATTTCTGCTGGCGATGGCTTGAAAGAGCAGCTCCGCCTGCAGCCAATCCTCCGGCGTGTCGATGTCCTGCACCAAGTGCCGCGGCAACACAACGGGCACGGAATGCGGCGCGAAAATGACCTTTTCCTCCAACCAGGCGTCGGGCTTGCCCCAGTAGAACTGCCCCGCGTCGTGGTAGGCCTCCTCCAAATCCTGCGAGCGGCAGTCGAAGCATTCCGGCTGGAACATTTCGACCCTGCCGTCTGTGGTGATGCGCACCGCGCGCTGGATGGGAAAGGGAAAGCTCGTCACGGAGAAGGCGAACTCGCAGTCTTCGCGCAGCATCGCCTCCAGTCCACTGCGGATGTCCTGGGCGCGGACGAGCGGCGCGGTGGCGTAGACGCAGCACACCAGCTCCGGGCGCCGGTCATGCTCGGCCAGCCACCTTATGCCGTGGGCGATGACGGCCAGGCTTGAGGCATGGTCGTCGGAGAGCTCCGGCGGCCTGCGGAACGGCGCCTCCGCCCCGTGCGCACAGGCGACGCGGGCTATCTCCTCGTCATCGGTGCTCACGATGACGCGGTCGAAGCAGCCGCTTTCCAGCGCGGCGGCAATGGACCAGGCAATCATGGGCTTGCCGCAGAAAGACTTGACGTTCTTGCGCGGAATGCGCTTGCTGCCGCCACGGGCGGGGATGATGGCGACGTTCATCCGTTCACTCCTCTGCGCAGGGCCTCGACAACGAAATCCTGCTCGGCCTCGCTGAGTTTTGGGAACATGGGCAGGCTCAGCGCCTCCTCATAATAACGCACGGCCTCGGGAAAATCGCCGGGAGCAAAACCCATGGCCTGGTAATACGGCTGCGTGTGCACGGGGATGTAGTGCACGTTCACGCCCACGCCCTCTCCGCGCAAAAATTCAAAAATCGCCCGGCGCGTCCGGCTCGTGGCCGCCAACTTGAGGCGTATGACGTACAAATGCAGCCCGGAATGGCCGTCCGGGTGTTGCCAGGGCGTTGTGACGGGCAACGGAGCCAGCAGCTCGTCATAACGGCGGGCAAGCTCGTGCCGCCGCGCCACAAATTCGTCGATGCGGCGCATCTGGCTCACGCCCAAGGCGCCCTGCAGGTCGGTCATGCGGTAGTTGAAGCCGAGCGCAAGCTGCTGGTAGTACCAGGGGCCGTCGGGCTCGCGGGTCATGTCATCCGCATCGCGCGAGATGCCGTGGCTGCGCAGCAGGCGCAGCCGCTTGGCGAGATCGTCGTTGTTGGTGAGCGCCATGCCGCCCTCGGCCGTGGTGACGATCTTGACCGGGTGGAAACTGAACACCGTGATGTCGCTGTAGCGGCAATTGCCGATGCGCTGGCCCTTGTAGCTGCCGCCGATGGCGTGGGAGGCGTCCTCGATGACGCGGAATCCGTACCGCTCGCTCAGCTCGTGGATGGCGGCCATGTCGCAGGGCTGGCCGCACAAGTGCACGGGGATGACCACCTTGGGCAGGCGGCCGGCCGCTTGGGCGTGCGCCAGCTTTTCGGCCAAACGCTCCGGGCTCATGTTGTACGTCCGCGGATCAATGTCCACGAAATCGACACGGGCGCCGCAGTAAAGCGCGCAGTTGGCGCTGGCCACAAAGGTTATGGGCGTGGTCCACACCTCGTCGCCGGGGGCCACGCCAAGCGCCAGGCAGGCGAGGTGCAGGGCGCTGGTGGCGCTGTTCACGGCAACGGCGTGCCCCGCGCCGCAATACCCGGCCACGGTTTCCTCGAAGGCGGGCACGCAGGGGCCCTGGGTCAAAAAGTCCGATTTCAGGACCGACACGACGGCGTCGATATCGTCCTGATTGATGTCTTGGCGACCGTAGGGAATCATGGCTCTAGCGAATGCCTATCTGGCTTTTGTTGGCTTCAATCCAGCCCTGCAGGGTCCCGATGCTCATCCACTCCTTGTTGTTGTCGGAGCAGTAGGTGAAGCCCTCCTCCACCTTGCGCCCGCCGTTTATGCGGTGGGGGTCGGAACTCCAGTCGTAGATGGATGGCAGAATCTTGTAGTGGTCTTCATACTCGTAAGTATAATAGGCATCCTCGGTGCTGATCATCTGCTCGTGCAGCTTCTCGCCCGGGCGGATGCCCACGATCTTGTGCCGGGCCTGGGGCGCGACGGCGCGGGCGATGTCCGTCACCTTCATGGAGGGGATCTTCTTCACGTAGATCTCGCCGCCCACCATGTCCTCAAAGGCGTGCCACACGAGGTCCACTCCTTCTTCCAGGGTGATCATGAAGCGGGTCATGCGCTCGTCGGTGATGGGCAGTTCGCCGGTTTCGGCCTGGGTGAGGAAGAAGGGGATGACCGACCCGCGCGAGCCCATGACATTGCCGTAACGCACCACGGCGAAGCGGCTATGGCTGGCCCCGGAGTAAGAGTTGCCGGCGATGAACAGCTTGTCGCTGGTGAGCTTGGTGGCGCCGTAGAGATTGGCGGGGCTGCTGGCCTTGTCGGTGGAGAGGGCGACCACCCGCTTCACCCCTTCGTCGATGCAGGCGTCGATAAGGTTCATGGCCCCCATGACGTTGGTCTTAACGCACTCGAAGGGGTTGTATTCCGCCGTGGGCACGATTTTTGTGGCGGCCGCGTGGACGACGAAGTCCACCCCGCGCAGGGCTCGCGCCAGGCGGTCCTTGTCGCGCACATCGCCGATGAAGAAACGCACGCGGGAATCATCGCCGTACAGCTTGGCCATCTCCCACTGCTTCATCTCGTCGCGCGAGTAGATGACAAGGCGCTTGGGATTGTACTTCGCAAGCGTCATGGGCACAAAGGTGTGCCCGAAAGATCCTGTTCCGCCCGTCACCAATATCGACGATCCCGTCATCATGTCGTGTGTCCTCTCGAACAGCGGTTCAATAGCCGTCGCGCGCAGTGCACTCAAGCGGCATGCGGGCAAAAGGCCCGCGTCTAGCCCAGCTGCGGCTTCACAATAAGCCCTTGACCCGTGGGCATGCTCAACACGCCCACCCCGGTTTCCGCCATGAACTCGTCGATGCCCTTCTTCTGCAGGTGGTGGGGCACCCAGGCGTAGTCATCGAGCACAACGATGGCCCCTGGAGAAAGCTTGGGCCAAAAATAGCGCAACGCCGCAACTTCCGGCACCGTGCAGTTCATGTCTATGGAAAGGTAGGCCACCTTGTCGATCTTCACCTGTTCCAGCGACTCTGGAACCGAGCCGCGCACGAGCTTGCAGCGCGGAAAATCCTTGAAGTTCGCCTTGGCCTCATCGTAGCAGTCGTAATAGATGCTGTTGTGGTGGGCCAGCAGCTCCTCTTCACCCTTGATTGAAAGCGCCGGATCAAGCCCGCGATAGGTGTCAAAAAGGTAGAAGTCTTTGTCGACATGGTTAAAGTCGACGTAATCGACGATGGTCCGCGAAAGACCGCCCAAGTTCACGCCGCACTCCACAAAGTCGCCCTCGACACGCAGCGCCTGCTCCGCCGCCCAGCAGCAGGTGTAGGTGCGCCACATGGGCTTGGCCTTGTTGGGAAACAGCTCTCCGCCAATGGCCCAGGCCTTCTGAAACCTCGCCGTCTTCATGGCGTCTACGCTCATGTGCAGCGTGATCAGACAGTCCTGATTATAGGTCGAGGGGATGTCCTTCAATCGGTAATATTTCTTGGGCGCGCCAATGCAGCGGATGATGGTGTTCAAATTCCGTAGCAATGACCCAAACTTTTCGGATAACTCCATGACAACCTCATATTATGCCATCAATTCGAGACACACCCCGATGCACGGCGTGGTGAAGAGCCAAGGCAGCCAAGCCCCTCAGGATCGGAATCACCGGGCCGCCATCCGCCCAAATCGCCAAACGGTGGCGAAAAACCGGGGAATTCTGGTGGCAGAGAACGGATATCTGATTGCATACGACAGGGCAAGAAGCACTTGGCGAAAGAGTGAGGGCCTGTAGTACAGCGATGCCGCCACCTCCATGAAAACCCGCCGCAAGTCTTCCGGCGAAAGGCAATCCTCAAGACCCAGCTCCGCGTCGACATACGCTTTCTGCTCCGGTGATATGCGCCCCCGAACGCCAGAGGAGAACATTTGGGCGGCCACCTGGCCGGAATCGAAATCCGTGATGCGATAAACCCGTTGCGGAACATCAATGTTCCTCGTGGCAGTATTGTCTCTTGCGGCGGTCTCGCCCAGCAAAAAAAAGGGTATCCCCATCTCCACCGCGTAAAAAGAATACGATCCCGGCTCGTTGGATGTCGCGTACTTGTGCTTCCGCAGAATCTCGTAAAAAGCGTCACAAAAGGGTCTTGTCCCATCAAGCGGCGCGGAAACGACCGGAAAGCCCAATGCCGCATACTTCTTGTCGAGATGGAACGTGGCGATGTCCGAATGGTGCAGGCAGATGGTGACGGGCTGAAACTCCGCAGGCAGCGCGCGCAGCTCGCTGCAATACGCCGCATGGTCGAAATCCGCGTACAGCCCAGGGACGGAGTGTGCGGGGAAAGCGACGGTTCCATTGGCTTCGGGGGCACGCTCTATATTCTTGTATCTTCTGTAATGAACAAATGGAGCGCCGGATATCTCGCAACGAACGTCGCTCTTCCGGGAGAAATTGGCGCGCGCGCGGCGGCTTAAGCACAGCATCAAGCGTTTGGCGTTGTAGACGTCGTTCGCGTCCGCCTCGTCGCCCGGGCTCCACCCATGCTGGGCGACAACACCGGGAAACCAATAGGGAATTTCAGCGTACTCCCTGATCAGATCATGCAGCCCGTACGGCCCGGGCTGGTCATCCCATATCTTCGATTTGGAGATGCTGACCTTCAGTCCAAACAAATTCAAGGCAACGCGATTGCGATCGCTCGTCAGCATGCGGATAATCCGAATATGTTAACGATGAAAACCTCAGAATCCAGCCATTGTGGCGCATTGCAACCCGCTCATCCACAACAGCCACATCGGGCCACGCCGCAACTCCAGGCATGGCCCGATTCTTTTGGTTCACTCTCCGCCGCGCCTGGGGACCAGCGCGGGGCGCCCACTTACCCAACCGCAACGTTACCCGCTTGCAATACGTATTGCAAGGATTGCGAATTTCAGGCGCGATTTCCCTGGGTTTATGCAACCCCGAACTGCAGTTCATAGAGCTTGCGGTAGATGTCGCACCGCTCCAGCAGCTTGGCGTGCTTGCCCATGTCGACGATTTTGCCCTCGCTCATCACCACAATAAGATGGGCGTTGAGGATGGTGGAAAGCCGGTGCGCGATGACGATGCTCGTACGGTGCTCCATGAGGTTTTCAAGGGCCAGTTGCACGATGCGCTCGCTCTCGGTGTCCAGCGCGCTGGTGGCCTCGTCGAGGATGAGCAACTGCGGATTCTTCAGGATAGCCCGGGCGATGGTGAGGCGCTGTTTTTGCCCGCCGGAGAGTTTGACGCCACGCTCGCCAACGATGGTGTTGTAGCCGTCGGGCAGTTCCATGATGAAGTCGTGTGCATAGGCCGCCCTGGCCGCCGCCTCCACTTCCTCCTGCGTGTATCCGTTCACCGCGCCATAGGCGATGTTCTCTGCCGCGGTGGCGTTGAACAGGAACGCGTCCTGAGAGACAAGGCCCATGCTGCGGCGCAGGCTGGGCAGGGTGTAGTCGGTCAGCTGCCTGCCGTTGAGCAGAATGCGCCCGCCCTGCGGATCGAAGAAGCGCGGCACCATGTTCGCCAGCGTGGTTTTGCCGGAGCCGCTGGAGCCAACAATGGCCACGCGCTCGCCCTGGCGCACCTCGAGATTGATGTCGTCCAGCGCGGGACGGTTGCCGCCGGCGTAGGTGAACTGCACATGCTCGAAGCGCAGGTCCTTGAAGTCCTTGTCCACGAGGACGGTGCCGCCGCGCTCGGCAATGGCGTCGGCCATGTCGATGATGTCGAACACGCGCTCGGCGCCGGTGAGCGCCATCTGAATGTCGATGTTGGCGGAATTGATGCGTTTGATGGGATCGTAAAGCAGGGCCAGCGCGGTAAGGAAGGAGAGCAGCGAGCCGGTGGTCAAATCCCCCGCGATAACGCGGCTGCCGCCGTACCACAGCACAAGCCCCGCGGCGAAGGAGCCGATGGTCTCCATCACGCGGGAACTCTGCTCGCTGGCGAGGATCTGCTTGCTGCTGTTGTTGACCAGCTTGCCGCACTGGTCGATGAAGCGCTGGGCCTCCTGCGGCTCCTTGGCGAAGCCCTTGACGATGCGGATGCCCGAGAGGCCTTCCTGCAGAATCACGCTCACATCGGCGACAAAGCCCTGCGAGCGGCGGCCAAGCTTGCGCATCTTCTTGCTGTAATACAGGAAGGGATACAGCGCCGCCGGCAGCACAATGGTGCCCCAGAAGGCCAGCTTCCAATCCAGATAAAACACGTAAAAGCCCAGGCCGATGACGGAGAAGAACTCACGTGTCATCATGACCATGGAGGGCAGGCTGCCGCTGATGAGCCCCACGTCGTTGAGAACGCGGCTCATCAGCATGCCCACCTGCGACTCGTTGAAGTAGTTCATGGGCAGGTACACGACCTTGCGGTAGATGTCGTTGCGCAGGTCGTTGACGGCGTACATGCCGGCCGTGTTCATGTAGTAGTTCTGCATGAAGCGGAAGATGCCCTTGGCCGTCATGAGCACCACTATGGCGATGGTGACGAACTTGAGCGCGTTGATGTCCTTGCGGATGAGCACGTCGTCCACGGCCTTTTTCACCAGCCAGGCGCTGGCGGCCGAGCACGGGGCCACCACCACCATGCCGATGATGGCGAGCACCACG
>Ga0183100_1001059_pt1 | contig 15306 bp, 18 predicted proteins | sample Biomet2_FD_127789 | JGI IMG/M metagenome (GOLD analysis project Ga0183100, IMG submission 127789) | Microbial communities from bioreactor (seeded with anoxic lake sediment) at LBNL, California, USA - Biofuel metagenome 2 | ecosystem: Engineered > Bioreactor > Anaerobic > Unclassified ...
CCCCCGCCGCCGCCGGCGGTCGTCGCCGGCGGCGTGGGCCCGGGCTCCGGCGATGCCTGCGGTGCCTCGGTCGCCTTGCCCCGCAGAGCGGAAAGCTTCTTCTTCAGCGACTCGAACAACCGCTCACCCGCCTAAGGACCGCCCTGCAGCGCCTGGAGCTCCTGTTCGATGGCCTGGGAGAGCGGCCCGGCCTGCTCCTCGATGACCATCCGGCGGTCCGTCAACTTCTTCATTGTGTCCATCAGCTCGGCGGCCCGGTCGTCCATGGTCTTGATCGCTTCTTCCAGCGGCCTCTCCACTGATACCCCGGTCCCGATCCCCACGATGACCTTGGCGTTGGTGGCCACCTTGGCGAAGACGAAGGAGCCACCCCCGATGGGCACCAAGAGCTCGTCCCCTTCCTTGGCCTTCTGGTACTGGACGAGCGTCTCCTTGGCCCGCCCGAGCTCCTCGAGGGAGAGCTGCACCAGCTGCTGGTTCTGATTGATGCTCTCGAGCTGGGCGCGGAAGATCTCCAGGGTCGACATCGCCTGGCGAAGCTCCGCCTCGTTCATTGATGCCCCTCAGCGACGTACTTCACGGCGTGGCTGACGATCTCATCGCCCTGGATGCTCTTGATCTCGTTGACCTTGATCTGGGAGCGGTTGAGCTTGTGGCGGCTTCCCAAGTTGGAGTAGATCTGCTCGGTGACACCGGCCTCGTTCTCGGCTGCGACCTCGATGCTGAACTTCTGCCAGCTGAACTTGCCGGTCTTGAACTCACCAGTAGCGCGATAGGCCTTCATATAAATCCTCGAGCCTTGGAATGTACTCACTCCAATAAACCTTTTGGTGTCGGAAGGCCTAGCGGTGGCCGTGCCCGGGCCGCTGTTCTTCTACCGTCCAGGAAAGCTGTTCCCTGCCCTTTCAGTGACCGGGCGGCGCTGCGAGCTGCAGTGCGAGCACTGCCGGGGCCGGTACCTCGGGGGGATGAGGGCGGTGAGCGGCCCGGCCGAACTGTTGTCCGTGGCCAGGGACCTCCAGGCCTCCGGGGGAGCGGGGTTCCTGCTGAGCGGGGGGTGCAATGCCAGAGGCCGCGTCCCCCTGGGCGGCTTCCTGGGGGCGGTGCGGGAGATCAAGGACACCACCTCCCTGACGATCAACGTCCACCCCGGGCTGGTGGACGCCGCCGGGGCATCGGCCCTGCTGGCCTCGGGGGCGGACGTGTTCTCGGTGGACGTCCTGCAGGACCGCCGCACCATCGCCGAGAGGCTGCACCTCGGCGCCTCCCCCGGCGACTATCGGAGGACGGTGGAGCTGCTTTCCCCGGGAAAGGTCGTCCCCCACGTGTGCGTCGGCCTGCAGTCGGAGGAGGGGGAGGAGGCTACCCTGGAGATGCTGTGCTCAACAAGGATCAGCGCTTTGGTCGTCCTGGGCCTCATGGCCCCTCTAGGGTCCGCGCTGCCATCGGTGGCCCCGGACCGCATGGTCCGCTTCGTCCGCCGGGCCGTGGACCGCTTGGACGTGCCGGTGCTGGTGGGGTGCATGCGCCCCCGCGGCCGGGCCGACGCGGAAATCGAGATGATCAAGGCAGGAGCGGCCGGGATGGTGAACCCCTCGCCGGCCACTGTACGATGGGCCGTGGCCGAGGGCCGCGAGGTCGTCGAGGTCCAGGCGTGCTGCGCCCTTCACCTGTAGACCGCGCCCTGGGTGTACTTGTTCCGCACCGTGGTGGCGAAGATGACCCAGGCGGCGTAGATGCCGATGAACAAGACCCCGAACAAGGAAGTGAGGGCCACGAAGGTGGAGGATAGGGTCCGGTGCACGGTGAAGGTGACCTCCACCGGCGTGTCGCTGTTCACCACGAGGCAGTACTCCCCGTACCGCGTGTCGGGGAAGGAGACGTCTACGCCGGGGGAGGTGTCGTCGACGGTGAGCACGGCGTGCTGCCGCAGGGCCGCCACGTTCCCGGCGAACTCCTCGTAGTTGGCCTGGGAGACGATGATGACCTCGGCCGGGGCCCCGCTGACCACGTGGATCCGGTCCACCGCGGTGAGGCCCAGCGAGTCCCGGTTCTTGAAGACCGCCGAGGTGGCGGTCTTCCCGGACTCACTGGTGCTGTTGGCGATGGCATTGGCCACGAAGGGGGTGAGGACCAGCACCATGGCCACCGCGGCGATGACGATGACGACCACGCTATGGCGTATGGAGCGCTTGAGCATGAGGGACCTGGCGCTGAGGCTCTTGGTGAACCACTGCTCGAGGTAGGTGAAGAAGAAGCCTTCCACTCCCACCACCAGGGCCATGAGAATGATGAAGTACAGGATGGAACCGACGTTGAAGAAGAACGGCTTGAGCTGTATGTTGCCGCCCATGTAGGAGAGGACGACCACGGCGGCCAGGACGATGACCAGCTGGACCACCATGAGGTTCCTCTTGGCCATGCGCACCTGGGCGAGCCGGACCCCGCCATCCAAAGCGTTGCTCAAGTCCATGAGAATCCGACTGAGATTTTTCTCTGTGGATAAATATCTTTGCTCCTAGATACTGGACCTGGATACCCACGCTTACGGCTCGGGAGAGAAGTCCAGCGTGGCCATCCGCCGGCCGAGCATGAACATCGCGGCGTAGGTGGGCACCTCGCACCGGCCCTCCACCACGAACTTGTGGTCCTTGAGCTCCACCACCGAGGGCTTGCGCACGAAGACCTCCACCGGCCGGTCGGGGTAGATGGAGGGCACCGCGTCCCGCAGGGGGTCGAACTGGTCGAGCTCCTCGCGGTCCATGGGGGTGACCCGCAGTCCGGTCTTCCCGTGGAGCGACCACGGCAGGCGGATCAGCCGCTTGATGTCGCTGGTCACCGGCTCGTCGATCTCCGCGCTGAAGCGGGGCCTCACCTCCTCGTCCAGCAGCTTGAGGAACAGCTCGAGGTGGCGGCGATCGGAGAAGCTGGACAGCGCGTTGCCGGTGAGCATGAGGTCGGCCCCGTCCTTGGCCCCGTTCTTGGTGTACAGGTCGCGGAGCATGCCCTCGATGATGGCGTCGGAGCTGCCGGCCAGGGCGGGCAGTCGGGCCCGCAGGTCGGGCAGGTCCCGGGAGCGCATCTCCTCCACCAGCCACATCATCCCGTGGCGCATCCGGCGACGCCATCCTCCCGAGGACGGGGAGGGCATGGAGCGCACCCTGCTCTCCTGCACCCGGCCGAGGACCTCCCGGGAGGCGGTGGTCCGCTCCGGGAACACCCAATCGAGGTTGAGGTCGGTGCCGGCGATGTAGTCGACGATCTCCCTCCGCTCGTGGCTGCGCAGCCCCGCCAGCCGGGCGTCCATCACGTGGATGTGATAGCCGCGGCCTCCGGAGAACACGATGCGGAGGTGGGAGGCGTCGAAGCCGAGGTCTCCCAGCAGGAAGTCGTCGATCAGCCGTAGCAGCTCCACCTTGATGCGAGCCAGCATGTCCCGGTAGGTCATCGTCTCGGCCCCCTGGACGTGGTCGGCGTCGAGGTCGAAGATGAGGTCGGCGCCCAGCCACTTCTTCTCCTCCATGGTCGGGGCGCCGGGGAACTGGTAGTAGGCGGAGGAGTAGTAAGCGTGCGAGGGCACCTGGCCCTGGAGGAAGGAGTGCAGCTCTCCCGTCCCCTCGAAGCCTATGTGCCGCTGGACGAAGTCCCGGTCGAAGAACATGAACCCGAACTCCCGCCGGTCCATCCTCTCCGGCGGCCGGGGGGGCCGGCTAGCATAATAACGCTGGAACCACCCCCTCATGAACTCCTGGTCCGGGCCCATGACCGATATGAATGGTTTTGAGCTATTAGTAATTGCCAGCCATGCTAGCAAAGCTCTAATACCCCAGGATATAGAGTTACCAGCATGATGGCCTACATCTTGCTGGAGTACTCCTCGGACGGTCCCTTGCCTTCGGCCGTCGACCGGAGGATGCAGGACCTCGGCCTGACCCGGGACGGGGCCTTCTTCACCCTCCACGCCGCGGACGAGGACGACCTGCTGGCGAGGATCGACCGGCTGCACGACGCGCTGCGCGGGACAGGAGCGCGGTACACCGTCACCACCGGCCGGGTCGTGGGCGAGCGTGGAGACTTTACGGAGATGGTCCTGGAGCTGGAGGACCCCGTTCCGGACAGCGAGGACGCGCTGCTCGAGGACCGCATGGAGCAGGTCAGCCTCGAACTGCGGTCGGGGGGCCGGAGCTTTGATGAACTGCTCGAGGCCCTCGACGTCGACGGGCCGGTCCTGGAACGGGTGCTGGGGGAAATGATGGAGCAGGGGTTGGTCCACGCCCACCGGGAGGAGGGCACTCTCAGCTATCATCTGGGCGGTCCGATGCTCCGCTCGTTGGCCCGCTGACCTCCCGCCGGCCGGTCATCGCCAGCGCCACCAGGGCGACGGGCACCGAGATCCAGATGGAGGTGGCCACCGACAGCAGGCCGACCGCGGTGGCCGTGGCCAGCGTGATCCCCAGCCCGGCGAAGATGTCGGTGATGACCGCCACGTTGCCGCTCCCTCCCGGCAGGAAGACCTGGAGGGTGAGGGCCAGGGAGGAGGCGACCACCACCGCTGGCAGGGGGGCGAACACCCCCAGGGAGGCCATGATCAGCGCCAGGCGGGAGAACTCCAGCACCCATACCGGGACGGTGAGGACGGCCGCTACCGTCACCAGGCGGCGGTCCGAGCCCAGCGCGCCCTGCCTGGCCATATCGAAGGAGTCGATGGCGTGCTCCACCTCCTCCTCCACCGCCCCGGCGTAGCGGCCGCCCCTGAACCGCCGAGCGATGCGGTTGCCGACCTCCCCGCCCCACTCCACGATGCCCGGCCGGCGGAGGACCATGACGAGGGCGAGGTTCACCGCCGCCACGAGGCCGGAGACGACGGCGAGGGGGGCCCAGCTCCTCAGCGGTATGGTCGGGTACAGCACCACCACCGAGGCCAGGAGCACCGCGGTGACCAGGACGAGGTCCATGACCTTCTCCGCCATCACCGTGGCCAGCCCCGCGCCCAGAGGCACTTTCTCGATGCGGTTCACCCCCCAGATGCGAGCCCCCTCTCCCGCGACCTTGATGGGCGTAAGATCGTTCAGCGCTTGCCCCATGGCGTACTGGGAGAGCACCACCGTGCCCCTCACCCGATGGCTAGCGGCAGCGAGGAGCATTTGCCAGCGTAGCGCCCGGATCCCTATGGCGGCGAGGTACAGGGCGACCGCCAGGAAGATGAGGTTCAGGTCGGCATCGCCCAGCCGGTCGGCGAGCTGCCAGGGCCCGGCCTCCACCACCAGCCCGGCGATCAGCGCCGCCGAGATGGCCAGGACGGCCAGGCACCATCCCACGCGCTCCCTCCGTCGGTCCACGAGCTATCTCATTGGCGCTCCTGGGTCATAAGGACAGACGTCCTGGGACGCAGCTCAGGCGAACCGCTACGACAACCCTATATATGGCGATACGAATCGATGAGAATCGTCAGGTGTACTAGATGGGAGCTGTTTCGGCCAACCTACGGGTCCTCATGATGTTCAGCGTGCTGACGGCCATCTTCGTGGCCATCGGCTGGGCGGTGGGGAAATACTTTTTCGGCGACTGGGTGTCGGGTGCGGTATTCTTCCTCATCATAGCCGCGGCCATGAACTTCATCTCCTACTTCTTCTCCTCGAAGATCGTGCTGGCGTCCTACCGGGCGCGGGTGGTCAACGAGGCCGAGGCTCCGAGGCTGTACCGCATCGTGCGGCAGGTGTCGTCCCTGGCCGGCCTTCCGATGCCCCAGGTGGCCATCGTGCCGACCATGAACCCCAATGCCTTCGCCACCGGGAGGAGCCCCCAGCACGCCACCGTGGCCGCCACCGAGGGCATCCTGCAGCTCTTGAACGACGATGAGCTCACCGGCGTCCTAGCGCACGAGATGGCCCACGTCAAGGACCGCGACATGCTGGTGATGAGCGTCGCGGCCACCCTGGCCGGTGCTATCTCCTTCGCCGCCCGCTCCTTCTTCTGGGGGACCATGTTCGGCGGCGGGGACGATCGCGACAGCGGCAACCTCATCATCGCCGTCCTGCTGGCCATCACCGCGCCCATCGCCGCCATGCTCGTGCAGCTGGCGGTGTCCCGGAGCCGGGAGTACCTCGCGGACCACGAGGGAGCCATGATGATCGGCCGGCCCATGGCGCTGGCCAGTGCCCTCCGCAAGCTGGAGGTGGGCAACAAGGCACGACCGATGAACATGGGCAACCCCACCTCGTCCTCGCTCTTCATCGTCAATCCCTTCCGGGGCGGGGCGCTGGTGAACCTGTTCTCCACCCACCCTCCCATGGAGGAGCGCATCAGGCGCCTGGAGGACCTCGCCGGCGGCATGCGCCGGTAAACCTTTCCTTTATACGGATCAAACGACCAGGTCGTCCAGGAGGCCGTTCCGCCTCAGAAAGTGATAGGCCCGGTCCAGATTGTAGACCTCGGCCAGGGAGTGGTGGACGTCGGTCCCCACCGACACCAGCACCTTGCCCTTGAACTCCTGGTAGTACCGCTCGGCCTTCTCCCAGTACCACACCCCGTCCCGCTTGTACGGCCAGGCAGTATTGATCTCCACGAACACCCCGAAGGAGGCGATGTACTTGGCCACGGAGTCGGGGGGCCAGGGGCCGAAGTTCATCTCGATGTCGTTGTGGGCCAGCCCGCACGGCACCTCGATCTGCGACAGCAGGGGCTCCAAATCGTCCAGTGAAGTGCCCTCGTCCATCTCCACGTACTCGAAGAGGATGTAGTCCAGCTTGTTCAGCGTATCGAGGGGCAGCGATCCGAGGTCGCAATGCCGGGGGTTGGTATCGACCTCCACCCCCGCCAGGACCTCGATGCCCGGGAACTCCTCTTGCAAGCCATGGAGGACGGCGATGTAGTTCTCCAGCTCCCTGGCGTACAGGGAGTTGCACTTCTTGGTCATGAGGTGGTCGCTGATGCCGATATGGGTGAGGTGGTTGGTCTCGGCGGCCAGCACGATCTGCTCCGGAGTGAAGTCCCCGTCGGAGAAGGTGGTGTGGGTGTGCAGGTTGATCAGCGAGTTTGCTCCCATTTCTCAAGCTCCTGTACCTTGGACAGCGTCCCGCCGCGCTTGATCTCCTCCCGGATGCGGTTCTCCCGCTCGGCGACGTCCACGGCGCGGTTCGCTATCTCCACCGCGTGCTCCTGAGGTATGACGACCACGCCGCTGTCGTCCCCCACGATCCAGTCCCCGGAGCGCACCAGCTGCTGGCCGCAGACGATCTCCAGGCCGATGCCCCCGAAGCCCTTGGGCTCCCCGGCGTTGGGGGCGACGCGCTTGGAGAAGGCCGGGAACCCCATCTCGTAGATGGCGTCCATGTCCCTGATGGCCCCGTCGATGACCACCCCGACCACGCCCTTGGAGCGGCAGCTCCACGCCGCCAGCTCGCCGAACACCGCGATCTCGCTGCCTCCGACGTCTATTACAAGGACGTCGCCCTCCCGGGCCCGGTCGATGGCCTCCACCGGCTTGCACCAGTCGCCCTTGGCCGTCTGCACCGTGAGCGCCCGGCCGACCATCTTGGTCCCGTGGGCGCTGCGGGGGTGGATGTCGAGCATGACCCCGGCCTTGTGCATGGCGTCGGCGATGTTGCAGGTGGACGCTTTGGACAGTGCCACGAAGATCTCGTTCTCCCCGTACTTCTTGGACATCTCGGTGGCGATGGCCTTCCCCGAGGCCATCGCTTCCTTAACTCGGCGCGAAGCCCCGGTCACGTCCCGGTCCTTGATGATGGCGCCGCCCACGATGATGACCGACGCTCCGGCGGCCATGAGACCCGGTGCCGTCTCCGAGGTGATGCCTCCGGCCACGGCAATAGGCAGGGAGACGGCCTTGGCCACCTCCTTGACCGTCTCCACCGGCGCGGCCCCGCCCTTCATCTGCTCGTCGATGCCCACGTGCAGGCAGACGTACGAGGCGCCGAGCTTCTCGACCTCCCTCGCCCGCGCTGCCTTGTCCGCCACGCCGATGAGGTCGACCATGACCTCGGCCCCGTACTGGCGGGCCGAGAGCACTGCCTCGTGGATCGTGCCGTCATCGGCCAGGCCCATGACGCTGACGACGTCCGCCCCGGCCTTGGCCGCGATCTCGACCTCGAAACCGCCCACGTCCATGGTCTTCATGTCGGCGACGATCTTGTGGCCAGGAAAAGTCTTCTTCAGCTCGCGGAGGACGTCCGAACCCTCCGACTTGATGAGGGGGGTCCCCGCCTCGATCCAATCCGCACCACCCTCGACGGCCTCGGAGGCGATCTCCACGGCACGTTTCAGGTGCATGAGGTCCAGTGCAACTTGCAGGACCGGTCGCATGCCTCATGGCACGCCTTGAGCGTTCTTAATTTTTATGCGCTCCGTTCTCCGCGGCGAAAAACCGCTCAAGGCCCAGCTACGATATCACCCCGTAACAACGACCGGATAAGTTCTTTAGCCCCCTACGGTGTTCGCAGGGCGATGACTTCCGGGCAGAAGGAGAGGTGCGTCACCGGCATCGAGGGACTGGACTCTATCCTCGGGGGCGGAGTCCCGCGGGGCAGCCTGGTGCTCGTAACGGGCGTTCCCGGCGTGGGCAAGACCTCTCTGGCCCTGGAGTTCGCGCTCCGGGGGGCCATCATGGGGGAGAGGAGCCTGGTGCTGACGACCGTGGAGCGGCCGGAGAAGCTGGTGGCCTCGGTCCCCGAGTTCCACTTCTTCGATCGAGGTTTGGTCGACAGCGGCAGGCTGGAGATCAAGGAGCTCACCGAGTTCGCCGGCGGGGGGCCGTCGTACGGCAGCCACGAGGCCAGGGAGCAGCTCACCCAGCTGGGGAGCAGCATCGCCACCTACGTCGCCGAGCACAAGGTCCGCCGGCTGGTCATCGACACCTACCACACCATCTTCTACGGGGTCAAGGACGAGACGCCGTCCAGGGACCTGCTGCTGTCCCTCTCGGAAGCCATGTACCATAACGACTGCACCGGTATCCTGGTCACCGACGCCAACCCCAGCACCAGCATCGAGAGCGTCATCGCCGACGGGGTCATCGTCCTCGGTAACTATGAGAGGCGCTCCGACCTGTTGCGCACGCTGCAGGTCCTCAAGATGAAGGCGACCAGCCACTCCCGGGCCAAGTACGTGATCGACCTGACCGATTGCGGGGTTCTCATCACTCCGATGCTGAGAGGTGGAGCATGAGCGACGACATCTGCGCGGTGGTGGCCACCAGGCTGGCCGAGGTCGGGCCGTCGGTGGCGGTGGCGCTGGAATTTCCTATGGCCGCGTACTTCGACGTGCTGCGCGGCCTGGTGGACAACTTCGCCCATGCCAAGAAGGTGCAGTGCATCTACATCACCTCGGCGGTGCCGGCAAGGACCATCCAGGGGACGCTCGAGGCGTTAGAGATCGATCCCTCGGGCACATCGTTCATCGACACCATCTCCCAGATGATCATGGAGCGGACGGAGCGCAATTCCAGCTCCGTCATCTACGTCGAAAGCCCCACCGTCCTGGAGAACATCGTCCTCAAGGTCGACTACCTGCTGAGAAAGCTCGACGACGGCCCCAAGCTGGTGGTCGTGGACTCGATCAACTCGCTGGCCATACACAACGACGCCAAGATGCTGTCGGAGTTCCTGCACGTGCTGATCTCCGGACTGAGCTCGAGGGAGGCATACCCCGTCATCCTGTCGATGCAGGAGCAGCTGCGCCCCGAGGTCCATGAGATGCTCGCTCTCGTCTGCGATAAGGTAATTAATTTGGGAGAACCATAATATTATATGATATATTTTTTCAAGGATTATCTGTCTGGAAAGTCGTTATCCAAGCCCAATGTTCACACGGAAATGTTTATAACGCGATGTAAAAGTTCCACCGCTAAGTAGGTTTTCCCTACTACCAATGGAGGACTAAAAATGATGAAGAAGATGTGGAAGAACCGCTCCGGTGTATCCCCGGTAATCGCCACCATCCTCATGGTTGCGATCACCGTCGTGCTGGCTGCGGTTCTGTATGTGATGGTCATGGGATTCGGCGGACCGAGCAACAATGTTCCGACCGGTTCTTTCAGCGCCAAGGACAAGGTTACTGGTGGTGAAAAGCTCACCTTCGGTGTCATTACTCCCGAGAAGGCTCCCACCGCGCTTAAGGTCTCTATCACGACCTCGGCTGGGACAGACGTCTATACGTGGGCGGCTGATGACAGCAAGACATTGACCTCGACCACTACACTTACTGGCGTGACTGCAGTAGGCTATACTGACCTTGCGGGGAACAAGATCGTTAACAATGGTGACTACCTGAGCATAACCGCTCCGGCTGGGTCTTACACTGTTGCTCTGCTCTATGCGTCCTCTGGCGATCAGATAACCTCTACCACGTTCACCATCTAAATAGTGAACTAGGCCAGACAAAACCCCTTCCTTTTCTCTTTTGTTTATATCGATTTCTAAACGTGCTAGGGTTATTCCTATGTTCTTTTACCTTCACCTTTTTATCGATTATCGCATTATGCGATTCCATGTGGATGGATGAGCGTCAGCAACATATTATCAAAACAACGCTCAAGGGAAAGGTTCTGACGACTCTCGAATTAGAAATGCTCCTGACAGAAACGAGAAAAGGTTGCCCCGACGACCTCGCCCGCACGCTCAACGTCATGCGCCGCAAGGGGCTCATCAAGGGCGCGGTCTCCACCGAGAGGGGGGGCTGGGTGTGGTGGGTCGAGGACCAACCTGAATTAGAATAAACCCTTATCCCCACGACGTGGAAACGCTCGATGTGAACGGGACGCAGCGCAACTATCTTCTGCACCTTCCTCCGGACCCGACCGGGAAGCCGCTGGTCATCGCGCTGCATCCCTTGGGCAGCAATCCCCAGCTGATGGAGGTGATGACCGATCTCTCCCGCCTCGCCAGTGAGGAAAGCTTCATCGTCGCTTACCCCGAGGGCACCAAGGCCCACGAGGGCGGATTGCGCTCATGGAACGCCAGGTTCTGCTGCCGGGACGCTATGGGCATGAACGCCGATGATATCGGCTTCCTCTCTAAGCTGATCGACACCCTCATCGAGCGCTACAGCGTGTACGGCGTTTTCGTCACCGGCTTCTCCAACGGCGGCATGCTCGCCCACCTCGCCGGGATCGAGCTTTCCCACAAGCTCACCGCCATCGCTCCCGTAGCGGCCACCGTAGGACGGGAGATAATCGAGATGACGCCGAAGCGAGAGCTGCCGGTGCTTATCGTCCACGGCACCGACGACCACCTCCTGCCGCTGGAGGGCCGGGGCAGCGGGCGGCTGCTTCCGGTACACCGGGCGGTCGAGTTCTGGGCCCGCGCCAACCACTGCGGCGCGGAGCCGGTTGTGGAAGAGAAAAACGGCATCGAGGTCACGAGGTATGCCTCTTGCGGCAGGGACGCGGAGGTGGTGTTCTACAAGGTCAGCGGTGCCGGCCACGTGTGGCCTGGGAGTTCAGTCCGCATGCGCTCGGAGAGCGACCCAGGTACGCTGGACGCCTCCGCTGAGATATGGAAGTTCTTCCGCTCCCACCTGCGCTGATCAGAGCTCGATCTTGCCTTCCTTCCTCTGCATGCGCGGTCTAGCTTGCGGCACCTTGCGGCTGCGCGGTACGGCCGGGTAGTAGGCGATGACCAGCGTCCTAGAGAGAGTATCGGACCACCGCTTGCGGGGGTCGCCCTCGGTCGCCAGCCCCACGGCCACGTCGAAGGGCAGGAAGATGTACCAGAACAGCTTCGGTATCGAGCGGATGAACGTCTGCCGGTAGGTGCGCCGCTCGCCCATGGACACCACCTTCTGCCGCACCAGGGCCTTCCCCACGGTGCGGCCGTAGCGGCCCTCCAGGAACCCGGCGTACAGGAACCATCCCAGCCCGGCACCGAGCCCGGCGATGATGGTGGTGTTGCCGATGTCCAAGAACGTCAGCAAGAAGTAGATCGGCACGAAGACGATCGCAATGTCCACGAACCCGGCCACAAAGCGCTTCAGCCAATGGTGCCGGAGGGCACTGCTGCTCTCCATTATATCAAAGCCTGTGTGCATCCCTTATCCCGCGAGGGTGTATGATGGGTATAAAAATAAGGCTTTTCTTCTGAGTTTAACATAAATTGGTTAGTATTATCGAAATGGAATTCACTTGATGGATTATTGGCCAGGATGCCCTAGTGAGTATTCAGTTTCATTCCTCTCCGGTGGCCGGTCATTTAAGTCAATCCGTCAATTCCTTGAGCAATGGGGATAAGGAAATACGAGTATCGGTTGTATCCAAAAGAGAAGCAGATCATTAGACTTGAGGAACATCTGCGACTGGGTGCCGAGATGTACAACCGTCTCCTGAATATTTACAAAGAAGAGTTCCTGAAAAATGAGATCAAGCTCGGTAGGTACGACCTCGAATATTATATCACCTTGCTGAGAAGAGAATATCCTCAATACAGAGCGATGTACCGTATCACCTTGAATTGCCTAGCTAAACGTCTGTCCTGGGGTCTAATGTATTATTTCCGAAGGATGGCCGAATGGAAAGAGGGCAAGTGTAAGAAGCCTGGTATGCCACGCTATAAGAGCTTCATTAGAAGCATCGAGTTCGCTGCTATGTCCGTCAAAGTCCTTGACAAGAAGACAGTGAAAATCGGCAGGATCGGTAAAATCGAAGCGGTTTTGCACAGAGATCTAACTGGCAAGGTGAAGGAAGTCACGGTTTTGAGGAAAGCTTCTGGCAAATGGTTCATCATCTTTACTTGTGACCAAGAAGATGAGGTCGAGCCACGAATAGATAGGCGCGAGGTAGGGATCGATATGGGGCTGATCAACTTCGCCACCTTTTCTGATGGCAAGGTTATCGAGAACCCTCACTTTCTCCTGAAGACGGAGAAGAGAATCAGAAGGCTGCAAAAGGACCTCTCGAGAAAACGAAAGGGCAGCAACAACTGGAAGCGCTCAAAGCAGCTGCTCGCGATAGCATACGAACGGGTGGAGAACCAGAGGAACGCCTTCTTGCATAAGGTATCAAGAGAGGTCGTTGATACCTACAGCTTGATTGCTGTCGAATCGCTGGGGATAAGTAGAATGATCGTTGGCCAGACCACAGCAAAGGCCATCTCGGACGTGTCATGGTACAAGTTCATGAGGATGCTGGAGTACAAGGCTTCGAGCGCCGGTGCTCAGCTAGTGCGCATAGACACATATTCCCCGACAAGCCAAACATGTTCGGAATGTGGTGAGCGCCGTCGAATGCAATTGGATGAAAGAACGTTCATCTGTCCAAATTGTGGGCTTACCATTGATCGAGATCTAAACGCTGCGAGGAACATACTCGAGCTCGGTAGGGCGGGGAGCGCCCGAATTCACGCCGGTGGAGATGGGGCCAACACTTCCCTCGTAAGGGAGAAGCGAGCCCCGTCATTGAAGCAGGAACTATACGTTTGAACTTCGGTTCAAAATGCACGCAGCCAGCGCTGCTGGACTCTCCTCGGATCGCCCATCATTCATCACCAGATCAGTTCAGATGTTCTCGTCATTGGAGAGTGATTATCCATGGCCTCATCAACAATAAACATATCGCTCTCTCATTCCGGTCTCCCTGTCGCAGACCGTTGTGCCGATTTGTCCGATGGGGGAAGCCAATCTTAGGGCGGGTGATGCCGAGCGATCAGTGCCCCCTTGCTCGGCCTCCGGTCAGTCTACAGGCTCGCTCGAGGTTATTTTCTTGACCGTCGGGCGATGAACATGACGCATGCTCCACCCATGTTGCCAGCGAACTATTCATTGGGAGGAATGCGGTTCGTCTCTACCAAGAACGGTGATGCTTGGAAGGGGCCTGCTCTGCCGTTCAAAGATAGCACTATGACAATTGCCCCGTAGTGCTCTCCTTATAAGTCATTATGATAATGGATTATCGTAATTAGCAAGTCTATATAAGTCAAAGCTCATTATGATAATTCATTATGATAAATGATTACTCTAATCTAGCACAGTATAAGCCACGGGGTTACCCGGTCAGTCACAAGCGAAAGGTGCCGTTCGCGCCCCGCATCGCCATCAGCAGGGAGTTCACCGAGCGCGTCAACCGCGTTAGGGAGCTCGACCAGGAGTTCGAACGGTTCATACTGAGGGCCGATGACTACCTGGACCTCGTCGTCAGCGCCTACGCCTCCAACATCCACTGGTCAACGGCCCTGGAAGGCAACCCACTGTCCGAGGAAGAGGTCCGAAAGGTGACAAGGATGACGATGACCGGGCAAGTGGAGCATCCGGGCGGCCCAAACCAGGAGATCATCAACCATCTGGTGAACGTATACATGCCCATGGGCTTCCAGCTGCCCTGGATCAAGGAGACGCTTTGCCGGCTGAACGAGTACCTGCTGGAGGACACCGGCAACAAGGCTCGGGCGGGGGCGTTCCGGACCGGACGGGCGTATGTCGGGAATGTCGCCACTGGAGAGGTCCACTTCAGGCCCGCTCCCCCGGAGCACATCGGGGAGGAGATCGAGTCGCTGCTGAACTGGGTGAACAACGAGGCCCCGATCTACAACCCCATCATCGCCGCTTCCATCATGTTCCATGAGTTCGAGAGCATCCATCCCTTCGAGGACGGGAACGGCAGGACCGGGCGGTGCCTGTTCCACCTCTACCTGAAGTACACCGCCCTGAAGAACTCCCATCTCTGCAAGATCGATCATAAGATGCTCGAGAACAGCGAGCTCTATTACGACCTGCTCGGCTACACGGACCAGGAGGGCTCGTACAAGGAGCTGCTGGACTTTATCTCCATAGCCTTGCTGAAGAGCTATGAGGAGGCCCATGAGGCGCTGCTGCACAAGGACCTGCTGAGCTCGTCGCTGGACGAGACCGCTAAGCAGCTACTGATCAGGGCGCGCAGGCACAAGGGCTACTTCTCCATTCGAGAGGCGAGGTCGTGGGTCAACGCTCTCAGCGAGCAGACCATCGCCAAGCGTCTCCGGGAGCTGGAGGGCGAGGGAGCTCTCGAATCGACCGGCCGGACCGTTGGGCTCCGATACCGGTTCAAGGACCCCATGGTCGGGATGAAAGAATTGCTCCAGCGGAGGCTGGCGGAGAAAGAGGAAGCGAGCGATCGCCGCTAGGCTGGGAGGGTTCGCGATGATCGCACCGGCCCGCCGACCACCCAAGCTGGATGACATCCCGAGCTTCGGACGTTCCCAGCGTCCTTCCGGCGCCACATTAAGATATTCGGTCCTCGCTAGCGCGTGGCGAGGATGAACATGGTAGGACAGGACATCGATTCCACGGGGCCGCTCAAGCGCGTCCTCTTCGTGTGCTGCGAGA
>Ga0183100_1001060_pt1 | contig 15285 bp, 15 predicted proteins | sample Biomet2_FD_127789 | JGI IMG/M metagenome (GOLD analysis project Ga0183100, IMG submission 127789) | Microbial communities from bioreactor (seeded with anoxic lake sediment) at LBNL, California, USA - Biofuel metagenome 2 | ecosystem: Engineered > Bioreactor > Anaerobic > Unclassified ...
GCTGTTTTCTTTGGTCTTTATCTTAGCGGCCTTTCCTGTACGCTCACGCATATAGTTGAGCTTCGCTTTTCTGACGCGACCCTTTTTCACGACTTCGATGCTGTCGATCTTGGGTGAATGCAGGGGGAACGTTTTTTCAACGCCCACGCCGGAAGCGATTCTTCTGACAGTAAAGGTTTCTGCGATTCCGCCATTTTGTCTTTTTAGAACGAATCCTTCAAATGTCTGGATTCTTTCTCTTGTACCTTCTTTGATTTTAATGTGTACCTTGACGGTGTCTCCCACATTAAACGCAGGGATATCATTTTTCTGATATTCTTTTGTGATTGCCTGAATTAAATTCATTGGTTTTCCTCCTTCCCTCCAAGACGTTCATGGTATATGTGATACCCAGAGGACCGCCCGTAATAACTTGTATATTTTAGCATGACAAGTCAGTCATTGCAAGTTTTATTTGTTATTATCATTCTTTTTAATTCTGGGTCTGATATCGTTGATGTCGGTCATGACGACCAGCACAAACGTGGCGGCCACAGCCAGAAGGCCCAGGCTCTCCACATAGAGGGACCGGCTCAGTAAAACCGCGGCGACGCCCATGATGCCGCAGACCCCGTACATGCAAAGCACCGTTCTCCGCTGGCCCATTCCCGCACCCATCATCCGATGGTGGATATGGCCTTTGTCCGCCTCCATAATGGGCTTCCCGTTGACCTTTCGTCGAAGGATTGCCCAGAACGTGTCGAACAACGGCAACGCCAGGACCAATGCAGGCACCAGCACCGCCACCATGGTGGCCCGTTTCACCGGTTCCAAAATGGAAAAGTTGGCGATCATAAATCCCAGAAACAAGGCGCCCCCATCTCCCATGAATGTTTTGGCGGGGAAAAAGTTGTAGGGTAAAAATCCAAGGCAAGCGCCCGCCAGGGTCAACAGGCAGAAGCAGGCCGGGTAATATCCGAAAATATAGGCCACATAAGCGATGCACAATGAAGCGATGGCGGAGATTCCCGCCGCCAGGCCATCCAGCCCATCCACCAGGTTGATGGTATTGGTGATGGCCACAATCCAGAGAACCGTGACAATCAGGCTGACAATGCCGGCAAGCTGCTGAGTCCCTTCCCCCAGATAGTTGGCGATGAAGTCGATGCGGTTGCCGAATGCGAAGACCACAATGGCGCAACCGATCTGTCCGAAGAGTTTGACCATCGCCGGCAGATTTTTGAAATCGTCGATGGTGCCCAAAATATAAATCAGCACACCGCCCAACAGGATTCCGGTGATTTTCATCTGGCTGGCGTCCGGGCCAAGCAGGTTCATGGCCATCGCCAGCAGCAAGGCCAAAACAGCGCCGACAAAAATGGCCATTCCGCCGATTCTCGGCACAGGATTCTGATGAACGCGTCTGTTATCCTTTGGGATATCCATGGCGCCTGTCTTTTTGGCGACCCATATGGCCACCGGAGACATGCCGAGAGAAATGGTCAATGCGACCAAAAAAATAATCCAAAAGTCCATAATTGCTCCTACAGTTTCATCGTTATTGTCTATGTCTTTCGCTTATGCTCTGGGGTGGGTCTTGTCGTAAACGTCTTTGATTCGGTTCTTTGTCACGGACAAATAAACTTGAGTGGCGGAGATGTCTTCGTGTCCCAGCAAATCTTGCAGGGATTTCAGATCGGCTCCGTTTTGTATCATATGCACAGCAAAGGAATTGCGCAGGGTATGGGGGGTCAATTTGTTGCTGATTCCAGCTTTGGCCGCATATTCTTTCAAAATTTTCCAGAGTCCCTGACGGGTCATCCGTTGACCGTAATAGTTGACGAAAAGGGCGTTCTCGGATTTTCGGTCCTTGAGCAGCAAGTCCCGGGCGTCGAAGATATATTCCTCGACCGCCTTCCGTGCCGGTCTTCCGATGGGAATGATCCTCGCCTTGCCGTGTTCCCCCGGGCAGGTGAAAAACCCGATTCTCAAATTCACATCTGCTACGTCGGCGGCGATGATCTCGTTGACCCGAATGCCGGTGGCGTAAAGCAATTCAAGGATGGCTCTGTCCCGGATCCCCCGTGTGCTGGTGTCCGGCATCTCAAGCAGCCGGTCCACTTCGCTCAGCGTCAGATACTCCAGTTCTTTTCGCTCAATCTTTGGAGACTTGATTCCGGTGGTGGGATTGACGATGATCCGGCCCTTTTCCTGGAGAAAGTTGTAGTATGCGCGGACGGATGCCAGTTTGCGGTTCACCGTCGCCGCGGATTTGTTTTCACCTTTGAGTTTCAACAAATAGGATACCACATCGGTATTTGAGACGGTGTCCATCTCAGCGGCGTCTGTTTCTTTCACAAAAACAAAAAAATCCATCACATCGCGTTTATATGCTTCCAGCGTGTTTTGGGCCATTTTTTTTTCGACTTCCAGATGGTGAAGAAACTCTTCCAAATACATTGTGTACATCCCCTTCATGATTTCTCACAGCGCTATCAGTATAGCCGAAGGGAAATTGGTTTACAATAAAAATCACAAGGTTTTAAAATGGTTTTTTGCCAAAAGAATCCCCAGCATCGTTTTTGCGTCCTGAATTTCACCGCGAACCACCATATTATGTGCCTCTTCAAAATCCATCTCCAAGATATCCATGGCTTCATGTTCATCGTATTCCGTTTCGCCCGGAATCAAGTCCGTCGCCAGGTAAATGTACAAGGCTTCGTTGGTATAGCCCACGGAAGGATAGAATGCGGTGAGAAAGGTGATGTTCCCGGCGGTGTAGCCGGTTTCCTCTTTCAGTTCCCGTTTGATGGTGGCCAACGGTTCCTCCCCTTTTTCGATTTTGCCCGCGGGCAGTTCCAACATGGACCGTTCCAGCGGTTTTCGGAACTGGCGCACGAGAACCAGCTTGCCTTCCTTTGTGATGGGGACTGCCACTGAGCCACCGTTGTGTTCCACAATTTCTCGGAAGGAGGGGTCTCCGGTGACGGTCACCACTTTGTCCCTCCTCAGATTCAGGATTTTTCCTTCATAGATTCTTTCGGTGCTGATTGTTTTTTCTTCAAATATCATTTTGTCATTTCCTCTGATTTCGCCACAGCGGCCCGAAAACCCTGGGCGACCTTTTCTTCAAATCCATTGTCCTGCAAAACTTTGACCGCTTCAATGGTCGTGCCCCCCGGAGAGCAGACGTTGATCCGCAGTTGCTCCGGGCTTTCTCCGGTTTGAAGCACCATTGCCGCCGCACCCAGCACAGACTGTGCCGCGAAGGTGACAGCCTGAGCATATTCCATTCCGTTTCGTTCCGCCTCCCGTGCAAGCGCGTCTATGTACATATATGTGTACGCCGGGCTGCTCCCGCTGACGCCGATGACACAATGGATCAAGGATTCAGGCACTTCTTCCGCCCGTCCTATTCCGGTGAATATCTGGAAAATGGTTTGGAAAACGTCACTGTCGACGTTTTTATTCCTGCAGACGGCTGTCATTCCCTGATTGACCATGGCCGGGGTGTTGGGCATGATGCGCACGATCGGCGTGGCCTTGCCGAAGAACGATTCAATGTAGGCGATGCTGATGCCCGCCGCCATGGAAACGATGGTTTTGTCCGGGGTAAGAAACGGAGCGATCTGAGGCAACACCGTTTCGTAAAGATTGGGTTTGAGCCCCAAAACCAACACGTCCGACTGTGTCGCCAGTTGTTCCAGCGTCCCGCACGGCCGCAAACCGGTTTTACCGGCAAGATCCGCCAGCTTCTCCGTGTTCAAATCATACGCCAGGATCGTGTGTCCCTGTTGTTTGGCCAGCGGCGCGTATCCACTGATGATTGCGCCACCCATATTTCCTGTTCCTAGAAATCCGATTTTCATAAGTCTGTCCTTTCTTCCTTGCTATCCCGGAAAAAATACGGTGCCGGTTTCTTCACCTTCCCGTGCTTTGCGAAGAATTTCGTTCTTTTTGCCGTTGAGAAGGATGGTTGCGATACCGTATTTGGCCACTTTTTTGGCGGCGGCGATTTTCGTCTCGATGCCGCCGGTGCCGAAACTGCTCTTTCCGCCGGTTTCGATGCGGTCGCTGAGGGATTCGATGTCATGAATTTCCTCAAGGAGCGCAGCGCCTTTGTTGCGTTTGGGATCCTTGTCGAACACACCGTCGATGTCGCTGAGTAAAATCATCAGGTCGGCGTTCCACAAGGTCGCGGTCAACGCCGCCAGGGTGTCGTTGTCGCCAATTTTGATCTCATCCACACTGACCGTGTCGTTTTCGTTGATGATGGGGATGACGCCTTCGTCCACAAGGGTGAACAGAGTGTTCCGGATATGCAAGGTCCGCTGGTCGTCGGTGAAATCCTGGCTGGTCAAAAGCATTTGCCCCACCAGAATGCCATATTTGGAAAAGAACTCCTTGTAGGCCATCATCAGTTCGACCTGGCCGATGGCGCACAGGGCCTGTTTATAGTTGATGTCGTTCCGTCTGCTCCATTTGTCCATGGCGCCCACGCCGCAGATGCCGGCGCCGGAAGAGACGATGATCACTTGTTTGCCGTCATCCAGCAGCTCCTTCACTTGCTCCACCAATTGCTGAAGCACCTCTTTGTTGACGGTTCCATTGTCTTTGGACAGCACATTGCTGCCGATCTTGATGACGATTTTTTTGCTCTTTTGCATGATGTTTTTTATTGCACTCATTTGGGTCCTCTTTGGTCTTTATACATTTTTATAAGTTTTTTTGCATAGGGCAATTATATCATCTTCCACCCGAAATTTATATTGGAAATTTTCTTGTATTTTCAGTGATTTTGCAAAATACCACTTGATTTTTTCGTTTGTTCTGATAGACTTACAGTGTGGTTATCCCCCTGATAACCTCATTAATCTCTAATCCCAATACCCCTTTTGAACAAAATAGACCGCTTTGCGGTCTATTTTGTTTTTTGCATCAATATATCCGGTGTGGTACAATACATCCATGAAAACCATTACGGAAAAAATCGATGCGCCCAGGTATACATCTGTCCCTTTCAACCAGTATTTCAACGGGTTGAAGGTGGGTGTCTTTGATATTGAGACAACTGGCTTGTCGCCCGCCTCCAGCAGACTGATCCTGTCGGGATTTTTGATCGAAGGGGACCTGGGCCCGGTGCTGACCCAATATTTCGCCGAATCACTGGAGGATGAGGCGTTGGTCCTCAAGGCCACTTTGGAAACCCTGGACACGTTGGATGTGGTTGTGACCTACAACGGAAAAGGATTTGACATTCCTTTTGTGGACACCCGGAGCAAGAATATGCCCCACCGCCCTTTTCCCTACAACTTGGATCTCTATTCCGTTGTGCGGAAATATTCGCCGATCCGTCAATATCTCCCCAATTTGAAGCAAAAGACCCTTGAGGATTTTTTGGGCCTGTGGGAGAACCGGCTGGACGAGATTTCCGGCGGGGAAAGCGCCGCATTATATATGGATTATTTGGTCCACAGGGATCCCGCCCTTGAAGAGAAGATTTTGCTCCATAACCGGGACGACGTGATCCAGCTGTATCGTCTGTTGAAAGTGCTGGACAAGGCGGAAGTCCATCGGGCCATGTTTCAGCTGGGTTTTCCGGTTCGAACCGCGACACATTCCCTTTTGGTGGAGACCATATATTTCGGCGAAAACCGCCTGACCATCGCCGGCCGGCAACGCTTTGAACCCATCAGCCACACTTGTTTCGACAGTCTGCTGGAGACCTGCGGACCTGGGGGAACCTGTTCCTGGGACTTTTCCTCTTCAAAAAGGAACTTCCAGGTTGAACTGACTACCATGATCGAGCAGCATCTGTCCCTCATCGATCTGCGGGCGCTGGGCCTTTCAGAAGAAGAGTTCGCCTTGACCCCGCAGTGTGAAAGCGGATATCTGATATTGCGCAACAAGGACCAAATAAATTATGCCGAAACCAATCTGCTCATCGCCAGATTATTGGAAAGGATTACAGAAACATGGATTTCTCAGACATCGCAAGAAAAGTGAAAGAAGACAGTTATCAGATGGCCTGCCAGAGCGGTCAGGTCCGAAACCGGGCGCTTGTCGCCATCGCCACCGCCTTGGACCAGCGAAAAGACCAGATATTTCAGGCCAATCGGACGGACTTGGCGCGGGCGGTCGAAGACCATCTCCCGGGGCCCATCGTGTCCAGACTCAAATTCGACCAGGGAAAATTGGCGGACTGCATCAGTGGAATCCATGATCTTTGCCAAATGGAGGATCCCCTTTTTCAAACCCTGCTGAAACGAGAACTGGATGAAGGGTTGCTCCTCGAAAAAGTCACCTGTCCCATCGGGGTCATCGGCATCATTTTTGAGTCCAGACCCGATGCGTTGGTTCAGATTTCCTCCCTTTGCATCAAAAGTGGAAACGCCGCCATTCTGAAAGGCGGGCGTGAAGCCGCTGAAACCAACCGGGTTCTCTTTCAGATCATCCACGAAGCCGGCACGTTCGCCGGTCTTCCCCACGGATTTTGCACATTGATTGAAAGCCGTGAAGAGATCGCACAGATGCTCCGGTGCCATGAGTCCATCGATTTGATCATCCCACGGGGCTCCAATGAGTTTGTCCAATACATCATGGCCAATTCAAAGATTCCGGTGATGGGTCACGCGGACGGGATTTGCCATGTCTACGTGGACCAATTTGCGGATCCTCAAAAGGCCGCGGCCATCATTGTGGATTCCAAGACCCAGTATGTGGCCGCCTGCAACGCGGTGGAAACCCTATTGGTCCACAAGGATGCGCCCGCAGGATTGATGGAACGGGTCCAGGACCTCTCCAAGGTGGACATCACGTTCAAAAACGGAGAATCCCCTGAGGATTTCAAGGAATATTTGGATTATATCCTCACAATAAAAACCGTAGGGTCTTTGGAAGAGGCAATCTCCCATATCAACCGGTACGGTTCTCATCATACGGACTGTATTGTCACTGAAAATCAGGAAAACGCTGATACCTTCATGAATCTCGTCGATTCCGCCGGGGTTTACCACAACTGCTCCACCCGTTTCGCCGATGGTTATCGTTACGGCTTTGGGGCTGAAGTGGGCATCAGCACCGGCAAATTGCACGCCCGTGGGCCTGTGGGTCTGGAAGGTCTCCTGACTTACAAGTACAAGCTCCACGGAAACGGACAGATTGTCGCGGACTATGCGTCCGGAAAATCATCCTTTCATTTCAAGGACATCAAATAGTTCAATTGCTATTTCTTTGTGACGGTGCCTAAATGGTGCCGTTTCTTGTCTTCGTACATCATGGCGTCAATGGTGTTGTAAAACTCCTTGGCGCTCATGTTGGAGTCCGGATCATAGACCGCATATCCCATGCTCAACCCTAGTTGATAGGGTTTCAAACTCATCTCATTGTAGTTTGCCAATTGGCGATTTATTTTGTCCACTACGGTTTTCAGCATTTCTTCATTGGCGGTGTCCAAAACAATGCAAAACTCATCTCCCCCGTATCTGGCCACAAAGTCGTTGGAGCGAAGCAGACTGCGTATCAGACTGGAGATCGTGACCAACGCCTCGTCACCGATGGTATGGCCAAAGGTGTCGTTGATTTGCTTCAATCCGTTGACATCCGCCATGATTGCGGAAAACGTGTGGTTTCTGCCGCTGCTTGTGATTTTTTTGCGAAGGTAGGACTCCAGCCGTTTGCGGTTGTACGCGCCGGATAGATAGTCCACGTTTGTTTCAATGCTCTGGGCAAAAAAGGTGATCATCAGGACAGAGCACACCATGCCCATCAAGGTGAATGGATAACCATATATCAAGCACTGGAGAATCAGTCCGGCAAAAGGCGTCGCCGGGAAAAGGAGGAAGGGGATATAATGGCTGCGTTCAATCCTGCTGCGATAGAAAAAGATATATCCGGTCGCCGCCAGCAATAGGAAGATGGTCATGGCAGGCGATACAGGATAGAGCGGTCCTCTCGAATAGTGATTGACCGGATCAATGGTGTAAAACCAACCATTGAACTGTGTACCGATTGTCATGACCACATTCGTCACATTGACGATGATCAATGATGTGGATATGAATCTTGAAATTCTTTTGGCCGGGAAAATATAGCAATGCACATAAATCAGCCAAAGGGATGGGATGACAGGTGAAAATAAAAAAAGCAGAAAATTTCCCAGATGGTTCACAAAATAGTGATAGGTGGCGGGTGATCCGTCAAATCTGCCCATGCTGTCCACCACCAACATCAACACCGTAAACTGAAGCATGATCATAAACAGTTTGTTGGTCGATGTGCCTCGATCCGCGTTGATGTGGTAATAGACGATGATGAACACCAGGATGATTATTGAAAACCCATTGATCGTCATATTGTCCAATAATGTCATTCTTCGCCTCCATGGCTTTCGCCACATTGATTTTATATGAATAAACCGATAAAGTATTTGATAATTATATCACAAGGCGAAGTGGCGTTGCAAGGAAATGGCATCGCCATTATTCAACAATCCTATAATATGCCCGGGCGGTCAGCGTATATGCCAGCGTGTAAATGGCTCCAAAGACCAGCACGGTACATCCTGTTGTGATGGCGAACAGATGCCAATCGGACATATGCAAAACACCCAACATTTTTGAAATCATATTGAATGCAAAGCCGATATGGACGCATGCCGCCAACAACGGCAGAAAGAACACCGTCAAAACCTGAGACCTTATCGCTCCACGCACCATGGATTTGTCCAAACCCACTTTTTGCATGATCTCGAATCGGTTGCGGTCGTCATAGCCTTCCGATATCTGTTTGTAATACATGATCAGGATTGTGGCCATTGTGAACATGATGCCCAGGAATATGCCGACAAAAAACAATCCGCCATATACCGTCAGGTATTCCACATTGAGGGATGCGATTGACGAGGCATCGATCCAACTGTCTTTACTGGCAGGGAAATCCCGCACCATCAGATCCAATTGTGCAGTCAACGCATTCAACTTTTCATCGGTCACATTCAAGTTGAATCCATAATAGTAATCCATTCCGTTGATCGCCGAATTCTTGGGAAGTTTCGGGTCATGTGAAATGACGTCATTGATTTTTTCGATTTCCTGGACATTGGATACAATGATGAAATACAGCGGCACATTGTTGTACGCTTCATTAGGCACCACGTATTGAGGATCGAGCTCCCCCTTGACGAACTCAACGGTGTACCCTGAGAAATCGGCTTTTCCACCGGCGAACGCCTCGCCGCGGGTGAAGAGCAAAGCCTGTCCGGAATGTAATGACAAATGCAGCCCCGTCCGTTGGTTATAGTCTTTCAAAGGTATGAACATCACATTGGCGTCGATATCCGCATCTTCATACCCCATTTTTTGTGGAATGAAGGCTGATCCGTCCCGTTTCATATACCAGGACAACGATTGGTATTTAGCGGTTTGATTGGTTTTCAGGTCATTTTTTAAAATGAAGCTGTCCATCGTCTGATCGATTTTTTTGATATCCTCCTGAGTCACCCGCGAACCCTGGACTTGGATGCTGCGGGGGGAGGAATCCTCGGTGGCGCCTTTTGTGCCGACGTATAGGCATACTGTGGTGGAAAGCATTACCAGCACCATCGTGGACAGGATGCAGATGGAGGCTAGGCCAACGGCATTCTGCTTCATTCTGTACATCATGGAAGAAACGGAGATAAAATGGTTGGTCCGGTAATAATACTTTTTATTCTTTCTCAACGCCTTCAGAAAAACGATGCTCCCCGTAGTCATCATGCCATAAGTTCCTGCGATGACCAGCAAAACTGCAATGAAAAACAGGGTTAGCGCGCTGAGTGGCTCTTTCACCGTCAAGGCGATGTAATATCCCGCGGCAAGCAGCGCCGTGCTGACAACCGCCAAAATCCATTTGGTTTTTGGTTCCTTTTCTCCCGCGTTTTGAGCCCGTAGAAGGGTGATTGGGTTGGACAGATGGACACGTCCCAGATTATAGGCAAGGGCGATGAAATAAATCACGCCAAACAACGCCAACGTGGCGACGATGCCTGTGACTGAAACGGAGAATTTAAACGGGACATCGACACGTACGATTCGAAGAACAATGGCCAACAGAAGCCGTGAAAACAAAATGCCTGTCAAAAGGCCTGCGATCATGGATCCGCCGCCAACGAGGAGCGTCTCCACGGTCATCAGTCTGCCGATATGCTTTTTTTCCATCCCAAGGATATTGAACAATCCCAATTCCTTTTTTCGTTGTTTCATCAAAAAACTATTGGTATATAAAACGATGACGAAAGAAAAGATCCCGACTACAATGATGCCCAGCGTCAGTATCACCGATAGTTGGGCGCTTCCCAGCATGTCGGCGTTTTTTACTTTATCTGTCATAAAACACAACAGATAAAACATCATCACTGTGACGGTGCCGGCAAGAGAATATGGAATATATAGCTTGCTGTTGTTTCGGATTCCCGTCGAAGCCATGCGCAAATAAAATCCTCGCTTCATTTGTCGGTTCCCCCCATTCCCGCAGGCGACCCTTTTGCATTGGGAGTCTGCATTGTGGAGATCGATGTCAAGGTGTCGGAAATTGTCGCATATAGCTCCTCCCGGCTCATGTTGGCACGATATATCTGGTGGAAAATCTCACCGTCGCGAAGGAACAAGACCCGTTTGGCATGGCTGGCCGCCTTGATGCTGTGGGTCACCATCACAATGGTTTGGCCGGCATCGTTGATTTCGCCAAAGACCTGGAGCAAATTTTCAGTGGACTTGCTGTCCAACGCACCGGTGGGCTCGTCTGCCAAAATTAGCCTGGGGTTGGTGATCAACGCTCTGGCCACAGCGGTTCGCTGCTTTTCACCGCCGGAAATCTCATATGGAAATTTTTCCAACAATTTTGTGATGCCCAGTCTGTCTGCGATCGGCATAAGTCTGGACTCCATCTCATTGTAGCCTTCCCCTGCCAGCACCAAGGGTAAAAAGATATTGTCCCGCACAGAAAAGGTGTCCAGCAGGTTGAAATCCTGAAAAACAAATCCCAGGTTGTTTCTCCTAAAGGCTGAGATCTCGGATTCCTTGATTGATACAATGCTTTTGCCGTCCAGCAGAACTTCTCCGCTGGTGGGTCTGTCCAATGACGAAAGCATGTGGAGCAATGTTGTTTTGCCGCTTCCCGATTCCCCCATGATCGCGACGAACTCTCCCTCCTCGACAGAAAACGAGATGTTTGACAATGCCTGCACCTGCTGCAGACCAAATCTGCTTGTGTAGGTTTTTTTAAGATTATTGACAATTAAAATAGACATATATTTCCCTCCTCCGGGTTGATATGTTCATTGTAAAGGAAATTTGGCGCTGTTGCCTTGTCTTTGGCTTACAGTTTTCCCGTCAACCTTACATTTATGAAAGATTGGTTGTTTCTCCCATCAAATCGACCCATGCACCGCCCGGTATAAAATCGACCCATTGCCACCCCATAAAAAAAGGGAATGGACTCATTCCCAGTTTTCTTGTTGTTGTGGAAACTCAATTTTGACGGTTGTGCCGATTCCTTCCTCAGACTCGATTTCGATGATGTGGGACAACTTCATCAGGATTTTGTGGCAGAGGTACAGCCCGATTCCTGTTGATTTGCTCTGCTGCCGCCCGTTGAAGCCAGTAAATCCTTTTTCAAAAATCCTTGGCAGATCGCTAGCCGCGATGCCTGCCCCTTCATCGGCGATCACCAGCGTGTTTTGTTTTTCAGTGTCCTTGAAAATTGATATTCGCCCAGACGAGGTGTATTTGAGGGCATTGGACAAAATCTGCTCTATGACAAAGGTCAGCCATTTCTCATCGGTTATCACGGTAAGATGGACCGGTTCGTAGTTCAGGTTGATTTTTTTCCGAATGAAGGTCCTTGCATGCCTTTTGATGGCCTGCTTCAGAATTCCATCCAGGTCATATTCACGGATCAGCAAATCACCGGATATTCCTTCCGAGCGGATGAACCCCATGACCATCTCCACATATTCCTCGATGCGGGACAATTGATCCCCAATTTCGCTGTACTGCGGCAGATCTTCCGTCTGTAGAATCAACCGCAATGCGGCGATCGGCGTTTTGATTTGATGCGCCCATACAGAATAGTAATCTCTCATCTCCGCCAAATTGCGGTCATGAATGTAGTCGGATTCCTGTAGCTTTGTCTGCAAGCCTCTGATGATTTGCTGATATTCCAGCTCAGCCCTATCTGTCGGGGTCGGCAACGGAATCGGGCTGACCAGCATCGCTTCCCTGCACTCCTTGAGATGCCTCACTTTCTTTTTCCACATGAAAAACCGGAAAGCGGTCACGCAGAGCAGCATGAACAATGTCAGACAGGCGGCATACAACAAGGGCCCCGCCGGCAAAGAATAGGCGAAAAAAACAGTGGCGAAAACGACAGTCGTGATCAACCAGCCCAAATATATCGCCAACTCCCGCCTAATCCACATAATATCCAATTCCTTTTTTTGTTTTGACGAAATTGAAGAGTCCGATCTCTTCAATTTTTTTTCGAAGTCGGGTGACATTGACGGTAAGCGTATTGTCGTCAATAAACTCTTCGCTTTGCCAAAGGCGTTCCATCATGGAATCCCTGCTGACAATGGTGCCCTTGTTCTCCATGAGCATTTGAAGGATTCTGACTTCGTTTCTCGTCAAGTCGATTTTTTGCCCGCCCAATGCCAACGTGGCGTCCCCCAGATTCAACACAACGCCGTCATTTTCCAAAATATTGGTTTGCCCGTGATAGGAGTAGGTCCGGCGAAGCAATGCGGATATTTTTGCAAGAAGCACATTGATGTCGAAGGGTTTGGAAATGAAATCATCCCCGCCCATGTTCATGGCCATCACAATATTCATATTGTCCCCTGCTGAGGATAGAAAAATGATCGGGATTTTTGAGTATTTGCGAATTTGTTCGCACCAGTAAAATCCGTTGAAGCCCGGCAGCATGATGTCGAGAAGCACAAGATGGGGGTCCATCCGAAGCACCTCACCCGACACATCGTTGAAATTGTCAAGGCAGTTGATTTCGTAGCCCCATTTTTCAAGATTTTGTTTCAGCAAGCCGGCAATAACCGGATCATCTTCAACAACCACTATTTTCATGAAATTCACCCACTGTCCTATTGTATGGAAAGCAATGTCATTTTATTATGACATGATTATATGATACGCAATTTCATCATGCCATGAAATCATATTTTTCTTTGAGCCAAACGATCAAATCCCTTTTGGCGCTGGGATCGTTGGTGAAGGTTTCAAACAAGTCACTGCTATGGATATGATATGCGATGGAGGGTCGATATAGCATCAATAGATGATGGGCCGATTTGTCGAACCATTGAAACGCCAGCTCCTCCTGCCCGTCTTTATAATACGCGCATGCCAAAAAATAAGATGTGATGTTGAACCGCTCATAAGAGCTGGTCGCCTCCTGAAGTTGCACCAGCTCCAGTCCGACTTCAATCGCTTCCTTGTAGTCGCCTCCGTACAGCGCCAAAGACATGGCGGTCAGTTTCAAAGAAACGTGGATCTGGTCATATCTGGAGTTGCCCTTTGTGTGGTCTATGATTTTACTTCCTATTTCATAAGTTCTCTTGGCGTTTTCGATGTCCATGATCATCTGGTAACCGGTTGAAAGCAACGCATAAAGTCCCGCCGTGAATTCTTCATCCGCGTATTCCGGCTCAAGGTGGGCGATAACCTCTTCTACCCCCTCGATGGTTCCCTTGATGTCCATGTCTTGGAAAAGCATAATGCAATACTGATTGACCAGAACTTCATAGCGCCAGGGGTTTTTTGAAAAATCAGGCAGGCTCTTCATCACCTCGGTGATTTCCTTCAATTTTGGAAATTCGCTGGTCCGACGAAGCCTCGCGCACTGGTACATCGCTTCCCGCACCTTGATTGGCTCTTTGCAATCCACATATTCATAGTACTCGAACAAGTTGACGCCCAGCCTGTTGCTGAACAGCCGAAGTACGTCAGCGGATGGCGTCCTGTCGTTTTTTTCGATGAGATACAGGAATTTTTCAGAACAAATTCCGGCAGCAAGATCATTGCGGCTCAAGTTTCGTTTGATTCTGAACTCTTTAACGACTTTACCAATGTAACCCATCTTCTTCTCCCCTTCCCTGATGTCAAACAACTGGGTTTTGTCCGAATGCACCGGTGCGGCGCGTGTGGATGTCCAGTTTCATCGGCGTATGGCGTATTCCTTGGGAAACCAGCTCCACATCGGTTGGTTCAAATCCCATCCTTTTGTAAATTTCGACGGCATATGGCGATGAATTGACGGTCATGGACGAAGCGCCGCAATCCCGAACCATCGTCATGACCAATTCTTTCCCAATGCCTTTATTATGAAAAGACGGATCTACAAAAAGAAGTGAGATATGGGCTCCGACGTTTCTCGTCGCTCCCATTCCCACCAGCCTCTTCTCTTCGAAGGCTCCGTATATCTCAAGCGCATCCGTATTTTCAGGATTGCCGATATAGTTTCGGAACGACTCTACCCCTTCCGGATTGTAATCCGGCGCCTCAAACTCCATAAATACCCGAAGCGCCAGGTCCAGTGCCTCCCCTCTACAAGCAGTACCGATTTTTTCAATTCGAACCATGTTCATTCCTCATGGGATTTGCCTTCGCAGGCTTCTATCCTCACTGCAATATTTAGCCAATTCGTACGGCATGGATTATAGTATAAATCAATATGATGATAACGATAAAAACGATCAATTGATTTCTATTCACTTCTTTGAATCGTTCTCTGCGGTCACCTTCAGCAAAGAAATCTGCGTTCTCCACCAGTTCCATGGTGGAAACGCCAATCCAACCGAACGCAACAAGCAGACATGTGAAGATCAGATTTTCAATATTGCCGAACAAATACTCCCTCATAATGATGCCAAAAAAGCAAAGTATGAAGAAAAAAAATCCGGACATCAACCTGGTGCAAAGCTTGATTTCTCTTTTTTCTCCAAAACGTAGCCGCATCAATCCACCTCCCCTTTGTAATTGCTAAATCAACCCTCAACTACCATTTTACGTTCATGCGTGGTGAAACGCAACAAAAAAGAGAAGCCACGAAGGCTTCTCTTTTGTTGGTGCGCCTGGAGGGACTTCGCAGCCGCAACGCGTCTGCCGTACAGCAGCTTCATTTCATTTCGCCTTGCACCACTCACTGTTCACCGCTCACAAGAGCGGCTCACGACGCTCGTGCCCTTTCGGGTTCAAGTCCCTGGAATTGTGGCAACAAAAAAGAAGCCACGAAGGCTTCTCTTTTGTTGGTGCGCCT
>Ga0183100_1001061_pt1 | contig 15276 bp, 15 predicted proteins | sample Biomet2_FD_127789 | JGI IMG/M metagenome (GOLD analysis project Ga0183100, IMG submission 127789) | Microbial communities from bioreactor (seeded with anoxic lake sediment) at LBNL, California, USA - Biofuel metagenome 2 | ecosystem: Engineered > Bioreactor > Anaerobic > Unclassified ...
GGGCGATGAATACTGCGAGATCGGCTTCGGCACCGGCGCGGTGAAAATGACCCCCGCCCACGACCCCAACGACTTTGAGGTGGGCCTAAGGCACAATCTGGAGGTCATCCGCTGCATCGGCGACGACGGGCATATCAACGAAAACGGCGGACCGTACAACGGGATGGACCGCTACGAGTGCCGCAAGGCGATTGTAAAGGATCTGGAGGAACAGGGATACCTGGTAAAGACCGAGGATTACAGCCACAACGTCGGCACCTGCTATCGCTGCCACAACGACGTGGAGCCTCTGATCTCCGCCCAGTGGTTCGTAAAGATGGAGCCGCTGGCGAAAGAGGCGCTGCGGGTTGTCCGGGACGGCGAGGTGAAATTCGTCCCCGAGCGGTTCTCCAAGACCTATATCAACTGGATGGAAAACGTCCATGACTGGTGCATCTCCCGCCAGCTCTGGTGGGGCCACCAGATCCCCGCGTGGTATTGCGACGAGTGCGGCCACATCAATGTTGGACGGGAAGACCCCACGAAATGTGAAAAGTGCGGTTCCACCCATTTAACGCGGGACCCGGATGTGCTGGACACCTGGTTCTCTTCCGCCCTGTGGCCCTTCTCCACCATGGGCTGGCCGGAGAAAAACGCGGATCTGAACTACTGGTATCCTACCTCCGTCATGGTCACCGGCTACGACATCATTTTCTTCTGGGTGGCCCGGATGATCTTCTCCGGCTGCGAGCAGATGAAAGAAATTCCCTTCCACACGGTTCTGATCCACGGCCTGGTCCGTGACGACAAGGGACGCAAGATGTCCAAGTCTCTGGGCAACGGCATTGACCCGCTGGAAATGGCCGAGAAATACGGCGCGGACGCTCTGCGCTTTAACCTCATCACCGGAAACAGTCCCGGAAACGACACCCGGTTCTACACGGAAAAGTGCGAGGCCATGCGGAACTTTGCCAATAAGATCTGGAATGCCTCCCGCTTCGTGCAGATGAACCTGACCATCGACCAGTGTGCCCTGCCTGAAAAACTGGAGCAGGAGGACAAGTGGGTTCTGACCAAGCTGAACGCTCTGATCAAAGAGGTCACGGAGAATCTGGATGCCTATGAAATCGGCGTGGCCTCCGCCAAGGTGTACGACTTCATCTGGGACACCTACTGCGACTGGTATATCGAGCTGACCAAGACCCGTATGAGCGGCGACGATCAGGAGAGCAGGCTGGCGGCGGAAAACGTGCTGTGCTATGTGCTGATTGAGATTTTGAAGCTGCTGCACCCCTTCATGCCCTTTATCACCGAGGAAATCTGGCAGACCCTGCCCCGTCAGGCGGGCGAGACGGCGAATCAGTTCCTGATGACATCCCGGTGGCCGGTGCATGATGAGAAGCTGAACTTTTCCGCCGAGGCGGAGGCCATGGAATCGGTGATGGATACCATCCGTGCGATCCGTGCCCGCCGTGCCGAGATGAATGTGCCGCCCTCCAGAAAGGCGGAGCTGATTTTGAAGACCGACGAGCCGGAGACCTACCGTCAGGCCATGCACTTTATTACCCGCCTTGCCTACGCCTCCGACGTAACGGTCTGCGCCGATGCCCCGGCGCAGATGGACGGACAGGTGTCCATCGTCACACGCAAGGCGGTCGCTTATATTCCTCTGGCGGAGCTGGTGGACGTAAAAGCGGAGCTGGAACGCATCGCCAAGGAGAAGGAGAAGGCTGAAAACGGTCTGCGCATCACGGAGGGGAAGCTGAAAAATGAAAAATTTGTGGCCAACGCCCCTGAGGCCGTGGTGAACGTGGAGCGGGAGAAAATCGCAAAGTACAAGGAACTGATTGCCAAGCTGGAGGAATCCACCAAGGCGATGCAGGGCTGATCGTTCAAAACTGAAAAACAGGAAGGACGCGGGCTGCCAATACCGGCCCGCGTCTTTTCCCGCTTGAATTTGAATCTTGCAAATGCGAACATTTGTGCTACAATTGAAGCGGAGATTTACGTAGATTGCAAAAGTGAACATCCGATTTTCGGGGAAAAATAAGACTTCGACCGGTTGTTCACCTTTGCAATAGAAATGTGAAAATATTGCTTCGGTCACAATCTGCGGGAGGTGGGAATGAGCCAAAATCACATTATCGGATCGGATGGTAATTGAAGCAGGGCTGTATTCCAAGCTTACTTTGGCTCAAATTGGAAAGAAAATTAGCAAGAACGCAAAATATGTATCTGAAGAACTGCGTTAAAACCGTACAATAACGCCGGGCGTAAAACCACATGACAATGATTGCATATATGCAGCGAAATGCCAGCGAGTTGGGTTGTGTGGCGAACACACTTGTTTACGCAAGTGTGTTCGGTGCTTAGTGATGGACTGTCGAAATCTGTGTCCCCGATATAACAACAGTCCATGCCGTCAGTTGAAAAGCCCCCATATGTCTGCAATGTGTGTCAACGGAGAAGGCAATGCCAGATCGACCGTGCATATTACATGGCCAATCAAGCGGATGCAGTGGCAAAGAAACGGTATGCTGCAGCACGGAGAAAAACTCAGGTGGAGGGCGAAGAACTGGAAAAACTCAATCTGCTGGTATCCCCACTGATAAAGAAGGGGGCAGCCGCTGACACACATTTATGCAGAGCACAAAGATGAGCTGCCGGTATCTCAAAGAACTCTGTATAACTACATTGGTGCGGGGATGCTGAGCATAGGAAATCTCGACTTGCGCAGGAAAGTGGGATATCGTCTAAGAAAGAAGATATATCATCCTTCGGTTGCTTTCTTGCATCAGGAATGTCGGTAAAATCGAACATACGAGGATTTTCAGGCTTATATGGCAAAGCATTCGAATATGCCCTATGTAGAGATAGACACCGTGAAGAGTGTCCGAGAGCAGGGGAAGAGAATGCTGACGACGCACTTTGTTGATCAAAACATCATGCTGATTTTCTTGATGAGGGACGGAAAAGGAACAACGGCTGTAGAGCAGTTTGATTGGCTGGCAAGTATATTGGGATTGGAGACCTTATCAACAACACTAAGCGAAAAAGCCCTGGTGGTGGGGCTCCTTATGAACTGGCCACAATAGGCGAGATAAAAAGCTTATGCAGGTACTGGATTTTCACTTATTACCGGCTGACGATGTTAATCTGAATTCCATGTTACTAAACGCAAGACGGAAAACGGAAATATCTCGTATTGAAAAGTAGAAAGTGACCGACATATTTCCACTTGATGGGGCGATGTTCACTTCTGCAAAAAAGGTAGCGTCCTGTCCGCTTCATTATGCGAAAATTGCGTGGAGCGTGCCAATCTAGGCATCGTTTCACTCTGAATTTGGCGTTTAAACGGCCCAGATTAACTTGAAATTTGGTAAGCCGTTGTTTTATATTACGTTCACTATTTTATTCAACGATTACAGCTCATCTGCGGTTGCTGCGCAATGCTGAAAAATGACTGCCCGCGGCCGGGCGGATGAGGAAAGAGGGGGGATGCGTGTGCGAGGAAGACAGTCGGCCTGCTGCTTCACCGGTCATCGGCCGGGAAAGCTGCCCTGGGGTTATGAAGAGAGTAACCCTCGCTGCGCGGATTTGAAGCGGCGGCTTTGCGACGCGGTAGAGGCGGCCTATGCCGAGGGGTATTGCCATTTCCTCTGCGGCATGGCCCAGGGGTGCGATCTGTACGCCTGTGAGTGTGTGCTTGAATTAAAGGCCCGTCATCCCGAGGTGACGGTGGAGGCTGCGATTCCCTGCCCCACGCAGGCGGATGCCTGGCCGGAGGAGGAGCGGACGCGGTATCGGCGGCTTGTGGAGCGGTGCGACTATGAGACCATGGTTTCCGCTGCGTACAGCCCCAGCTGTATGCAGCGCCGGGACCGGTATATGGTGGACCATGCGTCGCTTCTGATTGCCATGTTTGACGGCAGCTCCGGCGGCACCCGTTATACCATGGAATACGCCATGCGGCAGGGGCTGGATGTGGTGGACCTGCCCATTATGGAGGAAACTCAATGAACGAACTGAAACTGACTGCCCCGGCAAAGCTGAATCTGACGCTGGATATTCTCCGCCGGCGGGAGGACGGTTATCACGATTTGAAAATGGTGATGACCTCGGTGGACCTGTGCGACTATTTGACGGTACGTCTGCGGGATGACGGAAAGATCCATGTCCGAGTCCCCGGTACGAACCTGCCGGAGGGCGAGGATAATCTGGCGGGAAAAGCAGCCCGGACGTTTTTCAACGAGACCGGATTGGCGCCGGGGGCGGAGGTCACTATTGAAAAACACATTCCATCTCAGGCGGGTATGGCCGGCGGCAGTTCCGACGCGGCGGCGGTGCTGCGGGCGCTGCGGAAACTGCTTTGTCCCGAGCTGACGGTTCGCCATCTGGAGGTCATGGGGGAGCGGGTCGGCAGCGACGTACCCTACTGCGTCCGGGGAGGTACGGTTCTGGCGGAGGGCAGGGGAGAACGGCTGACGGACTGGCCCGCGATGCCGCCCTGTCAGATTGTGGTGTGCAAGCCGGAGTTCGGACTATCCACGCCGGAGCTGTTCGGGCGGGTGCAAGCGGAGAAGCTGCGCTTGCACCCGGACCACGCCGCCATGTACGCCGCCCTGCTCAGCGGGGATTTGAGCGCGGTGGCTGCCGAAATGGCCAACGTGTTTGAAGAGGTACTGGCGCTGCGAGAGGCGGAGACAGTCCGGGACATCAAAACGCGGTTGTGCCGTTGCGGTGCGGAGAACGCGCTGATGACCGGTTCCGGCCCCACGGTGTTCGGGCTGTTCCAAAGCCCCGAAGATGCCCGGCGGGCCTTTGAGGAGCTGCGTCCGCATTATCCCCGGACGTTTTTGACCCGTCCCTTGTCGAAGGTATGAATTTTTTCGTTTCTGTCTAAACTTTTCCCAGAGGCCAATTGGCCCGTACATCTCCCGCTCTTGGGCGGGAACGGAAAAGGACGGAAACGACATGGAACAGACAAAGGAGCGGCGCACCAACAGAGCGCGCCGTGTTTTGGAGATCGCGCTGGGAATCGGACTGGCCGTGGCGCTGGTCTGGGGGACAACCGCGCTTCACCGCCAGCAGGAGCTGGCGGACCGGGTGGTGCGGCTGCATATTCTGGCAAACTCGGATTCGGAGGAGGACCAGGCGCTGAAGCTGCAGGTACGGGACAGGATTCTGGACCGGGCCACGGAAATTTTGGAGCAGTCGAAAAACCGGACAGAGGCGGAAGCTGCGCTGCGCGCTGAACTGCCAGAGCTTCAGCGTCTTGCGGCAGAGGAAATTGCCGCCCGGGGGTACGACTATTCTGTCACGGCGGAGTTGGCTGAGACCGCTTTTCCCACTCGGGAATACGACGATTTTACCCTCCCCGCCGGAGATTACCTGGCGCTGCGGGTGGTCATCGGCGCGGGAGAAGGGCACAACTGGTGGTGCGTGGTGTTTCCGCCGCTGTGTACCGCCTCGACAACCGACTTGACGGAAACCGCCATGTCCGCCGGACTGAGCGGTGACGATGTAAAACTTATCACGGAGGATGGAAGCGGCTATGTGTTGAAATTCAAATCCATCGAGCTTTGGGAAGCACTGAAAGAAAAATTTTCGTGACGCACGGGGAAACTGGGGAGGGTGAGGACAGGATGCAATATAAAGGTCCGCTGTTGGTGGTGAAGGACCTGCAAAGATCGCTGGAATTCTATCAAAAGGTGTTGGGATTGCGCAAAACCGTCGATTTTGGAGCCAATGTGACGCTTACGGGCGGCATTTCCCTTCAGACGGAGGAGAGCTGGCTGGACTTTATTGACCGGAAACCGTCCAATCTGACATACGGAGGCAACGTCTCCGAGCTCTATTTTGAGGCGGAGGACTATGATGCGTTTTTGAAAGAACTGGAGGGCGCGGAGCTGGTACACCCGCCAATTGAACACCGCTGGGGACAGCGGGCCGTGCGGCTTTACGACCCGGACCGACATGTGATTGAGGTTGCGGAGCCTCTGACGGCGGTCGCCCATCGCTTCCGGGATGCGGGATTGACGGAGGAGAGTATAGCAAAGAGAATGGACGTGCCGCCGGCAATGATTCACCGCCTGCTGAAGTGAACAGATGGAAAACGCCGTCGGAACAAAAGTTCCGACGGCGTTTTTAAACGCTGAACTATGAATCAATTATCCTTCAACTGGAAGCGATTCACCAAGTCTCGGAGCGTCTGAGCCTGAGCGGACAGCTCCTCGCTGGATGCGGCGGTTTCCTCTGCGGTGGCGCTGTTGGTCTGCACCACCCGGGAAATTTGTTCGACACCCTGAGCGACCTGGTCAATGGAGTGGGATTGCCTGTCGGAGGACTGTGCGATCTGATCCACAGCCTGCGTGACGGATTTGATGTCATCCACCGTCGAACGAAGGGAAGAGGCGGTTTCGTCCGCAAGGGCGCTGCCGCGCTGAACGGCTTCTGTGGAGGCCTGAATCAGGTCCGCCGTACCCTTGGCGGCCTCAGCAGATTTAGAGGCCAGATTTCGCACTTCATCCGCCACCACGGCGAAGCCGCGCCCAGCGTTTCCGGCACGGGCAGCTTCAATGGCGGCGTTTAGGGCCAGAATGTTGGTCTGGAAGGCGATGTCGTCGATCGACTTGATAATCCGGCTGATCTGCTGGGACTGCTCGTTGATATCGCTCATGGCGGAAATCAGCCGCTGCATACGTTCGTTGCTTTCAGAGACGCGCTTTGCCGCGGCGTCAACATCGCCGCTGGTCTTACGGCAGTCGGTGGCATTGGCGCGAACCTGCTGAGACAGATCCTCGATGGTAGCAGATAACTCCTCCACAGAGGAGGCCTGCTCCGATGCACCCTGAGAGAGGGTCTGGGCTCCGGCAGAGAGCTGGTCTGCACCCACGGAGACTTGGTCCGAAGCCTGGTTGATCTGAGCCATCGTTTGATTCAAAGAGACGGAGATATTTTCAAGCGCCGCCTTGATTCGGGCAAACTCACCCACATATTCGCGGGTGAGGGTAAAGGTGAGATTGCCCTCGGCGATCTGGCCCAGCACGGCGGCGATCTCGCTGATGTAGTCCACATAATTGTGGATTCGGTCCACGGTTTTGCCGAAGTTGGCGGCCAGAGCACCAAACTCGTCGCTGGACCGGTATTCCAGCTTGGCTGTCAGATCGCCGTCCGCAATGCGGCGGGCAACGCCGTCCAATTTCTTCACAGGGACGACGACCATCCGGCGGATTAAAATAAAGAACAGCCCTGCCATGACCGCAATGGCAATGACGGCTATGATGGAAAGCAGGGTGGTCAATGCAGTCAGATCCTGCACAATTTCCGTTTTTGGAACATAGGACACCGCGACCCACCCGCACCCGGGGACCTGCTGCAGATCCAGACTCATCTGTCCGTTATTGGACGCACAGGTCTGCAGGCCGTATGTTTCGCTGCCGATCCACTGGGCTAACTGGGAATAGAGGGGATCATCTGCGTGGTCGGTCAAAAGCGTGCCCGTCACAGTGTCGTCCTTGTGTCCGATGATCATGCCGGTACTGCTGTCCACCAGCAGGGTGCCGCCAGTCTGTTCAATCTGTACCTGCTTGACAATGTCGGAGATGGTGGTCAACTGGATGTCCGCCGCGGCAACGCCGCGGGTGCCGCCGTTCTTATAGTGCAGGGCGGCAGCGGCGAAGATCACGTTTTTCCCCGTGTTGGCGTCCAAATAGGGGGAGCCGAAGACAAAGCTGTTGGAGTTCAGCCCCGCCTGATACCAGGCTCTCTCACGGGGGTCAAATCCGGCATCGGGGACCCAGCTGCCGTGAAGGAATCCCCCAGAGGTGGTGCCATAATAGATACCGTCCGGAATGGCGCTGTTGACACCGGCGGTGTGCCGGATATAGGCAAGCTCTTCCTCCGGCGTCATGGCCATGTACTCCAGCGTGTCTCGCTCCGCGTCCAGTGTGGAGGTAACGCTGTTCATCCAAGCCTGAACCATACTGACCACGCTGTTGGTGTTGGCTTCCAGCAGGGAGTTGCCTTTTTCCAACAGGATTTTGGAGGTGACCGACTGGACCGCGATCACGATACCGCCAATCACCACGATAATGATGGGAATCAGGGCTACCAGCAGCTTCGCCTGAATGCCCAACCCCTTTTTCCCGCTGGAGGATCTGACTGCCAAATTTCCGGTGGACTTTTTTTGGTCGGCTGCCATGGTGCTTTTGAGATTGAAATTCTCTACAGGTTTTTTCTCTTGCAAATCCTTCATCTCTTCTACGCCCTTTCATAGTGAAACATACCCGCTTATCCATGTATGCGCCGCGTTTTCTTCAGGTAGCCACGGAGCCGAGGGTGAGAACTTTAAAAATCACATAGAAAAACAGGGCAATTCCAATTTTCTCTGCGCGCCGCCGCGAAAACAGTCCCACCACCATTTGTGCGGCAACAGTACGGAATATGGAGTACTGACCGTCGTTTATTATAGCAGTCTGCCGCTGATTTTACAAGATAAATTTGGAAATGTTTTCAAATTTGGCATAAAAGTGTAACCATAACTTGTGAAACTATTATTCGGCGGCTCAGCGGTAAAAAATCCTAGACGCCAATGCTGATAGACTTGCTCTCCGTGGAATCCGTCCAGTCGCTGGAGCTGATGACCTTGAATTTCAGTTCCACGCCGGTGATATTGGAGACCTTGTTTTGATCCAGCGCACTCTGGTAGAGTTTGATGTCGCTGGTGGCACTTTTACCCGCGGCAACCCCGCAGGAAAAAGCGCTGTCAGTCATAAAGCCATTGACACAGAAGTCCCGTACCTGCACCATGATGTCCTTGCTGGATTTGTTTTCAATCCGCAAATTGATGTTGGAGCCGCCCAGAGACGAGGATCCGGCAGTGATGCCCAGATAGTAGATCTTTACGCTGTTCTGATCGTACACCAGTTTTTCTGTCGCAAGTGTCTTCGCTGCTTTCGCATCGGCGGTCTTCAACACCACCGTGTTGGTGCTTCCATCCCAGGCGACGTCCAGCCCTAACGCCTCAGCCAACGCCCGGGCGGGGAGATAATTGGTCCCGTCGAACATGAACGGCTCCACGGCGTTACCCGCTGCGTCCTTCAAATCCAGCTTTTTGCCGTCCAGCGAAACCTGAATGTTTTTGTATTCCACCGTTTTCTGAATCTTAGCCACTGAGGCTCCCGCCATGCAAATGGAAGAGACCAGCAGGAGCGTGGTAAGTACTCCGGCAATAAAGCCCTTTAAACCGTTTGTTTTCATCATAAAAAATCCCCTTTCTTTTTGCGCTCCCGCATTTTGAATATTTGGACGCTGTGTTCGGATGCAAACTGCGGGTGCAGGTTGATTTTACCACTACGTCGAAAAAAACAAATCTTCAAAGCAAAAAAGGATATAAAATTATTTTCCGTCATAAGGCGCGAAAAGGTAGCCGATGCGGCGCTGGGCACGCGTACAACAGCCCTGACTTAAAAGTCAGGGCTGTTGCGCACCGCTGTTTTGAGGATGCCCATAAATTAAAGGGCGGAACTCAGCTGTGAAACAAAGAATTCCATGCTGTCTACGGGGACGCTTTGAATTTTAAGGAGGAGCCGCTGCTTCTGTTGGGGGGTGCAGGTGTCGTAGATGTGGGCGGCCTCAGGGTTTTCCCGCAGGAGCGCTCCGAAGGCCATGGCGGAGGAAATGCCGCTGTCCATTAAAATCACCTCTTAAAGCAGTATACCGTTTTAGAAAAAAATTTATACCGTGAAGAGCTTTCCCTGGAATATAAGAATGTCTGTCTGGGGCTTTGGTTCCGGCCTGCACGGGGCCTCAAAAATTTTTTCTAAAATCGCTGTATGATGCAGTTACCTTTTGGCTCTGTGGGGATCTGCAAAAATCGGATTATAGCAGATATGAACTGCGGTGCATAGTATTGGTCTGATATTTATTGTGGTAGACGTAAAAGACGGTGAAATCATTTTTTAAAGAAAAAATTTGGATTTAACTGTTGACAAAGCCATCTTTCTTTGCTATACTGACAACTGTTCTAAGCGCCGCATGGTGCTGCGGGGCAATGGTTTTGGGGTTCGGAACGGGTTTTGTATTATTTTTTCAGCAAGGTGTTTTTTATAATTTCGGTTGTATTCTTTTCTATCTGGGGGATTAGTTCAGCCGGGCGCCCAACACAAGCGTATAGCATCCTCCGTTCCCGTAAGTTCAAAAAGTTCATATTCGCACTCTCTACTATCTGGGGGATTAGCTCAGCTGGGAGAGCGCTTGACTGGCAGTCAAGAGGTCAGCGGTTCGATCCCGCTATTCTCCACCATCATTCAAGAGAGTGCAATGAAAACTCGTTTCTGAAAAGAAACGAGTTTTTGCTTTATGCGGCAATCGAAATAATATCCATGCCGAGACTGAATTGTTCAAAGTCAATGTTGAAGTCGATATGTAGCTTCTAATTTCGGTATACGTCTATCCGTTTGCTCAGACAGTTGACGATCATTTCCCTTGCCTCAAGGCTTGCGGTTTCATACATCTCCGACCACGAAATAATATCGTCATATTGGGCGTTCAGCGTTTCCAGTATGGACTGACCTTCGTCATAGGCGGCCTGTGCGTCCTCAAGTAGCTTTTGCAGTTCGGCACACTTGGTCTCGGCCTCGGTGATCAGGGAGCCGAGCAGTGTTTGAGAGAATGCGCTTTCCCCATGGATCGCCTTGATGACCTCGCACCGCAGAGTTTCCAGATCGGCGGTGGCCTTATTGTAGTCGGCCCGGACGGAGTGAAGCAGGTTTTTCCGCCCTTCCATCTTATTCCGATAACGGACGTTGACAATCTCCCTTTTCGGGATAGCTTTCATATGCTCGAAAATCTGTCGCACCACTTTTTTCAACGATACCGTCAAGGATGTGGGCTGTGTAGCTGGTCTGTCCATCGCATTCGGTTTGCTTTCGGGTTTTGCCGTAGCAAATATACCGTACACGCTTTACCACCCGGTTTGGATCGTCCTTGCAGCGATAAGCCCTGCCGTTTGTTGTGAGACTGAGCCGAGAGCCGCAATGACCGCAAAAGATGTTCCCGGACAGGAGCGAATTACCTGCAATGTTACGCGGAACGGTGCGCTCCTGCTCTGCTGAGTTGGCGCGGGCGGTGCGGAGCTTTTGGGCGGCCTCGAACAATTCAGGGGTAATGATCTGCAAGTTCGGCAAGACTTGTGAGCGGCTTTCTCCGCAGCGCAGAACGCCGGTGTAGGTGAGGTTGCAAATAATTCCCCGGATCGTCGCGTGATGCCACATTTTGCTCGTCCGGGCGCGATAGCCGAGATTATTTAAGTAGGTGGCAATCTGCTGCGCGCCGTAGCCCTCGTGTACATACTTGTCAAAGATCATCCGCACGATGGTTGCCTCAGCCCCGTTCACTACCAGATCGTAAAGCTCGTGCTTGCGCTTGTTGTAGCGTCCGCTCATATCCGAAGGGAGCGTTGCCGTCTTTGAATCCACCCTCCTCAACAAGCTGTCCGAGGGCAGTTTTTGTACGGATAGAGGTTTTTTCACTTTCACCGTCAGCTTGCCAAAAACGGATATAGTTGGTGAGTTTGTCGGTGTGATTATCAAACCGCTGTTCGCCCTCCTGAGTACTCCACACCCGGACACCGTTCTTAACAAACCATTCCACCACAAAGGGTGTTTCGTCCGCAATGCGCCCAATGCGGTCAAACATAAATACCAGCGGAATATCAAACTTGCCCTGTTTGGCGTGTTCCTTGATAATCTGAAGCCTATCGCGGTTTTCAGCCCGTACCTTGTGGCCCGAAACGCCGTCTTCTTGCTCCTCGTGAATAATTGTCCAGCCCTGCTGCTCCGCAAAACGGTGACATTCCTTGCGCTGCATGGGAATGTCGGTCTGGCTATTATCATTGTAGTCCACCTGTTTATCAGTGGACACTCTATATAAGCAATAAACTCGATTTTCCATAGTTGATCCAACCTTTCATATTGTCAGTTGGCAATACGGAGAAGCGGATCAATACGCAGAAATATGAACTTTTCGAGGTACACAGGGATTCCCCCTATCATGATTATCCCTCTGCTCGGAAGTAATTGCAAGGGTGTCTCCGTGTCTGTTTTTTATAGGGGAGCTGGCAAAGGATGAAAGTAAAATCTGCTTAACTTGTCCAATTGCATTTGTATTTTTGGTATCTGAAAATGTGGCTGATATTTCATATCCGTCAATGGTAATGGTTGTGGAACTGTGCTCCGATGTTGAATTCATCATATTTCTCCAAAAAGCTGCCGTCAACGGTGTGGAGGATGTCGTACTGATGCTCCTTCCAATATTCGTTCGCCAACTGCCCGGCGATCTGCTCCAACTGGTCGGCAATGTCTTTTTCGCCGGAAATCCCATATTCCTGTTCCAGCGCCGCCGCAACCGCGCTCTCATGCTCCGGGCGATACTGCCAAAGGTAAGGGCGGCGGGAATTCTCCCTGCCGCCCGTGTCGGAAACATCGAAGACGTACCGAATCCTCGGCTTGTCTCCGGAATCGTCGATGAGCGCGATTCCTTTTCTGCCGCGCCGGATATACCGGCGCATTTTATCGTTCCAGACCTCATAACCGGCGCAGGCCGTCGCGTCGGGTCGCTGGGCATAGATCATGAGCTGCTCGTGATATGGATACTTATAGAGCCGCGCGGCGGTTTTCAGAAAATCTGTCCAGTCCGTATGGCTGGCGGTGATCTGCGTCGCCGCGTGGACTGCCATTTGTGCCAATGCCTGCACATTACTTGGCATAGTAAAAAAGTTCTCCTTTCGGTGTCGTAGGTAAAAAAAGAACAGCCCGAAGGCTGCTCTTTCAATGCTGTTTAATTCCGTTCATTCAAAAACAAATAATAATACCGCTTCAAAACCTATTCATAGCGTTTTCCCGCAACCATGATCGGGATAAAAAAACCAAGACACGCGAATAACGTAAAATACAGCTTCCCCGAATTCCATATCACCGGAAAGAACCAACTTACCGCGAGGTAAAGCAGTGGGAACGCTACAGAAACGACCATCAGCCACAAGCGTCCAGCATGAAAAATATGCGGCCAGTTGCTGTTATTGAAACTGATTCCTGCCATGTTCATGCGGAATATACCATCACTGTAAGTATGGATTTTATTTTCATCATAGTAGGCAGGTAATGTTTCCTTGGCAAACAAACAGAGCCAGCCTCCAAACAGCAGGCTGAGGCCTTCGACCGTCAGGATATCGTCAGTTAGCTGGTCTAAAGAATAGCCCAGTGCATAAAGCAACACAAATTCTAAAAAGGCGATTATTACACAAGCAAGATAAATGATTCCTCGACGTTTTCGCTGCTGTCCGCGTTGCTGTTCTTCTTTAGCAGAAAGTTTCAAGGTTCCACTCACCAAGTTCTCTACCTCCTGCATATTCATATGTTCGGGCTCACTGATATATTGGCCGCTTAACAATTCGGTTATGGTCACGCTGAGCAGATTGGCTAACGGGGAAAGTAACGCGATATCCGGCATACTTAATCCGCGTTCCCATTTGCTGACAGCCTTATCAGAGACGAATAGTTTTTGCGCCAGTTCCTTTTGTGTAAAACCCTTTTGTTTTCGTAGCTGCGCTAAAAACACGCCGAATTTTTCGTTGTCGATTTCATACATTTGATGCACCTCCGGTTAATACTATAAGTCACATGAGGCTTTTGGGCAACCGACCAGCGGTAGAATCGCGTATTTTAGCGCATTTACGGGTAGCTAATATTATAGACAGGAATTATTCGCCGCCCTGGTCATCAAAATCCGGGAACAGGTCAAGCGCGGCGTATTCCTCATCGCTCATGCCCCGGAGCTTGCTCATCGCGGAATCCGTCAGGGCCAGAAGCTCCATTTCCCCCGCGCTGAGATAGCCGCGCATCTGCTCAAGCTCCGCAATCAGGCCCTCCCGTGTCCCAGTGTTGTAAATGCACATCAGGTTAATTTCATCGTTTGTAAACATATTATCGTTCCATTTCCGCGCCTCTGTCGGGCGCTAATTTTTTGTGTTCCCGGCTGACCGGCTGCTTTCGGAGCTGCTCCACGACGGATTTTTTCTTTTCATCGTGTTCCCGCCGAGACGCCTCGGCAAGCTCCAGAAGTGAGATGGGCTGGCCGGTTTTGGCCTGCTGCTCCAGTTCCGCGACGGTGACTTTTGGACCGTTGTTGATGATGCCGTCAACCATTCCGTAATCGTCCTCCATCGCCATCTCCGCGTTTTTCAGGTAGTTTTCCGGTTTTAGAAAGGCCGGAAGCTCCTGAAAACCGAAGCTGTCCGCGTAATGACAAGATACAACGCCATTCTGCTTTAAGGCAACGATGTCGCTGACGGACATGCTCGGCCTGTGATAATCGGCGGGATGGTCGTTGTTGAACCGATCCCACAATGCCCCCAGTCTGTCATCCGTGCTGCCCTGATCCGTGAGCGGCGCAGTGTAGGCAAGATCATAATTGCCGTGATTCACGGAAATGCCTTTGGATTCCAGCCAACTGAGCGGCTCAAACCGGATGTCCCGCAGCTCGTCGCCGCTCTTTACCTGATAAATGGCGAAAGCGTCCTGAGAGGTTTTCAGAAAAGCAGACTCCCGCTGTTCCTGATGCTTCATCCGGTCCTCTATGGCTGCGGAAAACTCCCGGCTTTCCTCCCATTCATCCCGGCTCACGGCGAACAGGTCACTGTGCGCCTGAATCTCATCAGGGTCGAACGCCATACTTGCGCCGCCGTCCTCAATCATGTAAACGGTGAGGTCCTGCTCGAAAAGTTCCAGCGCCCGGTCTTTGGAGAGGGGCAGCAGGTCCCCGTCCAGATACCCGTAGGCTTCCAGATCGGCCACGGTCAGCTCCGAATCCGGCATGGGGTATTCGTCCAGCGTCAGTTCCGGCGCGTCCGGCAGCATATTCGCCGCCTCTGGCGCTTGGTCGGTTCGTACCTCCGGCTCTGCGTCCTGATGGCTGTCCATGCTCATATAATTTTTACGGAGATATCTTGTATATCGCGCTCCCGCACGGCGGCAATATCATGTAGTATGTCAAGCGATACCTTTTCGGCGCTTTCGGGGGTCACATTTTCAGCGGCAAGCGCCTGCTCGTAAGCGTCGGGAATGGAACCGGCGCTGTCATCGGCAAACCCGTTTGCTGTTTCCCGCAGGCTCTCTTTATTGTAAAGGGTGTACAAGAGCAAAGTGTCCTGTGGATACAGCATCACAAATTTACCGCTGGAGGTTTTGCTATGATTTCTGTAGGAATCGACATCGCCAAGGACAAGCATGACTGCTT
>Ga0183100_1001062_pt1 | contig 15272 bp, 9 predicted proteins | sample Biomet2_FD_127789 | JGI IMG/M metagenome (GOLD analysis project Ga0183100, IMG submission 127789) | Microbial communities from bioreactor (seeded with anoxic lake sediment) at LBNL, California, USA - Biofuel metagenome 2 | ecosystem: Engineered > Bioreactor > Anaerobic > Unclassified ...
TACAGACAACAACGGATACAACATATTTCAAAAAGATACCATATTCAAACAGTCCTGTCTATTACAAGCTGACGGCAATAGATAACCAGGGTAATGAATCAGCTGCATCCGATGAAATAACGGTTAACCTGACGGGGGTAAATGAGCCGAAGATAACACTGCAGGATTATGCATTATATGATGCTTACCCAAACCCCTTTAACCCGTCAACCACAATAGAGTACCGGCTTAGTAAAAGAGGCTATGTAAAGCTGCATGTATATGACATACAGGGACAACTGATAAAAGTGCTTGTAAATGAAGTAAAAGAACCTGGGACATACAGTGTTAACTTTACTGCCTCCAACCAGAGGGGTAATGATTTAGCAAGCGGAATATATATATACTCATTACAGATAAACAACAATAACAGCATACCCGTATTCAACTCAATGAAAAAGATGATTCTTGTAAAGTAAAATAATCCAATAACGATATAAGCTCCCTTCATTATTATTCATAAATAATGAAGGGAGAAAAAATGATATCTAAATAAGAGTTGCTGCTGCTTAATAGGAGCTGTTATATGTTACTTATGCTTTAAATGGCTCAAAGCTTACAAAGTCAGCATGATGAACAATTATAGCTTCAACAGTTCTTTTACCCAAATCACCTTCTGCGGAGTGGTAAGCAATTATATGCTGTACTTCGGGAGGTAAATCAAAACGTGCAGCAATTGCCGCCCCGCTAAATGGATGCCTTAGCAATTTTCCGGCTTTACTTGTTGTCAGCTTTCCGTCTACCATATCATATTCAAGTAGTTTGCCAACGTCAATTAAAATTGCTCCTGCAATTAGTATATCCATATCAATATTTATCTCACTGCCGAAATTACTTTTCATTTTATTTGCAATATCAACAGAAAGCTGAACACAAGTCCTTTTATGATTCATAAAAGAAACATTGCAGTTCTTCAACAATAATGAAAATGGTATTTCTTCAAGATCTTTTGGACTAAGAACGCTATTATTAATAGCATAAACCCAGCACTCAAGAACTTTATTCTTCAGTACGGTATCTTTAATCCATTCAATTTCAGGCCATATTTTTAGGACATCATCATTCATATTATGCCTGTTCTATAATTTACTGATAATAGCGTCTGTCATTTCCTGGGTAGTGCAGGCTCCAAATTTAAATACATCAGGGCCGCCTCTCAACTTCATCATATCATATGTTTTAACTTTACCTTCTTCAATAACAGTTTCTATCGCTTTTCTTATCTTTTCTGCTTTCTCAATTTCTCCAATATGATCCAGCATCATGCACGCGCTAAGAATCATTGCAATCGGATTAACTATGGAAGGATTAAGCTCCTGATATTTAGGAGCTGAGCCATGTGTCGGTTCAAAAACAGATACTTCATCTCCTATGTTGGCACTGCATGCAAATCCAAGACCGCCTATAAGACCTGCAAACCCATCGCTGATGATATCACCGAACATATTTTCTGCAACTATTACACCGTAAATCTCCGGATTTTTAGTCAGCCACATCATTTGTGCATCTATGTTGGTATCCCATAAATCTATTTCCGGATACTTCTTAGAAATTATTTTGGCTTCATTAACCATCATACCTGAAGTTTCTCTTAATACATTTGGCTTTTCACATATAGTAACGTTCTTATAACCAAATTTATGTGCATACTCAAATGCTGCTTCAATAATTCTGCGGCAGCCGTTCCTGGTCATTATACGTGTAGAGATCGCCAAATCTTCACCCGGAACATTTTTAAATCTTGCCATCTTAGGATGAGTTTCAAAAGCATCCCTTACTTGTTTAGGAGGGTTAGTCCATTCAACACCCCCATATAAACCTTCTGTATTCTGTCTGAAAATTACAGCGTTAACAAGAGGTTCTCTAAAACCGTCATTCGTTCTGATAATAAAATTAAGAGGATTCCCTTTAAAAGATCTGCATGGGCGGATACATTTATCAAGATTAAAAATTTGGCGTAATGAAACTATGGGGGAAAAATATACAAAACCTTTATCTCTTAGCTGAGGATCTAACTCTTTTAAAGCAGCATCTTTAGGCTTACTGGTTATAGCACCAAACAAACCAATTTTATGTTCTTTTAATAAATCTACTGTCCTTTGAGGTAAAGCATTTCCCTCAGAGCACCAGAAATCCCATCCAATGTCCCCATGAACATATTCAGCATCAAATCCAACTGCATTTAATACTCTGATAGATTCCGGTAATACTGTTTTTCCGATGCCGTCTCCGGGTAGGGCTACAATAGTTCGTGACATAAAAAAATCCTATTTATTTTATAAAAAAATTATGACCCTAAATTATGAAGTTTAAACTAAATTACAAAAGGGAAAATTAAAAAAGTTCAAATTAAAGTGTAAAAGTATCCTCAAAGTACAAGTTAATTAAAATTCAGATTTTAATATCTTAATTCTTAGCTTTCCTATATCCTGATACCGCTCTATATTTCGGTTGCTTATTGCATTTCATTTATTTATATGATAATTTTGGATATAGTTTTCCAATAAAGTCAAATCGAAATTATTATTTTTGCAAATTAAAAGTATTTACCTGGTAAGTATTAAATGTCCAATCAGGCCTGATGCCTTAATAATATCTGATTGCTTTAAATGAGTAAAATTTGTAAATCTTTTTTTAGATTTATCAAGAATAAGAGTTAAAAAATACTGTGAAAAGAATGATGAACAATAAAAATATGCCAATCAATAGCGACGGCAAATTAAATACTGACGATTTTTTATGTGATTTAATAATCCAAAATTCGTTTGAAGCCGTATGTTTTTTGGATGTTAATGGTATGGTGTTAAGTTGCAATAACAATTTATTGGAAATGGCTAAACTCAATGCAGAAGATTTTATCGGGCATCATTTCTCTGTTATTTTCCATGAAAGTATTAGGAAATCAGAAACATCTATTTATGAAAGTTTTATAAGTTCAAATAATCAGCTATATGAACTGGATACTGTAAAGACATTGTGGGATGATAGAATAGTTAATATACTTTTTAAGTTTACAAGATTTACTCATTCTAAGGATAATAAGGAGCAAATAGCAGTATTTGTAAAAGATCTTTCCGCTGAAAAGAATAAAGAAAATCAGCTCCAAAAAAAAGACAGGCTTATGCAGGGAATTGCAGAAGCTACAAAAACTTTAATCTCTTCAAATGATACTGAGTATGCTTTTAATGCTGCCCTTAAAATATTGGGGACTGCGGCGGAAGTTGACCGAGTGTATATTTTTAAACATCTTGTTCTGGATGATACTGAAGAAATGTATGTTAAGCTATTATGCGAGTGGGCTGCGCCTGGTGTAGAATCCCAAATTGAAATGGAGGCTATGCAGAGGTTGTCTTATTCGAGATTTGAATTCCTTCAATTCTATGATAATTTTTCTAAAGGAAAGACCCTAAAATTTATTATTAAGGAACTGCCTGCTGTTCATCAGGATATTTTTATTGATAAGAGTATTAAATCAATTATTTTAGTTCCAATTATGATTGACAACTTGTATTGGGGCTTTATTGGTTTTGATGAATGTGTGGTTAACAGAATATGGACAGACAATGAGGAATCTTTATTAATAACAATGGCCTCTACAATTGGTGCGGTTATTAAGAGGAATTATATACAGGAAGAATTAGTTAAAAAGAATAACCAACTGGATACTGCCATTAAAAGTGCTGAGTCCGCCGTTAAAGCTAAAAGCGAATTCCTTGCTTTAATGAGTCATGAAATCAGGACTCCTATGAACGGCGTTATTGGAATGACCGGGTTGCTGCTGGATACTTTGCTGGATGATGAACAGCGCGAGTATGTGGAGACTATTAGAATTAGCGGTGATCAGCTGCTTGTAATTATTAATGACATTCTGGATTTCTCCAAAATTGAGTCTGAGAAACTTGATCTTGAATATAATCCTTTTGACCTAAGAGATTGCATCGAAGATTCTTTGGATTTGTTGGCTTCCAAAGCCTCGGAAAAAGGATTGGATTTGGCTTATTTGGTGGAAAATAACACACCAAATACTATTTCCGGAGATGTTACCCGGTTAAGACAAATTTTAACTAACTTACTAAGTAATGCAATAAAATTCACTGAAAAGGGGGAAGTCTTTATAAATGTGTCTTCCGAGCTGGTTGATCAAAATGTTCATAAAATACTTTTTTCAGTCAAGGATACCGGTGTAGGCATTCCCAAAGATAAGATGGGGAGGTTGTTCAAATCATTCAGTCAGGTAGATACTTCAACTACCAGAACACATGGCGGTACCGGCCTTGGGCTTGCCATAAGTAAAAGGCTGGCAGAGATGATGCAGGGTGAAATGTGGGTGGAAAGTGAACCTGACAAAGGCTCAACTTTTTATTTCTATATTACTGTTCAGTCTGTAGCTTCTCAAATGAAAGTATATCTGCATAATAATGCCCCGCAGCTTACGGATAAAAGCGTATTGATAGTAGATGACAATAAAACAAACCGTAAAATTTTGGAAGTTCAAACATTTAACTGGGGTATGAAATACGTTTCTGCTGCATCACCTTTTGAAGCATTGGAAATTCTTAAGAATCGGTCGTTTGATGCCGCAATACTTGATTATCAAATGCCCCTTATGGATGGCGTTTCACTTACCTCTGAGATTAGGAAGCTGCCTAATGGTGTTAATCTGCCTATTATAATCTTGACGTCAATCGGCAAAAAAGATGAAAGTCCTGAATTCAATAAACTCAATATCGCTGCTTTTTTAAGCAAACCAATTAAGCAGGGAAGTTTATATGAGAATTTAATAAATGTTCTACAGGGCAAGACAAAATCGGTTGTCAGGCAAAGTACATTTAAAATAGACAGCACGTTGGGTACTAAACATCCAATGAGAATTCTATTGGCTGAAGATAACGTGGTTAATCAAAAAGTTGCAAAAAAATTACTGGAAAAGATGGGCTTTAGGGCAGATGTTGCCGCAAATGGGTTAGAAGTATTGGAATATGTAAGGAAAATAAATTATGACCTGATATTTATGGATATCCTGATGCCTGAATTGGATGGTTATGAAGCTTCCATAATTATCAATAATGAGTTCCCGGCTGAAAAGCGCCCTAAAATTATTGCAATGACGGCTAATGCAATGCAGGAAGACAGGGAGAAATGTCTTGAGGCCGGAATGGATGATTTTATAAGTAAACCAGTTAGAATTGAAGATTTGCAGGATATGCTGAATAAATGGGGCAACATAATCTTTGAACAGAAAGACTTTATCTTTAATGATTTTCTTAAACGGAAAGCCGGCCCTAAATACTTAGATGAAAATAAAATATCATTTTTAACTGATCTGCAATCAGATGATGATATATTTTTCTTGCTGGAATTATTAGATGTATATATAAATGATATGCCCAAAATAATTGATCAAATCAAGCATGCGGTTGATAAAGTCGATTTTAAGCATATCCTTTTCTATGCACACAAGCTGAAGGGAAGCGCATTAACTTTAGGGATAGATAAGCTTTCTGAGCTATGTTCAGAAATTGAAACATTAGCTAAGTTAGGGGAAAATGATGCTAAAATTAAGCAATACGCTAATGAATTATTTGAAATATTTGAATATGTAATTAAGGAGCTTATGCAGCTTAAAGAAAAATATTTGAATATGATGGGGAAAGAATAGATAAATTAAGGTATTAACAAAAATAAATTTTATTAAGCTTGATAAATAGCTCAAAAATGTGGATATTTGCTATCTAATTTTCCGGGGCTGTTGATAAATTGATGCCCAACTCCGTGAGGTCCGGAAGGAAGCAGCGGTCAGCATTTGGTTTATGCAGCAGTTCCCGGTTTTTTTATTTTAAATTTTCATTGAAAATAGCCGGCGGAATTAAAAATTCCAAAATACCACCACCTTTAACTGCCTTATTCCTAAAAATAATTTTTGCAATTGCAGATTTCTTAAATTCAGCTTCAGCCCGTTCGGAAGAAATTAAATCAGATAAATGATGCGACATATCCGGCTGATGTCCTACGCATGCAATATTTTCTCCGCCAAGGGAATTAACCAATGTAATAATATTATCTAATTTACTCCCGCAGCCAAGCATATTCTCAATTAATAGCTTATCCATGGAATTATATGCAGAAGCAATTATTTCTGCAGTCTGTAAGCTTCTTATGTATGGAGATGAAATAATGTAATCAAAATTCTGTATTATTCTTTTCCAATAACTTACAGCATTCATTGTAGCGATAGTGCCTTTTTCAGTCAGCCGTCTGTCAAAATCTTTTTTGCCGTAAGTACTGTTTTCTGCATCGCCATGTCTAATCAAAAATAAATTCATATACTATATACATTTAGGGTTAACAATCAATTACAAACGAATTAATAATATCTTCAAAATATTTTTTTGAGGTTTTAAAGATACTCTTATTTATCTGGATCATCAATAAGAATTTTCTATTTGCGCAGGTATACTCAAAGTACCGCACAACTGTGTTGTTATCTTCAATTGCATCAGAGAAAAACACAGTATATTTACCTTTGCTTTTGTTGCTAAGCTTGCTGGTTACGTAGTTTTCTGTCTTATCGTTTCCGGCTAAGGGGGCTATAAAAATTGATGAATTTAATGAATCATTTATATATTTAAAACCAGTTAAGGATTTCTTTAAGTTACCTGATGCATTATAATTTTTAAATAAGGTCCATCCCTTTTCTACATTAATTAAAAAATGGTTCATCTGAAAGAAATAGCTTGGGTCGTCAATTTCATCGGCTCTCCTGGCTAAATCATAAATCAACTGAGGCTTTTGTGGCTGAATAAGCAGATTACTTACTTCTGTCAGTACAATCTTTTCAAATGTATTTCCACTGCTTACATACTTGTTCATTGAATTGTCATACAAAAAAACATCTCTTCCAATTTCTCCATCCTTTGCAGAGATTATTACAGTACTTACTGAATCTTTAACCGAAGAAACAATGTCTTGTGTATATGTATTATCAGGCAGTATAAGCTTTGTATAAGCCCTATACACAAGTGCAAACGTACTTTCTTTCTGTCTGTATATGGATAAACGGGATATTATTGCAGAATCTTTTGAGACAAACGCATCCTTTACTTCAATATTTAGTGCGTTTTCCTTAAAATAATTCTTCAGTTCGGTTACACCGTTAAGCGATTTATCAATTAAAAGCAGATTTAAATCCTTATCATATAAAGCAAAACGATTATAAAACGGATTTTTATGTTGCAATACAATAGTAAAAATTTTGTTGTTATTTAAATTAATACTGTCTATTTTTATTTGTTCAAAAATAATTGGTAAAGTAAAACTTGAATCTATTATGTTTTTCAGTAAGGAGTTAGAAGTTTTATTTCCTCTAATTGCCTGATCTAAATAATTTTGAACATCGTAAACCGAGTACTCAGTTGATTTCTGCTTGTTTAGTAGACCACAATCAGTAAAACTTAGACAAAAAATTACTGCAATAAGAAAATTTATAAGGAATTGTAAATATTTGTGCATAATTAATAAGTTCTATAGAAAATTTTATTGAGTTCTAATTTATTTTAAATTATCTGATAATTTCGAGCTATAAAATATACAATATGGAAGAGAATAACAACGACATTTTGAGTTTATCATCTGAGCGGAAGTTCCTTAAAGGGCTTATCAATAACCTGCCTGATGCTATAATTGTAATAGGTTTTGACGGTAAAATATTGCGGGTAAACAAAAGGGCCGAAGTAATATTCAATTATTCTAAATTAGAACTTATTGGCAGCGATATAGAAATTATTATTCCGGTAAGGCTTAGAGCACATCATGTTAAAGCCAGGATGGAAATGCTCCAGAGTGAAGAGCTCCCATTAGTACGCAGCAGCTTAGTTACGGGGCTTAGAAAAGACGGTACTGAATTTCCTGTTGAGATAATTGTTACTCCGGTTGATATTGATGAAAAATATGTTATTTGTGTTGTAAGAGATTTATCGGAAAAACATAGACGGCTTTCCGCACTTGCACTTAGTGAAAGCAGGTATAGAATATTATTCAACTCGGTAGCTGTTGGTGTACTGCAATATAACAATAATTTAATTATCACTGATAATAATGATAAATTAGAGGAGATATTGAATGTCCCAAAAGATTTTTTTCTAAGAAAAAGCATTAGGGATCTTGTAACTCCAGACGTGGTTGAATATTTTGAAAGAGCTCTTAAGGGAAATGAAATTAAAATTGAAGGGCCCTACAAATCATTTTTTAATGCAAGTAGTGCCTGGTATTCCCTTAAAATATCCCCAATTTATAGTCAGCAGGAAATTATTAGCGCTGTAGCGCTAATTGAAGATATCACCCAAAAGGTAGTTAGAGAAGAAGCTATAAAGGATAGTGAAACAAGGTTCAGATCTCTGGTTGAAAATATTCATAATATTGCGGTTTATGGATGTAATGAAAAAAGGGAAGTCATATATTGGAATAAAGCCTGTGAAATTTTTTATCGGTTTTCAGCTGCAGAAGTCCTGGGCAAACAAATTGAAGAGTTGATTTTTGCAGACGCAAGTAAAGCGTCTATTGTAGAGACTATTGATAATATCTTTTATACCGGCAATTCTATCCCTGCATTAAAATTAACGGTAAGAAGAAAGGATGGAACATTATTTCCTGTGCAGTCCAGTTTTGTAATGCTTAGGAATAATAAGAATGAAAAAGAACTTTTCTGTTTGGATATTGACCTGAGTGAGCTCAAAACTGCTTATCAGAAGCTGAGAGAGCAGGATAAGTACCTGCAGGTGTTAGTTAATCAGCTTCCGGTAATGATGTGGTCTGTGGATAGCGAGTTAAAAATCACTTCTATAAGCGGGGCTGATATACAGCAGCTTAATATGCCTGCGGATGAATATTTGGGGAAAACACTTTATGAAATTTTTCAAACGAATGACGATACATTTTTACCGGTCGCCTCTCATCTAAAAGCTCTTAGAGGGGAATCTTCTACTTACGAAAAAGTTTACAAATCTAAAACTGTTCTGATATTTCTTGAACCTATAAAAAGCGAAAACAATGAGATTATCGGATGTCTTCGTCTTGGGGTTGATATTACCAAGCAGAAAGAAGCTGAATTAGCTCTTAAAGAAGTTGTAAAAAAAACCGAGGAAATGAATAATCTAAAAAGTAATTTTCTTGCTAATATGAGCCATGAATTGCGGACACCTATGGTCGGGATTTTGGGGTATGCCGATATTTTACGGCATGATGGAGGAAAAGAATTTTTTACTAATATTGGCAGCAGTATTTATAAAAGCGGAATTCGCCTGCTGGAAACATTAAATAAAATTTTGGATCTTTCCAACATAGAGAATAACAAAGTAAGCTTTAACCCTGTAGAGAATAATTTAATTGACTGTATTACTGAATGCATTGATTCAAACATTGGATATGCAAACGAAAAATCATTATATCTTCAAGTTAATGTGGATAAAAAAGTAGTATGTGCCGCGTTTGATAAGATTGCTTTCCAGAACATACTTAATAACCTGATAAATAATGCAATTAAATATACTGAGCAGGGCGGTGTAACTGTAAGTGTTTATGAAGAAATTATTGAAGGCGTTTTATCTGCTATTATTACTATTGAAGATACCGGAATAGGTATTCCTGGAGAATTCCATTCACTAATATTTGAAGAATTCAGACAGGTTAGTGAAGGACTTGGTAGAAATTTTGATGGTACGGGCCTGGGGCTTACTTTAGCCAAAAAATATATAGAAAAAATGAATGGGAAAATATATTTAGAAAGTACTTTGAATAAGGGCTCGAAATTTACAATAGTCTTTCCCGTCTCGCATAGTGATTATAACAGGGGATTGAAGAATAATTCACAAAGTGCAATATCCGGAAGTAAGGCGGAAACCGTGTTGGAAGAGGTAATGCTGGTGGAGGATGATGCTATTAACCAGAAAGTAATTAAAGCCTGCCTGAAATCATTATGTAATCTATCAATAGTATCCAAGGGGGTTGATGCTATAAAACTGGCAAAAGAAAAGAAATTTTCCGCTATATTGATGGATATAAATTTGGGCAGAGGGTTAAATGGGTTAGAGACCGCAGCAGAAATTAGAAATATTCCCGGCTATGAGAATACCCCAATCGCTGCAATTACAGCTTTTGCAATGAAGGGAGATAAAGAAGAATTCCTGGCTAAAGGCTGTACGCATTATATCTCAAAACCTTTCAATAAAAGGCGTCTTGTCAGCTTTGTAAAAGATCTTCTTGGCAGGTAATACTTACCAAAGCCATATTTTGCCGTAAACTAGTTATTCTATTTGACAGCAGGTACGGAAGATGTGCTAACTTTGGTTGAATCTGTACTCTTTTTAACTTTTTTTGTCTTTTTCATCAGGTCTTTGTTAAGCAATGATTTTGTATGAGCTTTACTTTTCAATGCCGCATATGACTCAATGGGAACTCCCCCCGTCTGGATATTCGAATCATCTATTATTATTTTAGGTAAAGAGTTCTTGGCAAGTGTGCTATCCTTTAGATAGGTTGACCTGTTTTTAATAATAGATAACAAGCTGTTATAGTCCGGTTTTTCATAATTTTCATTTTGGCTGGCAAACTTAACTACTAAACCCGGAATCCCGTCATGTATAAGGACAGGTGTTCCTTTAACCACATATTTAAAAACTTCTTTTGAGTCTTCTCTGGAAACCCTAACGCATCCGTGAGAACTTGGTCTTCTTCCAAGACTTCTATAATAACTGCTTGTTTCCAATGCATGAAAACCTATGCCGTTATTAAAACCCATCCAATTCAGCAGGGGAACATTATCAAACTGTTTAGAGCGGCAGAATGTGGCTTTGGATTGTATTACAAACAGCCCTATCGGAGTCTTTACTCCTTTTTCAATGGCAGGATTGCCGGTAGATACTTTAAAAGCATAGTCCTCTTTATCCGTAAAATGTAAATATGCAATCTGTTTTGATAAATCAATTTCCAGGTAGGTCTTTCTCTGAGTATAAATAGTATCTTGGATAATATTATTTCCTGAAGGGGAATTATTCCCTCCTGTTTTGTCGTTTCCTAAGGAATTTGATAATCCGTCATTTGAAAACAATACACAAAACAAAAATAAACACAGAAAAAAACGAACTGCACTTCTGAACATTCCTATTCCCGCAATTTTTTTTATGGATTACTACAAAGTAGGGAAAAATTTGTAAATAAAAAAATTTTATACCTTTAAATCTTCAGTTTTTAAGAATTTCATTTCTGGGGGTGAAAATAAGAATATACAAGCTCTGCTTTCTTTCCAATTACCTTTGTCAGCTCCTCTACGCTTGCGTTTTTAATCCCGTCAACACTGCCTAATTCCTTTAGCAGCTTTTCGGCAATTAGATTGCCTATACCTTTAATGTCTGTTAGCTCGGTGGCTATTGTTCTTTTACTTCTCCTTAGTCTATGGAATGTAATTGCAAATCTGTGAGCTTCGTCCCTGACTTGCTGGAGCAGCTTTAACCCGGAAGATGCTTTTGGTATTAACTCCGGCTCGCTTTCTCCCGGTAAAAACACTTCCTCAAGCCTTTTGGCAAGACCTATTATATTTTGATTATTTATACCTAAACCTTCAAGTATCTCAACAGCACTGGAAAGCTGCCCTTTACCTCCGTCAACCATAATTAAATCGGGGAAGATGCTATTCTCTTCCTTAAGCCTTGAATAACGCCTGCCGATTACTTCTTTCATGCTTGAGAAGTCATCAGGGCCTTCCACAGTTTTAATTATGAATTTTCTATAATTACTGCGCTTTGGCTTTCCGTTTTCAAAAACGACCATGCTGGCAACGGAATCAGTCCCCTGAAGGTTTGAGATATCAAAGCACTCAATTTTTAGGGGGGGATTTTTTAATCTTAAATCTCTTTGCAATGCCTGAACCGGATAGGGGATATGCCCTTCGTTTTTAAGTTTCTGCAACTGAATTTCTTTTAATGTAAGTATTGCGTTTTCTTTGCATAGCTTTACCAGTGACTTGAGATTACCCCTTTGCGGTATAATAAACTTTACTTTTTTATTTGATTTTTGGCTCAACCAGGCAGTAAGCGTTTCTTTTTCATCAGGCTCAACTTCCAGCAGTATTTCCTTTGGAACCTCAACAAATTCATTATCATAATAAAATTGAATTGCGGAAGTATAGACGGATGGCAAATCTTCTGAATTTTCAAGCTTTAACTTTAGCTTCTTCTTGTCAATTAATTTTCCGTTCCTAATCAATAATATTGAGCAGGCGGAGTCATTATCCTCAACAGCTACAGAAATAATATCCCTGTCCTCATAATCTTCACTTACTACTTTCTGTTTACCTGAAATTGTTTTCAGCTTTTCAATCTTATCTCTTAATTCAGCGGCGGTTTCAAATGCAAGTTCTTCAACTGCAACCTGCATCTTGTTATTTAGCTCTAAGATTAAATCGTCAGTTCTGCCCTTTAGAAGTTTAGTAACCTCATTAACCATTTCGGAATAAGCTAATTGAGTAACTAAACCCTCACAAGGACCGTCACATTTTTTTATGTGGTAATCAAGGCAGACTTTATATTTTTTTCTTGCGATAGTCTCATCATTAAGGATAAGCTTGCAGCTGCGGATTTTGAATATCTGGTTTATCATTCTTAATGAGGATTTCATATTTCTGACTTCGGTATAGGGGCCAAAGTATCTGGAACCGTCCTTTATTATTCGTCTGGTCGGAAATATTCTGGGGAAAGGCTCATTGGTAATCCTGATATAAGGGTAGGACTTGTCATCCTTAAGATTAATATTGTAACGGGGTTTAAACTGCTTAATAAGATTATTTTCAAGGACAAGAGCCTCAACTTCATTGTCGGTAACAATCAACTCTATATGGGCTATTTTGCTAACCAGAGCTATGGTTTTTACTGAGTTCAGATTTGAATGGAAATAACTCCGCACCCGGTTCTTCAGGTTAATTGCCTTCCCTACATATATAACTTTTTCTTTGTCATTAAAGAATTGATAAACTCCCGGTTTATTAGGAAGATTTTTTAATATATCCTGCAAGTGTTGAGTCATAAGTCCGTTGTAATTTTATAAAGAATGAACGCTAAAAAATAACCAAGAAAGGGGATAGAAAAAAGAGAGAAAAGCTTTCAGCAATTTGACTGTTTTATTATCCTAAGTGAGTCATCAGTGGAGAATCTTGTCCGGGAGTTATTACCACTGTCATTGCAGATCTAACTTTGTTGGACTATTGCTTTCCCCTGAAGAATGAAAAATTACTGCATTAATAAAGTTAATGCCCGGCGGCATAATTTATTATATTATAAATAATTAGGGCTGCTTGTATAAGGCCCATACTACGGATAGTACCAAATTTCCGTACGTTTTAACAAATATTGGCTTCTAATATGTTTAATCCGGATTATGCGAAGTGGGCTAACATATTGTAGAATAGTAAATTAAAGCCATTGCAATAAATACAATATACAAATCCGGCACTCGCATTACTAAGGTGCCGAAATGACTTCAAAACGATATAATCCGGCATGAAAATCTGAAAAAACGGCCTCTGGAAATGTTCAAAACAATATGAAGCTAAGCGCTATAACATATTATAATATAAAAAGATAATCGTATCTGCATAACCTCAACAGTAAGAGGAGATGCAATTTTTTAGTAATTAATTTTGCATCTGATTGTAAAGACTAAAAGAGATAATGCTTTAGAGGGGCTTTATTTGAGCCGAATTTTGCCTATGGCAGAGACGTAAACAAAAAAATCCCGCAGGAAGTACCGGCGGGATTTTAATCTGAATGAGTAAAATTTATCTGTCTTAAACAGGCAAGACGGCATTTTTTGGAATTACCACGATACCGTTTTCCGTAACTGTAAATTTCTTTTTGTCGCCTTCCAGGTCAAAACCAATCTCATAGTGTTCAGGGACGTTTACATTCTTATCAATAATAGCTCTTCTTATGCGGGCATGTCTGCCTATGTTGCAGTTGTTAAGAATTATTGAATCTGTTATATATGAGTACGAATTTACTTTAACATTCGGACTTAATAATGATCTTTCTACCAAACCTCCGGAAACAATGCAGCCGTCGCAAATTAGAGAATTTAATGTTCTACCTACGCGTTCTCCTTCGTGGGAAACTGTTTTAGCCGGCGGGTACTGGAACTGATAAGTCCTCATCGGCCAATCACTGTCATAAAAGTTAAATTCAGGTGTAATGGAAATTAAATCCATATTTGCTGCAAAATAGCTTTCAATGGTCCCAATGTCTTTCCAGTATGGTTTTACTTTTCTGTTCTCGTCATAAAACATGTATGCTTTCAAATTCATATTTTGCTTAAGCATATAAGGTATTACATCTTTTCCAAAATCCTGGCTCTTAATTTTCTTGTTTTCCATTTCGGAAAATACTTCCTTCAAAACGGAAATGTTGAAAACATAAATGCCCATATTAACAAAAGAGGAACCCGGTTTATCCGGAATTTCAGGAGGTGCCGAAGGCTTTTCAATAAATGATTCTACATCATAGGAACTGTTTACACCTATAATACCAAATCTGCTTGCTTCGTCTTTGGGAACATCCATGCATCCTATTGAAAGCTCTGCTTTGTTATCTATGTGGTACTGAAGCATTTTTAAGTAATCCATCTTATAGATATGGTCACCGCTTAAAATTAACACCCACTTAGCCTTTTTATCCAGAAGGTTAAAATTCTGCCATATCGCGTTTGCCGTTCCTAAATACCAATCGTTATTTAGTTTTCTCTGAGGTGGTACTGAATATATAAATTCACCAAGTTCAGGATTAAAAATGGACCATGCTTCAAAAATATGCTGGTTTAGAGAGTCTGATTTATACTGAGTAAGCACATAGGTTTTTCTCAACCCTGAGTTAAGACAATTTGAAAGTGCAAAATCAATTATTCTGTATTTACCTCCAAAAGGAACAGATGGTTTGCTTCTATGAGCTGTAAGAGGATAAAGTCTTTCACCCTGTCCGCCTGCCAAAAGCATTGTAATCGTATCTCTTAGTACTGATGATCCCGTGAATATCATATCTACTCCCGGATGTGTTTATAATATAAAATAACTTAGATTTTTTAGTTGATTATTTTTCTTAAGTTAAAAAAAATGATTTATACACGCTTTACATTTTTTTTAATTTATTTGATTTTAATATATTAAATATTGGTTTGTAAGGCAAATAAATAAAATATTA
>Ga0183100_1001064_pt1 | contig 15251 bp, 11 predicted proteins | sample Biomet2_FD_127789 | JGI IMG/M metagenome (GOLD analysis project Ga0183100, IMG submission 127789) | Microbial communities from bioreactor (seeded with anoxic lake sediment) at LBNL, California, USA - Biofuel metagenome 2 | ecosystem: Engineered > Bioreactor > Anaerobic > Unclassified ...
GCGGGGGGGGGCGGGGGGGTGTCGGCGGGCGGGGGGGGGGGGGAGGTGCGGCGGGTGCCGTTCCCTGGAGCGGCGCGGCCTCCGGTTTTACCGGTAAAACTTCCTTCGCCGGAGCCGGGGGCTCCGCCCACTTCGCGGGGACCACGATCTCCATCTGAGTCTGCCCCGGCCCCTTCATCGTCTGAGCGGGAGCGTCCCGCGCTGGCTCTGGGGTCTGGGTGGTGTTGCCTCCAACAATGACCGAGGGCGCGGTCGCCTGGATGTGAGGCGTTGGCTCTGCCTTGCCCTCGGTATTGGCAGCGGCGGGAGGGGCGGCCTGGGCATCGAACGGGGGCTCCAGGTCCACCTCCCGATACCGCGTGCCCTCATGGTCCATGGGGACCTCATTTCCCCGGGGCCTGAGCACTCCCCGGGGGGAGGAATTGGCCTCCCGGGGGCCATGAGCATGATCTCTGTGGATGCTGGGGAACTTCCCCAGGACGATGGTGAAGATTGACCCGCCCAGGAAGAGGCCGAGTAACAGGCCGGTGAGCGGGGTGGTCTCCAGGAAGTCCTGGGCCGCGCCCATGGTGAAGAGGGCGATGATGGCCCCTCCCAACCCGCCCCATAGTTTGCGGTCCCTTACTTCCTGGGGGGCCCTTCCGCCGTCCTTGACGTTCTCCGGGCTCATTGGAGAGTATCGATAGAGAAGGCAGGTCCGGCACTCCAAGGGGAATTTCATGAACGCCTTGAGGTCGTCACCGGGGATCCCGCGCTCCCAGAGGTCCGGGTTCTTCTCCTTGTGCCTCTTGTAGAGGTACTCCAGGAGGAGACCTCTCTCGCACTTCTCCCTAGTGATCTCGGTCCCGGGCAGAAGACAGTAATGCCCATAGTCCATCGTCCTCGTGGCCGGGTTGGCCAGGAGCTCCTTGTACTGGTTGCCTATCCGCTCCTTGTCATCGAACTCCATGGGGATCACGAAGTTGATGTCCTTCGGTCGTTCCTCGTCTAGTTCATTATGTTTGCTCTCATGTTGGTTGCTCAGGTCTTGCATATTTGTTCCTCCTGTGCTTGCTCCATCTCCACCAGGTCCAGGTCTAGCTGGGGGGCGAACCGCTTGAACGCCATCCTGATGGTGCTCTCTTTCTTGCCCTCGATCTGGGCTATGTCGTGCCAGGTGAGCTTGAGGCCTTTGCGTTCCTTGAGGCGCAGCATCTCGCGGACGCGGAGGCACATCTCGTAGTTGGGATCCACCCCCATGTCGTAGGAGTCCTCGGCGTCCCGGTGCTCAAAAAAGTTCATGATGGCATTGGGGACCTCGATGGATGAGACCCCCGAAATGGCGTCGATAAACTTCTGGAACTGGAACTCGCCCTCGGGGTTCTCCGCTGGCTTCTTGGACAGGCGGAAGGTGGCCGAGGACAGGTGATCATAGATGATGTCCCCCACTTCCAGCAGGTGGTCGGGCTTGTTCCATGACAGCGTGGGGACCTCGATGAGCTGAGGCTTATGATCGTAGCCCATCTGGACCGAGGCGAGGTACTTGGGGTCTATGTGGGTGCCCCAGCATTGGTTGAGATCCTCGACCAAGAACTTCTCCTTGTGGAAGTGGGCGCTCATATAGCCAGCATAGGAAATATCATCCACGAAACGGCGCAGCCGCTTGGGAATGTTATTGATGCTGGGCGAGATCTTGCCGTCACAGTGGCGGAACTTTCTCAGGATGCCATCATAGGTATAGTAGGCCTGGACCAGGGGTTCGTAGCTCCGGTCGGCCATGACGAAGTTCTGGAACTCATCCTTCAACTGGTAGAGGCAGAAGTTCTTGTCCTCCCTCCAGTCGTTCTTCTTGATGAGGATCTCGCCGGTGAGGCGGAAGACCTCCTCCAGCGATTCGACATGGATGACCTGCTCGGGGTAGACCCTCGGCCTCCGCTCGATATGATAGCCGCCCTCATATCGGTCGTCAGGTTCTACGCTGGTCACCTGGTTGAAGATCATGTTGGTCATTAGCATCGAGCCGGGATGCCGGTAGATCTGTAGCTGGTGCAGCCCAATCGCCATGTGGCTCTTGCCGCCCTCTCTCTCCCCGGTGTAGGTGTTGCTCCTACCCGGCCTGAGAAGACCGTCCAGCACAGCCCCGGGGTCGGCCTTGATGGCCGCCGCTTCTCTCAGCCACGGCTCGATCTGGTCCATCAGATCTCACCTTTGGGTGGATAGACCGACTCGAAACTCAGGAACTTGGCCGGTTCGCCCTGCTGCGCCCGCCTTCCGGTTATGCCGACCGCCTTGGCCACCAGCGCCACGGCGTCGAAACGGTCATGGTACTCCTCCTCGCTGAGCAGGAGCTTCTTATTGGCCATGATCGGACCGTACTTCTCTTCGAGGTCCTGCCACTCCTGGAAATCGGTTATGCTCTTTTCCGGGATGGCCAGGGAGACGGCCTTTACCAGGGAGAGGATGTGCGACCGGGCGAAATCGTTGACATCCATGGCCTCTACGCACGCCGCGAACCTCATATTGAAGATCGCCGGAGCATTCAGGAAGTTGGAGGAGGAGGGGTTCTGCTCCTGGTTCTGCTCCTCCTCGTCGTCCCCGGACGGCTCGATGATGTCCATGTCCGGGGTGGGAATCGAATCCATGTCCGAGAGGTCCAGGTCACGGTCCTCTTCCATCAGCCTCCGAAAGCCGCCCTTTGCGGTCATTGCGACTCAGCCTCCTTGATGGCAGGGTTGACCGACTGGGCTGGCAGGTGGTAGGACGGTAGGAAGGTCTGGTTGGTGTTCTCCAGGGTCTTGACGATCATCTCCTCGTTCTTGGTGGCCGACATGAGGGCCAGACGACCGGAGATCTCCTGGGTGACGGTATCGATGTCCGGACGGAGCTCGGGCGGGAGGTTTACCGCCGTCCCCTTCGCGTTCTGCCAGTAGAAGATATAGCCATCATCGTCCAGCATGGCATATTGGTAGAACTGGGGGGAAACGTCCGAGGTTTTCTTGGTCCTGCGGCCCTCGCTGTCATGGATGAACTTCTTGATCAGTTTGTGACGCCTGGTGTACTTCTCGATCCGCTTCCTGGCATACTCCACCTCCCGGGAGGCCAGGTTGGCATAGGTCAGTATCGTATCGGCATCCTCGCCGGGGACGACCCTCAACCGCTTGATGTTGTCCGGGAGGAAGGGAGCGAAATGGAACCTGGTGAGGTCCATCCCGTCGTCTAGGATCTCCTCCCTCTTCTGCTGCTTCTGGCGCTCCAGGGCGCTGCTCTCTGCATATGGGTTTATCATGTCCCATCCCTCACTTCATACAGAATTTGACGAACCATCCAATCGTCATGCTGGGGAACAGATCGGTGAACGGGAGGATCTCCTCCCCGAATGCCACCGCCGTCCACAACCCTCCCCACTTCTCCCCGCCGAACATCCACCAGGCGAACATGGCCTGGATGGGGGCATACACCACATCCCCGAACTCCCCCAGGACGGGGAGGAGATAGGTCAGCGCCCCGAGGATGTCCAGCATGATGCATACCCCAAGCTGGTTCATGGGGCTCATGTAGTCCAGCTTACTCGCTTTCTTGAACACGGCATCACATCCCATAGTAGGCCAGCAATGCCACGGCAATGGCCACCAGTATGATGACAGTGGCCACCGTGGCGGGTGAGAACCCGACCTTTTTCTCCGGGGACTGGCCCAGCGCGATCTTTCTCTGGATGTCCACGAAGGCGCGGTGCTGGATCTCGTCCCGGTCCTCTGCCAGTTCATATTCCAGCTTCATGATGCGGTCCTGGTCCGCGATCCGCTTCGCCCCCAGGTTCTCATTGTGACCATCCACCAGGGCAGGGATCCATTCCTGGAAGCGGTCCAGGGCGTTGAGCTGCTGGACCACATTGGCGACCTTGCTCTGGGTGATGTAGCAGATATGATTGCCACCCTCCTCCTCGGAAGGGTAGGCACATTCCAGCACGATCCGTCCGCACACCGAGGCGTGGTTATACCAGGTCATGGTGGCGAACATCCCGGCGACGGCGCATATCGGCCCTATCCAGTACCATTGCAGAAGGTCTACCTCCGAGGGCAAGAGACCACCGAGGGTGGACAGCAGAGGCAGATAGACGATGATGAGGGCGATGTAGCCGAGCTTCTGGATCAGCCTAGCTCCGTGGTCCGTCTCGCGGTACTTGCAGTATTGGATGTGCCCCTCCAAACCTCCATCGTGCAGCAGTATGGTGAACGTCTCGGGCATATCCTTCTCGACCACCGGCTCCCAGGTCTCCGCGATCATACCGGTCTCGGGATTGCGGGTTCTCCCGATCCGCCGTAGGCGCGAGAAGAAAAGCTCCGAGGAGCCATTGTGCCAGATCTCGACCTCAACCTTATTGGCGGTCTCTTCCCGCTCCCGCTCCTCTTCGGCGTATACCCGCCATTGGCGGGACTCTATCACTTGGTCGTTGCTCATGCTCAGGTCTTCCTCCTTTTGTGTTTACTGGTCGTGCTCAGGGTCAGGCCGATGGCCATGACAGTGATGATGCCGATGCCCGCGCCGACGACGATCAGTTTGGAGCTTCCCCCGACCTTGAGGTCGAGGACCACGGATTCCAGGGTGTCGTTGGCGAGGACGGTGACGATCTGTAGCTGATAGGTGCCGTACTTGGCCAGCTTGGTGATGGTCAGGGTGTTGTCGGAGCGGTCGGTGTACTCCCTAAGCAGGTCGTCCCCGCCGATCACGACGGCGTGCCCAGGCTCAGAGATGTAGATCCGGTAGGCCCGGAAGTCGCGGTCAGTGGACGGCTGCCAGGTGAGAATGGCCTCCCCACCCTCGATCTCGGTGATGTCGAAGGCCGGGGCGGTGTCCTGGACCTCGTCCGCGAACATGACCAGGAAGCCGGCGGAGGTCCTGATGGCCAGCGGTTCGATGATGGCCGCCACCATGGCGTAGGAGGCCTCGGAGGCGTTGTCGCTCTTGATGTCGTAGTAGTAGTCGTACACCGTCCGGGCGTTGCCGTCGATGAACGCGGTGATGTTGCTGTAGCTGTAGATCCCGCCGGAGGTCACGGCGTACTCGTCCTCATGCTCGGCCAGCCAGGTCTCGAACTCGGCATGGCCGTTGAGGGGGTCGAGGTGCCCGTGATGGGGCACCGTGGAATCCATGACCATGTGGGTCGCCCGGCCCAGGTAGTACATGGACTTCCCGTAGTCCCCGTCCTTCCACAGCTTGACCGCCTCGTCGTAGAGGTCCTGGCACAGCTCCAGGGAGTTGTACTCGGTCAGGCCCTTCCCGGTGAGGGGGTTGTAGTAGTGGTTCCGAGCGAGATCGAGGCGGTCACAGTCGTAGATGCCCTCTAGGAACCAGGCCTTGAGCTTCTTGCCGTTGTCATCGACGCCCGCGAAGTAGGCGGAGGCGAAGCTCTTGTTGTCGTTGGCCAGCACTCCCAGGGCCTTCTCTGCGAGGTCCTGGTGCATGGTGGACTGGTAGGCCGAGGCGGGGGCAGGGATGGCCGCTCCGATCATGAGGAGGGTCATGGTCACCACGACCGCGCCGAGGGTCATGGGCCTCAATTCCGCGCCCTCCTGCTATGCTTCTTGGCGAAGGCCCGTCCCCGCATGAGGACGTAGGCGGCGGTCAGGAAGAGAAGGGCGACCGTAGACAGGACGAGCTCCTTGGTCCCGGCGAACCACGACTCTATGAATATCCCGATCAGCAGGTTGAATAGGCCGAAGAACGCGAACTGGCCCATGCTGAACTGCAAGGAGATGGACTTGAGCGCCCAGAAGGCGCACAGCGCCCCGACCACGATTAGGACGATGGCCAGCAGCGAGTCTATCCCGCTCACCGGCTCGATGTTGCCACCTCCAAGTGATAGACGGGTATCTTGGTCTGGGTGTCGCGGTCTCCGGTGCTCTCGCTCAGTGTCATTGCTTGCCTCCTTCCTTCTCCTTGGCGGCCTTGGCCGCCGCCTTCTTCCCTTTCGTCCAGGCCGCTCCGGCCCAGGTGATGACCCCGGCGATGCCGATGGTCAGCATGATGGACTTGTACCAGGTGTTGCCGTAGATCTCGTCCACGAACTCGTTGGCGAACTTGGCCAGCCCGTCCCAGCTATAGAGGGACGGGAGGATCGCCATGGTCTCGTTCGAGGTGGCGGTGTAGGTCGGCTTCATGCTCAAGTAAAAGTCACAGACGGTGAACGACTGGCCCGAGCTCAGGTTCCCGTCGATGTACTGCGAGATGCTGCCCGCCTGGACCACCAGGTCGTCGCTCTCGTCCATGGTGTCGTTCCCGGTGCTGACGACCATGCCGTCCCAGCGGAACGAATACAGGCCGGCGATGAGCTCCAGGTCCCATCCCTCCACGGGGATCTCGACGCCCGTGGAGGTGTAGGTCAGATACCAGGTCGGGGGAAGGCTGGTATCGTACCATGCAGGTTTCGTGATGTGGACCTTGACCAGGGGAACAGGGAGGTCGATGTAGACCGCCGTGTCGTTGAGGTAGAAGGCCTTGGACATGGCCACCGTTTGGCCGAAGTAGTCGGTGACCATGTAGGCCACCTGCTCCCCGGCGGCGATCACATACTCGTTGTTCCAGACCCTCTGCCATACCCCGTCATGCCAGACCTGGGTGATCAGCAGGTCCGACTCCAGGCCCAGGCCGGTGTAGGCATTGTAGTAGGTGAACCGCACGTCGCATTGGGGGGCGATGAACCGGACGTTATCGATGTGCAGCTCCACCGATCCATCCTTTGGGATGACACCGCTGTTCATCTTGAGCTGGAAGGCCAGGTTGTAGTTGATCCCGCCCTCGTCGTTGGCGTGCTGGGTGTCATAGAGCGACCCGGTCCAGGTATGCCACGACCCCGCCCCGCTGGAGAGCAACGACTCGCTGCTCTGCGAGTAGATGAGAACGAGGGGCGTGTAGACCTGAGAGGAGCGCCACAAGTCCACGGAGATGTTGTCGGTGTTGCCGGTCATCTCGATCTTGTAGTCGAACTGGACGGTGTAGTGCCGCAAGGAGGGCACGTCCGCCGAGGTGATGAGGCTGTAAGTGTAAAGGACGCTGATGGCATCGTTCCAGCTCAGGACGAGGTCCCGGGAAGCGTTGCCCTGGGTCTTGTCATCGATGTCGTAGGTCGTGGCCAGGGTGGCCGAGCCAGAGGGGGAGGAGTAGACAGGTGTCCCTTGCCATGTTCCGTAGAACGAATGCTCCGTGACCTCGAACCCCGAGGCCATGACCGTCTTGGCGGTGTAGTCGGTGGGGTTCGCATCCTCGGCGGTGGAGGTCCCCGCGAGGAGGGGGAGGCCTCCCAGGACCATGAGCGCGGCCACCAGGACGGCGGGGAGGGCCTTCATCGCCTCCGCCCCCTGGACCGGCGCTGGTACTTGCGCCGCTTCTTGGGCTTGGGGGCCACGATGCTGCCGAGGATCAGGGCCGCGCCGAGCGCGGGGATGAACATGAGGAAGGCCTTGGACGAGGAGCTGGTCTTGGCGGTCATCGAGCTCAGGAGGGTCGAGGTCCTCGTGGTCGAGGTCTTGGTGCTGGAATGGCCCGAGCTCCCGGTCCCCCCGGTGCCGTTGTTCTCCTCGGTCCCGTTCTGGGGGTCCGTTCCGTTGTTGACCGGGTCCGTTCCGTTGGTCACCGGCTCGGTCTCGTTGGTGGGGAAGACCGTCGTATCGGTGATGGTCCCGGTGTAGGGGTAGTTCGCCGTCCCCAGGAGGGTCATGGCGACGTAGGCCTGACCGCCGGCGGCGGCGATCTGCTGCTCCGCGTAGGGCCACCGCTCCTCGGGGTAGTTGGTGTTGTTCCCGAGCTCGGTCCAGATGAGGGGCTTGCCGGTGGCGTCGCTCCAGGCCTCGGGGTCCTGGAAGAGATAGGCGTCCTGGGCCTTGGCGTAGTAGTGCCTGTCGTTGAGCTCGAAGTTCAAGCTCCCGGTGGCGAGGTTGAAGTCGCCCTGGCCCCAGGAGAACATCGTGCCTAGATCGGCCACCCCGATGAGGCGGGGGTGCCAGTTGTAGGCCAGGGTCTTGTTGGCGATGTCCCCGGCCCAGACGTGGTATGCGCTCTTGCCCCCGTTGCTGGACCAGTATTTGCTCCAGGCATAGTTATGGTCGGGCTCGTTCCACAGGTCGATGATCCCGATGCCACAGTCGTCCGCCAGGCAGGTCATGGTGTCCCTGGCGTAGGTGATGTAGTTGGCGTAGGCCTGGGAGGTGATGGTGAACGAGTTGTCCGCCGCCCCGAAGTAGGGGGCGGGGTAGTCCTGCGTGCCGGCGAGGACGAGGATGATCTTGACCCCGTGGGCGTCGGCGTACCTGGCCATCTGCTCCAGGAGGGTGATGTACTGGTCGTGGTGGTTGGCCCACGCCTCGTACTGGATGTCGGTGCCCCACTTGTCCCCGGCCCCGATCCTGATGAGGTCCAGGTCGTAGTATTCCGCGAGGGTGAAGTATTTCCCCCAGAACTCCGAGGAGTTGCTACAGGAGATCGTCCCCGCGAACCCGGGGAAGATCTGGTTCTTCCCGGCGTAGGTGCTGGACTGTCCCTCGATCCACGAGAGGATGGCGAACTGTAGGGCCGTCGTATCGCACACCCCGAACAGGGGCGCGGTGATGTTCGCCCCGTCGAGCTGGAGGTGGGTCCCCTCGACGGAGAGGGCGTCACCGGGATCGACCGCCGCTGCGCTGGGCATGGCTACGGGGGTCAGGGCCGCACAGGCGAAGACCATGAAGCACAGGCACAGGGCGGCGATCCTCTTCCTCACCAGCCCCGCCTCCTGCCGCGCCTCTTGCGCTTCCCGCCGGAGAGGGCCAAGACCACGACTAGGCCGCCCACGAGGAGGCCGCCCACGAGGATCAGGTTGTAGTTCTTCTCCGAGCTCCCGCTGTCGCCACTACCGCTGCCTCCACCGCCTCCGCCCCCGGAGGTGACGGTCGTGGGCGAGGAGGCGGCCTTGACGGTGACCTCCTGGGTGGCGACAGTGGTGTTGCCCGCCACGCTGGTCACGGTGCAAGCGACGGTAAAGGTCCCGGCCTTGGCATAGGTATGGATGGCCGTGGCCCCGCTCTGGTTGGCGGACCCGTCCCCGAAGTTCCAGGAGACCGACTCCACGGCCCCGGCCAGGGAGGTGTTGCTCAGCGAGTAGGACACGGAGACCTTGAGGTTCGTGGCCACGGCCTTGATGGCCACGGTCTCGTTCCAGGCCAGTGGGCCGATGACGATCTGGGAGGCCCCCGTCACCGATGTCTCGTCACTCGTGACGTTCAGGGTGACGTTGTAGGTCCCCGAGGCCAGGTATCTGTGGCCCGGTACGATGGTGGTGCTGGTGACCCCATCCCCGAAGTCCCATGAGTACGAATCATAGGTCCGGTTGGCGGGGGTGAAGGTCACCGCGAGGCCGACCATCCCCGAGGCCGGATCAGCGGTAAAGGAGGCGTCCGGGGCAGGGACATCCTGGACCGTTACGGTCCAGTTCTGCGATACCGACAGCGTCCCGGGGGTGCTGGTGCCCCGGAGCGAGAAGTCGTAGTCGCCGGCCTCGGTCGGGGTGCCAAGGACATGGCCGTCGTCCATAGAGACCCAGGAGGGGGCGGAGATCAGCTCGATGGTCCCGGTCTCGTTGAGCTGTGGAACGTAGTCATACTGGGAGTTCACGTTCACGGTGGCCGGGGGGGTGGTGGTGAACGAGGGGGCCCATACCGGGGTCTGGCCCGCCGGGAAGGCCACGTCGTAGACGGTCAGGGAATCGACCATCATCATCAGGTAGTTCGTGCCGCTGATGCCGTCGTTGTCGGTGCAGATGATGAACTGGGTGATGGCCACCGGGTCCGATGTGTCGAGGTCCCGCTCCTGGTACGAAGCGACCGTCCCCTGGTTGCTCAGGACGCTGTTGCGCTCGTGCCATCCAGACCCGTCGTGGAAGCGGCACAGGATCACGGTGTACTGTTGGTAGGTGGTCATGGACCAGGCCGAAGCGGCGTGAGATGTCGTCCCCGCCTGGTTGGAGTAGAAGCCGAAGCTGTTGGTCACGGAGTCGGAGTACATCCTGGTGGTGTTGTAGCTGGCCGGATCGGGGTTGGTCTCATACAGGCGCTCGTTGGCGCTGCCGGAGTATAGTCCGATGGCCCCGGCCACGGCTGGAGATCCGAAGAAGCCGTCTATCGACAGCTTGAACGAGACGTTGTACTCGCCGCTCAGGTCCAGGGTGTGGCTGGCGCAGGAGCCGCCGCCGTCCAACTGGGCGTTGAGGACCCCGGAGTCCAGCATATACGGGTTGTTGGTGGACCCGGCCTTGACGTGCCAGCCGGAGACAGCGGCCAGGGAGGTCCACCCGCTGGCCTCATCGAACCCGGTCTCGAAGACGGGCTCGCTGGCGGCCTGGGAGTTGGCGGGGATGAGGATGACCATGCTGGCCATCAAGAGGACGAGGACCAGGGCGGCACAGACCGCCCGGCGCAGGGTGGAGCTCATCTCCCCCTCCTCCTCTTCTTGGTGGCCTTACGACCCCCAGAGGCGGCCAGGGCGATCACCAGGAGGACGAAGAGGATCGGGAGGATCAAGATCATCTTGCTTGAGCTCCCCGAGCTCTCGGTGCTGCTCCCTCCGCCACCGCCCCCGCCGTTGATGACGCTGCTGGAGGGGCCGGAGTTCGAGGTCGAGGATGAGGCGGCCTTGACCGAGACCGTCTTGGTGGCCGTGATGTTGGCTCCCAGGACGTTGGTCACGGTGCAGGACACGGGGTAGGACCCGGCCTTGTCGTAGGTGTGCGTGGCCGTGGACCCGTTGACATTGTCGGACCCGTCCCCGAAGCTCCAGGTGACATTGCGGACCGCCCAGGCCAGGGACGGATCGCTCAGGGTGTACGAGGTCGTCACCTTGAGGTTGCTGGCCGAGGCGTAGATGGTGACCGTCACGTTCCAATCCAGGGGCGCGATGGTCAGGGCATAGGTCTGATTGCACCCAGGGTTGGTGTTGGCGGCGATGGTCACAGTGTACGATCCCGCCGTCATGGGAGTGCCGGAGAGCCGACCGGTCCCCACGTCGATGCCCAACCAGGTGGCGTTGCCCGACAGGGTCCACACCGTCGCCGTCCCGTTGCAGATCGGGGTGTAGCTGTAGGCGAGGCCCTGGGTCCCAGCGGTCTCGGGAGCGGAGGTGATGGCCCAGGTGGTCGATTCCGCTATTGTCAGGGCATAGGGCTGGGTGACGGTGCCCGCCGAGGTGACGGCGGTGACCTTCACGCTGTACGACCCAGAATCGCTATTGTCCGGGGTGCCGGTCACCAGGCCCGAGCTGCTGATGCTCAGGAAGTCCGCCCCACTGATGGACCACGAGGTCACCGCTACCGAGCACGTTGCCTGATACTCGTAGCCCACTCCCTCCTTGCCGGTGGTCGGAGCGGTCGAGGTTATGGCTGGCGGCAGAGGGTCGAAGTATTGGGACACATAGCTCTCGATGGTCCCATAATAGGTAGCCTCGCCAATGCCAGTCCCGGCGGATTGATCGTGATGGCAATCCCACCAGATTCTAGTGACGCCATTGACCTGGATAACCGCTGCGTCAGCGACCTGACCCCCAGAGTTACCGATCCCTTCATCATATGTCTCCCTGGCAATGATGGGGTTCCCACTATTGCCAACGGTCCAGGTATGAAGATCGGTCGAACGGGACACATAGATGTCGGTGGGAAGGTCGGTTTCCCCGCCATGCCAGAACATATAGTAGGCCGTCCCGATCTTGTGAATATCGGCGGCACCCTCAGAATGGCTACTGCCATGCGTCCCCACGATGGGGGCGCTGCCATATCTGGTCCAGCTTATGCCGTCCGAAGACGTAGCCAGACCGATATGCCAGATCCAATCGGTCGAAGCAGCATCATAGGCCATATACCAGGTCGAACCCTCAACCCAGACCTGCATATTCCCGAGCTCGAAATTATCCCAACCGCTCGAAGATATGGCAAAAGTATTGGTGCTAACGGTTGTCCAGTATAGCCCATCGCTGGATGTGTATAGGCCTAATTTTTGGTTGGAATAGGGGTAAAGTAGGCAATACAGATAGTAGGTCGAACCGATCTTAGTGACGAAAGGCGTCGCCAGCTTTTGGGACATCAGGGGGTGGGAATTGTTGCCTATCGTCCATGAGAGGCCATCGGCGCTTTCAGCATAGCCCAAACGGTCTTCCGAGGATTGCGTCCACCGGAACCACATCTTATAGACGTTGGTTTGATTGGTCAGGACCTTAGGGCTACCCTCATAGATCACGGACGGCTCCTGGTAGAACCCGCTCATCACCATCCCGTGCCTGACCCAATTTACCGTGGTGATGTTGTAATACTGGTGGATGGTCTCGCTGCCGGAGACCGCGCGGACCACCACCTGAGCGGTCCCCGTTCCTGTCGGTGCCCCGCTCAGCACGCCCCCGGAATAGGTCAGCCAGGACGGCTTGACATCCACATAGATGGTGCCTTCCTCGCTGGTCCCGGGGGTATACGAGTAGGATTGTCCAACATACGCGGAGGTCGCGGGAGAGGTCGTAAAGACGAACGATGAGGGAGCGGACTCGCTAACGTAGCTGCCCTGCGTCGGTTCGGTGACGACATAGCTCCGCACGAAGGTCCAATAGACCGACCACTGACCGGCCGATGGCGTGAAATATATCAGGGGAATGGCAACGGTCGGAATGTTCGTGGTTATGGGGGAGTTGGTATAATCGACTCCATTCCATCGGAAATGGACCGCCGTTGATGCCCAGGAAATTTCAGATATTCCCGCACCGCTGGATATGGTCGTAGATTGATCGGTCTTGGTCCCTGCGTTACTACATCTTATGTCCGCAGCTGAACCGCCAGTGGCATAGGCCATGATCTGGCTACTATCGTCTGAAGCCGAAAATCCCCAATTCTCGCCTTGGTTGGCCGCATTGGTTTCAAAGTTCACGGATTGCCGGACAGAAGACCCGGCAGAGAAGGTCGATACCGATAGGCCCTTACTGGCGGCGGTTCTAGCACCAATGAACAGATGGTCGCCGGAAACGTAGCATGAACCTATGGTGGTAGTAAGATAATTGCTCAGGGTGGTGCTGCTGTCCCAGTCACAGAAGAATTTCGGGAAGGTGGCAGCGCCATTGCTGGCGCTGGTGGCCGAGGCGTTGCCGTAGTAGATGTAGACCTGGCTCGATGCCGAGCTGATGTCGTCAGTAAGCCGGACCCACACATAGGCATCGGTGCTGGTTGTGGATGACTCAACATAGTAGCTTTGTAGGGTCTTCCCATCGCTGGACGTGAACCGCACGTCCCCGAAATCGGACCTGGCGTGCGAGTTCAGGTAGATCGAGCTTGTCGGGATGCTCTCATAGGTCTCGGCGGCATTGGTGCCCGATCCATACCGCAGGTGGATTAGCACCTGGTAGCCTGTCCCGGCCCCTGATGCGGAGGACACGGTAACGGACTGGCGATAGTTCCAACCGGTCAGCCAGCTATCCCCGGAGGCCTGAGTATTGGCGGGGGTCAGGATGATCAGGCTGGTCATGACCAGGGCGAGGACCAGGGAGACCACCGCTCCCTGGAGGACGTACTTCTTGGTCCTGGGCAACATGGCGATCACCTCTTCCTGCGCCCGGCCTTCTTCCTGCCAGACATGAGGAATAGGACGCTCACGACCGCGATCACGGAGATGACCACGACCAGGATGATGACCACCGAGTACGAGCTGTTCCCCAGGAACGCCCCGAAGCTCAGGCCGCTGTCCTCGCTGATCTTGCCGGTGCTCAGGAGATCCGCAAAGAGCGCGTTGATCTGCGAGTTGGACAGGGCGATGTCGCTCGATATGTTGGCCACCGCCTCGTTGCTCTTGGTCACCTGATCCGCGAAGTACCGCTGGGTCTGGTTGGCGTTCTCCTGCATATTGTAGAAGAGCTGAGAGAACATGGCGTTGGTGTTGGCCATCATCTGGTTGGTGGTGTTCATGTACTCCGCGTTGAGCGACGCCATCTTGTTGCTCATGTCGTCGTACTTGGCGGAGAGGTCGTCCACCGTGGAGTCAAAGAACCCCGTCAGGGTGGTCGTGACCTGGTTGATCGTGTCCGCGAACGCCTCGGTGGTGGCGTTGAGAACCGCGTTCCAGCGTTCGATCTCATTGTTGAACGTGGTATAGAGGGACAGGTAGGTCATGTTGCAGAACTCGAACACGCCCGCCACCCCATTGTCGATGGCATCGAGGGTCATCTGGGCCATGTTCACCAGGGTCTCGTTGGCCGCCCCGGTGAGGTCCTCGACCAGGGCCTTGGCGTCATCGACGGTCGGGAGTCCGAGGATCTCGGGAACGCTGGGGATGCTGAGGTCCAGACCGTTGAGGTTGAGGGCGGAGGTGAACTTGGCCCGATACTCCGCCTGTTGGTCGGGACTCTTCGAGAAGTAGTTGACGGCGGCAGCGACGGGGCTGGCCAGGCTCAGAAGGTCACCCGCGTCACTGAGCAGATCATACTGCGCCGTGGCCCCGGCCGGGAGGATCGCCATCGTGTATGAGCCGGTGTTGACGACCGGCGTGGAAGTATAGGCGAGGGACAACACGGCGGCGTCGGTCGCGGTGATATTGAGACCCATGTTCTCGAAGGTCTCGACCATGGCCTCGCGGTAGTCGGCCATCTCATTGTTGACGATGGTCTGGTCCATCGTCGTCCCGAGCTGGAGATAGTCGATGTAGTAGTCCACCAGGTAGATCTGCTTGGAGTCCAGGATGCCCAGGCTCTTGGCGATCTGGCCCTTGAGCTCGTCCTCGACGGCGGAGCGGAAGTCCGACCAGCCGACGGCGACGAACTGGCCCTGGAACCTCTGCGAGGGCTCGGTCGTGGAGCCCATGGTCCCGATCCAATTGTCCCCCTCGTCCGAGGAGTTCATCAGGTCGTCCATGCCGTAGGCCCCGCTGGTGATCGAGGAGTCAGAACGGGTCATGGTAAGGGCGGTGGGGTCGATCTGGACGGTGGTGTGGTCCTTGGCGTCGGTGGCCGTCAGGGTGCCCATCTCGATCTCGGCCCCCGAGAGGTCGGTGGTCGAGGTGCTCACGAAGCAGTAGTCAGCCTGGACGGTCCCGGCGTTGCCGCTCACTCCCAGGTTGATGGAGTACAGGGTCCCGGCGTGGACATCGCTCACGTCCAGGAGCTTGTTGGCCAGGAGGTTCCCCGCGCTATCATAGAGATAGACGGTCGCCCCGGCCTCGGCCAGCCCCTCGACCACGACGTAGGCGGCGGCGGGCGCGGCGGGGGGGGATGCGCGTGGGGGGGGCGTG